>Ga0196970_1001740_pt1 | contig 13191 bp, 16 predicted proteins | sample S1v_513CmetaG_FD_148672 | JGI IMG/M metagenome (GOLD analysis project Ga0196970, IMG submission 148672) | Soil microbial communities from Anza Borrego desert, Southern California, United States - S1+v_5-13C | ecosystem: Environmental > Terrestrial > Soil > Desert | place: USA: California... | reverse complement strand
CCTGCGGAATCCGCCTGCCCCGAACCCCCACCACGACCTCCCTGAGTCACCGACCCGACGACTCAACCAGGCCCGTTGCAACGACCCCCTGAGACCGCCCCCTCGAACTGGCGCCAAACCCTCGAACTCGGCCGGGGCGCACCCGGGGCCGGGGCGCACGCGGGTCCGGGGAGCACCCGCGGCCGCGGCGCACCCGGGGCCGGGCGCACGCTGGTCCGGGGCGCACCCGCGGCCAGCCGCACCCTCCGCCCGCTGAGCACCCGGCCGGTGTCACCCCATCGGCCGCCGCGGCGACTCCCCCGACGCGCGACCATGGCACCAGCGAGCACGCCGCGCGGAGCACCAGGCGCGTGCGATCGCACCTCAGGGGGTGAGGGTCATGACGACGGTGTCCCGCCGCGCGTCGGCGGCTGGCGAACCGGCGGCCCGGTGATGAGCGAGCGCGCACGGCCCAGCGGCCGTGAGTGGGCGATCCGGGCACTGTTCGCCGTGCTCCTTGCCGCACTGGTCGTCGTCGTCGCGGCCACCCTGCTCCAGCGCGCGGACCCGGCGACGACGACCGAGGGCCGCGGTCCGGGAAGCAACGCGCCCGCCGACGGCGTTCACCCGGCATGGACCTCGATCACATCGCCCTGACGACCATCGACGGCGAGGAGACCACGCTCGCCGCCTACCCCGGCGTCCGCCTCGTGGTGAACGTGGCCTCCCGGTGCGGGTTCACCCCGCAGTACGCGGGACTCGAACGGCTGTGGGAGAAGTACCGCGACCAGGGGCTGTGGGTGCTCGGTTTCCCCACCAACCAGTTCCTGCAGGAGATGGGCGACGAGGACGCCATCAAGCAGTTCTGCTCGCTCAACTACGGGGTCACGTTCCCGATGTTCGCGAAGGTCCGCGTGAACGGCCGGTCCCGGCACCCGCTGTTCGCAGAGCTCACCCAGGCCGCCGACGCCGACGGGAGGGCCGGCAAGGTGGCATGGAACTTCGAGAAGTTCCTCGTCGAGCCGGACGGGCGCGTGCACCGCTTCCGCTCGAAGGTGGAGCCGGAGGACCCCGCCCTGGTGGACGTGATCGAGGCGGCCCTCGTCAGCTGACCGCCGTCAGCGCATGACCTCGAGCGCGATCGCCGGCTTGTAGCCCTCGGGCGCGATCCCGGCGAGCCGAAGGCTGGGGCCGGTCGGCAGCCGCTGCTCCTCGCCGAGCCGCAGGCGCGCGTAGGTGATGTCCGGGTGCGCCCCCACGGTCACGGTCGCGTACGGGCCGCTGGAGTCCTCGCCTGTCTCCAGCGCAGTGATCACGAGGTTGCCGATGGTCTGCTGTGCACCGACGTCGATGGTCACCCGATCAGCCATGCTCACCCTCCACTGCGACGTGTCGTGCACAACCCTCGTCGGGCGGGCCGCGTGGCGGCGTCGCCCACCGAGGATCTTGGCACCGATGATCCTCGCTCGGCACCACCTTCGGCGTCCGCCACGACGGTGACTCTCGCCGAACGCCCGCCGAGCACCCGCCGAACGCCCGCCGAGCACCCGCCCATCGCGCGCCAGAACGCCCGCTCGGAACGCCCACGGCGCGACGCCGGACGGTGGGACGATCGCCTCACTGCCTGTCCCGGCGTCGTGCTGCGCCGTCGTGCGGAGCCGCGCCGACCCTGAAGGGAGCGACACGTGCGAGAGGTGACCCTGGACGAGCGGGAAGGCCTGCGTATCTGGGCGACCACCCGGGAGGACGGCGGCCTGGTCGTCTGCGGCCGGGACACCCGGATGAACCCGTGGGGGCCGAGTGACTCCGAGTACGCACTGACCGTGCCGGTGGCGGAGGTCCCTGCCGTGGTGGCTGCGCTCGGCGGCTCGGGCGACGTGCTCGACCTGGTGCAGGCGCACGCGCGTGACATCGTGCTCACCGGCGAGCGCGCCTGGTTCCGCTCGATCGGCATCGAGCCGGAGTTCTGGTCGCGCGAGGACTGAGCCGGGCGCCGACGGTGGGCCGCCAGGCGGTCACGCCGGGTCGGTGACCTCGTGCACGACGCGCGGCATGGCGGCCGCGGCGGCGACCATCGCGACGGCGACGGCAGCGGTCGCGATGAACACCGCGGTGGCGGCGGTGCCGAACCGCCCGGGCTCCGTGACGGCGTCGGCGCCGCGCATGAACCCGTTCACCAGGGCGCCCAGCGCGGCGACGCCGACGGCGGACCCGATCGACCGGGCGAACATGTTCGCGCCCGTCACCACGCCGCGCTCGCTCCAGCCGACGCTCGCCTGTGCGGCGATCATGCTCGGCGCGCCCACGAAGCCGAACCCCAGACCCATCACGAAGCAGCAGATCGCGACGGTGATGACGGACGGCGTCCCCGACGTCGCAGCCAGCGCGGCGGCGGCCGCGACCACCACCGTCCCACCGATGACGATCGTGTTCCGGAACCCGATGCGCAGGTAGACGCGGCCCGCCTGCGCGGACGAGATGGGCCAGCCGATGGTGAGCGTGGCGAGGGCCAGCCCGGAGACGATCGGCGACACCCCGGTGAGCGTCTCGAGGTACGTCGGCACGTAGGTGGTCACGCCGATCAGCCCGATGCCGACGCCGACGCCGACGAGCGCCGTCGTGCCGAGCAGCCGCCTGGAGAACACCCACAGCGGCAGGACGGGCTCCGGGGCGCGCCGCTCGACGGCGATGAACACGCCGAGCAGGACGGCGCCCACCGCGAGCGTGCCGAGGCTCTGAGGGCTGTTCCACGCCCACGCGTTGCCGCCCTCGAGCAGCCCCAGGATGAGCAGGGTCGCGCCGACCGTGAGGAGCGCGCCACCCAGCCAGTCGATGCGGTGCGGGGTGCGCCGCACCTGCTCGTGGAACCGCGTGACGAGCAGCCACGCCGCGGCGGCGCCCAGCGGGATGTTGACGAAGAAGATCCAGCTCCAGTCCACGTACTCCGAGAACACGCCGCCGAGCGTCGGCCCGACCACGGCGGACGCGCCCCAGACGGCGCCGATATAGCCCTGGACCTTCGCCCGCTCGGCCACGGTGTAGACGTCGCCGGCGATGGTGATCGCCATGGGCTGCACCGCGCCGGCGCCGAGGCCCTGGAGAGCACGGAAGGCGATGAGCGCGGGCATCGAGGTGGCCATGCCGCACAGGAGCGACGCGAGGACGAACAGCCCGATGCCGATGAGGATCACCGGCTTGCGGCCGATGGTGTCGGCCACCTTGGAGTAGATGGGGACCGTCACGGCCTGCGTGAGCAGGTAGACGCTGAAGAGCCACGGGAAGGAGCTGAACCCGCCGAGGTCGGCAACGATGGTCGGGATCGCGGTGGCCAGGATCGTCGAGTCGATGGCGACCAGTCCGGTGGTGACCATGAGTGCCAGGAGGACGGGGCCGCGGTCGCTGCGCAGGCCGACGGAGGCGCGGGTCGGTGCGGCGGTGGCGGGTTCGGCGTCGGCGGTGGTCAGAGCGGTTCCCTTCTCGATGACGAAGGGTCCCAACGGTGCGGTGCTGTCCGCCATTCCTTTCGTGCTCCAGTGCCCCGTGCACGCGCGACGCGGCCTCAGGCCGGCTGCAGCGGGGTCGTCCAGCGCAGCCCGGGGAAGCGGGCGAAGTCCCGGTCGAGCGTCACCCAGAGCGCGCCGTGCGCTGCGGCTCGGCGATCGCCGCGGCCGCCGCGCGCCGGGTGCGGATCGTCGCCCGTGCGCCGACGGTGAGCGCGATCAGCCCGGCGACGAGGTACGCGGCGCCGCGGAACACGGCGTACCCGCTGCCCCAGCCGCCGACGACGGCGGCGAGCCCGCCAGCTATCAGCACGGCGCCGGAGACGACCGTCACCCGGAGGACGCCGATGGCGTAGGTCGTGTTCTCCCGCACCGTCGCGAGCCGGAGGACCCGCTGGGCGGTGGCCGGTTGCGCGTCGGCACCGCCGACCGCGACGTCGACCCGACCACCCGCACCCGCGAGGTCGAGCTCCGTGACGTAGCTGGTGACCGGCTCCGCGCGGACCGCGTCGATGCGCAGAAGTGCCGCGTCGGTGCCCAGCTCGGAGCGACAGCCCGGCGCCGCTGCATAGTGCACGACGACGCGGGCGAGGTCGGTCGGCAGCAGCGCCATCCCGTACATGGCGATGGAGAGGACCTCCGGAGCGCCGGCGCGATGCCGCCAGGGCCACCCGGGGTTCCGCGAGACCACGACCGGTGTGCCTGGGGCGAGGGCGATCCGCAGGACCATGCGCGCCTCGTCCGCGAGGACGCCGGCGACGTCGTCCCAGGCGAGCGCCGCCCTGAACCGTGGGCCGGAGTACGAGATCCCCAGAGGTGAGAGGTGGACGACGCCGCGGGTGTCGGGCGCCGTCGCCTTCAGGACGGCGAGCCACAGCATTGCCGCCGCGACGAGCCCCGCCCCGACCGCGACCACCGGCGCGGACCCGGCCGTATGCACGGTCACCAGCACCGCGGCACCCGCGACGTCCGCGACGAACGCGATGCCCCCCAGCATGAGGAACCGGCTGACGGCGACCTCGGTGACCGGACCGAGCGCCGTCGTCCGGGTGGCCACGGGTGGCCGACGCCGCATGCCGGCGAAGGAGAGCACCACTGCCGCGACGAACACGGTGGCCGGCACGGCCGCCTCACGGGGGATGCTCGGCGTCGCGAGCATGCCCACGGCGCTGACGACGAGGATGACCACGCCGGCCCGGTGCTTGGTCGTCAGGGGGTTGCCCTGCGCATCACGGGGTGCCAGGAGCCGGGGCCGGAGGTCCTGCACGTGCGTCCCTGCGGCCGGTGGGGTCAGCCCTGCGGCTGGTTGTGGGTGTGCTCGGTCCAGCGGGTGCCGTCCCAGTAGCGGAGCTGGGCCTGGCGGTAGGGGTCCGCCAGCCAGCCCGCGGGGGTGCCGGCGGGTGGCTGGCCTGCGCTCTGGGGCTGCGGTGCGACCTGAGGGACCGGCTGCGGGGCGGCGGCCTGTGCCTGGCCCCATGCGGGTGCCTGGCCCTGCGGCGCCGGGCCCCACTGCGTCTGGCCTGCGCTCTGTGGCTGCGGTGCCTGCCCCCACTGCGGAGTCTGGACCACGGGCGCCTGCCCCCACGGCGCGGCGTATCCGGCGGCCACACCTGGCGCGGTGTCGGCCCGCCGCTGCCCGAGCACGCCGAGGACGAGACCGGCGATGCCACCCGCCACGATGAGGAACAGGCCGACCCCCGGACCTCCGCTCACGAGGAAGCCGAACTCGTCGATCACCGACTGCACGTCCACCAGCTCGAAGGCGCCGATACCCGCCGCCACCAGCGACACGACCGCCGCCGCGGTGAGGGTCCCACGCTTCCCGATCGCGAAGAGGGCGGCCATCGCGATGCCCACGAGGAGGGTGATGACGCCGTCACCGTCCATCCCGTTGACGGTCTCGTGCGCCCCGAACGCGTCCAGGGTCGCCCATGGCAGGAACGACCCCAGGATCACCAGTGCCGCCGCGACCAACCCACCGATCCTGACCGACATGTGCCCTCCGAGGTCGTCACCGGCGCGAGAGCGCTGCGGTGGTCGTGGCGGGCCGGTGCAACCCCGGTGCCGACGGCAAGCATGGCAGTGCGGCGCCCGGCGGGTGCGGCGGCGCACCGTCCCGCCAGACGGCGGCGGCGCACCGGCGTGCGGACCCCGGGGCACGCGGCGGCCAGGGTCGCTGCGCCGCCCGACGACGGCCGTAGGGTCTGGCCGTGCCGTCGTACCGGGTCCGCATGGTCGTGGGCGACCTGCGCGCCGGCGTCGACCCCGCGACCGTCCTGCCCGCCGCAGCGGACGCCGCTCGCGAGCACGCGGCGGTCGAGGCGGCGTTCCTCGAGGTGCTGCGCGGCGCCCCGTGGCTCACCGTCCGCTTCGAGTCGCCCGACGACGCCACGGCCGCGGGCGTGCGCCGCGCCGTCGTCGCGCGGACCGACGAGCTCGTGGAGGTGACGGCGAGCCGGGTGTACCGGCGGTACGGCGCGCGGTGGTACCCGCTCAGGTGAGGCCCACCGACCGGTTGCCCATGGGTTGTGGCCGTTCCCTCCCCTGACGAGTGCTCTGCCGCTAGGGTTCCCTGCCGTGACGGCGTTCTATGACCCAGATGCGGCTTTGGCTCGGATTCAGCGCGACATCGCCGACGCGAAGGAGCGAGCGGAGCGGGCGCAGGAGGTGCGGGCGAGGATCGACCTGGTCCGCGGCGTCGGGCGCAGTCCACGTGGCGAGGTGGTCGTCGAGGTGGACGCCACCGGGATGCTGCGGGACGTCACCCTGAGCGACGCGGCGATGGACCTGCGCCCGGACGAGCTGGCCCGGCTCATCAAGGACGCCGCGCGGGTCGCGCAGCGGGACGCCGGCACGCGCACGGTGGCGCTGGCGCAGGACGCCTTCGGCGAGGAGTCCCCGATGGTCGCGCACCTGCGCGCCGAGGTGGAGCAGCGGTATGTCTGAGCTCCACGTGGACCTCGACATGCTGGCGCAGCACGCGACGCGGTTGGGCGCTGTGGGGGACCAGATCCGCCTGGCGTCCGATGCCTCGGGGCAGGTCGACCTGCACGACGGCGCGTTCGGCCTGCTCTGCGCCTTCCTGCCGCTGATCGTCAACGGGGCCGAGGTCTCGACCGGCGACGCGATCACCGCGGGCGGCGAGACGTCGTCGGCGGCGGCGTCGGAGGTCCGGGCCATGGCCGAGGCGTACGCGCGGGTCGACGAGGGCGTCGCGGCGCGGTTCGAGCGACTGGCCGGCGGCACCGGCGGTACGGGCGGTGGGGGCGGCACCGGTACGGGCGACAGGGTGGTCGCGGTATGACGGCGAATCCGCTGGTGGCGGCTCCGGTGGATGTGTCGTCGCCGTTGGGCGGGACGATGCTGCTGGAGTCGTTGGGGGATCTGGCGCAGGCGTTGGAGTCGGGGTCGTGGCTGGAGGTGGGCCTGGCGGCCTTCTCCACGGCGATGGACACGGTCGCGGCGGTGATGGACCCGATCGGGCAGCTGATCGCGGCGGGTCTGGGGTGGCTCATGGAGCACATGGAGCCGCTGAAGGGCTGGTTGAACGACCTGACCGGTGATGCCGGGGCGGTGCTGGGGTTCGCGGGGACGTGGGAGAACATCGCGGCGGCGATGGCGGCGGCCGCGGACGAGCTGGACCGGTTGGTGCGGGCGGACCTGGCGGCGATGTCGGGTGCGGCGGTGGTGGCGTACGGGCGGTACCAGGCGGACTTCGCGGCGCACCTGCGTGCGGTGGCGGGGTCCTCGGGTGCGGTGGCGTCGGCCTTGCGGGTGTGCTCGACGGTGGTGCAGGTGGTGCACGACCTGGTGCGGGACGCGCTGGCGGAGCTGGTGGGTGCAGCGATCTCGTGGGCGGCGGAGATCGTGCTGACGCTGGGTCTGGGGACGCCGTGGGTGATCGGTCAGGTGACGTCGCGGGTGTCGTCGTTGGCGACGCGCGTGGGCACGAAGGTGACCGAGGTGGTCACGTCGGCGCGCTCGTTGAAGAACCTGGTCGAGGCGCTGAAGGAGGCGTTGGCGTCGCTGGCCCGGACGCTGCGCGGCGCCAAGCCCGGCAGCATGCACACGCCGGGCGGACCCCACACCCCGGGCACCCCCGGAACCCCGCACACGCCGGGCACGCCGACCACCCCGACGCACCCCTCCGGCCTGCCCATCGGTGACGGCTCCCGGCGGACGCTCGAGGACCAGCTGGCGGACCCGCACATCCACCCGAACAACGCCTCGATCGTCGAGGCGGACTACGACCCCTTCCACGGCAGGACGCCCGACGAGTTCCGGCGCCTCTACTACGAGGACAGCCCCACCGTCCCGGGCATGGAGGACTGGAGGTGGCCGCCGCACGACGGGGCGGTCCCCGGCTCCGACCACACCGAGGTGCTCACGGCCGCGAACGCCCCGGCCCTCGACCGCATCGGCGGCGACGGCGGCGCGTACTTCTCGCCCACGGACACGCCGTTCAGCCAGCGCGCCCTGCCGCCGGACCGGCTGAACTTCGACCGGACGTCGTACCACATCGACACCACGCACCCGTCGGTCGTGGCCGGGAACATCAAGATCGAGACCTCGACGATCGCGCACGCCTTCGACCAGCCCGGTGGCGGCATCCAGTACCGGTTCTTCGACGCCGCGGGCAACAAGCTCAGTGCCGGCGACCTGAAGGCCCTCGGCATCATCGTCCCGAACTGACGTGGGAGGCGGCATGGAACCGACACCTGAGGTGCTCGCCGAGCTCGAGGCGCTGCGCGACGAGGGCGTGCGTCGCGGGCTGAGCTACGGGCTGGACTTCGCGATCGCCTACGTGCCCGCCACGATGAGCAGCGAGGTGGTGCTCCTGACCGTCGACGGGGCCGGCTTCGTCGTCTACTACCGCGACATGGGGCAGAACCGGGAGCTCGCACGGGGGGCGACGGTCGCGGACGTCGCCGAGCGCTTCCTCGAGGAGGCCGCCCGTCTGGCCGGGCCACGCGGCCGGGGGCCGTACGCGGGCCAGGAGCCGCCGAACGAGTTCGAGGGCATGACGCGCGAGCAGGTCATCGAGGAGTACCGCCGCCGCGGCTTCGCCATCTGATCCGGTGGCCTCTCCGTGAGGTGAGGGGCGTCGTCGGTCGGGCGGCGGTGCAAGCCGCACCGGCGTCGGCACACGTACAGGTACAGGACCGCGCCAGGCCGGACCGCGAACCCGCGGACCCCGCCCCGGTCCCCTTGACCCTGTAGGAGGTGTGCCGTGCGCACCCATCGCATCGCACGACGCCGCGCCGGCTGGGCGCTGACCGCTGCCCTCGCCGTCGCGCTCACCGGTTGCCAGAGCATGCGGGACGGCGGCGTCGGGGATCCCCCGGCCGACGACGACGTGGCGCCCGGCGGCATCCCGGCCGTGGCCGGCGCGCCGCTGCTGCAGCTGTCCTTCAGCGGCGGGTTCGTGCCCATGGGCTGGGACTTCGCCAACGTCCCGTCGTTGACGGTGTACGAGGACGGCCGCGCCATCGTGCCCGGGCCGGTCATCGCGATCTACCCCGGACCGGCGCTGCCGAACCTCCAGGTGGAGCAGATCAGCGACGACGACCTGGCGGCGATCGTGGCGGCCGCGCGCGAGGCGGGGCTGCTCGCCGCCCCGCCGGACTACGGGATGCCGAACGTCACGGACGTCCCGACGACGTTCGTCACCGTGACGGTCGACGGCCAGACGTACGAGCACGCCGCGTACGCGCTCGGCATGGTCGACGGCGAGGGCGGTCCGGGCATGGGCGGCGAGGGCTGGCCCGCGGCCGACGCGGGCCTCACCGAGGACCAGGCCGCGGCCCGCGCCACGCTGGCCGAGTTCATCCAGACGGCGAACGAGCTGGTCGGGGCCTCCGGGGACGGCGAGCCGTACCCGATCGAGGCGCTCGCGATGTTCGCGCGGCCCGTGGACACGAACGTCGAGGGTGCGGTCGCGCCCGAGACGCAGGTGGTGCCGTGGCCGCTCGAGACGGCGCTCGCCGACGCTGCGGAGTGCACGGTCGTCGAGGGCGACGCGGCGCAGGCGCTGCTGGCGGCGCTCGCATCGGCCAACCAGGCGACGCTCTTCGAGCAGGACGGCGTCACGTACGGCGCCTGGTTCCGGCCGCTGCTGCCGCACGAGGACGGCTGCGCGGCGCTCGGCTGACGACGGCGCGCTCCCTCCCTCCCCCCTCCCTCCCCTCCCTCCCTCCCCTCCCTCCCTCCCTCCCCCCTGGTCGACGAATCCGCAGGATCGGCTGCTGGCAGTGACCGATCCTGCGGATTCCCGTCGCTAGCGGCGGGGCGCGCGCGGGCCGGCGCGCGGGCCGGCACCGCGGCGGCGTCCGGAGTGCCACGATGCGGTGCATGACTGTTGCACCCGGCTGGTACCCCGACGGCGTCACGCCCGGCGTCGAGCGGTGGTTCGACGGCACGACCTGGCACGAGGTCACCCGGCCGGTCGCGCCGCCGACCACGGGTCAGCCCTACGCGTCCTGGGGCACGGCCCACGGGCCGACCGGCCAGTCGTCCCCAGCCTCGGGGCAGTGGCCCGCAGGTCCGCCCCCCGGTCAGCCCGAGTCCTGGTCCGCGCTCGGCCCTCAGGACGCCGCACACTGGTTGGTACCCGTCGGCCGGTCCTGGCAATCGATCACCGCGGGGTATCTCGGGCTGTTCGGGCTGTTCCTCTTCGTGACGGCGCCGTTCGCCGTGTGGCTGGGCATCTGGGCGCTGCAGGTGGCGAAGCGGGGCGGACACGGCCGCGGGCGCGCGTGGTTCGGCATCGTCACGGGCGTCATCGGGACGGGCCTCGGTATCTGGGTGCTGACCGCCGTCCTGAGCTGACAGACCGGGCGCGAGGAGCGGGCCAACCGGGTGAGCGCACGGGGGATTCGCCCGTTCTGTGCACACAGCGTCGTCGGTGTCCTCTAGAATCCGCAGGGCGCCCGGCGCTGCGAGAACGCCACCGCACCGGCGCTGACCAGGGGTAACAGGGGGGACGGCATGACCGAGACCGCGATGCAGCCGGAGGTCGTGCGCGCACGGCTGACGGCGCTGGAGTACCTGCTCGACGACGTCGACAGGCAGTTCCCGGCACTGCGCACGGTGCAGGCCCGGCAGGGCTCGGCCATGTGGACGGACATTCGCGCCTGCGATGCTTTCGCGGACGAGTACACCAGGGTCCTCGGTCGGCTCGAGAACGCGCTGACGGCGATCCGCGCGAACGTCCAAGGGCTCTTGGTGAACCTTGCCCTCAGCGCGCGCGACCTCACCAACACCGACGAGGACATCCGAGCGCGGATGATCGCCCTCGCTGAGAAGCTGAACGCTCTGCCGGTGGCCGTCGCGCCACCGCCCACCACGCCGTCCCCCGGCGGCACCTCGGCAGACCCCTTCGGCGGCACGATGTCCGGCGGCCCTGAGGCCACGTCCGGTGACTCGGGAATGGCGTACGTGTGACGCGCTCACGAGCGACAGCTGTGATGGCTGTCGGGTGGCTCACGGTCGTCATGGCGGGCGGAGCGGCGTCGGCCACCACCGTGGACGACCCGACGCAGGGCGGCTTCTGGTACATGAGCGTGACGGGTGTCGAGCAGGTGCACGCCTCGGGGATCACCGGCGAGGGGATCACGATCGCGGTCCTGGACGGCCCGATCAACCCGGACCTGCCCGAGCTCGTCGGAACCAACCTCGTCGTGCAGGAGGACTCGTTCTGCGACCAGGACGGCGACGGCGTGGTCGAGTCGGCGCTCGCGACGGACGGGCGGGCGATGCACGCGTCGAACATGGCAGCGGTCATCCTCGGCACCGGCGCCCCGATGAACGGTCAGCCGGGCGTCCGGGGCGTGGCGCCTGGCGCGACGGTGCGCCACTACGCGATCGAGTACGACTGGGCGGCCAGGCACACCCTGTGCGAGACCAATGGTCGCGCGGCGGTGCTCACCGCGGTCGAGCAGGCGATGGAGGACGGTGCGGACATCATCTCGATGTCGTTCGCCGGCACAGGGTGGGGCGGCGCCGATGCGGACGCAGTCGTGGCCCGGGCGGTCCGCGAGGGCGTGATCCTGCTCGGGGCGTCCAACCACGACGGCGGCAAGTATGTGGGCACCCCGGGCGACTTCAACGGCGCCGTCGGAATCGAGGCCGTCACGCCCGCCGGGACCCCGGGGCCGACGGCGGTCGTGAGTCCGGAGCTCGACGTCGTCGCGCCGGGTGAGGGCTTCCTGCTCCACGGGTTCGACGAGGCGACGGGCACGTGGACCGAGTACTCCACCCTCACAGGCTCGTCCCACGCGACCGCGTTCACGGCCGGCGTGCTGGCCCTGGCATGGTCGGCGCACCCGGAGGCGACGGGGAACCAGATGATCCAGGCGTTGGTGCGCACCACCACCCAGAACAGCGGTGAGCTGCGCCGGAACGACGACTCCTGGGGCTACGGCCTGGTCAACGTGAACAACCTGATGACGGTCGACCCGACCCGGTACCCCGACGAGAACCCGCTCATCTCCGCTGAGGGGGGCGAGATCCCCGACATCAGCGTCATCTTCCCGGAGGGCGAGACCGAGCCCACCCCGACCGACGACGAGACGGACGAGTCGTCCGGACCGGTCACCGACGCGACTGACGCCGACGACGCCGGCGCGGGGCTCTCCCCGATGCTCGTCGCGGGCGGCGCCGCAGCGGTCGTGCTCGTCGTCGTGGCAGCGATGGTCGTCGTCCGCGGCCGACGTCGTGCGGCGACCGTCCCTACCGTCCCTGAGACCGCCGCGAGAGAGGTGCGAGATGTCCGCATCGGATGAGCTGGCCAAGACCGAGACCCAGCTCGCGCACTACTACGCCCACGTGTCGAGCGGTGACGCGGAACGCGTGGAGAGCCTCGCCGCCGAGCTCGAGGAGACGGCCAGGGCGCTGGACTACATCGCCGGTGACCTGGGCGTCGAGGGCCCGAGTGCCGACGCGGCGTGGGAGGCGTTCCACGCGGTCGTCCGCGACATGCGCGTCAGGGCCGACGAGTTCACGGCCGCCGCGAACGTGGCACGCGCCGCGTACAGCTCGCTGATGCGCGCCAAGGCGGCGTACCAGGAGCTGCCGGCCGGCTCGATCGGCGGCGGGTTGCGCAGCGCGATCCTCGAAGGTGGCCGAACCGTCGCCGGCCCCGTCGGAGAGCTCGTGGGTGACGCCGCGGTGGACTTCCTGGACGGCTTCGCCGCCAGGGCGAGGGAGGACGCTGCTGAGCGGGCGCTCGCGACGCTGACGAGCGAGATGGCGGCGTCACGCGGGGACCTGCCCCAGGTCCGTGCCCCCCAGGTCCCCGAGGGACCCATCACCCCCATCGACATCAACAGCCTCTTCGGGGACCCGACGCCCAACCCTTGGCCCACCCCCTCGCCGACCCCCTACCCGCGGACGCGGCAGCCCATCACGTCCGTCCCCGGCGGGCAGGGCACGGGTGGCGAGGGCGGCGGCGGCACCGTCGTCCTCCCGCCGGGCGCCGATCCCGACGGTCCGGGCGGCACGGGTGGCGACACCGACGAGCAGGACCCGAGCACCGGCGACCCGAAGACCGGGAAGCCGGACCCCCAGAACCCCACGTCGGGCACCGACCCGAAGGACAAGCCGACGGACCCGGGCAGCACGACGATCGGCGGTGGCGGTGTCGGGGGCTCGGGTGGTGACGGGACCGGCTTCCTCGGTGGCGCCGGCGGACTCGTCGGTGGCGGGCTCGCTC
>Ga0196970_1001738_pt1 | contig 13193 bp, 11 predicted proteins | sample S1v_513CmetaG_FD_148672 | JGI IMG/M metagenome (GOLD analysis project Ga0196970, IMG submission 148672) | Soil microbial communities from Anza Borrego desert, Southern California, United States - S1+v_5-13C | ecosystem: Environmental > Terrestrial > Soil > Desert | place: USA: California... | reverse complement strand
GCGATTTGTGGCGATGCGCTGCTGATGATCGTAGCTGGGTTGAACTACGCAGGCCCGGTCATCAGCAACCAGGCCGAACGATCCGTGCCACCTCGAAAAGTAAGCCTCCTCCATATTGATGTCGAAAAGGAACGGAGCACCCGAATGGAGACAATCGCGAACATTGCGAAAGACAAGCGATAAGTCCGCCGTGGTCGGCAGATGTGCGAAGCTGTTGAAGGTGGATATCACGGCGTCGAACGACCGGGTTTGTCCCAATAAGGCGAGATCGAATGCGCGAGCATCCGCCCGCACGAAGGTCGCTGCCGGAGCATTTTGCCGAGAGAAAGTGAGCATTTCGTCGGAGGCATCGATACCCGTCACCTGAAAACCAGAGTTGAGAAGAAGCCGAGCCATGTGCCCGGTTCCGCAACAAAGGTCCAGAATCTTAGCGCCCGGGTTGAGCGTTTGTAGCACGAGGCTCTCGATCACCAGCCACGCGCGCATGCAGAAATCCTCTGCCATCCAACTGTTGTAGATGGAGGCAAAGCGATCATAGTCAGCGGGGCAAGGAGCGCCCGATGTGCAGGTCTGAACTTCGCTGGGCATTGGTTGTAGAAGATGAGGCGTGCGGGCGCGGGGTTTGCGCTTTGTCTCTCGAACACCGCGTCTCTTCTTCGAGTTACGGCTGAGTGCTTTCCGGGAGGGCGACTGGCCTGGCCTGTGAACGGCGACGCCAATACAGATAGCCGGGCACACCGATCAGGCAAATGGCTATTCCAGCGACCGCCTCGGTCGGGCGTTCGACTGCGGCGTTGAGGGCCCATGCCCCGCCGATAAGGATGTATAGAGCCGGAACCCAAGGGTATCCGCTGCATCGGTAGGGGCGGGGAGCATCGGGACGCTTGTACCGCAGAACGAACAAACCGGCGACAGTGGCCACGTAGGACAGCACCATCATGAACATGGTGTAGGTGAACAGTTGCTCGTACGTTCCGCTGAGCGCCAGCACGACCGTCCAGATTCCCTGCACGACAAGGCTGAACGACGGCGTGCGGTAGCGCGGATGGACGTATGCCATACTGCGGAAGAAAGTTCCGTCCATTGCCATCGCGTAATACACGCGCGCGTAGCACAGAATCCCGCTGGACATTGCGCCGAAGCACGACACCGCGATCATAGCCGCGAGCCAACCGGCAGCATCAGGTGAGAAGAGGCTGACAGCGGCTGTCTGCGCAATCGTTGTCTCGCCGGCGATCCGAGCCACGGGAAGGGCGTACAGATAGACCGCGTTTAGTGCGATGTAGAGCACTCCGACCACGATCACCCCGATAACGAGGGCGCGTGGGACATTCCGCCGCGGGTCCTTTACCTCGCCAGCAACCCAGGTGATGTAAACCCAGCCATCGTAAGCCCAGAAGACGGCGATCAGTGCAACGCCAAACGCTGCGAATGGCGATACGCCAACATTCGGTTCGGCGGGTGCGGTGAAGTTCGACCAGGAACCCTTCCCAATCAGAAATCCCAGCGCCACAAAGATGGCTATGGCTGCAAATTTCAGGAACGTGGCGACATTTTGAAACAGCGCTGCGCGACGCAACCCAAGCACGTTAATCGCGGTAAGGACGACGATTGATGCGATTGCTACGGCGTGGCCCCGAGTGAAGGCCCAACCGCCGATATGTGCTACAGGAATTCGCGCGCTGAAGACCGGAATGAGCACGCCGAAGTATTCGGCGAATCCAACGGCCAGAGCGGCGATCGTACCGGCGCCACTGACGGCAAAGTTCATCCAGCCATAAAGGAAAGCCCAGAACTCGCCGTATGCTTCGCGAAGGTAGACGTACTGGCCACCTGCGCTGGGGAACATTGAACCCAGTTCGGCGAATGCGAAACAGGCAAGCAGACTGATCATGCCTCCCGCTACCCACACGAGCAGGAAGAGGCCAGGCGTGCGCACCTGCTCTGCGATCTGCCCGGCCGTCAAAAAGATTCCGGAGCCAATGATGCCGCCGCACAGCAGGAGCACAGAGTCGAGCAGGGAGAGACCGCGAACGAGGCCAGGCCGGGAACCTTCCACTACGCCTAGTGACGGCGTTGGTTGGGAAGAGGCGGCACGTGGCATGCTCATGTGTTATCCAAAGGCGAGGTCGTCAGGCGACTCGAGCGGCGTTCCGCACACTCGGCAAATCACAGCGGAGCAGTCTCCGCATGTTAGGGGATCGTCGACCTCGCGGGCGCAGCGAGGGCAGTACAGACCGCCTGTTGCGTCCTTGCGCTCTGCAGGCGAAGGATCAGGCCCGGTGTGCGACTGAGGCGGAGATTGAGCCATAGCGGACGGCAACTGTAGCATAGAAGTTTTAAATCGCGTGGAGGTTGCAAGATGCCGGATCCGAAGTCCCCGAACGAGCGTCTACAGCAGGAGTTCAACCGCTGGGCCGAAGAGGGCCGTGGCGAAGAAATGGAGCGACACCACATCAGCATTGCCGAGCAGACAATCCAGTTGATGGGCCTGAAACCCGGCCATCGCGTACTGGACCTCGGTTGCGGGTCGGGGTGGGCCACTCGGATCATGGCTCGAATGGTGGGCGAGGGCAGCGGAGATGCCGGACAGGTCGTCGGGCTCGACGTGTCCGACGAGATGGTGCGTCGCGCCCGGGCACAGTCTCGCGAATTCGAGAACGTGATGTACGTTTGGGGTTCGGCCGAGCAGATTCCTTGGCAGGACAACTTCTTTGATCGCGTGCTCTCCATCGAGTCGTTCTACTACTACGCAGATCAGGACAAGGCACTGGATGAGTTATTGCGCGTCCTCGCGCCGGGTGGGGAATTGTTCATCCTCATCAACCTGTACAAGGACAATCCATACTCCCTAAGGTGGGTGAGCGAACTTAAGGTGCCGGTACAGGTACGGTCCGAGCAGGAGTACCTCGACCTGCTCAGGAAGCACAGCTTTGCTTCCGTTCAGGCCAAGCGCATACCCGATCTGACACCTACTCCGGATGAGTACACGGGTAAGTGGTTCGCGAGCGCAGAAGAGCTGCGGGACTTCAAGAGAATCGGTGCGCTGCTAATGATCGGAAGGAAGTAAGGCGACCCGTCGCGTCGGGCCGAGACATTGTACCCCTGATCAGACATTTTCCCGTCGCGACCGCTTGATACAGCCCTGGGGCGAGGACCGTATCTTGCGGCCGCGTCGGAGGCCATGGCCCGACTTTCGGCCGTAGCCGAAGTTGATAGTGCCTATTCAGTCCCTACAATTTCGATTCTTCCGTGGTGTCCGGGGATCCCAAACTGGTGGCCTTGCTCAAGGGCTTGCCGTCGGAAGCGTGACGCACCGTGATACTTCCGTTCACATTCTTCAGCGAGACGAGCGTGCCGCCGTTCCCGAGTTTGCCTCGTAGGTCGTGACCTACAAAACGCCGGTGACTGATCTTCAGGCCATATTCATTGCTGATACTGCCGTTGAGGGTTGAAGCATGGATTTCGGCTTGCACATCAGAAGGCAACACTACTTCTAGTGGACCATTGACGGAATGCAGTCGAACATTGTTCGCACCCAGACGGACGAAACTGGCCGACACCTTACCGTTAACCGTCGAGAGATCGAGGCGCCCGGTCAGTCCACGGGCATTCACCTTTCCGTTGATCGAGTTCGCGCGAATGTCGTTGGTAATGCCATCGATCGTAAGATCGCCATTGATCAGGTCTATTTTGTGCAGCTTCGCATTACGCGGCACTGTCAACATGTAATCCACACTCGCAGGATTGCTGTAATTCCGGCGATCGCGAGGGTACTCGGTCTTTATGGCGATGGAATCCGTCTTGGTGTCAACGACGATCTTCGCTTCCTGCAACTTCTCGGCGGTGGAGGCGTGCTTGACTGCGTCCACCTTCACTTCATTGCGGTCCCATGCCGTGACCTGCACGTTGCCGTTGATATTAGCGAGTGAAACTTGCCCGTTGGCCGCAAGTGGATACGTCTGGTGGAACTCTTCACGGAGATCCTCGGCATGCGCGCCCAGCGAAAAGGTGAGCGCGAAAATTGTACCGATTACCGCTCCCATCCATGTTGATCTACGCTTATGCATCACTGCCTCCTTGCAGAGAGATAGACGGGTACCTACGGATTTGGTGAGCTTTGCTCGTCCTGCCGGGTAAGTCCCGGCCCTGTGCCTGTTTGGCCGTATGCGCCGGCTCCGAAGTGAGAAACATCCAGATGCAGGTGCTCGCATCGTCCTTTATGATGAAAGCTGGAATCACAATGGGAACGAACGAAAAAAGCAACGGCAGGCAGACCCTGCTGATCGATGCCGACGATACGCTGTGGGCCAACAACATCTATTTCGAGCGCGCCATCGCCGAATTCATCTCGTTCTTGAATCACCAGGAATACACGCGCGAGGAAGTTCGAGCTGTGCTCAATGACGTTGAGCGCGAATGCATCATCAGCCACGGCTACGGATTACATAGTTTCGCGCATGCCCTTATGCGGACATTCGAGCGGCTTTCAGTCGAGCCGATTACGCCCGCGCTGCACGAAACCATTCACAGTTTCGCCCACATGATCGCCGAGCATCCGATTGAGATGTTCGAAGGAGTGCCTGAAACGCTGCAGTATCTCTCTGGGCGGCACCACCTGATCATGATGACCAAAGGCAACATCACCGAGCAGTCCGCCAAAGTCGAGCGCTCCGGCGTGAAGGACTACTTCTCGGCTGTGGAGATAGTAGCTGAGAAGGATCCGCCCACGTACAGATCTATTGTCGAGAAGTACGGTCTGGCCGCGGACAATACATGGATGGTCGGCAATAGCCCCAAGTCAGACATCAATCCTGCACTTGCTGTTGGACTGAATGCCGTGTTCATTCCCCACGACATGACTTGGGTTCTGGAACAAGGCAAGGTGCTAACCGACAACGTGGAAGGCAGGCTGCTGATCGTTGATCGTTTTTCGGACCTTCAAGCGCACTTCTGATCTGAAAAGAACCCGAGCCTTACTCCCAACGAGCAAATTACCTTATAAGGTGAATAAGGGCGCGCACCTATATTCCTCAGCAGCTATACTGCCCTAATCTTTATGCAGTCGGGTGCGATGTATGCACGGGCCACGTTCAATCCTTTCGCTGGGACACAATCCAAGGTTGCTGACAAACCGTCATGTCCTCCTTACAAAGGCCGGCTACTCTGTAACGAGTGCTGCACAGCCGGTCAAGGCAATCAATTTGCTGTCAACTCGTAGTTTCGACCTTTTACTGGTGGGAGTCTCCGCACATGCAGAGCGAATTCTAATCGAGCGCGCCAGGGCGGACATCCACGTGCCCGTCATCTTCATATGCTGCGACAAGTTCGATCCCTCGACAGGGATTTGCACCTGCGACGATGCGCAGATCACATCGGAAGCGTTGCTACAGAAGATTGCAGCCGTCCTGTCGGGCAGTCAAACATATTAGAACTTGTGGCTAGAAGTTGTGGCTCAGAAGGGAAGCGGCAGCTCACGCGAGCTGCCGCTTTCGTGTTGCGGATTTTGTACGGGCGCTTCGCTAGACGAGCACCTCGACCGTTTCCATGCGTAAAGCTTCCTCTCGCAGTTGCGAAAAGAGCACGCTCGTGAGATAACGCTCGCCGAAATCAGGAAGTACGACGACGATTAGTTTTCCGGCGTTTTCGGGACGTTGTGCTACCTGTACCGCTGCTACCGCTGCTGCTCCACACGAAATTCCAACAAGCAGGCCCTCTTCTTTGGCCAGGCGGCGTGCCATTTCAACCGACTGTTCGGCATCGACCCTGATGATCTCGTCGATAAACTCGGTCCGCAGGTTCTTGGGAATGAATCCGGCCCCGATCCCCTGAATCTTGTGTGGTCCGGGCTGCCCTCCGGAGATGACCGGGCTCTCCTCAGGCTCCACCGCCACGATCTTAAAGTCCGGCTTCTTGGGCCTGATGTACTCGCCAACACCGGTCAGGGTTCCACCCGTCCCAACCCCGGAGACCAGGATATCGACTTTGCCGTCAGTGTCTTCCCAAATCTCAGGTCCAGTCGTCTCGCGGTGAATTTGCGGGTTCGCCGAATTGTCGAACTGCTGCAGCATGTAGGCGTTTGGGGTTTCGCCCAAGATTTCCTGTGCTTTTGCGATCGCGCCCTTCATGCCCTTCGGGCCAGGCGTAAGGACCACTTCCGCGCCCATCGCACGTAGCAGAACCCGGCGTTCGAGGCTCATTGTTTCAGGCATGGTCAGAATGAGTCGATACCCTCGCGCTGCCGCCACGAACGCCAGCGCAATCCCAGTATTGCCGCTTGTTGGCTCGACAAGAACTGTCTTACCCGGCTGGATGGTACCCGCGCGCTCCGCTTCGCGAACCATGCTTACGCCGATTCGGTCCTTGACGCTGTTGCACGGATTGAAGCTTTCCAGTTTCGCCGCAACCCGGGCGTGGCATCCTTCGGTGATCTTGTTCAAGTACACCAGGGGTGTACGTCCGATCAATTCCGTGACGTCGTTCGCGATCTTCATTTCACCTGCCCGCTCGAGAAATCAAGTAAGTACAGATGCCGTGAGCAGCCGGAACGGAGCAAAACAATCTGGAGCCCATGGGTTGGCGGCGCACCAAACTCACTAATAGCAGGCGTGTGCCACGCTCTTCCGGGTTACGAAAGTCGTGATACCCTCAACTTGCTCTGGCGTCTCCCGCCTCGATCGAGTGCCGGTGACGCGACAAAACTTTCGGCGGCTCCTCCTCACGTTTGGAGCGCTCTCAGATCTCGGTAGCGAAATCACGGCTGACCGTGATTTTTCTGAGACCGCGAGCGTGATGCTGGCGCGTCTGCGCGAGGCTCTCGGTGCGCGTGAAGGTGTCCTGTTCACCTTCAGCGACAAGCCCGCAATGCTCACGTCGCTTGCGGCGCAGGGCTTCGTGCCTTTCCCAGATGTCGCAATGATTCCGCTGCTGCCGAAGCATGTGCACGCACTGGCTATTCTGCGCTCCCCCGTTGGTCTGGAACGAGACAGCTACGCCAATTTTTTCACCAAGAATGGCAACGTCGCGCCTGAACTGTTCCGCTGTCTCGCGCCTTTGCGCGTCGGAGGCAAGCTTGTGGGTGCGATTGCGTTGGGCCGCCGGGAAGACAACTCGACTTACGACGCGGATGAGTTAGGGGCTTTGGCGCTTTTGTCGAACTATGTCGCTGTCGCGGTTCAGAACCATGCACTGAAGCAGTCGCTCGAGTATCGCGTTACGGAAAACCTTCGTCTGCTCGGTTCTATACACAAGTTCTACGACAACGCGTTGGAAGCTTTCGCGGCAGCTATCGATATCAAGCACGTCAGCGTGCACGGGCACTCGTTGCGCGTGGGCCGCTACGCGGCTGCGATTGCAGAAGCGATCGGACTGGGGCCGACGGACATCTCCGGGATAAAGGCTGCTGGTTACCTGCACGACATTGGCAAGGTCGCAGTCGACAATCACATCTTCAGCAAGCCCGCTGCGCTGGACGCAGAAGAGTTCCGCGAGATGGCCGACCATACCGTCGTTGGACATCGGATCGTTTCGGGAGTGGACTTCCCATGGCCCAAGATTCCTGACGTTGTTCGATGGCATCATGAGCGGGCCGACGGGTCGGGCTACCCGGATCACGTGCGTGGCGAGGAACTGCCAATCGCGGTTCGCCTGATCAGTGTGGCGGATACTTTCGACGCCATGACGAGCGAGCGTCCGTACAGGCACCCGCTGGCGGTGGGCGAAACTCTTACGGAAATCGTTCGCCTCACCCCCGCCAAGTTCGACCCAGTTGCTGTTCAGGGCCTCCTGGTTCAGGTTCGACGCGACGCCGTGGGCAGTAACAAGTCGGCATTTTTGGATCATCGCCTCGTCTGCAACATAGGTCCAACCGATGTGGACCAGATCGCTTCCATGCTGCAACATAGACTCACGAATGGCCGAGTCTATTCCTGCTGATCCTGTTCAAGCACGAGTTTCAATCAGATCAACGGCGTTGTGTAGACCAGTACGTCGTCGCCTTCGATTCGCAAGTCGTAAATCGCGACACGGTGCTGTGGATTGTGCGCCGCCGCTCCGGTCAGTGGGTCAAATTCCCACCCATGCCACGGGCAGATGACCTTCCGCCTCTCCACAGACCCTTGGCCCAAGGGGCCGCCTCGGTGTACGCACACGTTGTCCATTGCGGAGTAGTCACCATCCACGTTCGCGACGCAGATCAGGCGCCCGTTTACCTCGAATTCTTTTGCCTCCCCCGGTTCAGGCATCTCTGCCGTGCTTCCGATTCTGACGAACTCCCCCATGCTTGTCCTCAGCTTTTTCCCCAAAGCAAAAGCCGGGCACACTGGCCCGGCTCTGTGAACCTCTGAGAGAAATTAGGCGTTCATGCCTGGACTCTGGATGCTAGTCAAAGCCTGTTCCTGCTGCTGCGCCTGCGCGATGCGCACGTTGTTCTTAAACTGGTCCACCATGCTCTCTTCAAGGCGAACTTCGGTCGGGCGCTTGGCGATGGACATCGTGTCGATTTTGTCCTGCAGTTTGAGCAGGGCATAGAACAGGTTCTCCGGACGAGGCGGACACCCAATCACGTAAACGTCTACCGGCACAATGCGATCGACACCCTGCAAAACCGCGTAGGTGTTGAACGGGCCGCCAACAGACGAACATGCGCCCATGGAGATTACCCACTTCGGGTCTGGCATCTGGTCGTAGATGCGCTTGACCACTGGCGCCATCTTCAGCGTCACGGTCCCCGACACAATCATCAGGTCGCTCTGACGCGGGCTGGGACGGAAGACCTCCGATCCGAATCGCGCAATATCAAAGCGCGCTGTCGACGACGCGATCATTTCAATCGCGCAGCAGGCGAGGCCGAAAGTCATCGGCCAAAGTGCAGACTTCCGCGCCCAGTTGAAGACGTAGTCGACGGAGGTAACAAGAAAGTTCTTTTCGAATCTATTATCCAGCCAGCCCATGAAGGCCCCTCATCTGAGGACTGATTTCTTTGTTCCGATTGTCCGCTTACCCCAACCAAGCGCACAGTGACGACGGTCACATCGCGGCTGAAGGATGTTCGCAACCGCTGCGTAGAATTTTCAGACCTTGGGAGTCAATGCCAGTCTAGGCTTATGTCCTAGCGCTGTCAATAGCTTACGGGCGCTTTCGCGAAGTCGTTGCCCTCCGGTGACCTCACTTTCAGGCGCTCAGGATGATAAGCTATCTACTTGCTTCCCGACGAAAACAGGTTCCGACACCCTATGCAAAGTCGCACGCTTGCAGAACACGACTCTGGGCAGCCAGGTTCCTTGCACCCCCGAGCCGATCGTAGCCCCGTCGCGTCGCAACTGGCGGGCATCAGCAACTCGATCGCTGCGATGGTTTTCTGGGGATTCGCCCTGCGCGTGGTGGGAATACTGCTGTTAGGCACCTATCGAGTGCGTGCCTTTGACAAGCTCAACGGCTTTCAGAACTTCTCATTCGGCTTCGAGACCGGCCGGATAGCAGCGTCAATCGCCAACGGCTTTGGCTTTGCGAACCCCTTTGACGGCATCACTGGCCCGACCAGTTGGGTTGCACCGGTCTACCCTTATCTCACCGCGCTAGCATTCAAGCTGTTCGGCACGTACTCGCAGTCTTCAGCGTTTTTCCTGCTGACCTTGAACAGCCTGTTTTCGGCGCTCACAGCGATTCCCGTCTATTTGATAGCACGCCGCGTGTATGGAGACCGAGTCGCGCGATGGGCGGGCTGGACCTGGACGTTGTTTCCTTATTGCATGTACTGGGCAATCAAATGGATATGGGAGACGAGTCTGTCCGCGTTCCTCCTGGCCGTCGTCGTCTGGCTCACGCTGAAGCTGGAGGAGGACGCGCGCCTGCGTACGTGGCTGTGGTGGGGGTTCACTTGGGGAGTGCTCGCGCTCACTAATCCCGCCTGCATCGCCTTTCTCCCTTTCGCGGCAGCGTGGGTCGTGTGGAGACGGTGGCGTCAACAACTGCGTTGGTTCGTGCCGGCGCTTGCTTCCGCGCTCGTCTTCGTAGCTGTCCTGTTGCCTTGGGAAGTTCGCAACTACCAGGTCTTCGATAAGTTTATCTTCGTGCGCGGCAATCTGGGAGTTGAGTTGCGCCTCGGCAACGCGCCGAATGCCAACGGTATGTGGATGTGGTGGCTCCACCCAACACAAAACAGATTCGAACTCGCGAAGTACAAGAGCATGGGCGAGGTCGCCTACGTCGAGCAGCGTAAGCAGCAGTTCCTTGACTTCGTCGAACGTGACCCTGGGAAGTTCGCGTACCTGGTGGCAGCCAAGGCCGTTTACTACTGGGCCGGCGTTCCGAAAACGGGCAAGTTCCCTGGCCATTCGGAGTTAAGGAATGCGCTATTTCTGACTTCCTCCCTGCTTGCCTTCTTTGGATTGTTGCTGACGATCCGCAAGCGGAAAAAGGGCGCATTTTTGTTCGCATCACTGATTTTGGTGTACCCGCTTGTTTACTATCTCAGCTTCCCTCATGCTCGTTACCGCCACCCGATTGAGCCGATCTTGCTCATTCTCGCGGTATATTTAATTTCAGAGACTCGCGAGGCACAAATGGCTGAATCGAGGACATTATCGCTTCCACAATCTAGTACGACGGTTGGTATCGAAAAACAGCAGGCAACGACGCTGTCGCTGATCATCCCCTGCTACAACGAGAAGAAAACTATCCGTCGTGTTGTTGATACCGTGGTCCATGCCACCACGGTTGCTCCGGAATCCGATCTCGTGCCGCTCGACAAGGAAATTGTCATTGTGGACGATTACTCAAGCGACGGCACACGCGAGATTCTCGCTGAGCTGGAGCGCGATGTTCCTGCTCTTTATTCTCACGCCACGCTGAAGGTGCTCTACCACGAGGTCAACAAGGGGAAGGGTGCGGCTGTGCGCACCGGCATCAAGAACGCAACCGGCGACATCGTCCTCGTGCAGGATGCCGATCTCGAATACGACCCGAAGGACTTTCCTGTTTTGCTGGAGCCGATTCTCACTAATCGGGCCGATGCCGTTTTCGGCAATCGATTCCACGGCGGCGCGCACCGCGTGCTTTATTTCTGGCACTACCAGGCGAACCGCATGTTGACACTGTTTTGCAACATGCTAAGTGACCTGAACCTGTCTGACATGGAGGTTGGCTACAAGGCTTTCAGGCGCGAGATATTCGACCACATCACGTTGAAGTCAAACCGCTTCGGATTCGAACCGGAAGTCACGATCAAGACCGCCAAGCTGCGCTGCCGAATCTATGAGGTGCCTTGCTCGTATCACGGGCGTACCTACGATGAAGGAAAGAAGATCGGTTGGAAGGATGGCGTTGCGGCGATCTGGCACATGATCAAGTACCGATTTTTTGATTGATTGGACAGCCGGCCGTGGAATTCACTTCTATGACGAAATACCTCTGTCCGCTCTTGCTCCTGGCGTTTGTGTTGCCAATGTCCGCTCAGAAAGCCGCAACCAGAGTCAATCCGAAGACCCAGAAAGGACCAATCGGCGAGGGGCGAGCCGCTTCGGGGCCGATTTCGTCGAAGATGGTCGTGGTCTCTGATCTGGATGCTCGCCTGGCGAAGTTCAAGACTGTTCGTATGCCTTTCAACCCGAAAGGCCTGACCGCGCGCGAACGGCAACTGGTCGACAAATTGGTGCAGGCGTCGCAGTACATGGAGGCGATCTACTGGCGACAGAGCGATCCGGCGGGACTGGCGCTGTACAAGCAGCTTGCAGGGAGCAAGTTCCCCCGGGACGAGAAAGTCCGGAAATACCTCTTCATCAACGGCAGCCGCTTCGACCTGCTTGAGGAGAACAAGCCGTTCGTGGGAACGGAGTCGATGGCGCCGGGACGTGCATTGTATCCGGCGGAGGTTACGCGGGAACAGATCGAGCAGTACGTGAAAGAGAACCCGGACAAGAAGGCCGAAATCTACAGTGGCTACACGGTCGTGCATAGACTCAACGGCGGTTTTGAAGGTGTGCCTTATCACGTCGCCTTCCGACAGTTTGTTCAACCTGCAGCGAAGCTCTTGCGCGAAGCAGCCGAATTGAGCGATGACAAGGATTTCGCAGAATTCCTGCGTTTGCGTGCTGATGCTCTACTCACAGACGATTACTATCAGAGCGACCTGAAGTGGCTTGATCTGAAGAATCCCAAAATCGATGTTGTATTCGCCCCGTACGAAACCTACCTCGACGAACTTCTCGGCGTGAAAACCTCCTATGGCGCTGCAGTCATGATCCGCAATGAGGAGGAGAGCAAAAAACTGGCGCTGTTCGAAAAGTACGTTCCCGATATCCAGGATGCTCTGCCGCTAGCACCCGAGGACCGGCCTTCGAAGAAGGGGCTGCAAACGCCGATGGAGGTGATGGACGCCCCTTTCCGGACTGGCGACTTCACCCATGGGTACCAGGCGGTGGCGACAAATCTGCCGAACGATCCGCGCGTTCATGAGAAGAAGGGAACTAAGAAGATGTTCTTCAAGAACTTCATGGATGCGCGTGTGAACTACGTGATTCTGCCGCTGGCCAAGACGATGCTGCGTGAGGACCAGGGCAAACTGGTGTCCGGTGAGGGCTATTTAGCCCACACCATGATGCATGAGATCGCGCACGGACTCGGCCCTGCTTATGCCCGAGTGGACGGTAAACAGGTGGACATCCGGGAGGCCATCGGACCACTCTTCAGCGCGCTGGAGGAAGCCAAAGCCGATGTGCTCGGGATGTTCGGTTTGATCTGGCTGATGGATCGCGGTTATCTGCCCAAGGAGCGCATGCCGGAGTTCTCCAGTTCTTACGTTGGCGACTTCTTTAGGACAGTGCGGTTCAGCGTAGCCGAGGCGCATGGTCAGGCTGCGATGATGGAATTCAACTATCTGGCGGAGCAAGGAGTCATCACTCGCAATGCCCAGAGCGGACGATATATTCTAGATGTCAAGAAGATGACGCCGGCTGTTAATGCTCTGCTTAAAGAGTTGCTCGAGATCGAAGCGACCGGCGACCGCGCCCGTGCAGAGAAGTTGTTCGAAAAGTATGGCAAGATGCCCGCCGATTTGCAGCATTCGCTCAAGGCGGCCAACGGCATCCCCGTGGACATCGCTCCGGTATTCTCTTGGCCGGTCAAGGTGCAGTAAGCGAAGTGTGGCTTCGTGAACAAAGCTGAAAAGGCCTCCACGAGGGTGGAGGGCTCAGACT
>Ga0196970_1001737_pt1 | contig 13205 bp, 9 predicted proteins | sample S1v_513CmetaG_FD_148672 | JGI IMG/M metagenome (GOLD analysis project Ga0196970, IMG submission 148672) | Soil microbial communities from Anza Borrego desert, Southern California, United States - S1+v_5-13C | ecosystem: Environmental > Terrestrial > Soil > Desert | place: USA: California... | reverse complement strand
TATCGCCGCGTATTGGGCGACTTTGAATTTGTCGGTTACTGGCTGATCTCGGCGTTTGCCTTCGCCTGCCATTTTTCCTTCATCGTGATCTCGCCGTTGATCTTCATGGATCAATTGCAGCTCGCCCCCTATGACTTCTCCTTGATCCTGCTGGTGTACGGTGCCGCCTACGTCGTCGGCGGCATTCTTGCCGCCGTGCTGAACCGGCGCATCACCCCGGTGCAGCAGATAGTCACCGGGCTCGGCCTGATATTGCTGGCGGGGCTGGCAATGCTGTATCTGGCCGCCGAGCATGCGCTGGCCCCGGTCACGGTGCTGATTCCGATGCTGATCTGCACCGCCGGCACCACCATCGCCCGCCCCGCCGCGACATCGCGGGCCATGAGCCTGTTCCCTGAAAACGCCGGTACCTCGGCTTCGGCGGGCAGCACGATCATCTTCATTTGTGGCGGTCTGATCAGCGCACTGATCAGCCTCAACCCGAGCAATCTGCAAGCGACGCTGGGCTACTGCTTCGTGCTGTTGAGTGCAACAGCGCTGCTGCTTAACCACCGGCTCAGCCGGCGTGCGAGCAATCTTGCTGCCGGAGCCTCGGCGCAGTCCGACGGCGATTGAAGCTGCCAGTCGTCATTCCACACCGACCGTCTGCACGGCGCAGCACGTTGCGCCATTCCCTCCAGACGCCAGCGGTGTAGAATCGCTTCATTCATCGCCATTCATCCCCGGCGGGTTTATGAGCTCAGGCTGAGACCAGCGGCGATCCCGCAACGTCATCGGCAGCTTCCGAAACACACGGCTATTTCCGCATGTTCCAGAGGTCCATAGAAGCTCACTCCCCTTTAGCACCTGATTAGCACCTGATTAGCCGCCCGGAGTGTTCCATGCCAGATTATCGTTCCAAAACATCCACCCACGGCCGCAACATGGCCGGCGCCCGCGCACTGTGGCGCGCCACGGGGATGAAGGATGACGACTTCAAAAAGCCGATCATCGCCATTGCCAACTCGTTCACCCAGTTCGTCCCGGGCCACGTACACCTGAAGGATCTGGGCCAACTGGTCGCCCGAGAAATCGAACGCGCCGGCGGTGTGGCAAAGGAATTCAACACCATTGCCGTGGATGACGGCATCGCCATGGGCCACGACGGCATGCTCTATTCGCTGCCGAGCCGCGAGATTATCGCCGACTCCGTCGAGTACATGGTCAACGCCCACTGCGCCGACGCCATCGTCTGCATCTCCAACTGCGACAAGATCACCCCAGGCATGTTGATGGCAGCTTTGCGCCTCAACATTCCGGTGATCTTCGTTTCCGGCGGCCCGATGGAAGCCGGCAAGACCAAACTCGCTTCCCACGGTCTCGATCTGGTCGACGCCATGGTGATCGCCGCCGACTCCAGCGCTTCTGACGAGAAAGTCGCCGAGTACGAGCGCAGCGCCTGCCCGACGTGCGGTTCGTGCTCCGGCATGTTCACCGCCAACTCGATGAACTGCCTGACCGAAGCACTGGGCCTGGCCTTGCCGGGCAACGGTTCGACCCTCGCCACCCACAGCGACCGCGAGCAGTTGTTCCTGCAGGCTGGCCGCACCATCGTCGAGCTGTGCAAGCGTTACTACGGCGAGAACGACGAGTCGGTGTTGCCGCGCAACATCGCCAACTTCAAGGCGTTCGAGAACGCGATGATGCTCGACATCGCCATGGGCGGGTCGACCAACACCATCCTGCACTTGCTCGCCGCCGCCCAGGAAGCCGAGATCGATTTCGACCTGCGCGACATCGATCGCCTCTCGCGCAGCGTTCCGCAGCTGTGCAAGGTGGCACCGAACATTCAGAAGTACCACATGGAAGACGTGCACCGCGCCGGCGGCATTTTCAGCATCCTCGGTTCGCTGGCCCGTGGCGGCCTGCTGCACACCGACCTGCCGACCGTGCACAGCCGCAGCATGGAAGAAGCCATCGCCAAGTGGGACATCACCCAGACCAGCGACGAGGCTGTGCATCATTTCTTCAAGGCCGGCCCGGCAGGCATTCCGACGCAGACTGCGTTCAGTCAGTCGACTCGCTGGGAAACCCTGGACGACGACCGTGAAAACGGCTGCATCCGCAGCTTCGAGCACGCCTACTCGAAAGAAGGTGGCCTGGCCGTGCTGTACGGCAACATCGCGCAGGATGGTTGCGTGGTGAAAACCGCCGGCGTCGATGAGTCGATCCACGTCTTCGAAGGAAACGCCAAGATCTTCGAAAGCCAGGACAGCGCCGTGCGTGGCATCCTCGCCGACGAAGTGAAAGAAGGCGACATCGTCATCATTCGCTACGAAGGCCCGAAAGGAGGCCCGGGCATGCAGGAAATGCTCTACCCGACTTCGTACCTGAAGTCCAAAGGCCTGGGCAAAGCCTGTGCCTTGCTGACCGATGGCCGTTTCTCTGGCGGCACGTCGGGCCTGTCCATCGGTCACGCTTCGCCAGAAGCAGCCGCTGGCGGCGCGATCGGTCTGGTGCAGGATGGCGATAAAGTGCTGATCGACATTCCGAACCGCTCGATCAACCTGTTGGTCAGCGACGAAGAACTGGCGGCACGCCGCGCCGAGCAGGACAAGAAAGGCTGGAAACCGGTCGAACAACGCCCACGCAAAGTGACCACCGCCCTCAAGGCCTACGCCTTGCTGGCGACCAGCGCCGACAAGGGCGCAGTGCGCAACAAAGCGATGCTCGACGGCTTGTAAGCGTCCAATCGCAGACAAAAAAATGCCCCGCCAACGTGCGGGGCATTTTTTTGTCTGGCCGATTTAGTCAGTGAGCATGAGGGCCCCATCGCGAGCAGGCTCACTCCTACAGGTGAACGCATCCAATTGTAGGAGTGAGCCTGCTCGCGATCGGAGCAACCCGGGCTTACTGAATATCTTCAGGTTTGACGATCACCCAGTTTTTATCCGCCGTCACCGGCAACCCTTCCTTGGCCTGCGCCGCCGCGTGTTTGGCCATCATGCCGTTGATTTGTGTCATGTACTTGTCCTTGCGGTTGATCCACAAGTGAATGCCGCCCTTGGCCACATCGACATCGTGGAACAGCATGTAGCCGTCGCTGGTTGGGGTGTCGCCGCCGACCAGTACCGGTTTTTTCCATTCATCGATGTAGGTGAGGATCGCCGCGTGCTTGCCGGCCATCCACGTTGCCGGGGTCCACAGGTACGGCGTCAGCTCCAGGCCGAGGTTGGCCTTCTCGTCATACTTGCCCGCGGTGATCTGCTTGCGCGCAGTAGTCAGTTCTTGCGTCTCGCGGTTTTTCAGCAGCAGGCTGACGCCAATGACGTTCTGCGGTTTGACGTTGTAGCCGTACTTCGGATCCGCCGCGACCATGCGCACCAGTTCCTCAGAGGCAGCGGTCATCACGTAAACCTCGATGCCGTTTTCCATCAGCTTGTTGTACAGCTCTTGCTGGCCGGTGAAGATCTTCGGCGGGTTGACGTCGAGTGTCTTCACCACATCGCCTTCGTAATAGGTCGCCGGCACCGGTTTGCCCGAAGCCATCAGCTCATCGACGTAGCCCTTGAGTTCCTTGAGAGTGAAACCGGAGAACACTTGCGCCACCCACGGATAGCAGACCATGTCGTCGACTTCGCAGAGGCGATAGTAGTAACTGAACAGGCTTTCCTTGTGCTCGGCGGTGTCCTTGAACGGCATCAGTTTCAGCGACGGGTCAAGTTTGTCGCGGGTGATCAGGCCCTTGTTTTCCATGAACGGCAGCAAGGATTCTTCGAGGTCGTAGCGGTAACTGGTGTTGTCCATGTCGAACACCGCGTAGTTACCCTTATTGGCATTGGCCGCGATCATCGCTTCCAGCGCCTTGGCCTGATCCGCCGGCCAGTGCTTGAGGTCCGTGGCCAAGGCCTGACCAGCCAGACCCGCCGCCAGTGCGACCGCCCACAACGTGCGTGCAATTCTCATAGCGCTACTCCCCGATCGAAAGAGTTCGACGCTAACAAATAAGTGTGACAACCCCCGCCTGTCTGCGACCGCACGCGTCCGTATCGCGCCAGAAACATCGCCGGCAACGACACGGGCTTATTCCAAAAACGACGAACCTCCAGCCATTTCGGTATTAAATCATTGCAAATCAAGCTGTTAGGCTTGCCGGTTCGCAGCAGCCCCGGACGGCTGTTGGCAAAGTCTTTTCTGGAGTCCTCATGAATCTACCGTTGATTCTCAACCTGCTGGTGTTCCTCGCCCTGCTCGTCGGTCTGGCGCAAACCCGTCACACCACCTGGAGCCTGGCGAAAAAAGTCCTGCTGGCGCTGGTGCTCGGCGTGGCGTTCGGCGTGGCGCTGCACACGATTTACGGTGCCGGCAATCCGGTACTGAAAGCCTCGATCGGCTGGTTCGATCTGGTCGGCAACGGCTACGTGCAGTTGCTGCAGATGATCGTCATCCCACTGGTGTTCGCCTCGATCCTCAGCGCGGTGGCGCGTCTGCACAACGCTTCGTCGCTGGGCAAGATCAGCTTCCTGACCATCGGCACGCTGCTGTTCACCACGGCGATTGCCGCGCTGATCGGCATCGGCCTGACCAATCTGTTCGGCCTCACCGCCGAGGGACTGGTCGCCGGCACTCAGGAAATGGCCCGTCTGCAAACCATTCAGAACGACTACGCCGGCAAGGTCGCCGACTTGAATGTGCCGCAACTGCTGCTGTCGTTCATTCCGCAGAACCCGTTCGCCGACCTGGCGCGAGCCAAGCCGACCTCGATCATCAGCGTGGTGATTTTCGCCGCGTTCCTCGGCGTGGCTGCGCTGCAACTGCTCAAGGATGACGTGGAGAAAGGTCAGAAAGTGATCAACGCCATCGACACCCTGCAAGCCTGGGTGATGCGTCTGGTGCGGCTGGTGATGAAACTGACCCCGTACGGCGTGCTGGCGCTGATGACCAAAGTGGTCGCTGGCTCCAACCTGCAGGACATCATCAAGCTCGGCAGTTTTGTCGTGGTGTCGTATCTGGGTCTGGGCCTGATGTTCGTGGTCCACGGCGTGCTGGTGTCGGCGGCCGGGATCAACCCGCTGCGTTTCTTCCGCAAGATCTGGCCGGTGCTGACCTTCGCGTTCACCAGCCGTTCGAGCGCAGCGACCATTCCGCTGAGCATCGAAGCGCAGACCCGGCGCCTGGGCATTCCATCGTCAGTGGCGAGTTTTGCCGCATCTTTCGGCGCGACCATCGGCCAGAACGGTTGCGCCGGCCTCTACCCAGCCATGCTGGCAGTCATGGTTGCACCGACCGTGGGCATCAACCCGCTCGACCCGCTGTGGATCGCCACGCTGGTGGCGATTGTGACCTTGAGTTCGGCGGGCGTGGCCGGTGTCGGCGGCGGCGCGACTTTCGCCGCACTGATCGTGCTGCCGGCGATGGGTTTGCCGGTGTCGCTGGTGGCGCTGCTGATTTCGGTTGAGCCGTTGATCGACATGGGCCGTACGGCGTTGAATGTCAGTGGTTCGATCACCGCGGGTGCGATTACCAGTCAGGTGATGCAGCAGACCGATAAAGAGCTGCTGGATGCCGATGAGCATGCGGAACTCGCTCAGGCTTGATTAGCGCCTGACAGACCGCTATCGCGAGCAGGCTCACTCCTACAATGGAATGCGTTCCCCCTGTAGGAGTGAGCCTGCTCGCGATGCTCTTGAGCCTTCTCCCAAATTTCGAAGTTGTACGCGGGTTTGTCGCCCTCAGCCGCGTTCGGCACGTTCGAGACCAGTGTCCACTGGTTCAAATCAAACTCCGGAAACCACGCATCCCCTTCCGGGTTCAGCGCGACGCGGGTCAGGTAAAGACGATCCGCTTGGGCCAGCCCTTGCGCATACAACTGCGCGCCGCCAATCAGCATCAACTCATCGACGCCTTGCTCTTTCGCCCATTCTTCGGCGCGAGCGACGGCGGTGTCCAGCGATGGATACACTTCGGCGCCTTCGAGCGACAAATCGGTTTGGCGGCTGACGACGATGTTCAAGCGCCCCGGCAGCGGTCGGCCGAGCGAATCCCAGGTCTTGCGGCCCATGATGATCGGCTTGCCGAGGGTCATGGCCTTGAAATATTTGAAGTCCCCCGGCAGGTGCCAGGGCATGCTGTTGTCGACGCCGATCACGCGGTTTTCACCGAGGGCTGCGATCAGGCTGAGGGGCAGTGATTTAGTCATGCCGGCGAGGATACCAGAGCCGCGCTTACCCCGATAAGCGCCACAGCGGTTATGCTCAACGCTCATTTAAGCGACGGGACGCCGCGTGACTGAACTGACTCCACTGCAAAACCTCTGGCTCAGCGAAACCATCCGCCTGCGCGAAGAACACGCAGGCCCCCTGGATGACCTGGAAGCCAATCGCCTGGCGCGCACCGGTGGCGGCGATCTGCCGAGCCGCATTCAGCGCCGGGCGCGCTGGCTGGCCGACCGCGACGGGCTGACGCCGGCACTCAAGCACTGGCTGCAAGGCGCTCGTCTGGCATTGGTGCTGCTAAGCATTTTCGCCGTGTTGAGCGGCGCAGGGCTGGCCTTCACCGCGCTGGGGCAGACGCCGGTCAACGTATTCTGGGCCCTCGGCAGCCTGCTCGGGCTGAACCTGATTCTTCTGTTGAGCTGGGCCCTTGGCCTGGTGTTTGCCGGTGAACACGGCGCGACGCTGGGCCGCGTGTGGCTGTGGCTCAGCGAAAAACTCGCCCGCGACGCCAAAGCCGCACAACTGGCGCCGGCGCTGCTGTTGCTGCTGCAACGCCGCAAACTCAATCGCTGGGCACTCGGCACGCTGGTCAATGGTTTGTGGTTGCTGGCCATGCTCAGTGCCTTGGTCGTCCTGCTGATGCTGATGGCCACCCGACGCTACGGCTTCGTCTGGGAAACCACGATTCTCAGCGCCGAAACGTTTATCCACCTGACCCGGACGTTGGGCAGCCTGCCGGCGCTGCTCGGCTTCAATGTGCCGACAGTCGAGATGATTCGCGCCAGCGGCGACGCGGCGCTGGATATCGAAAGCGCCCGGCAGGCCTGGGCGACCTGGCTGGTCGGGGTGCTGGTGGTTTACGGCGTGCTGCCGCGCTTGCTACTCGCGCTGCTTTGCTGGTGGCGCTGGAACAGCGGCAAAGCCGCGCTGCGTCTGGACCTCAATCTGCCCGGCTACGCGCAATTGCGCGAGCGGTTGATGCCGACCAGCGAACGCCTCGGCGTCAACGACCCTGCGCCTGCGCAACTGCACCGCGTCGACAGCAGCGTCGGCGAACTCGCCAGCGAAGGCGCGCTGCTGGTCGCCATCGAACTTGACGAACAACGCCCATGGCCGCCCGCGTTACCGAAAAGCGTCAGCAACGCCGGCATCCTCGACAGCCGCGAATCGCGGCACAAACTGCTCGAACAACTCAGCCGTTTTCCCCCGGCACGCCTGGCGATTGCCTGCGATCCGCGGCGCTCGCCGGATCGCGGCAGCCTCGCGCTGATCGCCGAACTGGCGCGCAATGCCGGCGCCACCCGCGTCTGGCTGCTGCAAGCGCCGCCCGGCGAAGCACTGGATGCCGATCGCTTGGGTGACTGGCATGTCGCCCTGCAACAGCTGGAGCTGCCTTTCGCCGATTGCGCACCGCTGAACTGGCTGGAGACGGGCCATGATTGATCTGCGCAAAGCGCCGCTGAAACTCGCGGTGGTCGGCCACACCAACGTCGGCAAGACCTCACTTCTGCGCACGCTGACCCGCGATGTCGGCTTCGGCGAAGTCTCCCATCGCCCGAGCACCACACGACATGTCGAAGGCGCACGGTTGTCGGTGGACGGCGAGCCGCTGCTCGATCTCTACGACACGCCGGGGCTGGAAGATGCGATCGCCCTGCTGGATTTTCTCGAACGCCTGGAGCGCCCCGGCGAACGCCTCGACGGCCCGGCGCGGTTGGCGCGGTTCCTCGATGGCAGCGAGGCGCGCCAGCGCTTCGAGCAGGAAGCCAAGGTGCTGCGACAACTGCTCGCTTCCGACGCCGGCCTTTACGTGATCGACGCCCGCGAACCGGTATTGGCCAAATACCGCGATGAGCTGGAAGTGCTCGCCAGTTGCGGCAAACCGCTGCTGCCGGTGCTGAATTTCGTCAGCAGCGCCAACCATCGCGAACCCGATTGGCGTGAAGCGCTGGCACGCTTGGGTCTGCATGCGCTGGTGCGTTTCGACAGCGTGGCGCCGCCGGAAGATGGCGAGCGGCGCTTGTATGAAAGCCTGGCGCTGCTGCTGGAAACCGCTCGCCCGCAACTCGAGAGATTGATCGCCGATCAACAGGCCCAGCGCCTCGCCCGCCAGCAGAGCGCGGCACGCTTGATTGCCGAGTTATTGATCGACTGCGCCGCCTGCCGACGCAGCGTGGTCAGCGAGGCCGAGCAGGAACAGCAGGCAATCAGCGAACTGCGCAAGGCGGTCCGTCAGCGTGAGCAGAAATGCGTCGAGGCGTTGCTCAAGCTCTACGCGTTCCGCCCACAGGACGCGGCAGCCAGTGATTTGCCGTTGCTCGACGGCCGGTGGGGCGATGACCTGTTCAACCCGGAAACCCTGAAACAGCTTGGCGTACGGGTCGGCGGCGGGATCGCGGCAGGCGCGGCCGCCGGGGCCGGCGTCGATCTGCTGGTCGGCGGCATCACCCTCGGCGCAGCGGCGCTGGCCGGAGCGATCGCCGGCGGCGCACTGCAGACTGCGCGCAGTTATGGCAGCCGCTTGCTCGGCAAGATCAAGGGTCAGCGGGAATTGACCGTGGATGACGGCGTGTTGCGGCTGTTGGCGCTGCGGCAGCGGCAGTTGGTGTTGGCGCTGGATCAGCGTGGGCATGCGGCGATGGATGCGGTTGAGGTGGCAACACCTGTGGAAAAAACCTGGCGCGAAGGCAAGTTGCCGGAAGCCTTGAACAAGGCGCGGGCGCATCCGCAGTGGTCGTCGCTCAATCCGCATCCGAAGCTGAATCAGGCGGAAAGGCAGGAGCAGGTTGAGGCATTGGTTGATCGGGTGCTTGAGCTTTAGATCGCTACCCCCTCACCCCAGCCCTCTCCCCCAAGGGGGCGAGGGGGAAAGGGAGCCGATTTTTGTGCTTTTCATAATCTGAGTTCGACTCGATACCTCAGCCCGTTGTATGACCAAAGAACATCTCGGTCAGCCTCCTCTCCCTCCGGGAGAGGGCTGGGGTGAGGGCAGCAATCACATGGCTGCCAACAACGTCACGGCCTTGCGCTTCAAAAACTCAAGATCCACCACCGGCACCGCCACCTCCTTCGCCAACTCATCCCACTGGCGCATCCGCAGGCTCAGCGCACACAACGGATCCCGCGCAAACACATCCGCCTCAGCCTCCGCCATCGCCCCACCCTGATACCCCAACGTACGCCGACTCGCCTCACTCAAGCGCTCGAAATACCCCGGTTCACGCAGCGTCAGATAACGCTTGGCCTGAACGTGATACTCCACCAGCCGCGCCAGCCGTTCGCTGAAACCCGCCTCACGCAGATAATCCGCACCCAGCCGCTCATGGCTGACGACGCCATAACCGCCCATGTTCTGCGCACCCTCGGCACACAAATGGCCGATGTCGTGAAAGAACGCCGCGAGCACCACTTCATCATCGCAGCCCTCAGCCATGGCCAGCTCGGCTGCCTGCGACATGTGTTCAAGCTGCGACACTGGTTCGCCGATGTAATCACTGGCGCCGAAACGTTCATACAAGCCGAACACCCGCGCCACCACTTGCTCCGGATTCATGCCTCCTCCAGCCACTGCGCAATGTTGCGCTCGGCCATGGCCGGGCCGACGCTCATGCCGACGCCGGTGTGCATCAGCGCCACGCTCAAGCCCGGTGCCGGGCGCAGCAATGAAAACGGACCCGGCCCGCGAGAACCATAGACGCCCTGCCAGCGCTCGACCACTTGCACCTTGCAACCGAGGGTCTGCTCGGCGAGTTCGAGCATCCAGTTATCCACTTGCTCGGCGTTGAACGGCAACGGATCGCTGCCGTAATGGTGCGAGTCGCCAATGATCAGTTCGCCATACGGCGTCGGGCTGATCAGCAGGTGGATGCCGTTGTCATGCAGGTGCGGTTGCTCGCGCAGGATCTGCGCCTGCACCGCCGCCGCTTCGGGCAGATCGGCGAAGGCGCCGTAGTGCACGCAGCTCAGACCGGTAAGCAAGGCGTGTTGCAGGTTCAGTTCCGTGTGCGGTTTGGCGCGGAGCATTTGCAGGCGGCAGATTTGCGGTTCGAGCGCGGCAATCGGCTCGGCGAGCAAGGTCTGATAATCGTGGCCGGAGCAGACGATGATCTGCGGCGCGGTAAAACTGCCGGCGGTACTGTGCAACCGCCCTGGCTCAACGTCGCGTACCAGGGTGGAGAAGTGGAATTCGACACCGAGGTCGCGGCGCAGGTAGTGGATCAGCGCCGGAATCGCTTCGCGTGAGTACAACTGTTGATCATCCCTGCCATGCAGCGCGGCGCGGTGATGGCTGAACTGACCGCCGTACAGATCACGCAATGCGGCACCGCGCAGCAGCTCGACGTTGTAGTCGTGCTCCTGCGCACGACCGGCGCAGAACGCTTCGAGCAGCTGTTCTTCGGCTTCGCTGCGGGCGAACAGGTAAGAGCCGTTGCGCTTGATCTGCAAGCCGGCGAGTTGCGCCCAGTCGCCCCAGATCTCGCGACTGGCCTTGGCCAGTTCGAGCATGGTGCCGGGCGGCTGGCCGGTGACGAGCGCCTGGCCGAAGTTGCGCACCGAGGCGCCGAGGGGCGTGGCGGTGCGTTCGAACACCGCGACTTTCAGCCCGCGCTTGGCCGCGGCGTAGGCGTGGGACAGGCCGAGGATGCCGGCGCCGACGATGAGCAGGTCTTTGTGGTGTGTCATCTGAATGCTGTCCTGAATGAGAGACCGCTATCGCGAGCAGGCTCACTCCTACAAGTGGAATGCATACCCTGTAGGAGTGAGCCTGCTCGCGATGAGGCTCGGTCAGACTACGGAGATTTACTTGGCCGCCACTTTCTCGGACTTGCCGTCATAGCGCTTGCGCCATTCGGTCAGGATCTCGTCGCGATTCTTCGAGGCCCAGGCGAAGTCGTTCTTGATCAGACGCCGCTCGTAATCGGCGGGCAGTTCGGTCTGCGGCTTGGCGATCCCCGGCTGGGCGAGCACGGCGAAGTTCTCTTTATACAAATCCATCGCCTCGGTACTGGCAGAGAAATCGGCGAGTTTCTTCGCCGCCTCTTCGTGCGGCGTGCCTTTGATTACCGCTGTCGCTTCGATCTCCCAGCCCAGGCCTTCCTTCGGCAGGATGATGTCCAACGGCGCGCCCTGGCGCTTGAGCTGAACGGCCGGGTATTCAAAGGAAATACCAATCGGGAATTCCCCCGACGCCGCCAGTTTGCACGGCTTGGAACCGGAGTGAACGTACTGGCCGATGTTCTGGTGCAGGCCGTCCATATAGGCCCAGCCCTGCTTCTCGCCGAAGGTCTGCAGCCAAGCGCTGACGTCGAGGAAACCGGTGCCGGACGACGCCGGGTTGGGCATGACGATCTTGCCCTTGTACTCAGGCTTGGTCAGGTCCTGCCAGCTCACTGGCTTGGTCAAACCCTGCTTTTCGGCCTCGACGGTGTTGAAGCAAATGGTCGCCGCCCAGACGTCCATGCCGACCCACGCCGGCGGGTTGGCAGCGTCGCGGTAGTTCGCGCCGATCTTGCCGAGATCCTTCGGCGCGTAGCTTTGCAGCATGCCTTGCTGATCGAGGATCGCCAGGCTGGAAGCGGCCAGGCCCCACACCGCGTCAGCCTGCGGCCGCGCTTTTTCGGCGAGGAGTTTGGCGGTGATGATCCCGGTGGAGTCGCGCACCCATTTGATCTCGACGTCGGGGTTGGCTTTCTCGAACGCTTCCTTGTAGGACTTCAGTTGTTCGGCTTCGAGGGCGGTGTACACCGTCAACTCGGTTTTCGCCGCGAAGGCATTCAGGCTGAAAGAGGCGAGCACAGCAGCGGCCAGGGCCATAGGCTTGAACATGATCGTTTTCCTGTGATGAGTTGAACGGGGTTGGAATCAGTGACCGGGCGCGGTTTGCCGCCAGGCCTGGGAACGGCGCAGCAAACCGCGCGAAGCCCACGCCAGCAGCAAGGACACGCCCGCCGAGGTGAACAGAATCAGGGTCGACATCGCCGCCGCGCCGCCGACGTTGCCGGCGTCGTCCATGTTCAGCACCGCCACCGCGGCGAGGATGGTGTCGGGGCTGTAGAGGAAGATCGCCGCCGACACCGTGGTCATCGCCGAGACGAACAGGTAGCGCACGATGTCCAGCAACGCCGGCAAGCAGATCGGCACGGTCACGCGCAGGTAATGCCGGTACAGCGGCGCCTTGAGCGACAGCGCCGCCGCTTCGAACTCGGCATCGAGCTGGCGCAGCGCGGTGGTCGCGGTCATTTGTGCGGTGGTCAGATAGTGCGCGATGGTGCAAACGATCAGCAGCGTCATCGTCCCGTACAGCACGTGCAGTGGGTTGCCGGTGAGGTTGAAGAAGAAAACATAACCCAGGCCAAGCACCAGCCCCGGCACTGCCATTGGCACGAAGCTGAGCATGCGTAGCGTGAGGTTCAAGCCGCGCTGGGTACGGGTTTTCTCCATCAGATAAGCGCCAGTAAAAATCAGCACGCTGCCGATCAGCGCCGTACCCAATGCCATTTTCAAACTGTTGCCGTAGGCCAGCCAGCCGCCGCCAGCGGTCTCGTTGAACTGGTAATGGTTGAGCGACAGTGACAGGTTGTATGGCCAGAACTTCACCAGGGACGAGAACACCGCCATGCCGAACACCAGAATCAAAGCGGCGCTGATCAACACGACAATCGCCAGATAGCAGCCGTCGCGCAGGGTCGACGGTGTCGGTTTGAACACCTGCGCGCGACCGCTCATGGAATCGCCATGCCGACGCCGCAGCCAGGCATCGACCCCGAAACTGAACAGCGCCGGCAGCAGCAACACCATGCCGATCAACGCGCCGCGCCCGAACTGCTGTTGGCCGACCACAGCTTTGTAGGCCTCCAGCGCCAGCACTTGATAGTCGCCACCGACCACCACCGGCACACCGAAATCGGTGATGGTCAGGGTGAACACCAGACAGAACGCGGCGAACACTGCCTGCCGTGTCGCCGGCCAGGTGATGCTGCGAAACGCCTTGGCCGGACTGGCGCCCATGCT
>Ga0196970_1001736_pt1 | contig 13219 bp, 16 predicted proteins | sample S1v_513CmetaG_FD_148672 | JGI IMG/M metagenome (GOLD analysis project Ga0196970, IMG submission 148672) | Soil microbial communities from Anza Borrego desert, Southern California, United States - S1+v_5-13C | ecosystem: Environmental > Terrestrial > Soil > Desert | place: USA: California... | reverse complement strand
GGAAGGCGAACTGCTTTTTCCCGAGCGCTTCCCACGCGCGGTGGTCGAGCGTGACAAGAAGGTCATGGGCAGCCTGGCCGTCGCAGGGCAGTTCCAGCAGCGTCCGGCGCCACGCAGTGGGGCGTTCTTTGAATGGCAGAAGATTGAGATCGTCGATGCGCTGCCCAAGATGCGCCAGATTATCCGCTATTGGGACAAGGCCGGGACCGCCGGCGGTGGCGCCTACACGGCTGGCGTGAAGATGGGCCAGGGCGTGGACGGGCTGTTCTACGTGATGCACGTTGAGCGCGGGCAATGGGCCGCTGCCAAGCGGGAAAAGACCATCCGCGCCACGGCGGAACTGGACGGTCGCACGGTCAATATTTGGATCGAGCAAGAGCCGGGCTCTGGCGGCAAGGAGTCGGCCGAGTCCACCGTCATGAACCTGGCCGGCTACACCATCAAGTCCGAACGGCCTACAGGCGACAAGGTGGTGCGTGCCGAGCCGTATTCCGTGCAGCTCGAGGCGGGCAACGTCCGCATGCTGCGCGGAGACTGGAACCAGGATTACATGAACGAGCTGAAGACGTTCCCTGTCGGCAAATTCAAGGATCAGGTAGACGCCAGTAGCGGCGCATTTAACAAACTGAACGGAAAGCGCGGATTCTTCGGATGAAATTTCTCAAATGGTTCAAGAAGGAGCGCCAGGCGCCCGAAGCGCCCAGGCGCGGGCTGTTCTCCACGCATTCGTTGGGCGACAAGGTGCGGCCGGCGTTTGAGTTCCCGCAGTTCGAGCAGCCTGCTGGAGCGCCATCGGTCGCTTCGGACAACGGCTACATCGGGGAGCGTCCGACGCCGAAGATGGCCAACTTCATGCCGGTCAACGAGGCGCAGCTTGGCTTCTATGCCGCGGGCTCGGTGTTCATCGGCTACCAGGCCTGTGCAATGTTGGCCACGAACTGGCTGATCGACAAGGCGTGCAATATGCCCGCCCGAGACGCGGTGCGCAATGGCTACTTGCTGACGTGTGGGTCGGACGGGATCTCGGCCCGCCTGATGGCCCGTGATAAGAAGTACGCGGTCAAGCGCCACCTGCGCGAGCTGGTGCACTTTGGGCGAGTCTACGGCGGTCGGATAGTGCTGTTCGATGTCCAGGCGGCCAACCCCGAGGAGTATTACAAAGCACCGTTCAATTTGGACGGCGTGCAGGCAGGCACGTACCGAGGCATGTCGCAGATCGACCCGAACTGGGTCACGCCGGTGCTGACCGAGGACAACCTGAACGATCCAGCCAACCAGAGCTACTACGAGCCGACGTTCTGGAAGGTCAAGGACCGGGTCTATCACAAGTCCCATCTGCGCATCTTCGTGCCGTACCCGGTGCCGGACTACCTGAAACCTCACTACCGCTACCTGGGCGTGAGCGTGCCGCAGCGCATGATGGAGCGGGCGTACGCAGCTGAGCGCAGCGCCAACGAAGGCCCGCAGCTCCTGATGACCAAGCGGCTGACGTCGCTGAACGTGGGCGCTGCGGCCCTGAACAACCGTAAGGAGCTGGAAGAGAACCTAGCAGAATGGGTTGCCTTCCGCGACAACTACGGCGTGCGTGTAGGCAGCGCGGAAGAGACAATCCAGCAGTTCGACACCGCGCTGGGCGACGTGGACACGGTCATCATGACCCAGCACCAGCTGGCCGCCTCCGTGGCGAACGTGCCGGCCACGAAGCTTCTGGGCACGCAGCCCAAGGGCTTCAACGCCACTGGCGACTACGAGCGATCGGTGTACCGGGAGGACCTGGAGAGCATCCAGTCCAACGACATGACGCCGTTGCTGGAGACGCATTACCGGCTGCTGGCAAAGTCCGAAGGGATCGCCCTGCCGGCTGAGATCGCCATTCAGTGGATGCCGGTTGATAGCCCGACCGCCAAAGAATGGGCGGAAATCGACAAGCTGAAGGCCGATCGAGACTTCGCGCTTTTCAACACTGGCGCAATCGACGCGGAGGACATTCGGAGCCGCCTGCGCGAGGACCGCGAAGGCGATTACCACAACATCGAAAATGCCGAGTTCGTAGATGCCGAAGAAAATGGTCACGAAGCGCCGGCAGCAGTGGGGGCAGCAGCAGCAGGCAACCCAGTTCAAGGGCCCGGCGCTGGCGTACCCGGTCGCCGTTGAGGGCCGGTACCGCGTCAGCATGGAGTCGATGATCGACGGCATGCTGGCCGAGTACGACACGGCCCTGCGCCGACTGTACGGCGGCAACCCTGAGATCACGCAGGACGAGAGCGTGACCACCCAGGCGCGTCGGATTCTGGCCGAACTGGGGCGGAAGTGGAGTAAGGCCTTTGCCGAAAAGGCGGGCCCGCTCGCAAACCGCACGATCGGCCAGGTCGACAGGTTTTCTAAGCAGAACCTGGCCGCGTCGCTGCGGGACATGTCCGGCGGGCTGACGATCAAGACGTTCCAGATGCCGGCCGGCCTGTACGACAAGGTCCTAGCCAGCACCACGGAGAACGTCGGACTGATCAAGAGCATCCCGGCCCAATTCCAGGGCCGCATCCAGGGAATCGTCATGCGGTCGATCCAGTCGGGCGGCCAGGGCAGCGGGCAGATCTTCGACGAAATCAAGAACCTCAACCAGGTCACCCGGAACCGCGCCAAGCTGATCGCCGTCGACCAGACGCGCAAGATCACGTCCGCGATGAACGAAGAGCGGATGAAGGCCGCCGGCGTCAAGCAGTTCGAATGGATTCACAGCGGAGGCGGCGCCGAACCGCGATCGCTCCACGTCCAGTATGACGGGCAAACGTTCAGCATGGACAACCCGCCCGTCATTGACAAGCGGACCGGACAGCGCGGCTTCCCTGGCGAGCTGATCAACTGCCGGTGCCGCATGCGCCCGGTCATCGACTTTACCGAGTACCTCGATGAGCAAACGACAAACTGACGTCAACGGTTACCTGCTGGTGCGCGACAACCCGATCACGAAGGTCGGGGTGTTTCCCTACCTGGGCCGGGAGATCGGCGCGCCGGATCCGGACCGGATCTATATGGTGTATCGGCCCCAGGAAGAGTTGGAGAGGCCCGAGACGATTGCCTCGGCCAACCTGGTGCCCTGGATCGATGAGCACGAGTTTCTGGGAAAGGACGGGACACCGCCCGAGAAGAAGGGCGTGCAGGGCACCACGGGCGAGACTGCGCGCTTCGAGTACCCGTATCTACGCAACAGCATCCGGGCTTACTCCGGCTTCATGCAGAACTTGATCGACCGCGGCAAGGTGGAGCTCTCCCCTAGCTACCGCTGTCGGTACGAATTCACCGAAGGCGTGTTCGATGGCAAGCAGTACCACGTCATCCAGCGCGATCTTCGCTTCAATCATCTGGCATCCGTAAAAGAGGGCAGGACGGGGCCGGACGTGGCTGTACAGGACTGCCTCACCATCACATACGACTCAGCGGAGTTCATCAATATGGATATCACCCCCGAAATGGAACCAGCATTCCGGGCGTTGATCGAGAAGATCTTGGCGGAAAAAGCTGCCGCCGTCTCGGACAACGACCCCAACAAGGAAGCTGTCACGGACGCGGAAGTTGCCGATCCGACCGACGAAGAGCCCGAAGTCGCCGCAGCCCAGGCCAGCGCAGCCGTCGAATCGGCCCGGGCGGCCGCGCAAGAGATGCAGTCGGCTTTGCAGGAAGTGGAGGCGGCCGTGCAAGAGGTATCGAGCGCCCCGACGCAAGACAGCATGGATGCGCTGACTAAGGCCATGCACAACCTCGGCGCGGCACGTAAGAACGTCACAGCGGTTGCCGCCAATGACGAGGCGCGCACCTTGCTGAAGCAACTGCAGCAGTTCGGCAAAGGGCAAGACGCGGCAGTGGTCATCAAGCAGATCGCCGACCGCGATGCCCTGGCAAAACGCGTGGTGCCGCATGTGGGCGCCTTCGACAGCGCAAGCATGGTGTCGGCCCAGGATGTCGCCAAGTACGCCATTAGCAAGCTCGGGCTGCAAGCGGCAGACGGCGCCGAGCAGGCCGTACTGGACGGCTACCTTCAGGGCGCTCGGCCTGACGCCGAGAAGATTGTCAAGGACTCGGCGATCTTCAATGCGACTGATTCCGCCGCCAAACTCTGGAGCTAATAGCAATGATCCCCTACACCGCACGCGACTACCTGCTGTCCGGCATCCCTGGCAACATCAGCCACGACGGTCCGACCCGAGCGCGGTCGGCCGTTATCGATTCTGCGGACGAAGCGAACAACGTCTTCGGCCGAGTTTTCACGTACCAAGATCAGAATGTGGAATCGGTACAGGCCGGCGGCGAAGGCGCGTTCGCCGGCATTCTGATCAACCCGAAGGTCTACGCCATCGAAACCGAGACGGTTCGGAATGGATCGGTGGGCGAGTTCCTGACTATGGGCGAGGTCTTTGTCGAGCTTGGCGCTGTCGGCGCCATCGGCGACCCGGTGTCGTTCGACCCGGAAACCGGCAAGATCTCTGCCGGCCTCGACGGCACGGCTATTCCTGGTGCCCACATCGCCCGCCATCTTCCCAGCGCCGAAACACCCTACCTGGCCGTGATCGCGCTCAACGGCCTGGCACTGCAGCCGTAACAGCAGCCGACCATCAGAGACAAGAAGGATTTCAGAATGGAAAAATCGCAATCCAAGGTGCACATGCACATGAACGGCCGCTTGGCCATCAAGCGTGGCCCTGTCAAGGTGTCGGCGGCCAGTAAGATCGGTCACAGCGACCTTGCGGCCCTCGGGGTCGGCATCCGCGCCATGGACGGCGCATTGACCGGCCCCGCGATGGGCTCCGGCGCCATGTTCCAGCACATGCTGCAAACCTGGTTACCCGGCACCCTGCGTGTCATTACTCAGGTGCGCAACATCGATCAGTTCGCGGGCATCACCACCGTGGGACGTTGGGAAGACGAACTGATCAGCGTGCGCGTGGCCGAGCCGGCCGCGAAGGCAGAGCTTTACGGCGACACGACCAATATTCCGCTGGCGGACTATCGCCAGTCCGTCGAATCCCGCGGGATCGTGAGGTTCGAGCAGGGCTTCCAAGTCGGCAAACTGGAGGATGCGCGGCAGTCGGCTATCGGCTATCAGGCCGCTGATGAAAAGCGCCGTGCAGTTAACGAGTCGCTGGACAGCAGCCGCAACTACGTCGGGTTCTATGGATTCAATAATCCCGACTCGAACGTCTACGGGTTGCTGAACGAGCCGAGCCTGCCCCCCTACCTGAGCGCGGTTACTCCGTGGCTGTCGGCGAACTTCGACCAACTGACGGCTGAGTTCACGCAAATGATCAACCAACTCGAACGGCAAATGGGCGACCAGTTCCAGGACGACGCTCAATTGGTGTTTGGTCTACCCACGGGCTACCGATCGATATTCGACTCGTTCAGCGCGGCGGCGTCGGGCACAACGTTCCGCAAATGGATGACCGAAAACTATCCGAATGTGCGCGTGGCTACGTCGGCAGAGTTCAAGAGCGCCAACGGTGGCTTGGACGTGGCATATCTGTACGTCGAAAATGCCGGAAACCAAGACGACTCCGACATTACCTCCGCCACGATGATTCAGGCGGTGCCGGTGCGGTTCCAAGTGTTGGGCAGTGAGAACCGAATCAAGGGCTACATCGAGGACGCTATCAACGCCACGGCCGGCATCTTTGTGCTGCGACCCTGGGCATTCGCCCGTAAGACGATCAGCGCCTAACGCAAGCGGCCCGGAGTCCGGGCCACCCGGACGCTACCTCACCAGGAAACACCATGTCCAATATTATTTATGTTTACAGCACGCTCAGCAACGACCAGGCGTACGACCTAAAGGACGGCCGTACTGTCGTGATCTACGGCAAGGCCAATGTGGCTGACAAGCGTCTCATGACGCCGAAGGGAAAAGTGACCAAGGTCACGGAAGACGAGTTCATCCTGCTGCAGGAAAACATCGTTTTCAAGGCGCACGCGAAAAATGGCTTTCTCACGGGAAGCTATGACGAGATGAATACCGAGCGCTTCGTGGAAGCGAACCTCGAGCCCGCTGATAAGTCTGCGCAGGCGAGCCCCACGACCTTGGCGAAAGTCCCTGGCGCCGCCATCACGACGGCGACGAAGGCGACGAAGGCGCCCAAGGCCGGCGAGTAGCCATGTTCCCGCTATCGAAGTTCCGCCTTCGGTTCCCGGTGTTCAACGCCATGCCTGACGAAGTGGTGGCCGACACGGCAGACTGGGCGCTCTGCTATGCCAAGTCGCGTGCCTGCGGATGCGGGTCGCAGCTATGGATGCTGCTGACCGCCCACCTGCTGGAACTTCGACGGCGGGAACTGGCGGGCCAGGGTGCCGCGCCGGGCGCCGTCACATCCGCCACCATCGACAAGGTGAGCGTGTCGTTCCAGGCGCCGGCCTCGAAAGACGCCTGGTCGCACTGGTTAAGCCTGACGCCCTTCGGCCAGGAATACCTGGCGTTGATGAAGTCGTGCGGGGCTGGCGGTATGTACGTCGGTGGGTTGCCCGAGCGCGCTGCTTTTCGCAGTGTGGGCGGCCTGTCGGTGCGTGGCGGCCGATTCCGATGAAGGTCGTACGCAAGGGGAACCCGGAGAAGCTGCGGGAGGTCTTGAACGAAATCTCCCGCAAGCGGGTCCAGGTCGGCTACTTCCGGGAAGCGCAATACCCGGATGGCATGCCAGTCGCCTATGTGGCGTCCATCCATGAATTCGGATACCCGCAGGGCAACATCCCGGCGCGCGCCACGATGCGGCCGACCGCAGAAGAGAAAAAGGTAGCTTGGGGCCGCCAGATGGCGCAAGCAGTGCGCGGGGCCATCAACGGCAAGCGGAAATTCGCGCAGGGCCTTGAGGCTATTGGCGCCCAGGCCGCAGGCGACATCGGCAGGGCCATATCCCGGCTGGAGGCGCCGCCCCTGAAGGATTCCACCCTGAAGACGCGGCAATCGCGCAAGAAGACGCCAGGTGTGTCGCGCAAGCCTTTGGTTGATACGGCCCTGATGATCCAGTCTGTAACCCACGTTGTGGAGGATAAATCGTGATTCCCGGCCTGAACTTGCTCGCCATTGCCGGCGGCGTCGTCCAATTTCAAACCGTCCAGTGGTACCGCTTTGTGATCCGCCGCGAGAACGAGCGCGGGCAGTGGCTGACGGAATACGCCCTGCCACAACCGCTCAGCGGGTCCTGGCAACCCGCAAGCGATAGCACCATCCGTGATCGTGGTTTGGATGCAACCAAGCTGTACTACAACCTCTACACCGCGGCCCCAGTCGAGGGCGTGCAGCGCGGGGCGGCACCCGATCAGATCATCTATAACGACCGGCGTCACGACGTTGTGGGTGGTCCGGACTGGTACACCCAGGACGGCTGGCGCGGCATCCTGTGCGTTGACGTGGGGCCGGCATGAGGCAGAAGTGGCTTGAAGCGACAGTGCGTGGCGAGCTGACACGGCTGCTGGGCGAGCAGGGGATCAGATTGCCGGTCCTGCTGGCGTTCCAGCCGACCAAGCAAGGGCGCGTGGATGACGGCATCTATTTTTTCTCGATTAATCGCGGCAAGCGCGGATGGCAGCATCGCAAGTATCTGCAGACAGGCGTTGGCTTATGTGCCCGTGAGACGCAGATAAACGAATCGCAGTACCAGTTCCAGGCCTTCGTCCGTGATGACCTCAACGACCCGGATCAGCTATTGGCCTCGGACGTTCTAGCAGTCGTACGTGGGGTGCTGCAGTCCATGTCATTCACCGCGACGATGGCCAGGGCCGGCATAGGCGTGCAGCGCCCCGCAGATATCGTGACGCCATCATTTGTCAATGACCGGGACGACTTCGAGTTCAACCCGAATTTCACGATCATCTTCACTCACCTCCGCAGCATTACGCAGGCGACAAAGCACTTCGATACCGTAGTCGCCGATGTCCATAGAAACTGAGGAAAAAGACATGTCCATCAAAATGTCCCGCTACGTCCGAATTATCAGTTCGGTCTCTGGCGCAAACGCTGTCGCACAGCAGAAGCTGGTGGGACGACGATTCACAGTCGATCCACGCGTACCGGTCGACAAAATCGTGTCTGTAGGCCCTGGCGGCGCTGAAGACTATTTCGGCACGCAGTCGGCGGAAGCGGCGTTTGCGCGCCAGTACTTTTCCTATATCAGCCCTGCACCGGCGTCCGCGGCACCAGAACTTCAGTTTGCGGCCTACCCGGCACTAGCACGCCCAACACGGGTGTACGGGGCGCGGATCAGTGCATCTATCGAAGACTTTCAAATGATCGAATCTGGCTATTTATGGATCACGAATCGAATCTCAGAAAGTGTATTCGGTCTCCCTGGCGCTAATTTTTCTGCAGTCACGAGTTTCGCAGAAGTAGCTCAGGTGGCGACAGAGCATTTGCAGTCAAACGGCGGGACGATCGGGGCCGGCGTCACCTATGATGCCGTGCAAGGATCGTTTCTTTTCAGTCATCCTGGCGTCGACCTATACGCTGCATTACCTGCGGCGGAACCAGACGACGGCCGCAATCTTCCCCCATACTCCGTCGATGTATTTTCTCTGATGCGGCTGGCGGGCCCCGGAGTGATCATCTCGCCGGGAACCGCTGGCATGACGCCATTGGAGGCGTTTCGAACCGCCGAAGGCGTGTCAGACTCGTTTGGGTCGGCCTCATTCGGAGTCACTGTACCGCTCGATAAGGCTCTCCCGCTAGCAGAGTATGTCGCTGGCGAAAACGTCAAATATCAGATGTACTGGCCAGTGAGGTCGGGGGAGACTGAGGCGTGGCACGCCGCCATGGCCAATTCGGCCTCGAATGGCCTGATTCTCAACGAACGCGTGAATGAGTACAAAGAATCGCTTCCCATGGCGATCATGGCTGCGACCGACTATGACCGCACCAACGCCACGATCAACTATATGTTCCGCCAGTCTGGCGTGACGCTGCGGCCGGATGTGACCGACGACCAAATGGCGGATCTGCTCGATGCGCTTCGCGTGAACTATTACGGGCAGACTGCTAACGCAGGGCAGAGAATTTCGTTTTTCCAGCGCGGATACCTGATGGGTGGGGTCACCGCACCGCTCGACATGTCGGTGCACGCCAACGAGCAGTGGCTCAAGGCCCGACTCAAGGCGCAGTTCATGAGCCTCTTGCTGACGACCAACCGAATCCCGGCCAACAACGACGGCCGGGGCATGGTCATGGCCGTTTTGCAGGGCGGCGTGAATATGGCCGTGGCTAACGGCACGATCCTGATCGGCAAGACGCTGACGGAGTTGCAAAAGGTGGCCATCACGCAGGCCTCGGGCGACCCCTTGGCGTGGCACGACGTGGAAAACAAGGGCTACTGGTACGACGTGACCATCACCGAAAGCACCGACGAATCTGGCACCGGCACATACACGGCGAAGTACATCCTGCTCTATGCGAAGGGTGATTCGGTTCGCATGGTTGACGGTAGCCACAACCTCATTTAACAGCCGCGAAGCTCGGTAAGCGGCCCTGCGGGGCCGTTTTTTATAGGACTGACCATGTACGACACCTCTGCAACCGGCATTGCCTTGCGCTGCGTAGCCAGCCAATCTTTTCCCGGCGGCTTCACCATCACGGCATTTGCCGACGACGCCGATCCGTTCGATGTACCCGCCATCGACATCGCCACTGCAGCCATGAACGTCAACGGCGACCTGGTCACCTTCAGTGCTCCGACCCCTATTTCCATAACGCTAAACGTCATCCCCGATAGCGAAGAGGACCAGAATCTGGCCGTGATATTCGAGGCAAACCGGCCTGCAAAGAACAAGCGTCACGTCGGCGATGTCATCACCATGGTCGCAACCTACCCGAACGGCGCCACGGTCTCGCTGAGCGAAGGAAAGATGACAAACGGTGTGCCGGCCAGTTCTCCGGCGTCGGCGGGACGCATCAAGTCAAAGGCGTATGCCTTTGCGTTCCAAAACCTCGCACGCACGCGCGGCGCATAAGGGAAAGCCATGAGTGACCTGATCAAGCCCCGGACAGTCCTGGTCAAGAACCGCGACGGCATCGAAAAGCCCTTCACGATCTCGCGTCTGCCGGCGACGGTGGCCAGGGAGGTCATCGCCAAGTACCCGCTGTCGAACATGCCCAAGCTTGGCGACTACGCGATCTCGGAAGAGGTGATGAAGAAGCTTATGTCCTATGTCGCGGTGGACCTGGGCGGGCGTGAGCAGCGACTAACCACGCAGGCCCTAATCGACAACCACGTTGACGACGGAATCCAGCTGATGAAGCTGGAGGTCGAGATGATCGAGGAAAACACGGGTTTTTTCGGACTCGGCGGGCAGCGCGGTTTCCTCGACTGCCTGCTGGAAAAGTTTCTCCTATCGATTACGCCAATGCTGACCCCTTTATTGGATCAATTATCAGCTCCGGCCTCGCCAGACTTGCCGAACTCAAAACAGAAATAGACCTGGAGGAGGCAATGGATCTCTGGGAAATCGCCACGACCAATAAGGTCAATGAGATCCGCGCGATGGAAGCGGAAAAGAGGAAGTGACATGGCCTTGCTGGATGCTTTGACCTACATCATCGATGCGGACAACTCCAAGCTGAACAAGGAGATCGACAAGTCCGAGAAGAAAACGGACGAATTTGGCAAATCTCTGACTACTGCCGAGGGCCGAGCCAAGTTGATGGAGAGCAAGGTCAAGGGTGCCTTTGTCCGCATCGGCGCGGCAGTGCTCGCGGCCGTCGCTGCCTCGAAGGCGCTCGAGGCCGTGACGGCGCGGGTGCAGATGGTCGAGCAGATCAGGAACACCAGTGACGCTCTTGGCATTGCCGTCGGCGATGTTGACGCGTTCGGCAAGGTCATTGAGCGTATGGGTGGCGATGCAAAGGGTGCCCGTGATTCTCTGACCGATATGGCTGAATCTATCGGTGAAGCACTACAAGACATGGAGTCGGGCCGCGCCAAGACCTTCAGGGCGCTCGGAATCAGCCTTAAAAATGTGAGCGGCGATGCCAAGAACGCCATCGAGGTGATGGGAGACCTGGCCGGTGCTGTCGAGGGAATGAGCCGCGAAGAGGCCGTATTTCGTATCAAGGAGCTTGGCATCACGGACAATCGATCCGTTGAGCTTATCCTTAAAGGCCGGCAGGAACTTGACCGCATGCTGCGGTCCCAGAAGGAACAAGGGGTCGTCACGAAGGAGTCCGCCGGACGCGTACAACAGTATTCGATGGCACTGAACAAGTTCAAGCAGAACGTTGGCGGTGCCAGCGATGGGCTCGTTGATTGGCTCCTGCCGGCTATTACTTGGGTGATCGAGAAGTTCGACGTTCTGGTGAGCTGGGTTCGAGAGCACAATACACTTGTTCAGGGCGTCTTCATTGGCCTGGCCGCTGTCCTGACGGCGATATTCCTGCCAGCCGTCGTGGCAGCCGCTGCTGGTGTTTGGGCTCTGGTAGCCCCGTTCTTGGCAATTGCGCTTCCAATTGCCGCCGCCGTCGCGCTCTTCGCCCTGCTCTACGACGACGTGATGAACTTCCTCGATGGGAATGATTCGCTAATCGGCCAGATTTCGGAGAAGTACCCGATCGTTGGCGAGACCGTTAAGGCTATGGCCGAGGCCGTAAAGGCTGCCTTCAAATGGGTGGTGGATGCGAGTGCTTGGGCATGGGAGGTGATCAAGGAGTTCCCGCAGAAGGCGGTCGGAGCATTCTCCGCGATGGGCACTAGCATCAGCAATATCTTCGATGCCATCGTGGAGGTGGTGAAGAGCGCATGGGCCTACGTGGGCAGTGTGTTTGACAGCGTGTCCTCCGTGATCAAGAAGATCGGGAAGTGGCTGGGTTTCAGTGGCGGCGACGATATCGAGGTGAACGCCACAACGGTGTCTAAAGGTGTGTCGGATGCCGAGACTAAGGCAGCCGAGAACATGAAGGCGGCTCAGGTCCAGTTACATCAGGCGGCCTCCAGTCCCATGAATTCGGTCACGTCGAATGCAATCTCGAACGCCAGCAACACGCACACCGAGACCAACGTTCAAGTCGGGCAGGTCACCGTCCAGACGCAAGCGACGGATGCGCAGGGTATCAGCCAGTCGGTCGGCAGTGAACTAAGTGGGCAGCTCAGAAACCTTCAAAGCGACTCAGCGAGCGGGGTGGCGCGGTGATGCAACTGGTCGATACGCTATCAACCTCTACGCAGGAGCGGGTGTCCGTTCTGGACGGCGAGACGTTACAGCCGATGTTCGTTTCTGCGCACCCTATGCGGGTATCTGTACGAGAAGCCAAGCGAGCCACCAAGTTCGCGGTGGAAGATGGCACGGCGCGGTCAGATCACGTAGTTCAGGAACTGACAGAGATTCAGATCGATTTCGTCCTGAATGCGGACACGCGAAATGGATTTGAAAGCCTGCGTCAGGCCTTCCTAAAGAATTCGCTAGTGATCGTTCAGACCAAGGTGCGCTCGTACGAGAGCATGCTCATCACGGACTTGCCGCACGACGAGACGCCCGAATTGGGCATGGCGATCAACGTGCCGCTGCGGTTCCAGGAATGGCTTGCCGTGGCGCCCGAGTACGGGACGCTGCCCCCTGCAAAGGTCGCGAACAAGAACCAATCCAGCACCGTGAACCGTGGGCAACAGTCCACGACTGAGGCCGATGAGAGCACACGGCGACGCGGTAGCGTATTGGGTGGGATATTTGGATGAGAACCATTGAATTGCTTTCCGTTCCTAATCAATCGCTGACCATCGCCGTCGGTGAGGCTCTTTGGGAGCTGCATATCAAAGTGGCGTTGAACACCATGTTTGCGGATGTCCGGCGCGACGGCCAGGGCTTGGTTTTGGGTCAGCGACTCGTGGCTGACGCGCCCATCATTCCTTATCGATATCTTAGCCATTTTGGCAATTTCGCCATCCTGACTCGCGACGATGAGTTGCCATGGTGGGAGGAGTTCGGACGGTCGCAGTCTCTGGTGTTTCTAGAAGCGTCGGAGGTAGGGATAGATGATTGATCTACGTGCTATCCGAATCGGCGTCGAGGTGTCCGGCCGGATGAACTACTACAGCGCCGCCGACGGCATGCGGATCAAGGCGAGCGGGACAAAGTATGCAAATGCCACGCAAAACGAATGCAGCGTGTCGATATCAAATCTACGGCGGGAGACGCGCGATTTCCTATTGACGGAAACCAGCCCGTTCAACAAGAACCGTTCTCCAAAGCGGCTGACTGTGGA
>Ga0196970_1001735_pt1 | contig 13239 bp, 11 predicted proteins | sample S1v_513CmetaG_FD_148672 | JGI IMG/M metagenome (GOLD analysis project Ga0196970, IMG submission 148672) | Soil microbial communities from Anza Borrego desert, Southern California, United States - S1+v_5-13C | ecosystem: Environmental > Terrestrial > Soil > Desert | place: USA: California... | reverse complement strand
CACTGTGGAGAGCGGGCCATCGGCCCTTTGCAGATACCCCCGCAGACTGCCGAAGAACCAGAGGCAGGCGCCGGCGCTCAGCACGAAGAGCAGGCTCTGGGTGAGCAGCTCGCTCCGATACTGGATAGAGAAGGCCAGCGCCTCGGCTGCCGGAGCGGTCGCGGGGGGCGCCCCCCGCTCGAAGGCGGCAGCCGCCAGGCCCAGGGCGATGACCAGATAACCGGTGGCCGCGTGCCAACGCTCGCTCATGCCGCTCTCCTCCCTTGTGCGAACCGCTTCTTCATCAGGATCAGGGTCGCGATGTAGATGATGAGGCCGGCGGCGGTGGTGCCGTATTCGCCGATGTTGGTGCCGATGGCGCTGCGGTACAGGCCGAGGCCCACGGTGCGTGACGTGTCAAAGAGCAGCGTCACGCCCGAGTCCGATGGGTAGGCGGAGAGCATGGGTTTGCTGATGAAATCGACCACCCAGTGGCTGAAGACCAGCAGCCCGATGATCAGCGTCGTCCGCCGGTTCCGGCTGATCAACATCGTCAGGGCAGCGGCGGTGAGGGACCAGACGAGTGACATCAGCAGGCCATGAGACCAGGGTGCGGCCGAGTTGACGCCGGGGGCGGGCAGATGCTCAACCCCCGCGGCCCAAAAGCCGGCCCAGACGATGTCGATGCCGTACGCGGCTGCCACCAGCCAGCCCACCGGCATGTTGGGCGCCACCCGCTTCGCAGCCAGGCCAACGCCGAGATGTGCCAATCCTGCCATTTCGAATCTCCTCCTTCTTACTGCGCGTCCAGACGCCGGACCAGGAGCAGTGTCAGGTTCATGTGCGTGATGGCGGTCAGCAGACCGATCAGGGCAGCCTGGTCGGCCACGGTGCCGGTCAGGGATGTCCCGCCGGATGGGCCCGTGGCGAGGGTAAAGCCCCCGAACCAGTCAGGCCAGTTGCCGGGCAGCCGCCCGGCCAGGCGGATTTCATACCGCATGGCCGTGTGCCGCCGGGGCGGTGGTCAGGGCTGTGGACAGGGCCCTGGCCCAAGCGTTGATGGCGTTCCAGTCCCGGTGATCGCCCTCCCGCCAGGCGCCCGACAGAACGGCCAGCCGAAAGGCGATGCGGTATCCCATGGACGGGACCTTACGGATATCCAGCACGCCCGCGAAGATCCCTTCGCTGACGGGCCGGACCAGACGCCGGATGGGTGCCAGCCAGTCGGCTACGCCCTGGCGGTACTGCTCGGCACCGCTGACGGCCATCGCCATGCAGAGCGTGAAGGTGGCAAAGGGTATGCGGCTCAGTTGGGCGTGGTGGGTCCGCACGAACTGGGTCGCCTCCGGCAGCCACTGGTGTCCTTCGATGGGGCTGCCTGCCACCACCGCTGCGTACGGGGCGAGGTCAGCAACCGCCTGCATGGGGCGGAGGTCAACGGCAGCGCCGGTCTCACGCAGGGTCCGGGCGACGGCTTCGGCCACGCCGGCGGTCGATCCGGATCGGGTTGCATAGGTGACGAGAATGGGTCTGTTCAGCACAGCAATCAGCCTCCCGTTCGGTTCTCTGGCCCCATTCTGGGGCTAAACCGGGGGAGGCTGACCATATATCCAAAGATAGATTTTGAGGGCCTATTTGAGCAGGTGCAGCTCCCGGGCCCGGGCCACGGCCTGCGTCCGGCTCTGGACCTCCAGCTTCTGAAACAGATTGTGGATATGGATCTTCACGGTGCCGACGGCGACGATCAGAGTACGGGCGATCTCCTGGTTAGAGCAGCCCCGGGCGACCAGCCCGAGAATCTCCTGTTCCCGTTCGCTCAGGTGGACGGCGGGGGTGACCGGGCGGGCCGGAGACCCGGCAGAGAGCCCGGCCGCCAGCGCACGCCGGGCCTCGGCCCGGATCGCATCCCGGTCGCCCACCATGTCCGGCGACAGGGTCCGGCCCCGGGTGATCGCCTCCTCTTCCGCCACCAGCGCCAGCGCTTCGCCGGGGTTCCCCCGGGCCAGGCAGACCCGGGCCAGTGCGTGCAGCGGCATCACCTTCGCGTGGTGAATCTCGTAGGCCTCGTTGACCCGCAACGCCTCCCGTGCCGCCGCCTCGGCCCCGGCCAGGTCGCCCTGCAGCCGCAGTGCATCGGCCAGGACGGCCAGCAGGTTGCCCCAGACGAAAAACGGCGCCTCCCCCCGCTCCTGGATGAAACGGATAAACCTGCGGCAGAGCGCCTCCGCCTCGGCGGCCCGCCCCTGCTTCAAACGGAGGTTGGCCAGCAGCGGAATCGCAACGGGAATGACGTAGGTCGTGCCCATCGCCACCTCCCGCTCGGCCGCCTCCATCCAGAGGGCTGCGGCCGCATCGAACCGCTCGTTCCGATAGAGGAGATAGGCCAGCGTCAGATCCGCCGTCATGCGAAAATCGGCCTTCGGGATGGAGGCAGGCGCCCCGAGCACATCATCGGTAAGCGTGTAGGGCTGGCCTGTCAGTTCCGCGGCGAAGGCGCGCATCAGCGCCAGGAGCCTGCGGGAGTCCGCCGATGGTGCGGCCTGGGCCTCGGCCGCGTCGATCAGGGCCAGTGCGTCAGCCACCTGCCCCTGCATGCAGCAGATCCAGGCCTGATAGGTACAGATCAGCGGCGAGCGCCGGGCCACTTCCGGTGGCAGCCGGGAAAGCAGTTCGTTGAAGCCTGGGTTCGCCATCGACCACCAGCCGCCGGCATGCGCTTCGATGATGGCGACGGTCCGGTCGTACTCCCCCGCCGCCAGGCTGTGCTGGGCGGCCTCCATGGGCAGGCCGTTCTCGGCATGCCAGGCCGCCGCCCGGCTGTGGAGGACGGGGAGAAGATTCGGCTCGGTCTGCGCGAGGTAGGCCCGCAGCAGATCACCAAAGAGTTGATGATACCGGTACCACTGCCGCGCCGGGTCCAGGGGCGTCAGAAAGAGGCCCCGCCGCTCCATCTGGTCGAGCAGGGTCCGGCTATCGGCGGCGCCGGTGACGGCCGCGCAAAGCGGGGCGCTGAGCCGGCCCAGGATTGACGTCTGCAGCAGAAACCGGCGCAGTTCATCGGGCTGCCGGGCCAGCACCTCCTCCGTCAGGTAGTCGGTGACAAAACGGTTCTCGCCCGAGAATGCGGCGACAAACCCGTGCGGGTCCGGGTGCCCGTCCAGGGAGAGGGCGACCATCTGCAGGGCAGCGATCCACCCTTCGGTCCGCGCTGCGACCGCGGCGGTGTCGGCGCTGGATATGGGTGCGTGTGTGAAGAACTCAGCCACTTCAGATGGCGTGAAGCGCAGGTCCGCCGCCCGCAGTTCGGCCAGGCGCCCGTGGGCACGCAGGCGTGCCATGGGCCAGGGCGGGTCGGAGCGGGTCAGCACCACCAGCCGCAGCCCCGGCGGCATCTGTTCGATCAGGAAGGCGACCGCCTCATGGATGGCCGGAGACTCGATGACGTGATAGTCGTCCATCACCAGGACCAGGGGTGGGAAGGCTAGCGCCAGCCCATTGACGATGGGCGCCAGCAGGCGGTCGGGGGCGGCGGCTGTGTCCAGCCCGTCCGGGAGGCGAGACGCTCCCTCGGACGTGGTGCGCAGGGCGGCCAGCACGTAGCTCCAGAACCGGTCCGGGTCGTTGTCCCCCGGGTCCAGGGAAAGCCAGGCGAGGGACCAGGCCCGGGCCGCAGGCGTCGCCCGCCAGGCGCCCAGGAGGCTGGACTTCCCGAAGCCGGCCGGGGCCGAGACCAGGGTCAGGGGCCGCTGGAGCCCGGCGCTCAGCCGATCGGTCAGGTGGGGCCGGGCGACCTGGTCGGGCCGGGCGGCGGGTGGATAGAACTTGGTAGTCAGCAGTGGGTAGGGCAAGTGCGACCGCCTCCTCTTCGCGCGCGGGACCTCTTGCCGGGAGTATTCCGCAATTGTGCGCCATTTCCTGTGTCAGAACAAAGTGCGGAAGAGGGCGCAGCCCCCCTCCGCACCACCTCCCCCTGGTTACTGCGACCCGATGCGCCACCGTCACGTTGGCAAGTATCGTTTCCTATATATCAAAAGAAGGCCGGACAGAGCATGCTCCGTCGGCCTTCGTTCGTTCCGATTCCAGTCTTTCCGGTTTCCACTATGCGAGGTGCTTGACCATTTCGAAGAAGCCAGGTTCGGGCTTGTAACCAAAGGCCCGGTTGACCGCCAGAATCGGGGCGTTCTTGGAGTTGTTGTTCGTCCGCAGATACGGGACGCCCTGGGCCATGGCGTACTGAATCGCCACCAGCTTGATGGCGTGCGACAGCCGCCGGCCCCGGTAGGCCCGGTCGATGCCCGTGCCGGCATGGTACATGCTGCCGTCCTTTTGCAGTGCCAGTTCGGCGGAGCCCGCGAACCGGTCGCCGTCCATGGCCAGGAAGACCCGCTCCTTGGACCAGCGGGGATCACCGGTGACAGCCTTGGCGAACAGATCGAAAGGGGGTTTGGGGTCCCCCTCCCGGCCCGGAATGTCAAGGCTGACCTCCCACATCCAGTCGAAGTAGCGCCTGAAGGTCGCCTCGTCGTCGCCCAGGGCGGCCAGGGTGGTGAAGCGAATTCCGGCGTCGCGGGCGACCTGCAGGGAGTCCGCAAACGGGGCGGGATCGAATGTGCGCAGATCCAGCGTCGATTCGAAGATGTGCTGGTCCAGCACGAAGCCCCGCCGTTCGGCCCACGGCCGGCTATGCGGGTGCCGCTCGGAAGCAACGGCGGACAGGTGAGTCGCCCCCTGGCCCCCGGCCCAGTCTTCCACGTACCGGTACATAACCGACCCGGCGCCTTGGTTCCAGTAGGGCTCGTCTACACGGACGTTCATCCGAAAATGGCCAGGCTTGTTGTACTTGCTGCCGAAGCCCATGCAGTAGCCGACGACCTGACCGTCCTCAGCCTGCAGCATGGCGCGCAAGAACTTGTCATCGGGCTGAATCTGCTCTTCCTGCCGCTTCAGTTCTTCGGCGGTGACCGGTTCCCGGTTCCGTTCGCTGATGAGCGCTGCGATGCGGGGCAGGTCGGCTTCGGTCGCGGGGCGCAGGTGCCACTGCATGTCGTTGCCTCCTCGGATGAATCGTAGTGCGAGCAATAACATGACCGAATCGCGCAGGGTATCGTACCGCGAACGAGGCAGCATGGAGACTCACCACCTTACGGTTGCTGAGTCTCCCCCTCTCTTCCACCCATATTGTACCAAACACATCGAACGGATGTCGTATCAGCATACGACACCCGTTATCTCTCTCTCATCGTCCGAGCCGGTCGACCCTTTCTTCGAGCTCTCGAATCCGGCGGTTCATTCGGGTGATGTAGATGACGATGCCTGCCGGAATGCCAATGGCCAGCAGCAGGTTAAGCAAGGTCCAGATCAGGGTGACGGGCTCAGGAAAGAGGCTGACTGGGCTCGTATCCATGAATCGGATCCCTCCCTTCGGGTGCGGTTCAATTTCCACCGCGTTGAGATCTCTGATACGAAACACAATTCGTATGAACGAAAGGAACTCCTGCCTGCTTCCGCCCGAATGCACACGGGTGCCAGGGCGATTGTGCCACAATCCGTCCTTGTTCAGTCCAAGGTCGACCAAGTTCCTGATGCGGGTCAGTCCACAATGAGGCACGTGGAAGCCAAAGGTCGACCCACAATGAGGCACAGGGAAGCCAAAGGCCGATCCACAATGAGGCACATGGAAGCCAAAGGTCAACCCACCTGAGCCCAAGTCAAGCCCAGGTCGGCCAACATGAAGTCACAGGTAAGCCCACTGTCAGTCACAGGTAAGCCCACTGTCGACCAACTGTAAGCCCAGTATCGGCCCAGAAAAGCCCAGAAAAGCCCCAGTGAAGTCCAGAACAGGCACCAATAAGTCCCAGATAAGGCCAGAACGGCCACACATTATGGCGAGACCGAGTGGCCAAATTCCGCCCACGGCATCTGCCAGAACGGTTTCGGGGCCGACGTCCCTCTTGCCTCCAGATCGTTCGACCGGTTATCTGACTAGTTATACTCATCTAATTGACGCACATATTTTTAAGATTATAGCAGGAATCAATCGGATGGCAGAGAATCCTTCGCAGCAGAGCCAAGAGAAAGCTGCTGGGTGGGGAGGGATTGCTCATGGCCCCGAAAGTACCGAAGGACGACGAGCACGCGCAGGTCGAGCCGCTGTGGGAGGCCGAAGACCTCAATCTGGATGAAGAACCGGTCCATGGCCGTGGCACCAACAAGGCCAACTTCTTATTCAAGAACGGTGCCAGCTTCGACGCCAGTGCTGTGTCGGTCGACATCATCGGCAAGGTCTCCAACAAGAACGGGCTTGGCACCAGCCGCCCCAGTGAAATCCTCTTCGGTGTGGTCTCGGGCCGCAAGCATCTGGTTGGCATCCCGGTTGTACCGGACACGCCCGGCGCCACCAAGATTGCTTACAAGGACGGCCGTGCCTCCGGTACCCTGTACCCCATTTTCAAGCGGCTGGACCGCCTTGTCCCGGAAGGCTACAAGGAGCGGTATTTCGTCAAGCAGACCCCCGCCAAGGTCAAGGTTCGGGACGTCATCGGCTGGGGTATCTATATGGATCTGGAGGACTTCGAAACCGAGCCCATCAAGACACTGAGCGAGGAAGAGCTGGCGAAGCGACGGGCCAGCGCGGCCGCCAACAAAGCGGCCAAGTTAGCTGCCAAGAAGGCAGCCGAGGAAGCCGCCCGCAAGGCCGCCGAGGATTCGGCCCCCTCCGCCCAGGAATCCGAAGCGGAGCAGGAAACCGAAGAATAACGCCAAATCAAGAGGGCGCCGGCACAAACGTGTCGGCGCCCTTAGGTTGCTTACAATCTCTCTGGGGGCCAGGTCTTGCAGGTGTGAGACCAACTGTCGTCCAAAGAGGGAGAGACGCAAGTGGTGCAAAGAGCAGCGGTAACATGTCAAGGCCGGAAGATGACATAACTCGATGAGTTTATCAAGGACGGGACCGAGACGGCGGCGGTTTGTGCGCGACATGCCCGGTTCACAGGGCCATCAGGCTTGTGAACCAGATTATGGGAGGGATTACCGCCCTCCTGTTTGGAGCCTCCCCTGCGGGGGCTTGTACAGGCGGTTGGACCGCAGCAGGCAGTCCACCAACCTGATGAGTTTGCGGGCAGTCAGCACGAGCGCACGTTTGTGTGCATGGGTCTTACTCTCCGCCTTTTTGAGGCTGTAGTACCGGCGGAACTCAGCGTCGTGCATCCGGACGCTGTTGGCCGCTTCGACCAGATAGTAGCGGAGGTACGTGTTGCCTTTGCGGGTCATGCGAGTATTTTCGGCCTGGAAGTTGCCGGACTGGTACTTGGTCCAGTACAGCCCCGTGTACTTGGCCAGTGCTGCTTCGTTGGGGAAACGATCGATGCTGCCGATCTCCGCGATGATGCCGGCGGTGTAGACCGGGCCCAGCCCCTTCACCGAGTGCAGGGTTTGGGGAACGGTACTCAGCAGTCGCTCGATGGCGATATCCAGTTCGCGAATCTGCTGCTCCATAGCGCGAATGACGTTAATCTGGCAGGCCAGTACCTGGTTCACAGGGTCTGCCATGGCTTTGGGCAGCCGGAATGAGGCTCGAGCGGCCTTCTGAACGGCGGCTGCGATCTCTTGTGGATCACCATAGCGGTTCCGGCTCCTGTCCATGATGAGCTGCGTGAGTTGCTCCAGGCTTTGGGCGGCAACCTCTTCGGCCGTGGTAAACTCCGTCAGCACCGCCAGTGCCGTGGTTCCAAAGGTGCGCTTGATGGGCTCCTGCTGGACGAAGGCACTGAATTTGAGGAACAGCGTGGACAGGAATCGATTCTTCTCCCGTACCAGGTTGTGCACGAGGTGGTAGCGAGCCCGGGTCAGGCGTTGCAGCGCCTCAAACCGTTCGCCCTCCTCGTGCGGCCTGGGAAGTCGGCCAAAGCGTAACCGGTCGGCAATGACCCAGGCATCCACAGCATCCGTCTTGGGCAAATCGGGGTACGCCTTCTTGAAGCCGGCGACAACCTTGGCATTGAATACGTAGACCTTGGGGTGCAGAGGCTGCAAATCGGGGACCTGACTGAGATAGGTCCGCAGATGCCAGCCCAGCAGCCCGGTGGCCTCCAGGCCTATGACGACATTGACCAGGTTCCGTTCCTTGGCGACCGACGTGACCCGGCGGACCAATTGCTCAGCGCCTGGCAGGTCGTTGGCAATCTTGAACTGTCCCAGTACCTGCCCCACCTGATCCAGGAAGCAGACCTGAGCCACACTCTGGCTCACGTCAATCCCGACAAACAGGGTTGTCATGTTCTCACCTCCCCTGGATCCAATTGAGGTCCCAATGGGGATCGGGGTGCCCTCAGGCCTTGCCGTATCAACAGCCTCGCGTCTGACATAAGAACACGCCCACCGTCCCGCCGATGCACAACGCCCGCCTGCTGAACGGGCGGCAGGACGGCAGGGGAACAACCAGCGGTGGGAAGAGCGCGGCAAGGTGAGGGGTGCAGTCTTTAAGCAAGAAGAAGCTCCGGGGAGTGACTCTCCACCTTCATCGCTCAACGAGGAGGAAATGCACCATCCCCCATTGGCCTCACACCAATGCTCCTGGAAGCACCCCGAAAATGTAAACAAGAACCGTTTGAGACTAAGCATACGAGGAGGGAGCATATGGACTGGCTGTTGATGGCCCTGTTGCTTGGGTTGCTCTGTATCACGACCGGGCTGGCCGTTCGTGCGAGGCGTCTGTCCCGCGAACTGGTCGCGGCGCAGGCCAAACTAAAACAGGCGGAGCAGCGGCTGGGCGCCCTGCACCAAATCGCCCTCTCCCTCTCCACCACGCTGGACTTGAGCCGGCTGCTTGAGACGATTCTAGAGCAGTTGGGGCGGCTCTGGGGCTATCACCACGGGGCGATTCTGCTCCATGATCCCGATACAGACGAACTGGTCGTGGCCGCCTCCCGGGCCTACTGTCATGCCCCCGGCCAGCGCTTTCCGGCCGACCGCGGCATTACCGGCGCGGTCTTCACCGGTGGCAAGGCACTGGTGATCGATGACGTAACCCGAGATCATCGCTACATCGATGGTGTGGCCGGCGCCCATTCAGAACTGGCCGTGCCGCTCATGTGGGAGGGTCACGTACTGGGCGTGCTGAACGTGGAGAGCCACCAGGTGAAGGCCTACAGCAGCACCGACCTCGACCTGCTGACCACGGTGGCCGAACAGGCCGCGGCGGCCATCGGCAACGCCCGGCTGCATCAGGAGACACGTCATCTGGCCATTACGGATCAGCACACGGGGCTCTACAACTACCGTCACTTCCAGGAACAACTGGCGGCCACCGTGCGCGAGGCGCAACTAACGGGCATGCCCGCGGCGCTATTTATGGTGGACCTGGATTTCTTCAAACGCTGCAATGACACGTACGGACATCCCACCGGCGATGTGGTCCTCGAGCAGCTGGCCCGCCTCCTGCGGGAGTCCTGCCGGGCCGACGACCAGGTCTTCCGCTACGGCGGCGAGGAGTTCACCATCATTTTGCCCGGCACGACGGACGCTGACGCCCTGCGCGTGGCCGAGCGAATCCGGGAGCGGGTCGCCCAGCACAGCTTCCTGACCCGGTCGGGCCGGCGGCTCGACTGGCCCGTGACCGTCAGCATCGGGGTTGCGAGCTACCCGCGTGACGGCCTCTCCGAAGTCGACCTGCTGATCGCGGCCGACCGGGCGATGTACGCCGCCAAGGCACGGGGCCGGAACCGGGTCGTATCGGCTGCGGCGGGGGCACCTGCGCTTCTTGCCTGAGTCACAAAGCGGCCAATGAATAGGGCGCCCGCACCGATGATGGTGGGGCGCCCTCGTTTCATGCGGATCGATCAGCTGCAGCCGCAGCCGCCGCCCGTGCTGCAGCTTCCGCCGGTGCTGCACGCGCCGCCCTTTACCTTGGGCGCCTCCTCCCCGGTGATCGGGAAGGTGACCACGGCGTTAATCCGGTCCATGAAGGCGTCCAGGCTGGTGCGGGCGTTCCAGTATGCCTGGATCGTCGGGTGGCTGTCGAAGCGCTCTTCGATCTGCATAAAGCGGGTGACCAGGGCCACCTGCTGCTCCTGGGGCAGCGCCTTTGACTTCTTGACGGCCCGCTTGGCCGTTTCGTAGTCGCGAATCAGATCCAGCGCTTCCTGATCGGCCAGGACGGCATCCTCCGTCGTCCGGTAGGCGATCAGTTCGTCGGACTCCTCGATGGATTTGGCCAGCTCACGCGCCAGTTCCCACACGCTCTTCTTTGTCTCTACGAGCACGTTCCGTCCCCTCCTCTGCCATTCGCTATCGGGTCACGGCCGGTTCCAGCACCGGCTCGCCTTCCAGCGTCCAGGTGCCGGCCTTGGTAATCTTGACGTTGACGGTCTGCCCCCGGAGCGATTCGTCGCCGGGGAAGGTGACCAGAATGTTGCCCCGCGTCCGCCCGAAGACCACATCGGGCTTGCCCTTGTCCAGGCCTTCGACCAGAATCGGCTCGATGCGCCCGACCCGGGCTTCATTCTTTTCACGGGAGATGCGGTTCTGCAGTTCGATCAGCCGCTGCAGCCGCTCTTTCTTTTCCGGGACTGAGAGCCGGTCTTCCATTTCGGCGGCTTCGGTGCCGGCACGCTCGGAGTACATGAACATGAAAGCGGCGTCAAATTTGACCTCTTCCATGAGCGACAGCGTCTGCTGGAACTCGTCTTCGGTCTCGCCGGGGAAGCCGACGATGATGTCCGTGGTCAGAACCGCATCCGGGATGAACTCCCGCACCCACGAGACCAGCTGCAGGAACTGCTTGCGGTTATACGACCGCTTCATGCGCCGCAGCGTGGAGTCCGCCCCGGACTGGGCGGGCAGGTGGAACCACTCGCAGACCTTCCCCGAGGCGGCAATCTGCTCGACCATCTTCCGGCTGAAGTCCTTGGGATGGTTGGTGGTAAAGCGAATCCGCTCGATACCCTCGGCTTCACGGTCCAGCAGCGCGACCAGGTCGCCAAAGTCGAAGGTCTCGTCGCCATGGCGGCCGTACAGGTCCTTGCCGTAGGCGTTCACGTTCTGGCCCAGCAGCGTGATCTCCTTGAAGCCCCGCCGTCCAAGCTCCTTGACCTCTTCGAGGATGACGCCGTAGGGCCGGCTCCGCTCCTCGCCCCGGGTGGTGGGCACGATGCAGTAGGTGCAGTGCTTATCGCACCCGTACATAATGGTGACCCAGGCCTTCAAATCGCCTTCACGGGCCGTGGGCAGCAGGTCGGGGAAATCTTCGCCCATGGACTCCCAGACGTCGACCACGGTCTGGCGCTCATTGCGCGCCCGCTCGATCAACTCCGGCAGATGATGGATGTTATGCGTGCCGAAAATCAGGTCCAGGTACGGGAAGAGCCGCTTCATGCGGTCAACCTGGCCTTCCACCTGGGGCACGCAGCCGCAGGCGCCAATGACCAGGTCGGGGTTGGTGTACTTGAGCGGCTTGAGCTGGCCGATGCGGCCGAAGGCGTGCTCGACGGCGCTTTCGCGCACAGCGCAGGTGTTAAAGAGCAGCACGTCAGCATCATCCGGGCCGTTGGCCCGCATGTAGCCCATGTTAGCCAGAATGCCGTGCATGATTTCGGTGTCGTGTTCGTTCATTTGGCAGCCGTAGGTCTCAATGTGGACCCGGGGGTTCGGCTTGCCATGAATCCGCCGGGCGGCGTTCGGGTCTATCTTCATTTTGCCGGCCGGGGCGTCTTCATCCAGGTGCGTAAAGCCGCCCATAGCGTCCTGCTCGCTGGCAATGCGAACAAGGTCGGACGTTTCGGGCTTGTACATGGGCAACTCTTCGAGCGTGCCGTCCTTCATGGCCTGCTCGACACGGTCGAGAATGGCGTTGAAGTCCGGCTCCGCGTGCGTATGCTTCTTATCGTCACTCATCTATGTCAACCCCCATTGGGCGATATCTCCCGATAGTTACTCTCAGTAGTGTACCACAAATCGGCGCTATGTAAAAAGAAGTTCGCTCCCGGCTTATTTGCCCCGGCGTCACCTGGCAGATTGCTATTTCCCATTTTCTTCCATAACATGGCATTTGCCGGGTGTTTCGCATTCTGGGGAGGTGCGGACGGGATGGCCTTATGGAGGAGACGAGGTACCGGGGTCGCAGCGGCTATGGCGCTGGTCGCAAGCATGTTCGCAGGTCCGGCCGGTTCGTGGTTCGTGTCAGCAGCGCAGGCCTCGCATCCGGGTTCCGGCAGCCACACGTATACCTTGGACGCCGATTTTGACCAGGGCTCCGCCATCAACGTCGTCCACAGCGTGGCAAATCAGCTCCAGCTGGACGACACCACCGAAACGTTCCCGTTCATCTGGGTGGCCGCCTCGCAGCGCGGCACCATCGTCAAAATCGACACCCAGACCGGCACCGTCCTCGGGGAGTATCGCAGCGCACCGCAGGGCATGTCGACCAACCCGTCCCGCACCACCGTCGACAAGGACGGCAACGTGTGGGTCGGCAACCGGGACGAGGCGAGCGGCAACCAGGGCTCCGTCGTCCACATCGGCCTGGCCGAGAACGGCCAGTGCCAGGATCGGAACGGCAACAACGTCATCGAGACTTCAACCGGGCTGGGCGACATTCGCGGCTGGTCCAACGCAGGCGGAGCCGACACGGGCGGCGGCGTCTCCACGGCCGACGATGAGTGCATCATCCACTATGTCCGGACGCCGGGCATCCGCATCCGGCACGTGTCGGTCGACGCCAATAACAACGTCTGGGTCGGCGGCGGGGCCTTCGGCGACTTCATCCGGATCTATTCGCTGCTCAGCCCCACGGGCGCCGTCCTGCGCACCATCGACATGGCCAATCCGGCCGATTCGGGTGAACCCGGCCAGGTGGCAAACTGCTGCTACGGCGGCCTCGTCGACCCGAGCGGCATCCTCTGGAGCGCCACGCTTGGCGGCGCCGATGTGCTCCGGTTTGACCTGACCAAGAGCAACGGCGACCCTGCTCTCCTCGACCGGGTCTCACTCGCGGGCCATACGTCTTACGGCATGGGCATCGACTCCATGGGCAACATCTGGATGAGCGACCTGGGCTCCTCGGTCATGAAGATCAGCCCGGGCGGTGCGCTGACCGCGGTCTACTCCGCCGGTGCGTTCGGCGGCCGCGGCGTGGCTGTCACCCACAGCGATGACAATGTCTGGGTGGCCAACAGCGGCTCGGCCAGCGTTACCCGCCTGAACAACGCGGGCGCCATTGTGGCGATCATCCCCGTAGGGAACACCCCGACCGGCGTTGCGGTTGAC
>Ga0196970_1001734_pt1 | contig 13265 bp, 12 predicted proteins | sample S1v_513CmetaG_FD_148672 | JGI IMG/M metagenome (GOLD analysis project Ga0196970, IMG submission 148672) | Soil microbial communities from Anza Borrego desert, Southern California, United States - S1+v_5-13C | ecosystem: Environmental > Terrestrial > Soil > Desert | place: USA: California... | reverse complement strand
CTGTCGGAGCTGCTGCCGTTCAACATCCTGCGCATGATCCACACGAACGCGCTCATCGTGTGGCTGCTGATGGGCTTCTTCGGCGCCGCCTACTACCTGATCCCGGAAGAGTCCGAGCGTGAGATCCACAGCCCGATGCTGGCCTACATCCAGTTCGGCCTGTTCATGTTCGGCGCGCTGGCGGCGGTGGCCGGCTACGTCTTCCGCATCCACGAGGGCCGCGAGTTCCTCGAGCAGCCGCTGTGGATCAAGGCCGCCATCGTCGTGGTGGCGCTGATGTTCCTCTACAACGTCACCATGACGGTGCTGAAGGGCCGCAAGACGGTCATCACCAACATCCTGCTGATGGGCCTGTGGGGCATCGCGCTGTTCTTCCTGTTCGCCTTCTACAACCCGGCGAACCTCGCGCTCGACAAGATGTACTGGTGGTTCGTCGTCCACCTGTGGGTCGAGGGCGTGTGGGAGCTGGTGATGGCTTCGATCCTCGCCTTCCTCATGATCAAGATGACGGGCGTGGACCGTGAGGTCGTCGAGAAGTGGCTCTACGCCATCGTCGCGCTGACCCTGTTCACCGGCATCCTGGGCACCGGCCACCACTTCTACTGGATCGGCACGCCGGGCTACTGGCAGTGGATCGGCTCGATCTTCTCGACGCTGGAAGTGGCGCCGTTCTTCGCCATCGTCGTCTTCGCCTTCATGATGGTCTACAAGGGCGGCCGCAACCACCCGAACAAGGCGGCGATGCTCTGGTCGCTGGGCTGCTCGGTGTTCGCGTTCTTCGGCGCCGGCCTGTGGGGCTTCCTCCACACGCTCGCCCCGATCAACTACTACACCCACGGCACGCAGGTCACCGCGGCGCACGGCCACCTGGCCTTCTACGGCGCCTACGTGATGATCAACCTGGCCATCATCACCTACGCCATGCCGCTGCTGCGCAGTGTCCAGCCGTACAACCAGGTGCTCAACATGTGGAGCTTCTGGATCGTCAGCTCGGGCGTCGCCTTCATGACGTTCGCCCTGACCGTCGCGGGCGTGGTGCAGGTGCACCTGCAGCGCGTGCTCGGCATGGGCTACATGGAGGTGCAGGATCAGCTCCAGCTCTTCTACTGGATGCGCCTCGGCTCCGGCGTTGTGATCCTGGCGGGCGTGCTGCTGTACGTCTACTCGGTGATGGGCCCGGTGGGCGCGTCGCAAAGGGCCCGCGTCAGCGGCCTGCAGCCCGCCGAGTAACCGGTTCTGAACCCGGTCTCGTGTCCAGGAAACCCCGCCGGCATCGCCGGCGGGGTTTTTCTTTTCGCCTTGAACCTATTGTCTATCGGGCTCTCTGCCGTTTCCGCTCCCTGTTTGACGATGGTCAAGGCAATCCGGACCGGGATGGTCGAGTATGCCTCAGCACGTTGCGATTCCGGAGATTCCCCCGATGTCCGTTACCCCGCTCGCTATGGCCACCGATGCCGACAGCGCGATTCCCTACTACCAGCCGATCGGCGACGAGTGCGAGCTGTTCGAGCACGCCTACCGCCATCAGCTCCCGATGCTGCTGAAGGGGCCGACGGGCTGCGGCAAGACCCGCTTCGTCGCGCACATGGCGGCCAAGCTCGGCCGGCCGCTGTATACCGTGTCGTGCCACGACGACCTGACCGCCGCCGATCTGACGGGCCGCTACCTGATCAAGGGTGGCGATACGGTGTGGGTGGACGGTCCGCTGACCCGCGCGGTGCGTGAAGGCGCCATCTGCTACCTGGACGAGGTGATCGAGGCGCGCAAGGATGTCACCGTCGTGCTGCACCCGCTGACCGACGACCGCCGCATCCTGCCTATCGACCGCACCGGCGAGACGCTGGAGGCGCCGCCGAACTTCATGCTCGTCGTCTCCTACAACCCCGGCTACCAGAACGTGCTGAAGGCGTTGAAGCCTTCGACGCGCCAGCGCTTCATGGCGATGGAGTTCGACTTCCCGCCGCCCGAGCTGGAGATCCAGGTGGTCGCCAAGGAGAGCGGCCTGCCCGAGGCCAACGTGGCACCCCTGGTCCGCCTCGCCAACGCGCTGCGCGACCTCAAGGGCCAGGATCTGGAAGAGGGCGTGTCCACCCGCCTGCTGGTCTACTGCGCCACGCTGATCCGCTCCGGCATCAAGCCCGACCGCGCCATCCGCACCGCCTTGCTGGAGCCGTTGACCGACGACGCCGACGTCCGCCAAGCGCTGCTGCGCGTCGCACAAGTCACTCTGGGCTGAGGCGGGGGCCGACGGACATGGCCAGCATCTTCGAGCCGGAGGAACTGGTCGGACGCCACTGGCACCGGCTGGTCGGCAACCGCTCCAGCTACCCCCACCATCCGGACGCAGCCGTGCCCCTGGAGGCGCTGCGGCACCGGTTGGCGGTGTTCTACCGCGGTCTGGGCGGCGACCATGGCGTGCGGCTGGCGGCCGGCGCCAAGTCCGAATCCGGGCACCGGCTGTCGCTGCTCGACCGCATCGGCCTGGGCAGCACGGAGAAGCTGGACAAGGCCAAGCTGGACGGTGAAGTCCTCCAGCTCCCGCCCCGCATCGACCTGTTCCCGGAAGCGCGGCTGAACGAACTGCTCTACGAGTGGCTGGCCGCCTTCTTCGCCCACGCCGAGTCGCTGGGTGAGCGGCCGGAGGACGCGTTGCAGGCCGACGTGCAGGTGCTGCGCGCGGCTGCCAAGGCTTGCCGCCGCGCCATCGCGCGCTGGCCGGGGCTCAAGGGCATCCACGCCGAACTGGCGGCGGCCACCCTGGCCGTACGCCCGAAGCGCAAGCTGCTGCCCAAGCAGGAGGCCGAGATCGAGGCCGCCGTGCAGGCGCTGCTCGCCGATCCCGGCGCGGTCGGCAGCCCGTTCCTGGACGATGCTGTTCCGCTCGACCGCTTCAAGGCGGAGCGCGGCTACCAGCCGTTCCTGCCCGTCCCGTTGTGGGGCGAGGCGGTCAATCGTCCCCCGGGCGATGCCGTCGAGCGCCCCGATGACGAGGACACCGAGTCCGGCGGCGGCGAGCAGAAGGATAGCCAGCGCCGCAAGGCCAGCCGCCGCGACAGCGACCAGACCAACCGCGACGACCCGCTGATCCTCAACCGCTTCGACAAGATGATGTCGATTGCGGAAATGGTGAACCTCAACCGCAAGACCGAGGACGACGACCAGGACAGCGCGCAGAAGGCGGTCGACGAGACGGACGAGATCACGCTGGGCGAGAACGACCGTAAGGCCTCGACCAAGCTGAAGCTGGACCTGGAGATCGCGCCGCCCGCCGCCGACACCACGCCGATTCGCGCCGAGATCACCTATCCCGAGTGGGACTACAGCCGCGGCGTCTACCACAAGGACCACTGCCGTGTGGTGGCCGAGCCGGCATCGGAGGAAGGCGAGGACTGGGAGCCGGACGAGGCCACGAGTCGCCGCATCCGCCGCGTCCGCCGCCAGTTCGAGGCGCTGCGGCCGCGCCGTCTGGTCTTCCCCGGCCAGCCGGACGGCGACGAGGTGGACCTGAACGCCCTGGTGCGCAGCCACGCCGACAAGCGGGCCGGCGGCATCGCCAACGAGCGCGTCTACCTTCAGGTCCGCAACGCCCTGCCCGATCTGGCCGTGGCGGTGCTGGTGGACGTGTCGCTGTCCACCGACTCGTGGATCGACAACCGCCGCGTTCTCGATGTGGAGAAGGAGGCCTTGCTGGCGCTGGTGCACGGGCTGACCGCCTGCGGCGATGAGCATGCGGTGTTCGCCTTCACCTCCAAGAAGCGCAACTTCGTGCACGTGCAGACGCTGAAGGACTTCGACGAGACGCTGTCGCCGAAGATCAACCGGCGCATCCAGGCGCTCAAGCCGGGGCACTACACGCGCATCGGCGCGGCGCTTCGTCACGTCACGAAGCGTCTGGCCGAACGTCCGAATCGCCAAAAGCTCGTGATCCTGCTGTCGGACGGCAAACCGAACGACATGGACCACTACGAGGGCCGCTACGGCATCGAGGACACCCGCAAGGCCGTCCTCGAGGCGCGCAAAGAAGGCTTGGCCGTGTTCGGCATCACCGTGGACGCCGAGGCGCGGGACTATTTCCCGACGCTGTTCGGCCGCGGCGCCTACGCGATCTTCCCGCACATAGGCCGGTTGACGACGGCTCTGCCGGCTCTGTACCGCCAGCTCGCACGCTGATTTCCGAAAGGTTGGGCCAGCCGAAGGGCGGCCCAACACTCTTCACAAGGCGAACACGTTGGGCCGCGCTGTGCTTGCCCCGCCCTATAACGTCGCCACCCCAAGCATTACTTGATTGTTGTCAAGATGACGGGCGCCGATGCGCAACAATTTGCCGAAATTCATGCTCTTTAGAAGGCTTCTCAACACTTGACCGCAGTCAAGGCGCGGCTTCTCTATCCCAAGTACAAGAGCAGCCGAAGATCACTTCGCTGGTCTTTTGCCACGTTCGCGTGGCTCTATCTCTCCCATAGGATGCCCCTTCAGCGTCCCTCGATCCAACGTCGAGGGACGCTTTTTTTATTCGACGTTCTGAGATCAGCGGGTCCTGCGGCGGCTGACGTGGGCCGTTGTTTGCGCGCCCAGGCGGTGTATAAGGAGGGCCGAAAACGCCCCCTCCCCTTCGTGCGTCCGCGTACGCGCCGGTTCGCCCCGACAAGAGGCGGAGCAGGAGGCGAGCACTGCGGACGATCCAGAACGGAAGGAACGCCTTTCATGCCCGACGATAGCAGCCTGGCCCGGGGCTCTTCGACCCTCTTCCCGCTCGGCAAGGATGAGACCGCCTACCGCAAGCTGACCTCCGACCACGTCTCCGTCGTCGAGTTCGACGGCGAGCAGGTCCTCAAGGTCGAGCCGGAGGGTCTGCGCCTGCTGGCTGAAGCGGCCTTCACCGACATCAACCACCTGCTGCGCCCCAGCCACCTCCAGCAGCTCCGCAACATCCTGGAGGACGCCGAGGCCTCGGCGAACGACAAGTTCGTGGCGCTCGACCTCTTGAAGAACGCCAACATTGCGGCCGCCGGCACGCTGCCGATGTGCCAGGACACCGGCACCGCCATCGTCATGGGCAAGAAGGGCCGCCGCGTCTTTACCAAGGGCGGCGACGAGGATGCGCTGTCCGCCGGCGCTCGCGACGCCTACCTCAAGCGCAACCTGCGCTACAGCCAGCTTGCGCCGCTCTCCATGTACGAGGAGAAGAACACCCGCAACAACCTCCCCGGCCAGATCGAGATCTATTCGGAGGGGGAGGACGCCTACAAGTTCCTGTTCATGGCCAAGGGCGGCGGCTCGGCCAACAAGACCTTCCTGCACCAGGCGACGCCGTCGGTGCTGGCGCCGGACCGGCTCTTGAAGTTCCTCGAGGACAAGATCCGCTACCTCGGCACCGCGGCCTGCCCGCCCTACCACCTCGCCGTGGTGATTGGCGGCCTGAGCGCCGAGCAGAACCTGAAGACGGTCAAGCTGGCCTCTGCCCGCTATCTCGACGGCCTGCCGACGGCGGGCTCCGAGACCGGACACGCCTACCGCGACCTCGAGATGGAGGTCGCCATCCACAAGCTGACGCAGGGCATGGGCATCGGCGCGCAGTTCGGCGGCAAGTACTTCTGCCACGACGTGCGCGTCATCCGCCTGCCGCGCCACGGCGCCTCGCTGCCCATCGGCATCGGCGTGTCCTGCTCGGCCGACCGCCAGGCGGTGGGCAAGATCACCAAAGACGGCATCTTCCTGGAGCAGCTCGAGACCGATCCCGCCAAGTACCTGCCGGAGATCGACGACAGCCAGCTCGCCAGCGAGGTGGTGAAGATCGACCTCAACAAGCCGATGAGCGAGATCCGTGCCATCCTGTCCCAGTATCCGATCCGCACCCGCGTCTCGCTCACCGGTCCGCTGATCGTCGCCCGCGATCTGGCGCACGCCAAGCTGCGCGCCCGCCTCGACAAGGGCGAGCCGCTGCCCGACTACTTCAAGAACCACCCGATCTACTACGCCGGCCCGGCCAAGACGCCGGAGGGCATGCCCTCGGGTTCCTTCGGCCCGACCACGGCCGGCCGCATGGACAGCTTCGTGGACCAGTTCCAGGCAGCGGGCGGCTCGTTCGTCATGCTCGCCAAGGGCAACCGCAGCCCCGAGGTGACGGAGGCCTGCAAAAAGTACGGCGGCTTCTACCTGGGCTCTATCGGCGGTGCGGCGGCGCGGCTGGCGCAGGACTGCATCAAAAAGGTCGAGGTGGTCGAGTATCCCGAGCTCGGCATGGAAGCCATCTGGCGCATCGAGGTGGAGGACTTCCCCGCCTTCATCATCGTCGACGACAAGGGCAACGACTTCTTCAAGGAATTGAAGCTGTCGTAAGGCTGTGGCAGTGGCGGGAAACGTTCCGGTCGGAGGCACGGCCTCCGACCGGCGGTCCTGGGCACCGCAGGCCGGGCGGGGGTCGCACCCCCGCCCGGAACGGTTCCCGGTCACGGCGGATTGCCGCCTATCTCGCCATCAGACACTCCAACCGCCGCGTGCGTGGGGATGACAATGACCCCCGACCAGATCCAGGCCCGCGTCCTCTACCGGGACGGCCTCATGCTCGTCCTCGACAAGCCGGCGGGGCTGGCGGTGCACGCCGGACCGGGCGGCGGCGACAACCTGGAACGCTATTTCGGCCATCTGCGCTTCGGCTTTCCCAAGCCGCCCGGGCTGGCGCATCGGCTGGACCGCGACACCTCCGGCTGCCTCGTGCTGGGGCGGCACCCGAAGGCGCTGCGCAAGCTGGGCAAGCTGTTCTCCGAAGGCCTGGTGGAGAAGACTTACTGGGCGGTCTGCGCCGGCGCCCCGCCGGCCGAGCAGGGGCGCATCGAGCTGCCGCTCAAGAAGGTCACCAATCGCACCGGCGGATGGCGCATCGTCGCGGCGGAGGACGGGCAGACCGCCGTCACCGACTTTATCGTCAAGGGCCGCGCCGACGGGCTGACCTGGATCGAGTTCAAGCCGCACACCGGCCGCACACACCAGATCCGCGTGCACGGCGCGGAGATCGGCTGCCCGCTGCTGGGCGACCCGCAGTACGGCGGGCCGGAAGGGCGGCTGCACCTGCACTCCCGCACCATCGTGCTGCCGCTCTACCCGAAGAAGCCGGCAATCGCAGTCACTGCCCCGGTGCCCGCGCACATGCTGCAGGCGCTGAAGGCCTGCGGCTTCGACCCGGCGGCGGAGAGCTGACGCCGCAGCGTCTTTGCCACGCCGCCCCTCTGCTCCACCCTGCTTTCCGTTCTGCGCAACCTCTGCGCCCCACGGCTGTTGTCGTGGGCAAAGGCTACCAGCAGGGGAACAGAGCGATGGCCAAGGACCGCCAATGGGTCGTACTCGATGAGAGCCCGAACGCAAATAGCGATCGGGAAGCTGCGGCCAAGGAACTTCCGGATGACGGCGAGGACAGGTGCGTCGAAGCGCCGGAAGCCGGCTCCCTGGACGATATGAACCGGCGGCGATAGCCCGGCGTACGAGAGTAGGGCCAGCATCTCCTTCACTGCGGAGGCCTTCGCTTGGCAGCGACGTCCAGCCTATAAGCTCCAGCGAAAATTCTGACCCACTTGCCCCCACCCCAACCCTCCCCCGCTGCGCAGGGGAGGGAGAAGAGCGGCCCTCCCCTGCGCAGCTCTCGCGCAAGCTTCGCTTGCGCTGACGCGGCAGGCGGGTCCTTTGGACCCGCCGAGAGCGGGGGAGGGAGGGGACCCGCGCCGAAGGCCGCGGGGAGGGTGGGGGCAAGTGGGTCAGTGTTACAGCTCGCCGGTATAGGTACGTTCGCAGGTATCCACGCGGACACTGGGTAGCGGCTCCCACCGATCATTTTCGCGCCTCAGGGCCGGGCGCCCCCGGTCCCGCCACCGCCGCCATGCGTCGGCGTCGTCCACATCGTCCAGCGTGCCGACGAATCCTACCGAGGCGCCGCGCGGCAGCGTCGCCAATGTGTCCGCCAACGCGTCCGCGCTCGACCAGCGCACGCCCGCGAACATGCTCCGCGGCACCCGCCGCCGCGCCGCGCCCACCAGCCAGTACCCGCCGTCCTCGGCCGGACCGAACACGAACTCGTGCCGGCCCAGCGCCCGGAAGGCCGCAGCGATGCGTGGCGCGTCCACATCCGGAATGTCGCTGCCGACGATCACCATGGGGCCCGGCGGAAAGGTCCGCAACGGCCGCGCCATGCGCACCCCCAAATCCCCGCCGCCTTGCGGCACCACGCGCACTCCCTTCGGCCAGACACGCGCCCCAGCCGCCCGGTCGGGCGTCACCGCCAGCCACACCCGCCACCGGCCATCCCGCCCGACACGGCGCAGCAGGCCGGCCAGCGCCGTCCGGTAGAAGCGCAAGGCGCCCAGCGGCCCGATTCCGGCCGCCAGCCGGCTCTTCACCCGCCCCAGCCGCGGCTCGCGCGCAAAGACGACAAGATGCCGGATCATCCGTACAGCCTGCGAATCAACCGGGGCGATACCCCGCCGAGGTAGAGCGACAAGCACATCAGGTTGCGCGCCGGGCGCAGCAGCCAGCCGTCACGCTCGTACCGCTCGGCCGAGGTCAGGGCGTCGGCCGCCAGCCCGACCAGCCGCCGCCGGCCGATGCGCCGCACGAGGTCCACGTCCTCCATCAGCGGCAGCGGCCGGAAGCCGCCGAGCCGCTCGTAGAAAGCCCGCGCGATCAGTAGCCCCTGGTCGCCGTAGGGAAGCCCCAGCACCCGGCTGCGCCACGCCACGGTTCGCTCCCACCGCCGCGCGGCCGGCGCGTCGCTGTCGAAGCGCAGGCGGAAATAGCCGGCGCGCTCACCATTCCGGGGATCCTCCATGTGCCCGCCCGCCGCGGCCTCCCAGCCGGCGCCCAGCCGCGTGTCGGCGTGCAGGAATAGAATCCACGGCGCCCGCCCCACCGCCGCCCCGGCTGCGAGCTGGGTGCCGCGCCCCGGCGGCGCGTCGACGACCGCCGCCCCCGCAGCGCGGGCCAGCGCGGCGGTGCCGTCGGCCGACCCGCCGTCCACGACGATCACCTGCCCTGCTCCGGCTACGGATGCCAGGGTCCGCGGCACGGTGCGGGCGGCGTTCAGTCCAGGGATGACGATGTCCAGCGGCAGCGGCACGGAGAGCTTCCCGGAAAGGGATCTGTACCGGAGAGTATCGGGTCTGCGCACGCAAACGAAAAGGGCACCGCCCTGCGGCGGTGCCCCTCCGAAGTCTTCAGCCGGCGGCCGGTGCGATGGCCGGCCCGATCACGTCATGCGCCGGACACGCGGATCATGATTTGCGCGCGGCGGTTCGACGGCTCGCGCACGTTGTCGCCGGTCGGGACGAGCAGGCTGGTCTCGCCCTTGCCCTCGGTGGTGATGTTGGCGGCCGGCACGCCCCTGGCGACCAGAGCCCGCCTCACCGCCTCGGCTCGGCGCTCGGAGAGCCTCTGGTTGTAGCTCGGACTGCCCGAGGTGTCGGTGTGCCCGATCACGTGGATGCCAACCGCGCGCATACTGCCGGCGGCGGCGGCCGCGTCGCCGATGATCCTGTCGGAAGCCGGGGTGATGTCGGCCTTGTTCCAGTCGAAGAACACCAGATACTCGGTCTGCGGCTGCGGCGCCGGAGCGGCCGGAGCCACTGGAGCCGCAACAGCGGCAGGCACGATCGGAGCGCCGAACGTGTAGCGCAGGCCCACCATGACGGAGTGGTTGCTGTACTCGCCCTTGACGTCGCCCAACGGGCCGTCGAACTTCGGATTGGTGGTGGCGAAGTAACGGTAATCGGCAGTGATCGCGAGGTTTCTGTTCAGGTTGTATGCGACGCCGGCGATGCCCTGATAGGCGAACCTCCAGGCCTTATCGTCCACGAAGTTGCGACCGACGAGGGTGCTGACGGCGACCTTGCTGTCCACCTGGGCCATACCGGCGCCGATGCCGATGTACGGGGTGAACGCCGTGCCGGTGTTGATGTCGTACAGCAGGTTGCCCATGATGCCCCACGAGTCCGTAAAGCCCGACCACTCGGCCGTTGGGTCGTTGTCGCCGTCGACCTTGTTGCCCCAGCGACGGCTCCCCTCGAGCTCGCCACGCAAACCAAACGCGGTGGCGTAACCGGCGCTCAGCGAACCGACCCAGCCCCGATCATACTCCAGCTTGACTGATGACGGCTGGCCAAGGGACGCCAAGGTTTCGTCTTTATACTTGGCCTTGCTGGTCCAGTTCACGCCGCCGGCACCACCGACATAGAAGCCCTCGGTCGCGGCCATGGCGGCAGTCGGCAGCAGCAGAGCGACGGCCATGCCCAGAAGAATCCCACGCATTTTCATTTCTGATCCCCTTCCACGACAGCACCGAGCCATCACGCGGAGCGCCCGATCTCTGTGGATGCACCGCGAGCACGCTGTTCGCGCGCCGGCACCGATCCAATCCGCTGAAATTCGTCGGTGGTTGAAACGTCTGGATGGACAGATACCAGCAATGCCGCAATGCTACAATCCCCCACCAACAAGAAGTCACAAGCTGTTGCCGTTACGCGACATTATTCTTTAGAGATTTCAAAAAGAGTTCTTATACTAATTCAGAGGAGCTATGACCTATTCTGATTGTGGGATATATCCGAATTCACGCAGCACGGCGACACAGCTTCGGTTTCCCCTCTGTTTTTCTATTAATGAGTAAAAAAATCTCTGCGAATGCGAAGGGGTGGCACGCGCACATGCGCGTTCACTGCCGGCGAGCTCTGCTCGCCGGTGTCGGGTCGGCGCGTATCGGGTTTCGCGGGTGTCCGGCCGGTCAGCCTTCGAGCCACTCGAACTGGTGAGGATCGAGCAGGGCCGCGACGGCAAGCGTCTTGAGCGTGTGGGGATCGTCTGCCCGCTTCATCTGGGCGTGCAGCGTCCCCATCCCGTCCTTGCGGATCGCAACCACTTCCCACACCCCGCCGCCGGGGCCGAGCTTGCGGAACAATTGCCCTTCGACGATCTCGCGCTTCCTGCGCATGAATGCTCTCCACCACCCTGGTGCCGCGCTCTCGTCGGGCCGGCCCCTCATTGAAACACCAATTCGCTCCGGCGTGGCGAGTGTCTGTTATGGGGCAGCCGCAGGAGGAGGGCCGCTTGTAGCCGCACGGCAACAGCCTTTCCTCCGCAGCGCTACCGCAACGCAGCAAAAATCTCGGATGCACTCCGGAACAGAAATGCCAACGGTGCGGTTCATTACGGCATGAAGACCGACTCCGACGTGCTTCTCTTCGCGACTCGCCTGGTCGATGAGATAGGCGAAGCCGCGATCCGCATCAGCCGGGTTCGCCTGGTCGAACTGACGGCTACCAACAATCTGCGTGCTGCAGCGTTCTGGCGCGACGTGCTCCGAACATCCGAGCGGCTGCTTGCCGAGAGGCCGCCCGACCTCATTCCCGGCACGTCGAAAGGCGCCGGTCTGTCCAAAGGGCTCGCGACCTGATGCCGCCGCGCGGAGCGGTCCGAGGCAAGACCGAAAGCAGTAGGGCCCGGCGGTCAGCCGCCGGGCCCTTTCGGCATGGCGCGTGCGCGCCGGAGCCTTCGTTACTTCACCTGGGCGTACTTGCCGTCGGCGTTCCAGCGGTACCAGACGTAGGCCGGCGTGGTCACGTCGCCCTTGGCGTCGAAGCCGATCGGGCCGATGACGGTCGAGTACTTCTCCTTCTGCAGGATCGGCGTCACCTTGGCGATGTCGGTCGAGTTGGCCTTGCGCACGGCGTCGGCGTAGATCTGCAGGGTGGCGTAGGTGTAGAGGGTGTAGCCCTCCGGCTCATAGCCGGCCTTGCGGAACTTCTCGACGATGCCCTTCGCCTCCGGCATCTCGCGCGGGTCCGGGCCGAAGGTCATCATGGTCCCCTCGCCGGCCGGGCCGGTGATCGACCAGTACTCGTTGGTCACCAGCGCGTCGCCCGACACGATCGGGGCCTTCATGCCCTGATCCTTCATCTGGCGGGCGATCAGGCCGGCCTCGGTGTGGTAGCCGCCGATGTAGACGACGTCGACGTTCTCCTGCTTCAGCTTGGAGACCAGCGCCGAATAGTCCTTTTCGCCGGCGGTGTAGGCCTCGTAGACCTTCTCCTTCTGGCCGGCGGCCTGCAGCGCCTTCTGCGTCTCGTCGGCGAGGCCCTTACCGTAGGCCGACTTGTCGTGCAGGATGGCGATGTTCTTGCCCTTGTACTTCTCGACAAGGTACTTGCCGGCGATGATGCCCTGCTGGTCGTCACGGCCGCAGACGCGGTAGACGTTCTTGTAGCCCTGCTCGGTCAGCTTCGGGTTGGTCGAGGCCGGCGACATCTGCAGGATGCCTTCCTCGTTGTAGACCTGGCTGGCCGGGATCGAGGAGCCCGAGCAGAAGTGACCGGACACGAACTTCACGCCGGCCTTGGCGAGCTGGTTGGCAACCGCCACGGCCTGCTTGGGGTCACAGGCGTCGTCGCCCACCTCCAGCTTCAGCTTCTGGCCGAGCAGGCCGCCGGCATCGTTGATGTCCTTTACGGCCATCTCCATGCCCTTCTTCATCTGCTCGCCGAAGGTGGCGTACTGGCCAGTGATCGGACCGACAGTGGCGACGACGATGTCGGCCTTGGCCGACGTGGCGCCCAAGGCGGCCACCGCGGCGGCGGCCAGGAGGGTGTATTTAAGGCTCATGATCTTCGTTCGCTCCCTGTTGTGTGTCACCACGTGAGCCCTTCGGGCCCTTTGCCGCCGCCCCCGCGCTTCGACGGGAGCGACGGAATTTGGTTCTACTATAGTCCGCTCCGCCAGCTATGCGACACATGGCCTAAGGTCAGATACTACCACCCCGGTATCAGCCGGCGACTCGGGCTCCGATCTTCTCGCGCCAGCTGAACGGCCCGGCACGGTCGTAAAGCCAGGGGTACTGCGACACCATGCGCCGCGCCAGCGCCATGCGATAGGAGACGAAGGTGATCGCCCCGATGACCAGCGTGTGCAGCACGAAACCGTAGAGCGACAGCAGTTGGCCGCCGAACAGTGCGAAGACGAGGAAGCGGTCGCCCAACCCCATCAGAATGGAATAGGCGATCACCATGAACGGCGGCTTCCAGCCTTCGGCCAGCGCCTGGCCGGTGAGGAAGCCGCAGCCGCCGAACAGGATGATCGTCAGGCCGACGAACACGGCCGGCGAGGTGCCGAGGATGCCGTCCATCAGTGGCCTCCCTCGAGATAGGCGGCGCGCACCTCCGGGTTGGCCAGCAGCTCGGCCCCGCTGCCGCTCAGGGTGATCTTGCCGGTCACCATGACGTAGGCGCGGTGCG
>Ga0196970_1001733_pt1 | contig 13276 bp, 14 predicted proteins | sample S1v_513CmetaG_FD_148672 | JGI IMG/M metagenome (GOLD analysis project Ga0196970, IMG submission 148672) | Soil microbial communities from Anza Borrego desert, Southern California, United States - S1+v_5-13C | ecosystem: Environmental > Terrestrial > Soil > Desert | place: USA: California... | reverse complement strand
CGGTGGACCAGATCGCCGCCGACCCCGAGGTCAAGGCCGTCTATCTGGGCGAGGCGGACGATGAGTGACGTTCTGGTTCTCGAAGGTGTCACTGCCGGCTACGGCGAGGCCGTGGTGGTGTCCGACGTCTCGCTGCGCCTCGCGGCGGGTGAGTCGCTGGCGCTGCTGGGCCGCAACGGTGTCGGCAAGACGACGCTGCTCAGCGCCATCGTCGGCACGACGCGCCGCTTCGGCGGCAGCATCGCCGTCGCCGGCCAGGACGTGACGCACTGGCGCCCCGACCGGCGCGCCGTTGCCGGGATCGGCTGGGTCCCGCAGGAGCGCAACATCTTCAAGTCGCTCACCGTCGAGGAGAACCTGACGGCCGTGGCCCGCCCGGGCCCGTGGGACGTGCGGCGCGTCTATTCCATGTTCCCGCGCCTGGAGGAGCGCCGGCGCAACATGGGCAACCAGCTCTCCGGCGGCGAGCAACAGATGCTGGCCGTCGGCCGTGCGCTGGTGCTGAACCCCAAGGTGCTGCTGCTGGACGAACCCACCGAGGGGCTGGCGCCGATCATCGTCGAGGAACTGCTGCGCGCGCTCACCCGCATTTTCCGCGAGGACGCCATCGCCACCATCGTCGTCGAGCAGCACGCCCGGAAGATCCTGAAGGTCACCGACAAGGCGATCATCCTGGACCGCGGCGCCATCGTCTACGCCGGAACCAGCCGCGATCTGCGGGAAGACGGCACGGCGATGGAACAACACCTGGGTGTCGGCCATCGGACGGCCGCCGGGCCGGGCCGCCCCGCCAACATCTTGCCGGGGTAATGCGCCGCGCTTTGGGGCCGGGGCGCGGACTGGTTCTCACCCCAGTTCGGCAAACCGCGCCAGCATCGCCACGTGCGAGCGGATGCCGTTGTGCAGGCATTTCAGCTCGAACTTCTCGTTCGGCGAATGGATGCGGTCGTCCTCCAGCCCGAAGCCGACGAGGATGGTGTCGTAGCCCAGCGCCTCGCGGACGTAGCCGGCCACCGGGATCGAGCCGCCGCTGCCGATCAGCACCGGCCGGTTCGCGTAGATGTCGCCCAAGCCGGCCATGGCCGCGCGCAGGTAGCGCGAGTCGGTCGGTACCTGGAACGCCGGCGACTGGCCGAAGGTGCGGATCTCCCACCGTGCGTCGGGCGGCGTGCGCTCTTCCAGGAATTGCCGGATGCCGGCAAGGACCTTGGCCGGGTCCTGCTCCGCCACCAGCCGGCAGGAGAACTTGGCGGTGGCCTTTGCCGCAATCACCGTCTTGGCGCCCTCGCCGGTGTAGCCGCCCCAGATGCCGTTGATGTCGCAGGTCGGCCGCGACCACAGCCGCTCCAGCGCCGAGCGCCCGCCCTCCCCGGCCGGGGTCTTCAGGCCGACACCGGCCAGGAAGTCCGCCTCGCTGAAGCCCAGGTCGCGCCATATGCCCAACTCCTCGGCCGAGGGCTCGCGCACGTCGTCGTAGAAGCCGGGAAAGCGCACCCGCCCCTGCTCGTCGTGGATCTGGCCGAGGATGCGCGTCAGCGCGTTGATCGGGTTCAGCACCGCCCCGCCGTACAGGCCCGAATGCAGGTCGTGGCTGGGCCCGTGCAGCGTCGCCTCGACATACAAGAGGCCGCGCAGCCGCGTGGTGATGGCCGGCGTGTCGATGGTCCAGGAGTTGGTGTCGGTGATGATGCAGACGTCGGCCTGCAGTTCCTCGCGGTTGGCGCGCAGGAAGGGCAGCAGGCTGGGGCTGCCGGTCTCCTCCTCGCCCTCCAGCAGCACGGAGACGCGCACCGGCAGCGTCCCGTGCACGGCGTGCCAGGCGCGGAACGCCTCCAGGAAGGTCATGACCTGCCCCTTGTCGTCCACGGCCCCCCGCGCCACGATTCGGCGGCCGTGCTGCGCCTCGACGATGGCCGGCTCGAAGGGCGGGCTGTTCCACAGCTCCAGCGGCTCGGGCGGCTGCACGTCGTAGTGGCCGTAGTAGAGCAGGTGCGGACCAGCGTCCCCGCCCGGCCCGGGATGGTGCGCCACCACCATGGGATGCCCGGCGGTGGGCCGCACGGAGGCCTGGAAGCCGAGCCCGCTCAGCTCCGTCGCCATCCACTCGGCGGCGCGGCGCACCTCGTGGGCATGGTCCGGCTTGGTGCTGATGCTCGGGATGCGGAGCAGGTCGACGAGACGCCCGACCGAGTTTTCGAAGTCGGCATCGGCGCGGTCGAGGACGGGAGCGGCGGAAAGCATGGCGGTTGCGGTTGTCCGTTGATGGTCCCGGGAATATGTAGCGGATGGCGGGCCCGCGTCGAGACGGCCCATACCCTATCACGGAGCACCCATGCCGAAGCTGAACGGAAAAGTGGCCCTGGTCACCGGAGCATCCCGCGGGATCGGCCTGTCGGCCGTGCAGGCCCTCACGCAAGCCGGGGCGACCGTCGTCGGCCTGGCGCGCAGCGTCCAACCGTCGGACCGGTCGCTGCCCTGCGACGTCTCGGACTGGAATGCGGTCGCGGACGCCGTGCGCACGGTGACGGAGCGGTTCGGCGGCATCGACATCGTGGTCAACAACGCGGGCGTCGTGGAGCCCATCGGCCGCCTGGGCGACACCGACCCGGCGCTCTGGCACCGCAACGTCGCCATCAATCTGGGCGGCCCCTACAACCTTGTGCGGGCGGCGCTGCCGAGCCTGCTGGCGCGGCGCGGCACGGTGATCAACGTCAGCTCCGGCGCAGCCCATCGCCCGATAGAGGGCTGGTCGGCCTATTGCGCCGGCAAGGCGGGGCTGGCGATGCTGACCGGCATGCTGGCGCTGGAATACGGCTCGGAGGGCCTGCGCGTGTTCGGCTTCCAACCCGGCGTGGTCGACACCGAGATGCAGGCGGAGATCCGCGCCTCGGGCATCAACGAGGTCAGCCGCCTGCGACGCGAAGGCCTCGCCAAGCCGCAGGATCCGGCGCGCGCCATCGTCTATCTCTGCACCCCCGACGCCGACGATCTGGCCGGCAAGGAGCTGACCATCCGCGACCCCGCCTTGCGGCAACGAATGGGCTTGGCGTAGCGGCCCGGTTGCCTCCCGGCCGCCGCGGACGACATCAGTCTACGGACGGCAGCAATCGCGACAGGGAGGCGATCATGCCCAACAGCTTCACCCCCAATAGCTTCACCATTGGCCGTCGCAGGTTCGTGACGTATGTCGGGGTGGTCGGGATGCTGCCGATCCTGCCCACCGTCGGCACGGCCGCGACCCTCGTCCCTACCCCCGGCCAGACCGAGGGGCCCTTCTACCCCGTCACCCTGCCCGCCGACGCGGACAACGACCTGGTGCGCGTCGAGGGGGCGGCGGCCCGCGCCCAGGGAACCATTGCCCATATCGGCGGCCGCATTCTCGACCGGGCCGGACGCCCGGTTCCCGGCGCGGTCATCGAAATCTGGCAATGTGATGCCAACGGGCATTACCGCCACCCACGTGCCCCCCGTCATCAATTGTTCGACGGCGGCTTCCAGGGGTACGGACAAACCGCGGTGGACCGCGAGGGGGCATACCGGTTTCGGACGATCAAGCCGGTCCCCTATCCCGGACGCACGCCGCACATCCACGTCGCCGTGATCGTGCCCGGCACCGGTCGCTTCGTCACCCAGATGTACGTGGAGGGCGAACCCCTCAACGAGCGGGACGGCCTGCTCAACAGCATCCGCGACCCGCGCGCCCGGCGCAGCGTCATCATCCCCCTGGCCCCGGCCGACACCATCGAGGCGGGTGCCGTCGGCGGTACCTTCGACATCGTCCTTGACCTCTGACCGCCATGTGGAGGCGCCTTCCCATCGTCGCCGCCGCGGCGTTGACCCTATCCTTCGGGGCCCCGGCGGCCGACACCGCCGGCCTTGTCGTGCTGATGCGCCATGCCGAGGCGCCGGGCGTCGGTGATCCCGACGGCTTCCGCCTCGGCGACTGCTCGACGCAACGGAACCTGAACGATTCCGGCCGCGCCCAGGCGCGCCGCATGGGCGACCGGCTGCGGACCCTCGGCATCGGGCAGGCCCGCGTGCTGTCCAGCCAATGGTGCCGCTGCCTGGAGACGGCGCGCCTGCTGAACCTCGGCCCCGTCGAGGAAGCCCCGGCGCTCAACTCCTTCTTCGGCCGCCCGGAGGAGCGGGAGAAGAAGACGGCGGCCATGCGGGCCTTCCTCGCCGGCCTGCCGCCGAACGGCCCGCCGGTCGTGCTGGTGACCCATCAGATAACGATAACGGCGCTCACCGGCCTCGGCGCCGCTTCCGGCGAGGCCATCCTGCTGCGCCGGGACGGGACCGTGGTGGACCGGTTGCGGTAGTCGGGTATCCGTAGAGGCCTGTCTCCATTTATCGGAGCATCGTCATCCCCGCTTGCGGGAGATCATCTCCCGCAGGTCCATGAGAGTTCTGCCCATCCTCGCCTCCAATGGGGCCGGTCGAACCGATGCTGTGCGTACCCCACCCGCCGTCATGCAACACCGGTGTTTCGCGGCGTTTCACGGCTGCCAACCGCTTTCGTTGAAAATCAATGCCTTAGCCAAATCCATGAAACACGATGAAACGCCATGAAACACGTTTTCATGGTGTGTTTCATCCACACGCCCGAAGCCGTGAAGACACAGCTCCTCTCTGTGTGAATTTTATCCTATCATAGCCGGGCGGCCGGCGCAAGACACTACGGCGTCCCGCGCAGAGCCATCGCCCCTGAAGACTCGCTTCCACAAATCGGATGAACGTCATCCCCGCTTGCGCGCTACGGTATGCACACCTGTTGCGGTGCGAAGCACTCCGCTATGGAGGCGGAAGGATAGGCGGAAATCCGCCGTGCCCGGGAACCGTTCCGGGCGGGGGTGCGACCCCCGCCCGGCCTGCCGGAGGGGCCCAGGACCGCCGGTCGGAGGCCGGGCCTCCGACCGGAACGTTTCCTGCCACGTTCACAGGCGCCGGATGTGCACATCCCCTAGCGCTTGCGCGGGAATGAAGGCCAATCTCCTGATCCGACAAAGTTTTGCGCACCGCAACATGTGTGCATGCCGTAGCGCGAAGGCGGGGATCCAGAGCACCTGGCAAAGATGCGAACCGGCAAGGTTCCCTGGATTCCCGCTTTCGCGGGAATGACGAAGAGAAAAAGCGAAGGGAAATGCAGGTAACAGCAAGGCGAACGCGGGGATCCAGAGCACCCGGCACAGGCATGGACTGGCAAGGTTCTCTGGATTCCCGCTTTCGCGGGAATGACGATGAAAAAAGCGACGGGAAAGGGAGATCATTGTAAGGCTTGCGCGTGGCTGACGGGATTCGTGAGCAGGGAAAATTGTCTCTATGTGCGATTACCCCGCCCTTACATCGCGCTTCAACCCGGCCGCGAGCCGCGTTAGCATGGTGGACGAACAAACGGTCCGCCAGTGACCGCACCATAGGGAGGAAAGACATGGCCAAGGCCATTCCGTGGCTGTTTGCCGCGACGCTGTCGCTGTCCGGGTTCGCCGTCGCCGCGCCGGCGCAAGCGGCCGACGACTGCCAGAACCGCGGCGACCTCGACCAGCTCTATTGCGACCGCAACGGCGACCTCGTCGCCGACGCCCCCACCGATTCCAAGGACTGGAAGGACCCCGACACGCTGGTGTTCACCTACACGCCCGTGGAGGACCCGGCGGTCTACGCCAACATCTTCAAGCCCTTCCAGGAGCATCTGGGACAGTGCACGGGCAAGAAGGTCGTGTACTTCCAGGTGCAGTCGAACGCCGCGGAGATCGAGGCCATGCGCTCCGGCCGGCTGCACGTGGCTGGCTTCTCCACCGGGCCGACGGGCTTCGCGGTGAACCTTGCCGGGGCCGTGCCGTTCGCCGTGAAGGGCGATGAGAAGGGATTCCAGGGCTACCAGCTCTGGATGATCGTCAAGGCCGACAGCCCCTACAAGACGCTGGCCGATCTCAAGGGCAAGAAGGTCGCGCACACCTCACCCTCGTCCAATTCCGGCAATCTGGCGCCGCGCGCCCTCTTCCCCGAGTTGGGGCTGGTGCCGGAGAAGGACTACAACGTCGTCTATTCCGGCAAGCATGACCAGTCGGTGATGGGCGTGGTGTCGGGCGACTACGATGCGGCACCGGTGGCCTCGGACGTCTACACCCGCATGGCGCACCGCGGGCAGGTCGACGAGTCCAAGATCCGCGTCCTCTACAAGAGCGAGACGTTCCCCACCTCCTCCTTCGCCTACGCGCACAACCTGAAGCCGGAGTTGGCCAAGAAGCTGGTGCAGTGCTTCACGGACTACCGCTTCCCCGACGAGATGAAGAAGGCGTTCGAGGGCGCCGACCGCTTCGTGCCGATCACCTACAAGGACGCCTGGGCGGTGGTCCGCAGGGTCGCCGACGGCAGCGGCACGCCGTTCAACGCCGCCACCTACGCCAAGCAGAAGCAGTGATCATGCCGGACGGGACGATGGTGGGCCGCGCGGAATCCGCGGCCCACGCCGACGGCGCGCCGGACAGCCCGCTGGTGATCCGCAGCCTGACCAAGAGCTACGGCAGCGGGCGCCCGCTGGTGCTGAAGGGCATTTCGTTGTCGTTCGCGCCGCGCGGCGTGGTTGCCATCATCGGCCCGTCGGGCACGGGCAAGAGCACGCTGATCCGCTGCATCAACCGGCTGGTCGAGCCGACCTCGGGCGAGATCCTGTTCAAGGGCCGCGACGTCGCCCGTGCCCGCCGGCGCGAGCTGCGGCTCGTCCGCCGCCGCATCGGCATGGTGTTCCAGGAGTACAACCTGGTGGAACGCCTGACGGTGATGGAGAACGTGCTGTGCGGCCGGCTGGGTTACGTGCCGGCGTGGCGGGCGTGGCTGCGCCGCTACCCGCAGACCGACATCGACAAGGCGTTCGAGCTTCTGGACATGGTCGGACTGGCCGACTTCGTGCACCAGCGGGCCGACAGCCTGTCCGGCGGCCAGCGCCAGCGCGTCGGCATCGCGAGGGCGGTGATGCAGGATCCCGACCTGCTGCTGGCCGACGAACCGACCTCGTCGCTCGACCCGAAGACGTCGGTGGAGATCATGGAGCTGCTGGCCAAGGTGGCGGAGCGCCGCGCCATCCCGGTCCTGATCAACATCCACGACGTCATGCTGGCGCGCCGTTTCGCCACGCGCATCGTCGGCATGTCGGAGGGCGCGGTGGTCTACGACGGCCCGCCGGAGGGCCTCAGCGACGACCACCTGCGCACGATCTACGGCGGGGAGGACTGGCTGTCATGAACGCCGCCGTCCGCCAGGCGGCGTTCCGGCCCAACTGGGCGGCGCGCGCGGGTTGGCTGCTGCTCGCCGCCTACGTGCTCTACGCGGCGCAGATCCTCGACCTGTCCTGGGCACGCTTCGTGCTCGGACTCGGCCAGGGCGAACGGTTCCTCTCGCGCCTGTTCCCGCCCGACTTCCACCGCTGGCCGCTGCTGCTCGACGGGCTGGTGGAGAGCCTGCAGATCGCCGTCATCGCCTCGGCGCTGGGAATCCTGGCGTCGCTGCCGCTGGGGCTGCTCGCCGCGCGCAACCTGATGCCGTGGTGGGTCAGCACGCCGACGCGGGCGTTCATCGCGTTGTGCCGCTCCTTCCACCCGATCCTGGTCGCCATCGTCTTCGTCAAGGCGATCGGCTTCGGTGCGTTGGCCGGCATCCTGGCGCTGATGGTCGCCTCGCTCGGATTCGTCGCCAAGCTGTTCGCCGAAGCCATCGAGGAGATCTCCATGAAGCAGGTGGAGGCGGTGCGGGCCACCGGCGCCTCCTTCGCCGGCGTGGTCATCATGGGCGTGCTGCCGCAGGTGATCGCCCGCTTCATCGGCTTCTCCACCTACCAGCTCGACAGCAACCTGCGGAACTCCACCATGGTCGGCATCGTCGGCGGGGGCGGCATCGGCGGCACGCTGTTCGCCGCCTTCCAGCGCTTCGACTACGGCTTCCTGTGCGCCATCCTGCTCGCCATCATCGCGCTGATCATGGTGGGCGAAGTGGTGGCGGCGCGGCTGCGGGCGATGTTCCAATGACCGCGGTCACGCATCGCAATTGGGAGCGCTTCACGCCCGCTCAACGGCTGGGGCGCTTCGCCACCTACCTGGCGCTGGCGGTCGCCGTGGCCCTGTCGCTTCGCACCGTCGAAGTGATCCCGGAGTTCCTCTACGACGCGCCCGAGCAGGTGATGGACCTGGCCCGCCGCCTGTGGCCGCCGGACATCGCCTACGCGCCGACGGTGCAGCGGGCCCTGCTGGAAACCCTGCACATCGCCACCCTGGGCACGCTGCTCAGCGTCGTCATGGCGGTGCCGGTGGCGCTGCTGGCGGCGCGCTGCATCACGCCGTTCAGGGGGCTGAACTGGCTGGCCAAGTTGGTGCTGGTCTCCTCGCGGTCGGTCAACTCGCTGGTGTGGGCGCTGCTGTTCGTGGCGGTGTTCGGGCCCGGCGCGCTGGCCGGCGTGCTGGCGATCGCCTTCCGCTCGGTCGGTTTCGTCGGCAAGCTGCTGTCGGAAGCGTTGGAGGAGACGGCGCACGGCCCCGTCGAAGCGTTGCGCGCCGCCGGTGCCCCGTGGCTCAGCATCATGACCAAGGCCTATTGGCCGCAGGTGCAGCCGGCCTTCTGGTCCATCGCGCTGTTCCGCTGGGACATCAACGTGCGCGAGTCGGCGGTGCTGGGCCTGGTCGGCGCCGGCGGCATCGGACTGGTGCTCAACTCCGCCATGGACCTTTTCCAGTGGGATCGGGTAGCCACGGCGCTGATCGCCATCTTCGCCGTCGTCGTGCTGGCGGAAGTCTTCGTCACGCACGTCCGCAAGCGGCTGCTGTAGGGGGAATCCCATGTCCATCGAACTCGACCGGCGCCTCGCCGCCGGCGCCGCCGTGGCGCGCGAGGCCGGGCGCCTGGCCCGCCGCTACTTCGAGCGCCGCGCCGACCTGACCGTCGAGCTGAAGGGGCCGCAGGATCTGGTCAGCGTCGCCGACCGCGCGGTGGAGGAACTGATCCGCGCCCGCCTTGCCGCCCTGTTCCCCGAGGACGCCGTGATCGGCGAAGAGGCCGGTGGGCTGGCGGCGTCGCGGGTGTGGGTGGTCGATCCCATCGACGGGACGCAGAACTTCCTGCGCGGGCTGCCGTGGTTCTGCGTGGTGCTGGCGCTGATGGTGGAGGGCCGCACCGAGCTCGGCATCATCTACGACCCCAACACCGACGAGCTGTACACCGCCCGGCGCGGCGGCGGCGCCTTCCTCAACGGCGAGCCGATCCGGGTGTCGGGATGCAGCGAGCTCAGCCGGGCGGTGGTGGGAGTCGGCCATTCGCCGCGCCACCCGCCGCAGCGCTTCCTGGAACCGTTCACGCGGGTGATCGAGGCCGGCGCGCAGACCCGCAACCTGCTGACCGCCGCCTTGCAACTGGCGCATGTCGCCTGCGGCCGGCTGGACGCCACCTGGGACCCGCACCTGCTGCCCTGGGACGTGCTGGCCGGCATCCTGCTGGTCGAGGAGGCCGGCGGCGCCGCGGCGCCCTACCGGCTGCGCCCCGACTTCTCGGGCGGCGCCCCGCTGCTGGCCGGAACGGCGCCCCTGGTGAAGGCGTTGCGGCCGTGCGTCGTCGCGCCCGATTCCGGCATTCCCAGCGCGAAGGGGTGAGGCCCCAGCACGGACCCACTTGCCCCCACCCTCCCCGCGGCCTTCGGCGCGGGTCCCCTCCCTCCCCCGCTGCGCAGGGGAGGGCGAATAAAGCTCCCTCCCCTGCGAAAGCGGGGGAGGGTTGGGGTGGGGGCAAGTGAGTCATGATTTTGACGCCCATCGCCTGCCGGGCGGCGTCGCCGTGATGGTGCTCGGGAAATGACCGTGGCCGTTTTGCCATAGGCGCGAACGTCATAGGGGTTACACTATCGGCCTACCGCTTTCGGTGAAAGTTTATCATGCGAAAGCAGGGGATGCGATGCTACGTTATGGCGATCCGGGGATCTTTTCTCACGGAGCAGACCGTTTCGAGTGAACCACCGGCGGTAATCCCATGACGCGTCGCTTCCTGTCTTGCCTGCTGCTGATTCTCGTCTGGACCGCTCCGGCACTTGCCCAGGAAGCCCTGCGGATCGAACAGGACAAGGGACAGATCGTAAAGCTGCCCCAGGCGGCCTCCAGCGTCTTCATCGCCAATCCGGACATCGCCGACCTCCAGGTGATGTCCCCCACCATGGTTTATCTGTTCGGCAAGAAGGCCGGCGAGACGTCGCTGATCGCCGTCAACGCCGACGAGCAGGTGCTCACCGACCGCCGGGTCGTCATCACCCAGAATCTCAGCGGCCTCGATCGCGCTCTGCGCGAGCGCCTGCCCAACCGCCAGATCCGTACCAGTTCGGTGGACGGCGCCATCATCCTGTCCGGCACCGTGGCCTCTGCCGCCGAGGCCGAGGACGCCCGGCGAATTGCACAGCGCTTCGCCGGCGGCGAGCAGACCGAGGTGCTGAACCGCCTGACGGTCACCGGCTCCACCCAGGTCATGCTGCGGGTGCGCGTCTCGGAAGTGGCGCGCAGCATCCGCGAGGACCTCGGCTTCAACTGGGAGGTCTTCGGCAACCTGGGCGCCGGCTACGCGCTCGGCTTCGCCTCCGGCCTGACCGACATCAGCTCCACCGACGGCGCGCTCAACCGCACGACGGGTATGATGAACCTGTTCGGCGCGCACCGCGGCCAGCGCTGGGACATCAACGGGCTGATCGACGCGCTGGCGAGCGACGGCCTGGTCACCGTGCTGGCCGAGCCGAACCTGGTGGCGGCGTCGGGCGAGACGGCGAGCTTCCTGGCCGGCGGTGAGTTCCCGGTGCCGATCCCGCAGGAGCGCGACCGCATCACTCTCGAGTTCAAGCAGTTCGGCGTGTCGCTCGCCTTCACGCCGACGGTGGTGTCGGGCGACCGCATCAGCATGCGCGTCCGCCCGGAAGTCAGCGAGCTGGACTTCTCCAACGCCATCGTCATCAGCGACTTCCGCGTCCCGGCGCTGCGCACCCGGCGCGCCGAGACGACGGTGGAACTGGGCAGCGGCCAGAGCTTCGCCATCGCCGGGATGATGCAGAACTCACTGAACGAGGGGATCGACAAGTTCCCCTTCATCGGCGACGTACCGGTGCTGGGCACGCTGTTTCGCTCCAGCCGCTTCCAACGGAACGAGACGGAACTGGTGATCATCGTCACCCCCTACATCGTGCGCCCGACCGCCAGCCCGGAACAGCTCAGCGCGCCCACCGACGCCTTCGCGCCGACGAAGTTCGTGGATCGCGTGTTCTTCGGAAAGCTGACGCAGCCCGGGCCGGGTCCGCGCCCGGCGGCGCGTCCCACCTTGTCCGGCCCGGCCGGCTTCATCGTGGAGTGAGGTGAGCATGCGCGCCCTTCTTGCCCTTCCGGTCGCAATCGCGCTGGCCGGCTGCTACGCCAGCCCGACCGAGATCCCGGAATGGCCGGTGACGGTCGTCCCAGCCGCCGGGCAGCCGAATCGCGTGGTGGCGGTGCCCCCCGAGTGCGGCCCGGCGCCGACGACGGTAAAAAAGCTGTCCGGGACATCGTGGCACAATCCGTACCTGGGCCTGGGCTGTTCGCAGGCGCGGAACTTCGCGGTGCAGGCGGAGGAGCCGCGCGACCTGCTGGGCGGCCGACCGCTCGGCCCGGCGGACGCCGAGCGCGAGGGCTTGGCGATCCAGCGCTACCGCAAGGGCGAAGAGAAGGACCTGATGCGCGAGGGTACCCGCAGCAGCTTCGGCTCCGGCGAAGGCGGCAACGGAGGCTGACGCTATCTCAAGCCGGAAGCCAGCGCGGGCCCTTCACGCGCGCCGGCATTGCAGCAGGCTGAACAGGCCGAACGGCGGCAGGCTGTGCACCGCCTCCACCGTCACCGGGATGCCTTGGAGCATCGAGTCCAGCGTGAAGTCCGGCCGCCAGCCGAGCTTCTTGGAAAAGCGCGCGGCACCACGCTCGATCATCCGCCGCAGGCCGGGTTTGGTCTCGGCGAAGTGGCTGACGATCAGCACCTCGCCGTCCGGACGACAGACCCGCAGCAGTTCGGCCAGCGTGCCCCGCGGGTCGGGCACGACGGTCATCACGTACATGGCGACGACCACGTCGAAGCTCCCGTCGGCGAAGGCGAGGCGCCCGGCGTCCATCTGGAGCAGGCCTTCCACGTTCTCCAGCCGGGTCGTGCCTACCCGCTCCTGAGCGACGCGGAGCATGTCCATGGACAGATCGATGCCTGTGATGCGGTTGTCCTTGCGGTAGACCGGCAGCGACAACCCGGTGCCGACGCCCACCTCCAGCACGCGCACCCCCCCGCGCTGGTCGATCCGCTCCACGGCGGCGCGGCGGCCAGCGGACAGCAGAGCGCCGAACACCGTGTCGTAAACCCTCGCATAGCGCTTGTACGCCTGCTGGATGGATTCCGCGTCCATGCCCTGCCCGTCCCGTCGGCCCATTGGTTCTGCTTGGGTGGTTTGCCCGATAACGGCCCGGTCGGCGCCCCGGTGTCAAGGGTGTGCCGTCTTCCCCCTCGACGGCGCCGGCTCGTCTGGCGCAAGGTGCACCCCGCACGCAACAGCGGAAAGCCCCATGGACGAGGCCGCCGAACACCGTCTGATCGAATTGGAAACCCGGCTGGCGCACCACGAGCGCATGGCCGAGGAGTTGTCCTCGGTGCTGTTCGAGCAGAGCCGAGCCATCGACCTGCTGACCGCGCAGGTCCGTCGCCTGAAGGAGCGCGTCATAGCCCTGGAGCAGGGCCACGAGCGCTCACCTCAGGACGACCGGCCGCCGCCGCACTACTGATACCGAAAGCGTTTGTGGCTTCCACAAACGCTTTCGGTTCAAGCCCGCCAGCGCTTTCGGTACGAAAGCGCGATAGGCAATGTGCGAGAGGGGCATACGGCCGGTCGGTCATGAAACCATTCATGCGCCGGCCGTATGACGCGGCGGGGTGTAAGCCCGCGTCACGCGGCCTTCTTGCGGCGCCCCTTGGCCGGGGCAGGAGACGGGGCCGCCGTGCCACCGGTGCCCCGGCCACGCCCACGGCCCAGGCCGATGCTCTTGGCCATTTCGGAGCGCTGCGCGGCGTACTCCGGCGCGGTCATCGGATAGTCGGAGGGCAGACCCCACTTGCTGCGGTATTCGACGGGCGTCAGGCCATGCTCCGACGCCAGATGGCGCTTGAGCATCTTGTTCTTCTTCCCGCATTCCAAGCAGACGATGTGGTCGGGCCGGACCGACTTCTTGATCGGCACGGCCGGGGCCTGCTTTTCGGC
>Ga0196970_1001731_pt1 | contig 13317 bp, 9 predicted proteins | sample S1v_513CmetaG_FD_148672 | JGI IMG/M metagenome (GOLD analysis project Ga0196970, IMG submission 148672) | Soil microbial communities from Anza Borrego desert, Southern California, United States - S1+v_5-13C | ecosystem: Environmental > Terrestrial > Soil > Desert | place: USA: California... | reverse complement strand
TATCCGGACAACTATCAGCTGAGCTTCAACCTGCGCGGCGACTCGCCGGCCAACGACCTGCAGTTCAAGCTGATCGACGCCAGCGGCGACAACGTGTGGTGGGTCAACCGGCCCGGCTTCAACTTCCCGAAGAACTGGACGCCGCTGGTCTCCCGCAAGCGGCAGATCGACAAGGCCTGGGGCCCGGACCCGGACAAGACCCTGCGCAGCAGCGCCAGCGTCGAATTCACCATCTACAACAAGGTCGGCGGCAAGGGCACGGTGTGCTTTGACCGCCTGGCGCTGACCCCGCTGCCGCCGCCGGACAACTCGCCGCTGCACGCGACCGCGATTACCGACACCGCGCCCGCCCTGGAGCAGCGCATTGCCGATGGCAAGACCGACACCTTCTGGCTCAGCGGCGGGATCAAGGCGCAGACCGTGAGCCTGGATCTGGGCAAGGTGCGCGAATTCGGCGGTGCGATCATCGACTGGATTCCGGGCCTCGAAGCGACGCAGTACGACGTGCGCGGCTCGGTCGATGGACGCAGCTGGCGCACCCTGCGCAGCGTGGCGGCCGGCGCCGGCGGCACCGACTTCCTGGCGCTGCCCGACACCGAGGCGCGCTACCTGCGCCTGGACCTCAAGGGCGGACCGAACTGGCGCTACGGCATCCGCGAAATCACCCTCAAGCCGCTGGAGTGGGCCGCAACGCCGAATCAGTTCATCGCCTCGGTGGCGGCGTTGTCGCCACGCGGCGCGTTTCCGCGCGGTTTCAGCGGCGAGCAGCCCTACTGGACGATCATCGGCCTGGACGGCGGCACCGAACAAGGGCTGGTCGGCGAGGACGGGGCGGTCGAAGTCGGCCGTGGCGGCTTCAGTATCGAGCCGTTCGTGCGCAGTGGCGGCAAGTGGCTGAGCTGGGCCGACGTCAGCAGCGAGCAGAGCCTGCAGGACGACTACCTGCCGATTCCCAGCGTGCAATGGCACCACGACCAGCTCGACCTGCGGGTGACCGCCTTCGCCCAGGGCACGCCAGAGCAGTCGCAACTGGTCGCGCGCTACCAGCTGCGCAACACCGGCAAGGAGGCGCGCGATTTCAGTCTGGCGCTGGCGGTGCGGCCATTCCAGGTCAACCCGCCGTCGCAGTTCCTCAATACCGTGGGCGGCATCAGTCGCATCGAACAGCTGGCGGTGAACGGTGCGCAGGTCAGCGTCAATGGCAAGCCGCGCGTGTTCGCGGCGCAGGCGCCGGATGCGGCGTTTGCCAGCGCCTTCGACAGCGGCATGGCGGTGCGGCAGCTGGCCGCGGCGAAATTGCCGCAGACCACGCAGGTCAAGGACGATACCGGCCTGGCTTCGGGCGCCCTGGTTTATCACTGGCACCTGGCGCCGGGCGAAACCCGTGAAGTGGCCATCGTCGTGCCGCAGACCGGCGCGGCGGCGCTGCCGGCAGGCTTCGATGCCGAACGCGCGCAGCAGCAGGTGGCGCAGATGTGGCGCGAGCGCCTGGACCGCGTGCGCTTCCAGGTGCCGGGCGAAGGCCAGCCGGTGGTCGATACCTTGCGCACCGCGCTGGCGCACATGCTGATCTCGCGCGATGGTCCGCGCCTGCAGCCGGGCACGCGCTCGTATGCGCGCAGCTGGATCCGCGACGGCGCGATGATTTCCGAGGGCCTGTTGCGCCTGGGCCGCGAAGACGTGGTGCGGCAATACGTGGAATGGTTTGCGCCGTTCCAGTTCGACAACGGCATGGTGCCGTGCTGCGTGGATGACCGCGGCAGTGACCCGGTGCCGGAGAACGACAGCCATGGCGAGCTGATCTTCAATATCGCCGAGTACTACCGTTTCACCGGCGACCGCGCCTTCCTGGAAACGATGTGGCCGCACGTGCTGGGCGCCTTCAACTACATGGAGCAGCTGCGCGCCAGCGAGCGCACCGAAGAGAACTTCATGCGCAACCCGGCCTTCTACGGAATGATGCCGGCCTCGATCAGCCACGAGGGCTATTCGGCCAAGCCGATGCATTCGTACTGGGACAACTTCTGGGCGTTGCGCGGTTACAAGGACGCCGTGGAGATCGCCACGGTGCTGGGCAAGACCGAGGAGCTGACGCGCATGACCGCCGCGCGCGACGAGTTCAACGGCGACCTGTCGGCGTCGCTGCGGGCGGCGGTGCAGGCCCACGGCATCGACTTCCTGCCGGGCTCGGCCGAGCTGGGCGATTTCGATGCCACCTCAACCACGATTGCGCTGGCGCCGGGTGGCGAGCAGGGCCGTCTGCCCGCGGATCTGCTGGACAACACCTTCCAGCGCTACTGGAACGAATTCGTGCAGCGCCGCGATGGTTCGCGGCCGTGGAAGGACTACACGCCGTACGAATGGCGCAATGTCGCCGCATTCGTGCGCCTGGGCTGGCGCGACCGGGCCTGGGATGCGCTGTCGTTCTTCTTCAAGGACCGCGCGCCGCAGCCCTGGAACCAGTGGGCGGAAGTGGTGTCGCACACGCCGCGCAAGCCGTTCTTTGTCGGCGACCTGCCGCATGCCTGGGTGGCGTCGGACTTCGTGCGTTCGGTGCTGGACATGTTTGCCTACAGCCGCGAGGTGGACGACAGCATCGTGATTGCCGCGGGCCTGCCGTCGCGCTGGTTCGAGGGGCAGGGCGTATCGATCAGCGACCTGCGCACGCCGCATGGGCGGCTGGGCTATCGCTTGCAGCGCAGTGATCGGCAGCTGGTGCTCGAGGTGCAAGCCGGATTGACGCCGCCGGCCGGTGGGCTGGTGCTGCCGTGGCCGTACGCGGGCAAGCCGGGTGATGCCAAGGTCAATGGCGAGGCGGTGGAATGGGAGAATGGCGAGCTGCGCATCCATGCGGTGCCGGCTCGTGTGGAGATCGACGTGCCGTCGTCGGTGCGGCGGGCTGAGAGGGCGCAGAACAAGGATTGAAGCTGGCTGCGAGGAGCTGGCTTGCGGTGCGGTGGGTTGGGCTGGCTAGCGGTGCGGGCCCCGACCCGGCGGGGGTAGGCGTCTCGGTTCCGGCGTACGTCCTGTACTCAGTCACCGAACGTGGGCCATCCATGGCCCACTGACGCCTACCCCCGCCGGGTCGGTGCAGGGCGCCTTGGGGTTCCCACTTCGGTGGGTTCGCGCCTTTTGGGGGTGAGGGGAAGAGCCGTCGTCTTCACCGATATCGCGAGCTGATGGTTTGTGGCTTCGCTCGTCGTGGCTGAAGCCCCTCCTACAAGGACCCCAGCCGGCATCCTGTCAGCTCTCCAGTGCCTGCTGGGTGCACTGTAGGAGCGGCTTCAGCCGCGACCGCCATGTGTCAGGTCGCGACTTCGCTCGTCGGGGCTGAAGCCCCTCCTACAAGAGCTCCAGCCAATCAACCGGCGCGCGCAGCCGCCACGATCCGCGCCGCGGCTGCAGCGCTGTCGCGCACCTTGCTCCATTCGCCGCGCGCCAGCCATTCCTTCGGCACCATCCACGAGCCACCAATGCACAGCACATTCGGCTGCGCCAGGAACTGGCCCGCGGTCTCCTCACTGATCCCCCCAGTCGGGCACAGCTTCAGATCGGCCAGCGGACCAGCCAGACCCTTGATCATCTGCAAACCGCCCACCGCCGAAGCCGGGAACAGCTTGCACACGCGGAAACCACGGCCCATCAGCGACAGGAATTCCGTTGGCGTCGCCGCGCCCGGGACCGCCGGGATCGGTGCGTCCGCGAGCAGGTCGGCCAGCGCCGGCGGCGTGCCCGGCGTGACCAGGAAATCCGCGCCGGCGTCGATCGACTGCAGCATCTGCAATTCGCTCAACACCGTGCCCGCACCCACCACCAACTCGGGACGCTCGCGCTTGAGCGTGGCCAGCGCCTCCATCGCCACCGGCGTGCGCAGGGTCAGTTCGATGGCCGGCAGGCCGCCTTCCAGCAGCGCATCGGTCACCGCGCGCGCCTGGTCCAGCGTGTCGACGGTGATGACCGGAAGAATGCCGGCCTGCAACAGCAGGGTCTCGGCGCGGTTCTGCAGATCGGCAATGGTCATGGTGTGTTCGGTCCTGGCTGAAAGGGGCGGGCGCGCTCAGGCGTCCTTGGCATCGTGCGGCGCGGCGGCGGCGGCCGCGCCGCCGCCCAGTTCGTACTCGGCGTCGTATTCCCACAGCGTGCCGTCATGCGCCATCGGACCGCAGCCGATCGAGATGGCGCCCTGATCGGCCGGGCCGACCACCTGGCGGTTGATCGCGAACAGGTTGCGGCCGATGTCGTGACCCGCCGGCGCCGTGTTCGGGGCCAGTTCGCGCGCGGCCCATTCGCTGGGCGACACCTTCACTTCGAGAATGCCGGCCTCGCCATCGAGCACGATGATGTCGCCTTCGCGCACCCGTGCCAGCGGGCCGCCTCGCGCAGCCTCCGGGGTGACGTGGATCGCCGCCGGTACCTTGCCCGAGGCACCGGACAGGCGACCGTCGGTGACCAGCGCCACGCGCCGGCCCTGGTTCTGCAGCAGGCCCAGCAACGGCGCCAGCGAATGCAGCTCGGGCATGCCGTTGGCGCGCGGGCCCTGATAGCGCACCACCGCGACGAAGTCCTGCGGCAACGCACCGGCCGCATGCAGCTTGTTGAGCACCTGCGGCGCATCGACCACCACGGCCGGCGCCTCGATGCGGCGATATTGCGGCTTCACCGCCGACAGCTTGATCAACGAGCGGCCGAGATTGCCACGCAGCAGGCGCAGGCCACCCTGGCTCTCGAACGCGTTGCTGACCGGGCGCACTACTTCTTCGTCGGCGCTGGTCGGCGTGCCCGGCACGTAGGCCACGCCGCCCTCAAACAGGCGCGGCTCCTGCGCGTAGGCGCGCATGCCGCCTTCGACCACGGTCGGCAGGTCGTCATGCATCAGGCCCGCGTCCATCAGTTCGCGGAACACGAACGCAATGCCGCCCGCGGCGTGGAAGCGGTTCACGTCCGCCTCGCCGTTGGGATAGACGCGCGCCAGCAGCGGCACCGTCTGCGAGATCAGGTCCATGTCGTCCCAGGTCAGGACGATGCCGGCGGCGCGGGCCACGGCGATCCAGTGGATGGTGTGGTTGGTCGAGCCACCGGTGGCCATCAACGCCACCACGGCGTTGACGATGGCGCGCTCATCGATGAGGCGGCCGAAGGGGCGGAAATCCGAACCCAGGGCACTGATTGCCAATGCGCGCTCGGCGGCGCTGCGGGTCAGTGCATCGCGCAGCGGCGTGCCCGGGTTGATGAACGACGCGCCGGGCAGTTGCACGCCCATCGCCTCCAGCAGCACCTGGTTGGAATTGGCGGTGCCGTAGAAAGTGCAGGTGCCGGGCGCGTGATAGGAGGCGGCCTCGGCTTCCAGCAGCTCGGCGCGGCTGGCTTCACCGGCGGCATAGCGCTCGCGCACCTCGGCCTTGAGCTTGTTGGGGATGCCCGGGGTCATCGGCCCGGCCGGCAGGAACAGCGCCGGCAGGTGGCCAAAGGCCAGCGCACCGATCAGCAGGCCCGGCACGATCTTGTCGCACACGCCGAGGTAGACGGTGGCGTCGAACATGTCATGGCTCAGGCCGATCGCCGTGGACTGGGCGATGACATCGCGCGAGAACAGCGACAGCTCCATGCCGGCACGGCCCTGGGTGACGCCATCGCACATGGCCGGCACGCCGCCGGCCACCTGCGCGGTGGCACCGAGAGTGCGCGCGGTTTCGCGGATCAGTTCGGGGTAATGCTCGAACGGCTGGTGTGCCGAGAGCATGTCGTTATAGGCGGTGATGATGCCCAGGTTCGGCGTGACGCTGCCGCGCAGGCGGTCCTTGTCGGTCGGCCCGCACGCGGCAAAGCCGTGGGCGAGATTGCCGCAGCTAAGGCGCGAGCGGAACGGCCCGTCGCGCAATGCGGCATCGATGCCGGACAGGTAGGCGGCGCGCGAGGCGGCGCTGCGACGGCGGATGCGGTCGGTGACGGCTTGGATGTTCGGATGCAGGCTCATTGGCTAACGGCTATGAGTGGGGGGGCCGGTGCGCGCGCCGCAGGGCGGCGCTGCGCGGAAGTTTGGGAACAGCGATGGCGAGGCAGCGTTCGCGAAGCCGGACTCATGCACACCAGTGCACCCGCAAACGCGGGCCGGGCTGCTGGATGGCGACGCGAACGGGGTATTGCTGTGGATCGTCGCCGGCAAGGGCGGCTTCCAGCACTTCAAGCTTCTGCTTGCCGCGCAGCAACAGCAGGCGCGTTTCGCAGCTCGCCAGGCCGGCGGGCGTCAGGGTAATGCGCAGCGGCCAGCTGTTGGAGCCGGGGCAGCCGGTGGCATCGAGCGCGGCGTACGGCTGCTGGCTGGCCAGCGCGCGCGGCAGGTCGATGGCGCCGGGGAACAGCGAGGCGGTGTGGCCATCGCCGCCCATGCCGAGCACCGCCAGGCAAGGGGCGGCGGCGTGGGTCGCATGCAGATTGGCATCGTGCACGCAATCGGTCAGCGACTTGCCCTGGCGCACCAGCGGCGTGAACTGGGCTTCCTCGGCGCGGTCCAGCAGGCTGTGGCGGACCAGCCAGGCGTTGCTGTCCGGATCCTGTGGCGAGAGCCAGCGCTCATCGACCAGGCCGACCTCGACCTTCGACCAGTCCAGCGGCTGCAAGGCCAGTGCCTCATACACCGGAGCCGGCGTGGTGCCGCCGGACAGCAGCATGCGCGCATGGCCGCGCTTGCCGATCTCATGGCTGAGGATGCTGGCCATTTCCTGCGCGATGCCTTCGACCCAGGCGTCGGCGTCGTCATGGCGGATCAGCGAAATCTGCTCGTAGGCCCGGCTCATGCGCGCACCCCGCGGTTGCGCTCCACATCGACGGCATAGGCCGCCGAGCCGAGCAGGCCGGCATGCGGATGCATCACCGCCAGCGACGGCACGCGCGACATGATCGCCGAGAAGCGGCCCTTGTTCTCGAAGCGCTGGCGGAAACCGGAGTGCTGCAGCGAGTCGAGCATGCGCGGCACCAGACCGCCGGTGAGGAAGACGCCGTCCCAGGCGCCCTGCATCAGCACCAGGTCGCCGGCGATGGCGCCGAAGATCGCGCAGAACAGGTCGATGGTGCGCGCGGCGCGGGCATCGCCGGCGGCGGCGCGCGCGGTGATGTCCGAAGGCTTCAGCGGGCCGGGGTCGGCACCGGCAATCTCGCTCAGCGCACGATGGATATTGACCAGGCCGGGGCCGCAGATCAGGCGCTCATTGGAGACGCGGCCAAACTGCTGCGACAGCAGTTCGAGAATGCGGATTTCCTCCGGCGTGCCGGGCGGGAAGCTGACGTGGCCGCCTTCGGTTTCCAGCGGATAGCAGCGCCCGTCGCGGATCAGCAGGCCGCCCACACCCAGGCCGGTGCCCGGGCCGATGACGCCGTAGTTGCGCGGCTGGCCCGGCTCGGCCGGCTGCCAGGTGGCGCCGCCGACCTGAATCACGTCCTGCGGGCGCAGCAGGCTGATCGCCATCGCCTGGGCGGCAAAGTCGTTGATCAGGTGCAGCTCGGAAAAGCCGAGCATGGCCGCGGTGCGCGAGCGCGAGATCACCCACGGGTGGTTGGTGATGCGGGCCTCGTCGCCATCGACGCGACCGGCCACGGCAAACACGCCGCGGTCGGCGCTGGCGCCGATCTGGTCCAGGTAGTGCTGCGCCGCTTCGCCCAGCGAGGCGAAATCGACCACGGCAAACTCGCGCACGCTGTCTTCGATCAGCGGCATCGAGGCCTGCACGTCGGCCAGGGCAAAGCGCGCATTGGTGCCGCCGATGTCGGCGACCAGCGCCGGCTGCAGCAGCACGGCGTCGAGTGCGCTCATGCCTGCGACTCCGGCTGGTCGATGCCCGGCGGCAGGAAGGTGGTGGCCATGCTCGGCCCCCAGCTGCCGGCGGGGTAGAGCTGCAGCGGCAGTTCGGCGGCCTTCCAGGCCTCGCTGACGCTGTCGATCCAGGCCCAGGCCGCGCGCACTTCGTCATCGCGCACGAACAGCGCGTGGTTGCCGTTGAACGCATCCAGGAACAGGCGCTCGTAGGCGATGCGGCGGTGCAGGCCGGTCGGCATCGACAGTTCCAGCTCCAGCGGCTGCAGTTCCAGCGCGCCCCATTCCGGGCCGGCCAGCGAGCTCATCAGCCCCAGCTCGATGTTCTCCTGCGGCTGCAGCTGGAAGGTGAGGCGGTTGGGCACCGCGTGCTGGCGGTCGGGGCGCTCGAACAGCCAGTGCGTGACCGGCTTGAGCGTGACCACGATGCGCGTGGTGCGCTCGGCCAGGCGCTTGCCGGTGCACAGGTGGAAGGGCACGCCTTCCCAGCGCCAGTTGTCGATATGCGCGGTGACGCCGACGAAGGTTTCCACGTCGCTGCCTTCCGGCGGCTGGTAGGCCTGCGCGGGCTGGCCGTTGATGGTGCCGGCGGTATAGCGGCCGCGCACGCTGTCGCGCGCGGCATGTTCGGCGCGCAGCGGGCGCAGCGCGCGCAGCACCTTGACCTTCTCGTCGCGGATGCGGTCGGCTTCCAGCGAGGCCGGCGGCTCCATCGCCACCAGGCACAGCAACTGCAGGATATGGCTCTGCACCATGTCGCGCAGCGCGCCGGAACGCGCGTAGTAGGCATCGCGGCCGTCCACGCCTTCGCTCTCGGCGACCAGGATCTCCACCGACTCGATGTAGTTGCGGTTCCACACCGCTTCCAGCAGCGTGTTGCCGAAGCGCAGGGCGATGAGGTTCTGCACCGCCGCCTTGCCCAGGTAGTGGTCGAGGCGGAATACGCGGTCTTCGTCGATCAGTGCGCCGATCGCGCGCAGGATTTCCTCGGCGCTGCCCGAATCATGGCCGATCGGCTTTTCCAGCATCAGCCGGTGCGGGGCAGCCAGCGCGCCACCCAGGGCCAGGCCCTGGCAGGTGCTGATGTACAGGCCCGGCGGGATCGCCAGATAGCTGACGCACTTGCCGTCGACCAGTTCACGCACCGCGGACGCGACCGATTCGGCATCGCGCAGGTCCACCGAGCGGTAATCGATGCGTTGCAGGAGGTTGTCGATGTCCGCCGCGCCGGCGTGCGGCAGCGCCTGCTGCAGGCGCGGGCGCAGGATTTCGCGGAACTTGTCGGTATCGTGTGGCGACAGGGCCAGGGCGCGGACGCGGAAGTCCTCCGGCAGCAGGCCGTCGATGGACAGGCGCAACAGGGAGGGGAAGAGGTAGCGCTGCGCCAGGTCGCCGGTCGCGCCGAACAGGAAGAGGGTGTTGTGCATTGGCCGAGTTTCAGTTTCTGCTGACATCGTTGTCAATGGCGTGAATCCTGGGGTTCAAGGGGGTCGGGCAGGGCAGGTTGTCTTGTAGTTCCAGTGTGCCCGTTTCCAGCTCTGTGCCACGTCCGCGCGCGATTGCGCGCGCGCACTAGGCGATCCGGCCAAAGTCCCCGATTGTTGCAGTTATGTCGGCGCACCGTTAGCACCCCGACGGCATAGCGAAGGCGCGATTTGCGCATGGGCGGCGTCCCCGCGCTCCATACGCGCACGAACGGTCCTGCTGTTCCATCGTCTGCCTCCTCCCGTGTTGGATGTTGCCAGATGAAAACGCTTACATGTCAGAATAAAACGAATGCATTCGATTGCGAGCAGTTTCATCAGCGACCATTCGAAGCCGGCGCGGTGATCCGCGTTGCGACGCACGATATCCGGAGAGGTTAGCGAATGGCGAAAGTGCAGTTGGAGAACGTCCGCAAGGTTTACGACAACGGGCAGGTCGCGGTGCAGGGCGCGACGTTCGAGGTGGCCGACGGCGAGTTGATGGTGCTGGTCGGGCCTTCGGGCTGCGGCAAGTCGACCTTGCTGCGCATGATCGCCGGTCTGGAGGAGATCAGCGGCGGCACGCTGCGCATTGGCGACCGCATCGTCAACGACGTGGCGCCCAAGGACCGCGACATCGCCATGGTGTTCCAGAGCTATGCGCTGTATCCGCACATGAGCGTGCGCCAGAACCTGGCCTTCGGCCTGAAGCTGCGCGGCCACCCGCAGGCGTTGATCGACGAGCGCGTGCGCAACGCCGCCGAGATGCTCGGCCTGACCGACATGCTCGACAAACTGCCCAAGGCGATGTCCGGCGGCCAGCGCCAGCGCGTGGCCCTGGGCCGGGCGATGGTGCGCGAGCCGGCGGTGTTCCTGCTCGATGAGCCGCTGTCCAACCTCGACGCCAAGCTGCGCCACAGCGTGCGCACCGAGATCGCGCAGCTGCACCGCAAGCTGGGCACGACCATGGTCTACGTCACCCACGACCAGGTGGAGGCGATGACCCTGGGCCAGCGCATCGTGGTGCTCAATGCCGGGGTGATCCAGCAGATCGACACGCCGATGGCGCTGTACGAGCGCCCCGCGAATCTGTTCGTGGCCGGCTTTCTCGGCAGTCCGGCGATGAATGTATTGCGCGGCACGCTCGGCGAAGGCGGCCTGCGCCTGGGCGATGGTCGCCTGGTGCCCCTGGCCGGCACCGCGGCTCCAGCCGATTGGCAGGGCAGGGAAGTGCTGGTGGGCATCCGCCCCGAGCACCTGCAGCCGGCCGCGGCGGGCGAACCGGTGGCCTTCGAGGCGCGCGTGGAAGGGCTGGAGCCGGTGGGCAATGAGATTTTCGTCAACCTGGGCCTGGACCAGCAGGCGCTGGTGATGCGCGTGCCGCCGCAGTCGCTGCCGCCGGTGGGCGGCACCCTGCCAGTGGCGCTGCATGGCGCGCACCTGCACTTCTTCGACCCGCAGAGCGAGCTGCGACTGTAGGCGGGGCCGGCCCGCGCTCAGCGGGCCAGGCCTTCGAGCAGCGGCTGCAACGACACCGGCGTGTCGCCCAGCTGCAGTTGCATGCCTTCGCTGTCGATGGGCAAAACCGCCAGCGCCAGCGTGCCGCCAACGCTGGCCAGCGTACCGACGGCGGCGCTGCTGCCTTCGCCGGCAGCGGCCTGTTGCAGGGTGGCGCCGGCTGGCGTCCCCGCCGGCACCGTCAGCAGTTGCGCCACGCGCTTGGCCTTGCCGAGGAAATGCGTGCGCGCCACGATCTCCTGGCCCGGGTAGCAGCCTTTCCTGACGCTGTAGGCGTTGAGCCGGTCCAGGCCGATCTGCTGCGGCGTCCATTGCTCGACGGCGCTGTCATCCAGGCGCGGCAGGCCCAGGCGCAAGTCGGCCTGGCGCCATTGCGTCTCGAAGTCGCCATGTTCGGCAAAGGTTTGCGCGCTGATCCGCAGCGTGCGCGGCAACGCCGCGCTGCCCAGGTCGAATTCCACCTGCGCGGGGCCGCTGGCCGGGTCAGTTGCGCTGGCATCGGCGCCTGCGTCCAGCGTGCTGCCCTGCGCGCGCTCGGGCGCGGCAAAGCGCCCGCCGGCGTGCAGGTCCTCGCGCACGCTGATGCGGACCTTGCGCCGGAACACGAAGCGCTGCAGCTGTTCGGCCAGGGCCGGCGCGCGTCCATCGGCCAGGACCAGCCACAAGCTGTCCTCGCGCACGCGACACAGCATGAAGAGCGCAATCACCCGGCCCTTGGCGCTGAGCCAGGCGCTCCACTGCCACTGCCCGGGTGCCAGCGCGCTCAGGTCGTTGGCGAACTGGGCCTGCGCGAAAGCCACGGCATCAGGCCCTTGCAGCGCGACCACGGCGTGGCCCGGCAGCGCCGAAAACGGCGCCGCGGTTATGTGAAGGTTGTCATGCACGGGGGCGAGGCATAAAATTTGTGCGTTGCGAGACCACAATGATAGGCCAAACAACTCCTCATCCCGAGTCCGAACCCGAAGACACGGCACTTCCGGCAGAACCTTCTGTTGCGGAAACCGGGTCCACGGAGATCGGCGGCCGCGGCGGACTGGATCCGGTGCGTTATGGGGATTGGGAAAAAAACGGTCGCTGCATCGATTTCTGAGCAGCGCAAGCCAACGCGGCAACTGCGCCGCCCAGCCGAGAAACAGAGTCAGCGAATGGCGACCCCAGAACGTCCCTTGTCACCACACCTGCAGGTGTATCGCTGGCAGATCCAGATGGCCACCTCGATCCTGCATCGAGCCACGGGCATCGTGCTTTCCCTTGGAGCCCTGATCATCGCCGCCGGCCTGCTGGCGCTGATGATGGGCGAGGAGCACTGGAACTGCTTCCGCCAGATCGCTGGCGCCTGGTATGGCCAGCTGTTCCTGTTCGCCTGGGCATGGTGCTTCGCCTACCACCTGTGCAACGGCATCCGCCACATCGTGCAGGACTTCGGCCACGGCTACAGCATTCCCGCCTTCGTGCGCAGCAGCTGGCTGTCGGTGGTGGGCAGCCTGGTCATCACCGCGCTGATCTGGGCCTATGTGCTGACCACCCGGGGGATGGCATGAACCGTTACCGCACGCCGCTGAAGAACGTCCGCGGCCTGGGCGCCGCCAAGACCGGCACCGAGCATTTCGTCATGCAGCGCCTGACCGCCACCGCGCTGGTGGTGCTGGGCATCTGGTTCGTGGCCTTCGTGCTGAGCCTGATCGGCGCTGACTACGCCGCAGCGACCGCCGCCATCGCGCGGCCGTGGAACGCGGTGCTGCTGGTCGGGTTCCTGATTGCCTCGTTCTGGCACGCGCAGATCGGCCTGCAGGTGATCCTCGAAGACTACGTCCACAACAACCTTCTGGCCCTGGCGCTGCAGGTATCGGTGAAGTTCATCGCCGCCCTGGGTGCAATCGTCAGTGTTTTCGCGGTCGCTCGCATCGCGCTGGGGAACTGATCAAAGATGTCCGCCTACAAGATCACCGAACACAAGTACGACATGGTCGTCGTCGGCGCCGGTGGCGCCGGCTTGCGCGCGACCTTCGGCCTGGCCCAGAAGGGCCTGCAGACGGTCTGCCTGACCAAGGTCTTCCCGACCCGCTCGCACACCGTGGCCGCGCAGGGCGGCATTTCCGCCGCGCTGGGCAACATGGGCGAGGACGACTGGCGCTATCACTTCTACGACACCATCAAGGGCTCGGACTGGCTGGGCGACCAGGATGCCATCGAGTACATGTGCCGTGAGGCGATCCCGGCCATCATCGAGCTGGAACACTACGGCGTGCCGTTCTCGCGTACCGAGGAAGGCAAGATCTACCAGCGCCCGTTCGGTGGCATGACCACGCGCTACGGCGAAGGCCCGCCGGCGCAGCGCACCTGCGCGGCCGCCGACCGTACCGGCCACGCCATGCTGCACACGCTGTACCAGCAGTCGCTGGCGCACAACGCGCGCTTCATGATCGAGTACTTCGCGCTGGACCTGATCTTCGACGAAGAGGGCGTGTGCCGCGGCGTGCTCGCCCTGGACATGGCCGAAGGTTCGCTGCACCTGTTCCGCGCCCATGG
>Ga0196970_1001730_pt1 | contig 13318 bp, 15 predicted proteins | sample S1v_513CmetaG_FD_148672 | JGI IMG/M metagenome (GOLD analysis project Ga0196970, IMG submission 148672) | Soil microbial communities from Anza Borrego desert, Southern California, United States - S1+v_5-13C | ecosystem: Environmental > Terrestrial > Soil > Desert | place: USA: California... | reverse complement strand
GAGCGGGTTGCAGACGCTCTATCTTCGCGGTACGGGTGTGACGGACGTGTCGGCGCTGTCCGGGTTGAGCGGGTTACAGACGCTTGACCTTCGCGGTACGGGCGTGAGGGACGTGTCGGCGCTGTCCGGGTTGAGCGGGTTGCAGCGGCTTGACCTTAGCGACACGAGCGTGACGGATGTGTCGGCGCTGTCCGGTCTGAGCGGATTACGGTGGCTTGACCTTCGCGGTACGGGCGTGACGGATGTGTCGGCGCTGTCCGGTCTGAGCGGATTACGGTGGCTTGACCTTCGCGGTACGGACGTGACGGATGTGTCGGCGCTGGCGCACCTTACTAACTTGAAGATTCAAGGATTCGACGAACGCCGTCCGTCTTCCGCATCGCCGGCTCCGGACGCGTCGCTGCGCGTGCCGGCATCGGCCGTACCGGCAGCGGAAGGGGGCGCTACCGGAAGAGGCCCCCGTGCATCCTCGATGTCCGACCGGGTCAAGCTGGTGTTCGACGGGGACCGCTGGCTGCAGCGGGCGCTGGCGACGGAGACGCCGGGCCTCGATCGTCGCGTGGTCAGCCGACGGCGCTCGTTCATCGCGGTGCGGCGGCCCGCCGATATGACCGAGGACCGGTTCATGGCCATGGTCGAGCGTCTGGCGAAGCGGACCGGGGCACGGGCGACGCCCGATTTCCGGTACAGCCTCGAAAGCCGGCCGCGCTTCAGCCCGACGCACACGCTTCCGGTGGACGGCGCGGACGCGGGCGGAAGCCTGGACGATGTGCTGCGGATGATCGGGATCGACCAGCGCCTTCACAACCGCTCGCTCGGGCAGGGCGTTTCCATCGCGGTGGTGGACACCGGCGTGAACGGGAACCGGGCCGAGTTTCCGAACCGGAAAGGTGGTTGGGCGCCGAGCGGCGAGGTGGCCTGGACCGACGAGGACGGCCACGGCACCATGTGCGCGACCATCGCCGCCGCCGGGGGCGGCGGGTTCCGCGGCGTGGCGCCCGGCGTGGACCTGATCGCCTGCAAGACGTGGTTCTACAACAGCGAATTGGCGGAGATTTACGACGTCCTGACCGACCGCGCCAAGGCGGGGGAGGTCATCGTCGCCAGCAACAGCTTCGGCATTCCCGAAGGCGATCCGCCGGACCTGTCCGACGACTACGACGTGTTTCACGGCGCCCTGGTCGATGCCATCGATGCGGGGGTGCGGGTGGTGTTCAGCGCCGGCAACTACCATGATCTGGCGGGCGGCACGGCGGATTCCTGCGGCCCGAACAGCGTGTGGCAGGAAAAGGGGCGGGCGGATGTTCTGACCGTCGCCACCTGCGACCTGGAAAAGGCGATGTGGGATTACTCCAGCCGGGGGCCGGGCCAGTTCTATTCCGTCGCGCCGGACAAGCGGCCGGCTCCGTTCCTGGGCGAGCATGGTGTCGGACGGAAGCCGGACGTGACCGCGCCGACCCCGCGCAACGGCCGCATCCTGTTCGGCGACGAGGTCGTCGTCATGCCGGACGGCTGGGGCACGAGCGGCGCCGCGCCGCAGGTGGCCGGCCTGCTGGCGCTGCTGCTCTCGCGCTGTCCGGGCCTGCGGCGCGACGAACTGTTCGACGTGGTGCGGTCCACGGCCCAGGACCTCAAGGTTGCGTATGAGTGCCAGGGGGCCGGGATGATCGATTGCCGCGAGGCGCTGGACCGGGCGGAGGCAATCCGAATGGCCGAGAGGCTGGAGACGGGGAGCGCGAGTTAATATATGGTAAAGGTTGAGGGTGCCATCATCCGATGACGCCAGGAAGGGTGACGATGACCCGCTACATGATCAGGGCGACCGACCCCGACCAGTTCCAGCAGGCCAAGGCCATGGTGGACGGGCGGACGCGCGTCTACGTCACGTCGGAGCGGCGGTTGTTCCTGTCCACGGGGCCTCTGCCCGACGACCTGCGCCGGGACCTCCTGAACCTCGGTACGCGGATCAACGAGGAGCGACCGTATCATCTGGAGCGGGGGCTGGAGCGCGGGACGGAGGCTGTGGAAGCGGCGAAGCCGGTGGCGCGTTGCAAGATCGCGGCTTCGGACGACGCGCAGTTCCTCGCGGCGAAGGCCGTGGCGGAGGCCGGGAATGTGCGCCTGCTGGGCGAATCCCCCCGGTATCGTTTCCTGTGGGCCGAGGAACCGGTGCCCGAGGTGCGGGAGCGCATCCTGGCGACCGGCGCGCGGATCATCCCGGACCAGCCGGTGATGGGCTTCGACCGTGCGCCGGCCCCGGACATTGCGCCGCTGCCGCCGGCCGCGCCCGGGACGGAAGCCGCCAAGCGGCAGTTGCTGGCGTGGCTGCGCACCCTGCCGCCGCAGAACGTGACCTGGACGCGCGAGGACAAGTACAGGGACGTTTCTTGACGTCTCGGGCATCTCCGCCGCGGGTCGCGCTCGACAGCAACGTCCTGCTGTACGCGATGGACATCAACGATGCCCGGCGCGGCGAGCGGGCGAAGGCCGTCATCGCCGCCTTGCCGGCCGAATCCGTCGTTCTCCCCGCGCAGGTGCTGGGCGAGACGCTGAACGTGCTCACCGGCAGGAAGGTGGGCTGGGCGCGGGCGCGGGCGCGCGATGCCGTGGGCCAATGGCTGGCGGCCTATCCCGTGCGCGAGACGACGGCCACGGCGATGATGGCCGCCGCCGACCTCGTGGCGGAGCATCAACTGCAGGTGTGGGACGCGGTCATCCTTGTCGTCGCGGCGGAGGCGGGGTGCGGGCTGCTGCTGTCCGAGGACATGAACCACGGGTTCCGGTGGCGCGGCGTCACCGTCGTGAGCCCATTCCGGGACGACGTGCACCCGCTGCTGGCCGAGGCGCTGCTGGCCGGGGCGTGACCGGCGCGTCGGCGTGTCATGGATGCGACCATCTTCGCGTGTGTGTTCGTGCTCATACAACGGTGCGGCGCTGTGGTTTGCCGCCGTGGTGGCGTGAAACCCTTGTGTCGCAAGGGCGTGGGCCGAAACTCCGTCCATGGCGTGGTTCTTGCTTGATTCCACCCGGTGCCGGCCGTTCTGGCCGGCGGGGAACCGAGTGGACACGCGATGGCCCGGAGCGGGGTTTACCTGAGCGGCAGGGAGCGGACGTTCCCGCCGGACGAGATCATCGTCAGCAAGACCGACCCGCGGGGGCGGCTCACCTACGTCAACGACATCTTCCTGGACGTCGCCGGCTTCACCGAAGCCGAGCTGATCGGGCAGCCGCACAGCATCATCCGGCACCCGGACATGCCGCGCATCGTCTTCCGCCGGCTGTGGGAGACGGTGAAGGCGGGGCAGGAGATCTTCGCCTACGTCAACAACCGCGCCAAGAACGGCGACCATTACTGGGTGCTGGCGCACGTCACGCCCAACGTCGGGGCGGGCGGGGCGATCGTCGGCTACCACTCCAACCGGCGGGTGCCGCCGGCGGGCGTGGTCGCCAAGGTGCAGCCGCTGTACGCGTTGCTGCGCGCGCGGGAGGTGGAGGCGGGCGACGGAGAGGCGGGCATGCAGGCGTCCGCACGGGTTCTCGACGACATCCTGGCGAAGGAGGGCGTGAGCTATGACGAATATGTCCTCGGTCTCTAGGGCCACGCTGGCCGCGTGGGTGGCGGCGGCCGGGACGGTGGCGCTGGCCGTGGCGCTGGCGGTGCTGCGGGAATGGGCGGCGGCTGCCTGTGCGGCGGGCATTCTCCTTCCGCTGGGGGCGTGCGTCCATTCGCTGAACCGGGCCAGGGGCAGCATCGACAAGGCCATGGCGGCGTGCGAGGCGGCGGCGCGGGGCGACCTGTCGGTGCGCGTCATGGGCATCCGCGGGCATGGCAACGTCGGGCGCATGCTGCGCAACATCAACCGCCTGCTGGACCTGACCGAGGTGTTCTGCAAGGAGGCCGACGCCGCCATGCAGCACGCCAACAACCGCCACTACTACCGCAAGATCCTGGAGACCGGTTTGCGGGGCGACTTCGCCCGGCACGCCGGCACCATCAACCGCTCGCTGGACCAGATGAAGGCGCGCGACGAGGAGGCGCTGCGCTTCGCCGAGGAGAACGTGCGCCACGTGCTGCTGGGCGTCACCGGCGCCGTCACGCAGCTGCAGGCCAACGCAGCACAACTGGCCTCCAACGCCGACGCCGCCGTGCGCGACGCCATCGCGGCGGCGAGCGGGGCCGAGCAGGCGTCGGTCAACGTGCAGGCGGTGGCGGCGGCGGCCGGGCAGCTCTCGGCCTCCTTCGGGGAGATCAACCAGCAGACCAGCGTTGCCACCTCCATCGCCACCGACGCCGTCGCCATGGCCGAGCGCACCGACCGCACCGTGCAGGAACTGGCCGACGCCGCCGGGCGCATCGGCAGCGTGATCGAGCTGATCCACGACATCGCGGCGCGCACCAACATGCTGGCGCTGAACGCCACCATCGAGGCGGCGCGGGCGGGGGCCGCCGGCAAGGGCTTCGCCGTGGTCGCCGGGGAGGTCAAGAGCCTGGCCAACCAGACGGCGCGCGCGACCGAGGAGATCGCGGAGCACGTGCGCCAGATGCGGCAGGTGGCGGAGGGCGCCGGGGCGGCCATCCGCGCGATCGGCGGCACCATCGGCACCATCGAGCAGACGTCGACCGCCGTGGCCGGCGCGGTGCAGCAGCAGAACGCCGTGACGGAGGAGATCACCCGCAACGTCTCCGACGCCGCCGCCGGGGCGGGGGCCGTCACCGCCTCCATCGCCACGGTGCGGCTGGCGGCCGAGCGGACCAACGGCGTGGTCGGCGAGATCACGTCGGCCACCGGCGAGCTGTCGCAGCAGGCCGAGGCGCTGGAGGGGCAGATCGACGCCTTCATCGCCCGCATCCGCTGCGCGTGAACCCTTCGTCTTCGTTCGCTGTTGACCCGGGTGGGTTCGACGGCGAACGGAGGACGGCATGTCCAAGGCGGAATCGAAGAAGCAGCAGATGGCGGCTGGTGCGGCGCTGTCCGTGAAGCGCGGCGAGAAGCCGGAATCGAGCCTGCGCGGGGCGTCCAAGGAAATGGCGCGGTCGATGAGCGAGGACGAACTGCGCGAGCTGGCGTCGACCAAGCGCAAGGACCTGCCGGAGAAGGCGTCCGAGGAGTAGGCGTCGGCCTGCGCCGCTACGCGCAGCGCCGGGTGGTGGAGGGGCGGCGCAGGGCGCGGTCGGGGGTGCGGGCGGGCTTGGCGTGGTCGCCGTCGGCGGTGGCGGCGAGGTCGCGGCGGATGCGCTCGGCCACCTCCAGGAAGTCGGGCTGGCCGACGTGGCGGCTCAACTCGCGGATCAGGGCCATGCGGTCGGCGGCCATGGGCGTGGTTCCATCAGCGGTGATGGGATCAGTGTCGCACCGATGTCTAAATTTTATACTAATTGCGGTCTGTTGGGCGGGCGCTAGGCGCGGCGGGCGGTCGTCCGTACACTGGCGGGGTGGAGCCACGGCGTCGGGGACGGGGATGGAACTCATCGTCTGGGAATGGATCAACCTCGCGGCGCGCTGGCTGCACGTCATCACGGCCATCGCGTGGATCGGATCGTCCTTCTACTTCATCCACCTCGACCTCTCGCTGCAGAAGCGCCCGCAGCTGCCGGCCGGGGCGGCGGGGGAGGCGTGGCAGATCCACGGCGGCGGCTTCTACCACATGGTCAAGTACATGGTGGCGCCGGAGCAGCTGCCGTCCCGGCTGACGTGGTTCAAGTGGGAATCCTATGCCACGTGGAGCAGCGGCTTCTTCCTGCTGTGCGTGCTGTACTACGGCAGCGCCGACCTGCTGCTGGTCGACGCGGCGGTGCTGGAGCTGCCGTGGTGGGGGGCGGTGGCGGCGAGTTTGGCGTCGCTGGTGCTGGGCTGGCTGGTGTACGACGCGCTGTGCCGCTCGCCGCTGGGCAGGGACGACGTGCGGCTGGCGCTGGCGGGGTTCGTCTTCCTGGTGGCGGTGGCGTGGGGGCTGACGCACGTGTTCAGCGGGCGCGGCGCCATGCTGCACATGGGGGCGCTGATCGGCACCATGATGTCGGCCAACGTCTTCCTGGTCATCATCCCCAACCAGCGCAAGACCATCGCCACCATGATGGCCGGCGGCACGCCGGACCCGGCGCTGGGCAAACAGGCCAAGCAGCGCTCGCTGCACAACAACTACCTGACGCTGCCGGTCGTCTTCCTGATGATCAGCAACCATTATCCGCTGACCTTCGCCACCCGCTACAACTGGGTGATCGTCGCCGTGGTGCTGGTGATGGGGGCGGCGATCCGCCACTTCTTCAATTCCAGGCACGCCGGGAAGCCGGCGCCGTGGTGGACCTGGGGTGCGGCGGCGGCCGGGATGGCGGTGATCGTGGCGCTGAGCGCCGCCGGCCCGCGCGAGGCCGGCCCGCGTGAGACCGTGACGGCGGCCTCCGCGCGGACGGACTTCGCGGCGGTGGAGGAGATCGTCGCGTCGCGCTGCAGCATGTGCCACGCCGCCGCGCCGGTGTGGGCCGGCATCAGCGAGGCACCGCGCGGCGTGCGCCTGGACACGGCCGAGGAGATCCGCCGCCACGCCGGGCCGATCCGCGTGCAGGCGGTGCTGAGCGACGCCATGCCGCCGGGCAACGTGACCGGCATCACGGCCGAGGAGCGGCGGGTGCTGGCGGCCTGGACCGGTCAGCTGCCGCGGTAGGTGGAGTAGGCGTAGGGCGAAACCAGCAGCGGCACGTGGTAGTGCTGCGCCGCCGAGGCGATGCCGAAGCGGACGGGGACCACCTCCAGGAAGGCCGGGTCGGGCAGCGCCACGCGCAAGGTGCGGAAGTAGGCGCCCACCTCGAACGCCAGCTCGTAGATGCCGGGGACGAGGTCCGCGCCGGCCAGCAGCGGCGCGTCGCAGCGGCCGTCGGCGTTGGTGCGCGTCGCTGTCAGAAGCACGCGCCGGTCGCCCTCCACCCGGTGGAGTGTCAGCGCCATGCCGGCGCCGGGGCGGCCGTGCATGGTGTCGAGGACGTGGGTGGTCAGCTTGCCGGTGGGTGCGTCCGTCATGGTGATCGCCTCGCCCGTGGTTGCGGGGGTACTATACGCGCCGGTTCGCAGGAGGGGAAAGCATGCGCCGGACCATGGAACCGGGCGGGATGGACCGCGCCGCCTTCGTCGCCCGCTTCGGCGGGGTGTTCGAGCACTCGCCCTGGATCGCCGAGGCGGCGTGGGACGCCGGCCTGCCGGAGGAGGCCGACACGGCCGACGGGCTGCACGCGGCCATGGTGGCGGTGCTGCGCGCCGCACCGCGCCAGCGGAAGCTGGACCTGCTGAACGCCCACCCGGATCTGGCCGGCAAGCTGGCGGTGCGCGGCGAACTGACGGCCGAATCCAGCGCCGAGCAGGCCGGCGCCGGGCTGGACCGCTGCACGCCCGCGGAGTTCGCGCGCTTCACCGAGCTGAACGACGCGTACAAGGCGCGCTTCGGCTTTCCGTTCATCCTGGCGGTGAAGGGCCGCACGCGCGCCGAGATCCTGGCGGCCTTCGAGCGGCGCGTGGCCAACGCCCCGGAGGAGGAGTTCGCCACCGCGCTGGAACAGGTCGAGCGGATCGCGCTTTTGCGGATCAGGGATTTGCTGCTGGATGGCGGCGTGTAGGTTACCGCATTCATCGTCATGCCCGGCCTTGTGCCGGGTACCCACGCACTCCGACCAATCCAAGGCACGTGGGTGCCCGGGACTGGGCCCGGGCATGACGGGGTGGGGGCGTGCCGGTCGTTTTGCGTCGGCTACGCCTTGAGGCGGTAGCCGGTGCGGAAGATCCACCAGACGGCGGTCAGGCACAGCAGCAGGAACACGCCGGTCATGGCGAGGCTGAGGCCGACGCCGAAATCGGACGTGCCGTAGAAGCTCCAGCGGAAGCCGCTGACCAGGTAGACGACCGGGTTGAACAGGGTCAGGTTCTGCCAGAACGGCGGCAGCATGCTGATGGAATAGAAGCTGCCGCCCAGGAAGGTGAGCGGCGTGATGATCAGCAGCGGCACGATCTGCAGCCGCTCCCACCCGTCGGCCCAGACGCCGATGATGAAGCCGAACAGGCTGAACGTCACCGAGGTCAGCACCAGGAAGGCCACCATCACCAGGGGGTGCTCGATGCCGAAGGGCACGAACAGCCGCGCGGTGACCAGGATCAGCAGGCCGAGGATGACCGACTTGGTGGCCGCCGCGCCGACGTAGCCGACGACGATCTCGAAGGGCGAGATGGGGGCCGACAGCACCTCGTAGATCGTGCCGGAATAGCGCGGCATGTAGATGCCGAAGGAGGCGTTGGAGATGCTCTCCGTCAGCAGCGTCAGCATGATCAGGCCCGGCACGATGTAGGCGCCGTAACCGACGCCGTCGATTTCCTGCATGCGCGAGCCGATGGCGGAGCCGAACACCACGAAGTACAGCGAGGTGGACAGGACCGGGGAGGCGATGCTCTGGAACAGCGTGCGCCAGGTGCGCGCCAGCTCGAACAGGTAGATCGCCCGGATGGCGTGGATGTTCATTTCCGCGACCTCACGAGGCTGACGAAGATCTCCTCCAGGGAGCTTTGGCTGGTCTGGAGGTCCTTGAAGTCGATGCCGTGCTCGCCCAGCCGTTTCAGCAGCTCGGCGATGCCGGTGTGCTCGGCCTGGGCGTCGAAGGTGTAGAGCAGCTCCGTGCCGCCGGCCGACAGCTCCAGCGGGTAGGCGGCCAGCGCGTCGGGCACGCGCTCCAGCGGGCTTTGCAGGTGCAGGGTCAGCTGCTTCTTGCCCAGCTTGCGCATCAGCACGTCCTTGTCCTCCACCAGGATGATCTCGCCCTTGCTGATCACCCCGATGCGGTCGGCCATCTCCTCGGCCTCCTCGATGTAGTGGGTGGTGAGGATGATGGTGACGCCACCCTCGCGCAGGCGGCGGACCATCTCCCACATGTCGCGGCGCAGCTCGACGTCGACGCCGGCCGTGGGCTCGTCCAGGAAGAGGATGCGCGGCTCGTGCGACAGGGCCTTGGCGATCATCACGCGGCGCTTCATGCCGCCGGACAGCGTCATGATCTTGCTGTCCTTCTTCTCCCACAGCGAGAGGTCGCGCAGCACCTTTTCGATGTGGGCGGGGTTGGGCGGCTTGCCGAACAGGCCGCGGCTGAAGCTGACGGCGGCCCAGACGCTTTCGAACGCTTCGGTGAACAGCTCCTGCGGGACGAGGCCGATGGCCGAGCGCGCGGCGCGGTAGTCGCGGACGATGTCGTGCCCGTCGGCCAGCACCGTGCCGGAAGACGGGTTGACGATGCCGCAGATGATGCTGATCAGCGTCGTCTTGCCCGCCCCGTTGGGGCCGAGCAGCGCGAAGATCTCGCCCCGGCGGATCTCCAGGTTCACGTTCTTCAGCGCCTGGAAGCCGGAGCCGTAGGTCTTGGCCAGCCCGGAGACCGAGATGATCGGCGGGGTGGCAGCGGCAGTGGCGGTGGTAGTGGCGGCGGCCGGCGCGGGCGCGGCCGGCCGGGTCCGGGGTTCGTCGAGTGGGTTCATGCGCGTCTCTGTCGTCCCTGCGGCGGGGGCGTTGCGTGCGTCACCTAGGGCGCCGGGCGGTCAGGTCAATCGGGAGTCCCGCACCAAAGCTTCGCCCGCCTGTTGATGTCGTCAAGGCAGCTTCACCACTGGCATGGATCACCGGACATGGCAAAGCTCATCTGTTCAATGGCAGTCATGCTGTTCGTGCTTTCCGCGTGCGTCGGCAGCGGGCGGGATATGGAATCGGGAACCGCGAGCGGCTCGCCGACCACGTCGTCGCCGGCCACCGCCGCGCCGGTCTTCGGCGGGCTGGGCGGGATCGGCGGCCTGTTCTGAGGAGCCTTGCGCGGCATCGCCCGGCGGTGTCACAGTCGCTGGCCCGGCGGACTGTAGGCGACGACAGCGGCCGCAGCGAAGGAGACCCGCGCCATGAGCACCGTTCCCCCCGTCCCGCCGCGGGACCTGCTGCGGCGGATGTTCGACGCGGCGGTCGAGTCGGCGCAGCCGGCGCGCTGCGTGCCGCCGCACCTGCCGGACCCGCCCAAGGGGCGCCTGCTGGTGATCGGCGCCGGCAAGGCCTCGGCCGCCATGGCGCGCGCAGTGGAGGAGCATTGGCCGGGCGAACTGTCGGGGCTGGTGGTGACCCGCTACGGCTATGCCGTGCCGTGCGCGCGCATCGAGATCGTGGAGGCGGCGCACCCGGTGCCGGACGCCGCCGGGCTGGAGGCCGCCCGGCGCATCCAGGCGCTGGTGCAGGGGCTGACGGCGGACGACACGGTGCTGTGCCTGATCTCCGGCGGCGGGTCGGCGCTGCTGGCGCTGCCGCTCGACGGGCTGACGCTGGAGGACAAGCAGGAGGTGAACCGGGCGCTGCTGAAATCCGGCGCGACCATCTCCGAGATGAACTGCGTGCGCCGGCACCTGTCGGCCATCAAGGGCGGGCGGCTGGCGGCGGCCTGCCACCCGGCGAAGGTGGTCACTCTGCTGCTGTCCGACGTGCCGGGCGACGACCCGATGGACATCGCCTCGGGTCCCACCGTGGCGGATCCCACCACCTGCGCCGACGCGCTGGCGATCATCCGCCGCTACGGCATCACGGTGCCGCCCAAGGTTCTGGAGGTGCTGGAAAGCGGGCGGGGGGAGAGCGTGAAGCCGGGGGATCCGCGCCTCGCCGGGCTCGACACCCGCATGATCGCCACGCCGCAGATGGCGCTGGAGGCGGCGGCCGAGGTGGCGCGGGAGGCGGGCCTTGCCGCCCACATCCTGAGCGACCGCATCGAGGGGGAGGCGCGCGACGTCGGCAAGGCGATGGCCGGGATCGCGCTACAGGTGGCACAGCGCGGGCAGCCCTTCACCGCGCCCTGCGTGCTGCTGTCGGGCGGCGAGACGACGGTGACGGTGCGCGGGTCCGGGCGCGGCGGGCGGAACGTGGAGTTCCTGCTGTCGCTGGGCGTGGCGCTGGACGGCTGTCCGGGCGTGCACGCCATCGCCGGCGACACCGACGGCGTGGACGGGTTGGAGGAGATCGCCGGCGCCCATATCGGGCCGGACAGCCTGGCCCGCGCCTGGGCCCTGGGCATCAAGCCGAAGGACCGGCTGGCCGACAACGACGGCCACGGCTTCTTCGAAGCGCTGGGAGACAGCGTCGTCACCGGGCCGACGCTGACCAACGTCAACGACTTCCGCGCGGTGCTGATCTTGGGGGAGTAACGCTCCCTTCTCGTCATCCCCGCGAAGGCGGGGATCCACGTTCGCCATCGCGTGCCGGCGTTGGGGCGTGCCGGCGTTGGGAACATGGATCCCCGCCTTCGCGGGGATGACGGAAGAGAGGCGTTTGGATAAGCCCGCGCCGGCGGCTTATTTCGGGGCCAGGACCATGATCATCTGGCGGCCTTCGAGCTTCGGCATCTGCTCGACCTTCGCCAGATCGGCCAGCCGGTCGCGCACGCGCAGAAGCACCTCCATGCCCAGGTGCTGGTGCGCCATCTCGCGGCCGCGGAAGCGCATGGTCACCTTGACCTTGTCGCCTTCCTCAAGGAAGCGGACGGCCGAGCGCATCTTGACTTCGTAATCGTTGTCGTCGATGCCCGGACGCAGCTTGATCTCCTTGAGTTCGATGATCTTCTGCTTCTTGCGCGCCTCGGCCGCCTTCTTCTGCTCCTCGAAACGGAACTTGCCGTAGTCGAGGATCTTGCAGACGGGGGGATCGGCCTGCGGCGCCACCTCGACCAGGTCGAGGTTGGCGTCGGCGGCGGCGTCGAACGCGTCGCGCAGCGACACCACGCCGATCATCTCGCCGTCGGCGCCGACGAGGCGCACGGTGCGTGCGGTGATTTCCCGGTTGATGCGCGGGCCTTCGCGGACCGGATCCGCGTCGTAGAGCTTGGCTATGTCACTCTCCTGAGCTTGTTGGGTGGCCTGATGTCGTTCGATGCATTTCTGGAACGGCGGCACCGCCGCCGTCCAGGCCGAAATGGGCGCGGACCGCGCGGCAGGCATCGCTGCCCGCCGCGAACTCCATGCACACCAGCGGGCGGTCGTCGTACACGCGGCAGTGCACGTCCATCCCGATGGTGCCGGCCAGCGCCGCGCAGCGGTCGCCGTCGCACCGCATCCGCCCGTCTTCCTTCAGATGGGGCGGGATGCCGTCGCCGTCACGCTCGCCGACGAAGGCCGGCCATTCCCACGAATAGGCGCAGCAGCACCCGCAGGACTGGCAATCGGGAATCGCTTCGCCGGCGCGCATGGCCCTCCTCAGCGGCGCCGATCGGCCTTGCGGCCGGCCGGTGCCCCGTTGATGGCGGACACGAAGTCGCCGAACGCCATGGCCGACCGGCGCGGCGCGGCACCCCGGCCGGCGTCGCGGCCGGCATCCCGGCTCGCCGCGGCATCCCGGCCCTGGGCCGGCTGCGCCTTGCCCGCGTGCGGCTTCGGCGTGGCGCCGTGCGCCGCGTGGCCGGCGCCGTCCCCACGCTGGGGCCGGTCCTGCCGGTGGTCCTGCCGGTGGTCCTGCCGGTGATCGGGGCGATGGTCCGCGCGGTGCTCGCCACGGCCGCGGCGCTGGTCGTCGCGCTTGGGCGCCGGGCCGCGCTTTTGCGCGGCGTGGGGGGCCGGCTGGGCGGCGTGCGGCCGGGGCGCCTCCGCCGGGGCCGGACGGCGGACCGGGCCGGCGGCGACGACGGTCAGCGGCTTGCGGGTCAGCTTCTCGATGTCGCGCAGGTAGGTGCGCTCGTCGCCGTCGTCGCAGAAGGCGATGGCGATGCCCGACGCGCCGGCGCGCGCCGTGCGGCCGATGCGGTGCACGTAGCTTTCCGGGACGTTGGGCAGTTCGAAGTTCACCACGTGCGACACGCCGTCCACGTCGATGCCGCGCGCCGCGATGTCGGTGGCGACCAGCACGCGCACCGTGCCGGCGCGGAAGCCTTCCAGCGCGGCCTGCCGGGCGCCCTGCGACTTGTTGCCGTGGATGGCGGCGGCGGAGACGTTGGCCTTCATCAGGTGCTCGGCCACCTTGTTGGCGCCGTGCTTGGTGCGGGTGAAGACGATCACCCGCTCCATGCCCGCGTCCTTGCCCAGCATGTCGAGCAGCAGGTGGCGCTTGTCGGCCGCCGGCACGAAGATGACCTGCTGCTCGATTCGCTCGGCCGTGGTGGCGACGGGGGCCACCTCGACGCGCACGGGGTCCTTGAGCAGCCGGGCGGCGAGGTCGGTGATCTCGTTCGGCATGGTGGCCGAGAAGAACAGCGTCTGCCGGTCCTTGGGCAGCTTGGCGATGACCTTCCGCACGTCGTGGATGAAGCCCATGTCGAGCATGCGGTCGGCCTCGTCCAGGA
>Ga0196970_1001729_pt1 | contig 13323 bp, 15 predicted proteins | sample S1v_513CmetaG_FD_148672 | JGI IMG/M metagenome (GOLD analysis project Ga0196970, IMG submission 148672) | Soil microbial communities from Anza Borrego desert, Southern California, United States - S1+v_5-13C | ecosystem: Environmental > Terrestrial > Soil > Desert | place: USA: California... | reverse complement strand
TACGTAACAAACCGGATGCCCCCTGCCTCCACCTTCTCCACAGCCCCGGCAAACCGGCTCTCATCGAAGGAGGCCAGGTCGAGCACGGAATCATACACATGCTCATGCACCGTATAGCCCCGCTTCTCAGCAAAGGCCAGCGCTTCCGGGGCGTTATCACGCACATGGCTGTCAAACCAGGTGGCGCCCAGCGACAGGGCGAACCGCTCCATCGCATCGGCCAGGAGCGTGCCCGCGCCCTGCCCGCGGTATGCCGGGTCGACAAGGACCCGCACCTTGAACCGCCCGGGCTGCTCCGAGGGAATCCGGGCGGCCACCCCATAACCCACCATGACCCCATCCGCCCCGACGGCCGCTTCCCGGTGTACGATAATGTCCGCAGGCAGAATCCGGTCATTCTCCGCCAGCCGCTCAACCGTGGTCGGCTCCGGCGCAGTCGCGTTGATCAGTTGGGCCATGCGGGGATAGTCATCAGGCACCATCAGCGGACGCAGGGTGAAGTTCATGCAAAAGCCCCCTTTGTGCGTAATCTCACAAAGGGGGCTCTTCGACATATTACCCGGAGATACCTACCAGGCCAGCTTACCAGCCGCCTGCAGCGCACCATTAATATCGTGATTCATCGCTTCAGCCGCCCGGGTAATCGCCTCGGACGCCTCGGTCGGCGATACCTCCGCCCGCTTATAGGCGAAAATCACCGAGCGGGAGGCATTCACCACAGCGCCCAGCCCATCATCGCCAAAGGCCGGCACCACATCGGCGGCCGTACCGCCCTGGGCGCCGTACCCGGGCACCAGCAGAATCGCCCGGGGCATCTCCCGGCGATACCGGGCCAGGTCCTCGGGATAGGTCGCCCCGACCACGGCGCCCACCGAAGAATACCCCGACTCCCCGACCAGCCGCCCGCCCAGGTAATGGACCAGCTTGCCAACCTGCTGGGCCACGTTCTCGCCGCTGAACAGCTCCTGGTCCTGCAGTTCGCCCGACGACGGGTTCGACGTTTTCACAAGCACGAAAATCCCTGTGCCCCGGGCCTGACACCGGTTGACGAAGGGCACCAGCCCGTCGCTCCCCAGGTAGGGGTTGACGGTCAGGCTGTCTGCCCACTGCTCCGGGTCCTCCCAGGAATCGATCGGGTTCGGATGGCCAAAGAAGGCTGCCGCATACGCCTCGGCCGTGGTGCCGATATCGCCGCGCTTCGCATCGGCGATTACCTGCAGCCCCTTGGTGCGGGCGTAACGGACCGTCTCCCAGAACGCCTCCACCCCGGGCGCCCCGTGCACCTCGAAGAAGGCGGACTGCGGCTTGACCAGCGCCACATGGTCGGCCACGGCGTCAATCACCAGCCGGCTGAAACCGACCAGCGCCGCCGCAGCGCCCCGGGCGGTCTGGCCGTACTGCGCCGCCGCCTCATCCCGCAAGTACGCCGGCAACTTGGACAGAACCGGGTCGATGCCAACCACCGCATGGGACCGCTTCTGCTTGACGCCCGCCACCAGCCGATCCGCAAAGTTCATCGCCGCTACTCCCCTCTGCGCAAGCGCTCCACCGCCGCCGCCATGTCGGCGGGCAGCTCCGTTTCAAACTCCATCCATTGCTCTGTCGATGGGTGATAGAACCCGAGCTTTTTGGCATGCAGCGCCTGCCCGGGCATATCCAGATGCGCCTTCCGGGTGCCGTAGACCACATCCCCCACCACGGGATGCCCGATGAACGACATGTGCACCCGAATCTGGTGGGTCCTCCCCGTCTCCAGGCGGCACTCCACCAGCGAGTAGCCGGCGTAGCGTTCCAGCACGGTAAAGTGGGTGGTCGCCTCCTTGCCCTGCTTGTTGACCGCCATCTTCTTGCGGTCGGAGGGATGCCGCCCCAGCGGCGCTTCCACCCGGCCCGTGTTGGGCAAGGTGTTGCCGTGCACCAGCGCCCAGTAAATCCGGCGCGCCGTGTGCGTCCGAATCTGGTCCTGCAGGGCGGCCATGGCCCGCTCGTTCTTGGCGATGACCAGCAGCCCCGTGGTGTCCTTGTCCAGCCTATGTACGATGCCCGGCCGCAGTTCGCCGCCGATGCCTTCCAGGTCCTCCACATGGTCGAGGAGGGCGTGCACCAGCGTGCCGGACCAGTTGCCCGCCGCCGGATGGACCACCATCCCACGCGCCTTGTTGACGACCACCACATCTTCATCTTCATAGACGATGTCCAGGGGGATGGCCTCGGGGGTCAGGTCGTAGGGCTCCGGTTCGGGCACGACCAACCGGATCTGGTCGCCGGGCTCTACCTTCTGGCTAGCCTTCGGCTTGGTGCCGTTGACCGTCACATGACCTTCATCGATTAACCCCTTGATGCGAGAGCGGGAGAGGCCAACCTCCTGTTTCGCCGCCAGATAGGCGTCCAGGCGGGCCTCTCCCGTTTCAGCTACCCAGTTATACTCCTTCACGCTTTGGCTTCTCTCCTGTGAAAATCAAGTGGAGGATAAACAGACCGACGCCCACATTAATGGCGATATCGGCCACGTTAAAGTTCGGGAACAAGTAGTCTTTCCAATAGAAGAGGAAAAAATCGACGACTTCACCGGTCAGCATGCGGTCGATCAGGTTACCGATCGTACCGCCGAGCAGGAGCCCCAGCGCCCAGGGCATCACGCCCCGCTTCGCTTCGGCCTGCCGGGAATAGTAGATGATCGCACCCGAGGCGATCAGACCGATGGCCACGAAGAGCCACCGCTGGTTGGCGAGCATGCCAAAGGCCGCCCCTGGGTTGTGGACGTACTGCAGCGAAAAGAACCCGTTGATCACGGGGATTTCGGCAAACAGCTCCATCCGGGAGGAGACAAGCCACTTCGTCAACTGGTCCAGGGCCACAATCACGATTCCCAGTACAATAGCTAGCACCTGGGGTTCACCTCGCCTGTGTAAGGATATCAGAGGACCGAGCAGGTTGTCTACATGTGGGGATTGCAGATGTTTGTCACCGGTGCCCGCCCAAGCTTTTTCTATCTAAGGTGAAGACCCCACGGACAACTCAAAATTAGGCCGCATATCTGAGGTTTCTCGTCGGGATTTCCGTTACCATTAGTATGATACCGGATGATACCCGATAAGGAGAGGATCGCTCTGGGCAGGATGCAGCAACGGCTTCGCACCAGCCTCGTTGCGCTGTTGCTCCCCGTTCTTCTGCTGTCGGCGGGTTGCGGCAGCACGGCACGGCCCACCGCAACGGCCCTGCGGGGGGTGGCCCTCAAGGAGGTCCGCCCGGCGGGCGACTTCACACTGACCGACCATCACGGAGAGCCTCTGCAGATGCAAGACCTGCACGGAAAGGTGGTAGCCCTGTTCTTCGGCTACACCCACTGTCCGGACATCTGCCCGCTTACCATGAGCGTCATGAGCCAGGCCGCCGCCGCCCTTGGCAAAGATGCCGAGCAGGTCCGCTTCCTGTTTGTGACCGTCGACCCTGAGCGTGACTCCGTCGGTGTGCTCGCTACATACGTCGCTCGGTGGGATCAGGTGAATGTGACAGGCCTGACCGGCAGTCAGGAACAGCTGGCCCCGGTCTACGCCCAGTACAACGTCGCCATCGAAAAGGTGCCGAAGCAGAACGGCGGCTACGCCGTCAACCATTCGGCACAGACCTGGCTCATCGACCAAAAGGGTATGATGCGGGCCTACCTGCCCATGGGCGCGTCCGGTGAAGATCTGGCCAATGACATTCGCTATCTCCTGAAGAACCCATAGGGGAGGATCTGGCATGCGCCGTTATCGATGGGTCATGACACTGGCGGTGCTGGCCGGACTGACGGCGGGCTGTGCGTCCACGCAGCAGCAGCCTGTTGAAATTCGCGATGCCTGGGTCCGCCCCGCAGCGGCAGGCGGAGAGACCGCAGGCTACTTCACCATCGAGAACCATACCAAAGCCCCCGTCACCCTGACCGGCATACAGAGCGACTGGGGCGATGCGTCGATGCATCAGACGGTGGTCGAGAACAACGGCGCCATGGCGAAGATGATGCCTGTATCTTCTGTGGAGATTCCCGCCGTTGGGCAAGTGACGTTCACGCCGGGCGGCTACCATGTGATGATCGAAAACCTGAAGGGAGACCTTGCCCCGGGTGAGCACGTCGCCCTTTCCATCCGCCTGGAGGGTGGAAAAAGCCTGTCTGTTACCGCCGTGGTTCAGGACCAACCGGGCGGCCATCACCATTAGCACGGAGGGAGGTTGGCAGCGATGGCTGAACCGCATACGCACGCTCGGTCGTGGTGGAAATGGGTGCTCAGCATCCTCCTGCCGGCGACGGTGGCCGGTGCCCTGGTGATTCCGCCCCTGTACCGCTACCGCGAGGGCGCATTGAAAGTGATCGGTGTGACGTCCACGGCCCCGGGCTGCGGCGGCATCATGTACCTTGACCCCCAGGCCCTGGCCATTCAGAGCGGCACCACCGTTCAGTTTGCCAATCGGATGGATGGCATGCCCATCCGCTTTCAGGTGTACCGAAAGGGCGCTGCCACACCGCTGGCTGAGTCGGGCTGGCTCGAACCGGGCGAAACGTGGGTCTTTGACTTCTGGCTGCCTGGGGAGTACACGCTGTCAAACAACTATGTCGATTACGGGTTCCTGGCCGGATTACAGGGATCGATTTCCGTGGTGCTGTTCTGAAGTCTTGTGGTTATGGAACCATGCTTTGCCACGGATTTCACGGAACTGCACGGATTAACCCAGCCTTTTCAGTCCGGTGACGAGGCGCTGTTGCGTCAAACATGTGACTGAATCCGTGCAATCCGTGAAATCCGTGGCGGGGAACTGATCGGAGGTTTTTGATCTATGGCGCTGGTGCGAAGCACCATGGTGGTTACGCAGAACCGTTCATTCACCCGCCAAGGTTGAGCCGGGTTTGATTCGAACCCGGCGGCAACCCCTTTCGTATATATAGATGCACATCTACATATACGAAAGGGGCTGTGAGCGATGGGATTGAAGCGGGTGACGGGAACCAAGAAATCAGTTACGTTTCACACCAGTCGGCCGACCAACGCCAAAGACCCGATGCTGCTGATCAGTGCCGACGGGATCGCCCAATTGAACGTCCGCTGCAGGGACTTGCTGGCGGTCACTGCGGTCACCGAGAAGGAACTGGTGGATCGGGTGATCACAGCGGCCGAAGGCGTGCAGGACCCGGACAAGTGGACCAAAGACGATGTGGCTGCCGTGTGCCGGAAGCTCGGACGCCTGCCCCGCCCGTCAGCCGTTATGGTGGAGCCCCTGGAAGGGCAGGGTTCATGGCTGCTCCAGGTCGCGACTTCCCTGGGGCCGAACGTCTCGGCGTTGGGGTATCGCAGGGGAAGCAGCCGCCCATATTTCAACGCACTGCCGGCGCTGAAGGGCGACTCCGTGAAGGTTCCGAAGGGCATGTGTCTCGAAGTGCCTGTCGCACTGGTACTGGACAACGGTCAGCTCAAGGTGGAGGCCAGACTCATGCACGGCAAGGAGCGTCCTGTAAAGACATAGGTCACGAGCCGCGATCGGCCGCCAACCCGGAGATGGGCTGGCGGCCTTTTCCATGATGTCACCCTGTCCACGCCCTGTCGCTTACATGTCGTTAACCAACTCGTCGCCTGTTCACCTCCTGTCGCGCACCTGTCCCGGCCCTGTCGCTAACATGTTGTTAACGCTGAGCATGAACAGTGAAGCGACAGGACACAATGCGACCCGAATAAGCCGTTGAATCGGCCATCGTAACCCATCCGTTCCCTCCATTTCCCATGCCGGCGCGCCGAACCGACTCGGGTGTGTAGTCGTCCAAGAGGGGATGACGAGGGATGAGGAGTGACCCTGGTTGTTTACAAAGTTCATGCCTGTCGCCATGGCAGCACTCATGCTGCTCCTCACCGGATGCGGTTCCCCGGAAAAGGCAGACCCCTGCGGCCCCCGCTCCGTACTCAGAGAAAACCTGCGCATCGCAGCTGAGTCAAACCCCGTGCCTGACTGGACCATCAGCATGGAGGCTCGTACAGAGTCCTTCTGGGCCAACGTCTCCGACGAAGTGCTTCAACCGTGGCTCGACAATCAGAACATCGAGTTCTACATCGGTCAGCAACAGGCTGAACTGATCTTCTGGGCGGAGCGTACGGGCGGTAAGGAGCCCGGCCACTTCGCTGAGGTGGTGCGCTTCCCCAGGGGCGACCTACGCCCGGACGCTGCGCTCCCCGAAGTGCTGGCGGCGGCAAAGCGCGCCTTCCTGGCCGGCCAGGCCGAGAGCATCGGCACCTGGAGCTACCGCCCCATGCGTGCACCCACCGGCGCCCGAGATGGTCAGCACGAATGGAACCTCACCGACGCCTACCGCTGGTACAAGGACGAAGGAAAGACCTTTGCCTGCGTTACCAAAACCATCATCCAGATCACCGATCAAGGTCCGGTCAGGCGGATCGACCTGCCCATGCTGCAGGTCGGTGCGAACAAGTTCGTAGGCTTTTCGGCCGGCAGGGCGGTCACCCTGGAGCACGAGGCCGGCCTCTTTGGCAGAGGCAGCGAAATCTACTGGTACAACATACCCGGCCTCAAATAGAGCGACCGCAGGGGCACACCCTGCGGTCCTTCGCGTCTACCTGGGCATCCGCCGGCGCGGAAACTGCCCCCGGCGGAACTGGCGCTCCGGCATCACCCCGTGAAACTGCGGCCCCGGCTCCCATTCGTAGTCGCCGCCCATGTCATCCTGGCTGTAGAGGGTATCCTCCGTCCCGGCCGCAAAGTCGGTCTGCTCGGCATGGTCCCGGTCGTCCCGCTGCAGCGGCTCGCCATCCTCATCGACCAGCGCATCCATGTGATCGACCACGGTGTAAACGTCCTCATCGGAGTTGTACATATCCGTGAACTTGACCGCCCCCGGCACGTCAGACGGCGATTCAGATGTGCCATGCTGGGCCGCCTCCTGCCAGGCATCTTCGCCGTCGTAACCCGGGTCGCCGGTGCCGTCCCGGAAACTGCGCCCCCACGGCGGATTGAGCACCTGCTCCTCAATCGGCCGATGGAACTGATCCGCTGGCGCCTCGCGCAGGGTCTGGCACCGAATGCAGGTCGTCGCACTCGGAAAGACCTCCAGGCGCTCCTCACCGATGGGGCCGCCGCATTCGATGCAGGTCCCGTACAGACCCGACTCCATCCGTTCCAGTGCGATATCGATATCCCGCAGCCGCCGCACGGCGTTGGACCGCAGGCCCAGGTCTTTCTCCCGCTCAAACATCTCCGTGCCCAGGTCGGCCGGATGATTATCGGCGTGCGCATCCTCCTGAAGCTGATCGCCGTGGGATGTGTTGCCGAGGCCAGTCTCCTGGATCATGTTGATCTGGTCATTGTACTGCTGCCGCTCTTTTAGTAGCAGGCTGCGAAAATGCTCCGTCTCCACGCGCCGATTCCCCCTCTCGGGGTTATTCTGCCCGCGTTATGTCGATCTTACGGTCTCAAGTTCTGATCAACCAGCCTGACAATGGTGGCGATGAAATCGCTAATGTAGGGCAGATTGGCCGTCATCAACCCGCGCAAGATATAGAGAATGAAGGCCGTCAAAATCGCAAAACCGACGCCAAGGCCCAGGCCGCGGGCGCTGCCGGCCATAAAATTGACCCACAGCAGCCGCCAGGGGTTCTGCAGCAGGGCCGTATACTCAGCCAGGTTCATTTTCTCCATGGCAAAGGTCAACTTCTCCAGCCGTTCCGAAAGGGTATCGCCGGGATCGCCGGGCACTTTGACGCCGACGGCGGCTTCGGGACCGCCGGTCTTCTCGTGCATAACACCACTCCCTCCGGTAAGTGTGCCCGCTGGGGGTGGATGCAGATGCGCCCGGGCCGTTGCCGACCCGGGCGCCCACATATCCTATCGCGCCGCCGCCCGCTGCTCCTCTTCCTCGAGCAGCACCCGCCGCAGCACTTTGCCAATCATCGTCTTCGGCAGCGATTGGCGGAACTCGACCGTGGTTGGCGCCTTGTATTTGGCCATCCGCTCCCGGCACCAGGCGATCAGTTCCGCCTCGGTCAGGCTCTCGCCCTGCTTGAGCACCACATACGCTTTCACCGTCTGCCCCCGGTACTCATCTGGCAGGCCGGCCACGCACGCATCCTGAATCGCCGGATGCTCGTAGAGCACCTCCTCCACCTCACGGGGATAGATGTTAAACCCGCCCGCGATGATCATATCCTTTGCGCGATCGACGATGTATGTAAAGCCATCCTCATCGACCTTGGCCATGTCGCCCGTATGGAGCCAGCCATTGCGCAGGGCACGGGCCGTCTCTTCGGGCCGGTTCCAGTAGCCGGCCATCACCTGCGGGCCCCGAATAATCAGTTCGCCCACTTCACCGGGGGGCAACTCCTGCTCGCCGGTCTCCAAATCGACAATCTTCATCTCCGTGTCAGGCAGCGGCAGGCCGATCGATCCCGCCACCCGCTGGCCCTCGATGGGCGTGCAGTGGGTGACCGGCGACGCTTCCGTCAGCCCGTAGCCTTCCACTAGTTTGCCGCCGGTCAGCGCTTCGAACTGGTTCTGCACCTCCACGGGCAGCGGCGCCGCACCGGAGATACAGGCCTTGATGGAGCGCAGGTTGTACTTAGCAACATCCGGCGCATGGTTGATGGCGACGTAGATGGGCGGGGCGCCGGGAAAGAGCGTCGGCTTCTGTTTGTCGATCAGCCCCAGCACCTGTTTCAGATCAAACTTCGGCAGCAGAATCAGCGTCGCCCCGATGCTGGTCGCCATGTTGAGGCAGACCGTCAGCCCGTACACATGGAAGAAGGGCATGACGGTCAGGAACCGCTCGGCGCCCTCCTCCAGGCTCGGCATCCACTCCCGCACTTGAAGGACGTTGGCCATCAGGTTCTTGTGGGTCAGCATGGCGCCCTTGGAGAGGCCGGTGGTGCCGCCTGTGTACTGCAGCACCGCCAGGTCCCGCTCTGGGTCTACCTTCACCGGCGGCGGCACCAGCCCGTCGTGGCCTCGAATCAGCTCCTTGAATGACTCGACCACGGCATCGGGCGGCAGCTTGCCGACCAACTCCCGCTTGACCAGCGGAACCAGCAGCCGCAGGGCGGCGCCCATGTAATCCTTCAGGCCGGTGACGATCACCTTGCGCAGCTGGGTCCGGGCCCGGACGTTGTGCACCCGCTCGTAGAGCAGGTCCAGGACCACCATCACCTGGGCACCGGCATCGTTCAGCTGATGCTCCAACTCCCGCTCCACGTAAAGTGGGTTGCAGAAGACGACGACCGCGCCCGCCTTCAGGGCGCCGAAGTAGGCAATGACCCCCTGGGGCACGTTGGGCAGCATGATGGCGACCCGGTCGCCGGGGCGGACGCCCAGTGACCCCAGGCCCACGGCGAAGGCGTCGGCGGCCCGCTGGACCTCGGCCCAAGTCAGCTTGCCGCCGAAGAAGATGGTGGCGGTGTTTGAGCCGAACCGTTCTGCGGCGTCGTCGAGCAGGCTGTGGAGCGGGCGGACCGGGTACTCGAGCTGCGGACGCACGCCGTCGGGATACCTGGAGAGCCAGCGCTTTTCCGACAAGGCAGACACCCCCTCGGGGAGGGGACTTCTGCAAGTCGCGTGCCAGGGCTTTCCGGGGGTGGGGACCCAGCGTCCCAGTTCCCCGTGACGGTGTCTGGGCTACCTTGCTGATTGCGATGTGTCCGGAAAACCGTGCGTGGTGTCCGGTTTTCCGGACACGGGTTCTTTACGGCGTGTTCGGTTGACACGACCAGAACGTAGTCTCAAGATTAACTCAACGTCACAGCCAGATGGGAGGCGCTCGTGGTTGAACATCAAGTACGACGACAGCATCATCATTCAGGTCCTCGAAGAAGAGGCCAGAAAGCGACTCGGAACCGATGGCTGGAATGATCTCATCAGAGGGCTGGAGTTGCCAAGCCTGGAGATGGAACGGGCCAGGGCGAGTGTCGTGACACGTGACCTAATGGAGCGGTTCGATCGTTTCCTGGACCATAAGACTTCGAAGGAGATTCTCTCAAACGTCCGACACGGCCTCACACATGCCAGCTTTCCAGGCGTTCGGGAGATGTTTCTCGCGTATGGCAGCATCGATGAATTTGCTGCGGCGGTTCACCAGGACTACCTCGGGGAAATGGCACGGTTTCGTGCGGAAAACAGGCCCTGGTACGGAGTCTGGATCGATGACACCATTCTTGATTTCGTGCGGAATGACCCCTATCAGTTCTACGGTACTCGACTGGGGTCCGACATCTACGCTCGAGCCATTCCGTACCGAATCCATGAGTATCTACAGGAAACCGATGAGCGCCAGAAGCGCTATATGGCCTGCCACTGCCCGTTTGCGAGGGAGTCGATTCTCCAAAATGAGGGCCCCGTCTCCAAGACGCTCTGCTACTGCAGCCTGGGGCACACGAAAGTTTTCTGGGAGGTCGCCCTGGATATGCCGCTTGACGGGGAGGTGGCGGAGTCGGCCCTGGCAGGCGACCTGTCGTGTCTTTTCGTCATCCACCTGCCTGATGAAGCCATCGCGCGTTACGTCATGTAGACAGCGCCCCGCCGGTAGGTCACATTTCTTTTGCCTGTGACGCGACACCCTGGCTGCATTCCTTTGAACGGTGATTGCTTCTCTACCGTCAGATAGATAGTGATGCGAAGTATTCACTACCAGGCGCAGCAGGGGGCGATCCATTGACGCACTTCATCTACATGCTCTGGTTCCTGTCGCTCCTTGCGCTGGCCGGGGAAGTGGACCGCCGCTGGGGGCGCTGGGTCTGCAACCGGTTCCTGCCCGAACTCTCCACCAGCCCGCCCTGGTTCTGGCCGCCCATCGTCTCTCTGGCAGTGCCCGGAGCGGGTCAGCTGCTCAACCAGCAGCCCGCAAAGGGGTTGCTCTGCTTTCTCTGGCCGTTCACGCTCGTCGCCCTGAACCGCCCGGGGCGGACGGAAGCGCTCACCCTCTGGCTGCTCATCGCCGCCTGGTACGCCGTGGTCATCGCCGAGGCCGGCCTGACGTCGCTGTTCCGGTCCCGCCACCGGCGGCCCCGCCTGCGCCGCAGGGCCCATCCAACCATGACCGATGACTAAAGCCGGCGGAGACCCGCCGGCTTCTTCCTACCCTTGCTGATACCGTGCCGCATCAGACACGCTGTTTACCGCCACCACCCGGGGCCGTTCGCCCCACTCGATGACCGTCAGGCTGCAGTTATCGAAGTCGAGCTGATAGACCTGCTCCATGGTCAGCTTCATGGCGTGCATGATGGCACACCGCAATGCGCCGCCATGGGTCACAACACCCACCGCCTGCCCGGCATGGCGCACCGCCAACTCGTCAAGCGCCTCCACGACCCGGGCAAGCTGATCCGCCACGCTCTCGCCCCCCTCGGGCCGGGTGTGCAGGGGATCGCGGCGCATCGCCGCGTCATACTCCGGCGAGGCCAGCCGCGCCTCCTCGTACCCCCAGCCGGTCCGAGTGCCGGCGTCCTTCTCCCGCAGGCGCCGGTCGCTCCGAATGTCGGCGCCGGCCTGGCGGCTCCCAACGATCTCCGCTGTCTCCCGGGCCCGGCTCAAATCCGACGTATAGATGATATCCAGCCGCAGGCCGGCCAGCCACTCCGCCGCCACCGCCGCCTGCCGGCGGCCCGTCTCATTCAGCGCCGGGTCGCCCTGGCCCACAATCCGCCTCTGGTGGTTCCACTCCGTCTCCCCGTGCCGAATCAAGTAAAAAGTCGTTGCCATAGCTGCATGCCCACCTCGAAGACCTCTTCGAGGCAGCACCCCTCAATCCCCTGCCCCCAACCTGTTCAGCTTCTCATAAAACTGCGAACGAGACAGACCCAGCAACCGGGCAGCGGCCGCCTTGTTCCCACCGGCACGGGCCAGCGCCCCGGCCAGGGCCGCCCGCTCCGCCTCCTGCCGGCTCCGGCGCCAGCCAAACTCCACCGCCTCTGCCCGCGGCGGCGCGGGCCCCACCCCCGGCGGCCCCACCTCGCCCAGCACCAGGGCCCGTTCCAGCCAGTTCTCCAGCTCCCGGACGTTGCCCGGCCAGGGGTAGGTGGCCAGCCGTTCCAGCATCGCGGGCTCAAACCCCGGCAGCGCCCCAGGCCCGCCCAACCGTTCCAGCAAATGCGCCGCCAGCCCCGGCAGATCCTCCATCCGCTCCCGCAGCGCCGGCATGCGTACCGCCAGCACGTTGAGCCGGTAATACAGATCCAGGCGGAACTCCCGCCGGCCGACCATCTCCCCCAGGTCCCGGTTCGACGCAGCAATCACCCGCACATCGACCCGGACCGGGCGTGTGGCCCCGACCGGCTCCACTTCCCGTTCCTGCACCGCCCGCAGCAGCTTCGCCTGCAGCGGCAGCGCTAACTCCCCCACCTCATCGAGAAAGAGCGTCCCGCCGTGCGCCTGTTCAAACCGCCCCGGCTTACCGCCCCGGCGGGCGCCCGTGAACGCCCCCTCGGCATACCCGAAGAACTCCGCCTCCAGCAGCCCGTCGGGCACCGCGGCGCAGTTTACCGCCACAAACGGCCCGTCCCGCCGGTCCGACGCCTCATGGATCGCCCGCGCCATCAGCTCCTTGCCCGTCCCGCTCTCGCCCAGCAGCAGCACCGTCGCGAGGCTTCTGGCAGCCAGTCGTCCCAGGCGCCGCACCTCTGCCATCGCCCGGCTCTCCCCGATCAACCGCGCAAACGGATCCGCCATGCCGATCCCCCTTGTTTCCCCTTAGCAGGAAGGGTACGCTATGAACCGGAGGGTGATGAAACGTATGAACGCAGATCAGTACTTTAAGGAGAATCGAAAGACCCATCTCGACCAACTGATCGATTGGCTGCGCATTCCCAGCATCAGCGCCCTGTCCGAGCACAAGCCCGACATGCGCCGGGCCGCCGAGTGGCTGGTCGCCGAACTGAAGCGAATCGGCATGACCAAGGCCTGCCTCATGGAGACCGGGGGCCACCCCGCCGTCTACGCCGAGCGCATCGACCACCCGGGCAAGCCCATCGCCCTGATCTACGGCCACTACGACGTCCAGCCCGTCGATCCCCTGAACCTCTGGACCACGCCGCCGTTCCAGCCCGCCATCCGCGACGAAAAGCTGTACGCCCGCGGCGCCAGCGACGACAAGGGCCAGGTCTTCATGCACGTCAAGGTGATCGAGGCGATCCTGAAGGCCGAAGGGAAGCTTCCCTTTAATGTGAAGTTCCTGGTCGAAGGCGAAGAAGAGGTCGGCTCCACCAACCTCGAGCGCTTCCTGCACGAGCAGAAAGACCTGCTCAAGTGTGACGTCGTGGTCATCTCCGACACGGGCCTCTATGCTCGTGGCATCCCTTCGCTTAC
>Ga0196970_1001728_pt1 | contig 13330 bp, 9 predicted proteins | sample S1v_513CmetaG_FD_148672 | JGI IMG/M metagenome (GOLD analysis project Ga0196970, IMG submission 148672) | Soil microbial communities from Anza Borrego desert, Southern California, United States - S1+v_5-13C | ecosystem: Environmental > Terrestrial > Soil > Desert | place: USA: California... | reverse complement strand
CAGAATCTTCCCTTCGACCCGGGCGCCGGGCACCAGGTCGTTCATGCGGTTAATCGTACGCAGGAACGAGGACTTGCCGCAGCCGGAAGGTCCGATCAGGGCCGTCACCCGCCGCTCAGCAATATCAAGGCTAATCGAGCGCAAGGCCCGAAAGGCTCCATAGTATAGGTCCAGGTTCTGTGCAGAGATCCGTGCCTGCTCAGCCACCCGATCGCCCTCCTTATCTGCCCATGCGCCACTTCTGCCACCAGTGGAGCGGCAGAGCCAACGCAAGGTTAAACACCAACACCACAATCAACAGCAACGCTGACGTGCCCGAAGCAATCGCATCGGCGTCCGGCACCAGGCCCTCGGATTTTACATACCAAATCCGCACCGCCAGCGTCTCGCCGGCCGCAAACAGATCCCAATCCGGGAAATGCCGCGACGCCGTCACGCCGGCCGTATAAATCAGCACCGCCGTCTCGCCAATCGCACGGCCGGCCACCAACGTCACACCCGTCAAAATCCCCGGCAGGGCGCTCGGCAGCACCGCCTTCGCCGTCGTCTGCCACCGGGTCGCCCCCAGCGCCAGACTCCCCTCCCGGTAAATCTGCGGCACCGACCGAATCGTCTCCTCGGTCACCCGCACCAACGTGGGCAAGTTCAGCAGCGCCAACGTCAGGGCACCGCCCAGAATCGTAAAGCCCCAGCCCATCCAATTCACGAACAGAATCATACCGAACAGGCCCAGCACGATGGACGGCACCGAGGCCAGCGCCTCCACGCTCAGCCGCACCACGTCAGTGAACCGCCCCGGTTTGGCGTACTCCGCCATGTAAATGCCGGCGCCCACGCCAATGGGCAGCGAGAAGAGCAACGACAGACCGGTCAGATAGAACGTATTGAACAACTCTGGCCCCACGCCGCCCCCGGGCCCCATGGACCGGGGCCGCGACGTCAGAAAGTCCCACGTAATGAAAGGCAGCCCCCGGCCCAAAATCCGCACCAGGAAGGCGGCCAGAATGGCCAGAATCAGCAGGCCAGCCGCCCAGAGCAGGAATGTGGCCAAGCGATCGAACACCCGCGCCCGGCTCATCGCGCCACCCCCCGGTTGCTGACCCAGCGCACCAGCAGGATCATCAGCATCGAGTTAACCACCAGGCCAAAGGCCATCATGAACAGCGCCCGATTCCAGGGCGACCCCGGCGGCGTCTGACCCATCTCCATAATGATCTGGCTGGTCAGGCTGGACGTGCCCGAAGTCAGGCTGCTCACCAGGCGCGGCGAGTTGCCAATCACCATCTGCACGGCGGTCGTCTCGCCAAAGGCCCGGGCGAAGGCCAGAATCACACCGGCCAGAATCCGGGGCCGGGCGGCGGGCAGCAGCACACCCCAAATCGTCTGCCAACGGGTCGCTCCCAGGCCCAGGGCGCCTTCTTCCAGCATCACGGGCACATCACGAATCGCATCTTCGGCGACGGTGGTAATCGTCGGCAGCACCATGACGGCCAGAATCATGCCGGCCACCAGCACGCCCACGCCCTGACCGCCCAGGTTCTCACGGACAAACGGAACCAACACGGTCATGCCGATGTAGCCGTACACGACCGACGGAATCCCCACAAACAGGTTGCTCGCCTGCCGCATCGCTGCCCGCATCCAGCCGGGGGCGATCTTCGCCATGAAAATGGCTCCGGCCAGGCCCAGCGGGGCGCCAAGCAGCAGCGCAATCACCGTGGCGGTTACTGAACCCACAAAGAACGGCAGAGCGCCGAACTTGCCCGCAGGCGGGTTCCAATCCGGGCTGAAGAAGAACGTGAACGGGTTGACGTCGGCGAAGGTCAGCAGACCTTCTTTCCCGACGAAGACCAGAATCGCCATAATGACCAGGGTAACGGCTGCCGCACTGGCCCATAAGAGATACCGGGCCACCTTGTCTGACACATGGGCTCGGTTCAGGGTGCGTCGCCTCCTTCAAAGTGGGCGCTACGGTTTGGGAAGCGTAAAGAAGAACGTGGCTCCCCGGCCCAAGTCGCTGTCGACGCCGACGCTGCCGCCATGGGCTTCTACAATATGTTTCACGATGGACAGACCCAACCCGGTTCCGCCCGTGGAGCGGCTGCGGGCCTTGTCTACCCGGTAAAAACGTTCGAATATCCGGGGCAGGTCGGCCTTGGGAATGCCGGTGCCCGTATCTGCGACGTTGACACGCAAGAACTTGCCAATATCCTCGGCCGACACCGTCACCGAACCGCCGGACGGCGTGTACTTCAGCGCGTTATCCACCAAGTTCAGCAGCACCTGCGCGAGGCGGACCGAGTCGCCCTCAATCTCGGGCAGGTCGTCCGGAATCTCCAGCCGTACGTCGACTCCCAGCCCTTCAGCCTTGGTCGCCAGCCGCCCCGCGGCCTCTGCGGCCACCTTGTGCAAATGAACCGGCTCCCGCTTCACTTTCCACTTGCCGCCCTCGATGCGCGACAGGTCCAGGATATCCTCGATCAGACGGCTCAGGTGTCCGCTTTCCCGGTGGATGATGCCCACGAAATGCCGAGCCGTATCCGGGTCGTCGAGTGCACCCTCCAGCAGCGTCTCGGCGAAGCCGTGAATCGATGTGAGCGGCGTGCGCAATTCATGCGTCACGTTGGAGACGAACTCGGTCCGCATTTGCTCCAGCTTGCGGGCACGGGTGATGTCAGAGAGCACCACCAGCACGCCCCGGTCCTCGCCGAAGGAAGCGAGCCGCAGTTCCAGTACCTGCTCCTCGGGCCGGGCCCGCCGGACCTCCAGCATCGCCTGCTCGCCCGACCGGAGCACCCGCTCCAGCGCCTGGTCCAGGTCAAAGTGATGCGTAACCTCCAAATGGTCCCGGCCCCGGGCTTCCCGCGTCGTCACACCGAAGAATGTCTCCGCCGCCGGGTTCATCATGACAATGCGCTTCTTCGCATCGACCAGAAGCACGCCGTCGGCCATGGTCCGCAGAATCGTCTCCAGCCGGGCTTTCTCCTGTGAGAGTTCCACCAGCCGGCCCTTCAAATGTGCCGCCGTCGCGTTAATCCCCTGCTCCAAATGAAAGAGCTCGTTGTTCTCGGCAGCCCAGGCCGCCAGCGTTTTCGAAAAATCGCCTTCGGCCACCCGCTGCACCACATCGGTCGTCTGGGTCAGGGCCCTGGCGATGTTAACGGTCTGCCGATACCCCCAAATGGGCGGAAAGACGACCACCGCGAACAGGAACGCCCACGTAACGTAGTCCAGCCAGTTGGCGCCCTCCATCAGGGCGTGATGGAACTGCCCGGTCAGGATATACGGCAGGCCGACAACCACCACGGCAGCCAGCGGCACAAGGAAGTACAGAACCGCCTGGCGATGAAGTTGCCTCATTTCCGTTTCGTCCCCGCGAACTTGTAGCCGGCGCCCCGCACCGTCTCAATCAGCTTGGGCTCCGACGGGTTCTCCTCAATCTTCGACCGCAAATGGCGGATGTGCACATCAATCGTCCGCACATCGCCGAAGAAGTCCTGCCCCATCACCCGGTCGACCAGCTCGTCACGGGAGAAGACCCGGTTCGGGTTCTGCGCCAGCACCTTCAGAATCTGAAACTCCGTCGGCGTTAAATCGACCCGCACGCCGCTCCGCAGCACTTCATAGGTGATGAAGTTGACGCTCAGGTGGCCGAACACCCGGGAATCGCTGTCGGTCTCAGGAACATCCGACTCCTTCTTGGAGCGGCGCAAAATCGCCTTCACCCGCCCCACCAGCTCCCGGGGGCTGAACGGCTTGGCGACGTAGTCGTCTGCGCCAATCTCAAACCCGACCACTCGATCGATCTCTTCGCTGCGGGCGGTCAGCATCAGAATCGGCAGATCAGACTCCTTGCGCATCTCCTTGCAGACCTCGAACCCGTCGGCGCCGGGCAGCATGACGTCCAGCACCACCAGGTCCGGCCGTTCGGTGCGGAAGATCCGCAGCGCCTCCTCGCCGTCGCCGGCGGTCACAACGTCGTATCCTGATCTGCGCAGGTTGTAAGCCACCAGTTGCACAATGGCATCTTCATCATCGACGACCAGAATCCGTTCCGGCATGGGGGGACACCTCCGGCCATAGACGGTCCTTCAGGGGGGAACCGCTCCCCCCCATTTCTCTTGCGCTTACTTCGCCATGCGGGAGACCGGGATGAAGCCCAGCTTCGCCACGGTCGATTCCTGGAACTCCTTGCTCATGATGAAGTCGAGGAACGCCTTGGTGGCGCCGGTCGGCTCACCCTTCGTGTACATGTGTCCGTAGGCGAAAATCGGCCACTTGCCACTGGTAACGGCATCGGCGCTGTAGGCGACGCCGTCAATCTTCAAAGCGCCAACCTTCTCGGCACTATAGTAGGGCGCATCCACATAACCGATGGCGCCCGGCGTCGTGGTGACACCTTCGAGCACCTTGCCGTTGGAGTCCTGCACAATCGCGTCCTTGGTAATGTCGCCCTGACCCTTCAGCACGGTGGCGAGAATGGTCGCCCGCGAGCCGGACGACTGCTGACGGCTGATGACGGTAATCTTGGCGTCCTTGCCGCCAACATCCTTCCAGTTCGTAATTTCGCCCCGGAATATCTTGGCGAGCTGATCCATGGTCACATCCGTCGTGGTGACATCCTTATTGATGATGATCATAAAGGGAGCCACGGCAACCTTGTGGTCGACCAGGCCTTTGGCCGTATCGCCGGTGGCCTCCACATCGGAGTTGCCAATCTGCACGGCGCCGCTGGCGACCTGGGTCAGGCCATTAAAGGAGCCGCCGCCGCTGACGTTGATCGTTACGTCAGGCTGCTGATCTTCGAAAGCTTCCTGGGCAGCGGTGACCAGGGGGAGGAGCGCCGTGGAGCCGCTGGCAGTAACCGTACCGGTTAGTCCGCCTGCGCCGCCGTTCTCCTTCTTGCCGCCGCATCCGACGAGGCCCAGGACCAGGGTGCTGGTCAGCAGAATGCCGGTAGCCATCTTCATCATTCGATTCATGTTTTGTCCACTTCTCCTTCCACGCATCTCGTACCTTACAGGTATGAGTCTACGGGAGCACTGTTAAGGCAAACGGGCGGTTATGTTATGGAACTATTGCGATCCATAGGTCTCTTTATGTAGGTAGTCTGTCCGTCGCAAAGGGCTTGTATGGCATGTGTCTGAAGCGTAGAGTAGGCTCTGGAAAGAGGTGGCACTTACCATGCAGCATCCATCGAAGAACCTGCGGCGGAACGTCTGGTACGCCGGCCTTGTCAGCCTTTTCACGGACATCTCATCGGAGATGTTGGTCCCGGTCCTGCCGCTCTTTCTGGCCAACGTGCTGGGCGCCCCCGTGCGGGCGATCGGTCTGATAGAGGGCCTCGCTGAGGCGATGGCGAGCCTTATGAAAGCATTCTCCGGTTGGATGAGCGACCGGACGGGCCGGCGCAAACCGCTCATGGTCGTCGGCTACGGGCTGTCGAACTTTCTCAAGCCGCTCATGGGCTTTACGGGCGGCTGGGGCCAGGTGCTGGCGATCAAGCTGGCCGACCGCTTTGGCAAGGGGCTGCGGGGCGCACCCCGCGACGCACTGATTGCGGATTCAACTTCGCCGCAGGAGCGGGGCAAGGCCTTCGGCCTTCATCGTGCGATGGATACGCTGGGCGCGGCGATCGGGCCGCTGGTCGCCTTCGGGATACTCTGGCTGCGCCCGGGCCAGTACCGCTGGGTCTTCTGGGCAGCCATCATTCCCGGCATGCTGGCACTGGTCGCCGTCTTCTTCATCCGGGAGACGGGATCGGGCGTACGGCAGTCAGGCGCAGTGCTGCGCAATTGGAGCCTGGCCCTGGGCGCCGTGCCGTCCCGGCTGCGCCGGTTTATGGTGATTGGTGTACTGTTCGCTATAGGGAATTCTTCAGATGCCTTTCTGATCCTGCGAGCGCAGGACTTGGGTTTGGCAGCGGCCCTGGTGCCCCTGGCCTATTTTGCGTTCAATGCAAGCTATGCTTTGCTCTCGTACCCGGCGGGGGCGCTGTCGGATCGGGTTGGGCGCAAGCCGGTCATGGTGGGCGGGTTTGCTGTGTTCGCCCTGATCTACCTGGGCTTTGGCCTGGCCAGCAAGGCCTGGATGTCCTGGCCGCTGTTCGTGTGCTACGGGCTCTACTATGCCGGGACGGAAGGCATTCAGAAGGCGTACATCGCGGACCATGCCCAGAAGGAGCACCGCGGAACGGCCCTGGGGGTGTACAACGCGTTGACTGGGCTGGCGGCGCTCCCCGCCTCGGTCTTGGCGGGGTACCTGTGGGATGTGGTTGGGGCTGCGGCGCCGTTTTACGTGGGGTCTGTGACAGCTGGTTTGGCGGCGGTCTTGCTGCTGTTGTGGGGGTAGGGGCTGTTGTTAAGTCGGTCGCCTGTGGGAGTGGGCAGGGGCTCCCTCCCCGGTTAGTCCTTTTGGGATCGCTTTGCTCCCCAAAATTCCGGCACCGACGTCCGGTCGCACCCTGCCCACCCCCACAGGCTCCGGGTGCCACCCACCCACACGTTGTGCTCACGTGGCGGCCCCTCGCACCCATCGAAGGTGCGAGGGGCCGTATGTGCGTCCGGGGAGGCCTCGATGGCCTCCCCGGACGTTCGCGGGAACGTATGCTGGGGCGGTCATGAATTGCGCGGGGGCGCAGGCGAAGGTGCCCCCTGTGCCCCACCCCACCCACCGCAATTGCCGACCACCACATGCATATCACTTGAAATTGGAAGGGAATCTATTTTATGATGGTGAGTACACTCGTCGACTTGAGGTGATCACCCATGTACCTGGTGCCCGTCCGGCAGATTTCGGCCGGCATGCGGCTAGCCAGATCACTCCTGCTGCCGGACGGCCGCGTCTTCCTTCACAAGGGCGCCCAGCTCCGGGAGACCTACGTCGCCCCCCTGCTCGAGCAGGGCATCATCTCCGTATATGTCATCAACGAACTCGCCCCGGACATCGTGTTGTCAGATGTGGTCTCCGACGCCGCACGCCAGGGGCTGACCGATGAACTTCGGGGCGTTCTGCGCCAGATCGGACCGGCCATTTCCGAAGCGACGCGGCGCAGCAGCAACCGCTTTGCCGCCGGGCTCGCCCTGGACCGTCTCAAGGGCGCCGTCGATAAGATTCTCGATGAACTGCTGCTCAACCGCCACGTCGTTGTCAACCTGAAGGACCTGCGCAGCGCCGATGATTACACGCTGGGCCACTCGGTCAACGTCTGCGTGCTGAGCACCATGCTGGGCACCCTGGTGGGCCTGACGCCCGCCGAACTGAAGGACCTCTCGATGGGCGCCCTGCTCCACGATATTGGCAAGACCCTCACGCCGACGGCGATTCTGGGCAAGCCGGGTCCCCTCACGCCGGATGAAACGGTCGTTATGAACCGGCACACCACAGACGGCTGGAATATCCTCAAAGAGCAGCGCGACATCACCTACCGTGCGGCCATCGTCGCACTGCAGCACCACGAGCGCTGGGGCGGCGGCGGTTACCCCGACGGGCTGAAGGGAGAGCAAATCTTCCGGAACTCCCGCATCTGTGCCGTGGCGGACTGCTACGATGCCATGACCAGCGACCGGATCTACCGCCCCGGCATGTCGCCGGTCCGAGCCCTGGAACTGATGACCGGCCCCATGGCCCACTTCTTCGAGCCCGAACTGGTCTACCATTTCACCCAGTCCGTGGCGCCGTACCCGGTCGGGTCGCTCATCCTCATCACCGACGGCCTGCAGGCGGTGGTGGTCGAAGTGGCGAAGGGAAAGACGTACCGCCCCAAAATCCGGCCGGTGCTGGATGCCGATGGCAGGGCGCTGCCGGGGGACAAGGAGATCGACCTGGCCAACGCCCCGCACATCGAGATCCTCGGCCTGCTGCGGGAAGGCCCGTGCGACTTTGATCCCGAACTTCTGTGGCAATAAGAGATCGCGCTGCCATCAAAGTGGCAGCGCGGTCTTTTCCCTGATCTGTGTGTACGGGACCGGGCGCCCCACGAAATACCCCTGCGCGAAGTCCACACCCATCTCCCGCAGCAGGCGCATCGTTTCAACATCGTTCACATACTCGGCAATCGTCATTTTCCCCAGCGCCCTGGCGGTCGCAGCCATGCTCTTGACCAGGTGCTGGTCCACCGGGTCACGCACAAGGTTGGTAATGAAGCTGCCATCGATCTTCAAATAATCGACCGGCAGATGCTTCAAGTACGCAAACGACGCGTATCCCGACCCAAAGTCGTCAATCGCAAAGCGGCAGCCCAACGCCCGCAAGGTGCGTATGAACTGCTTCGCCTGCTTCAGGTCGGCGATGGCAGCGGTTTCGGTGATCTCGAAGATCAGGGAGGCAGGGTCAATTCCTTGTGCGGCGATCTCCCTTTGAATGAGCGACAGCAATCCAGCATCCGTAAAGGCGCGCCCGGACAGGTTGACTTCGACGACCAGCCGGTGTCCCTGCCGGGCCTCTTCGGCCACCATCTGAACCGCCCGGGTCACGACCCAGCGGTCGATCTCCTGAATCAGCCCGAACCGCTCTGCCACCGGCAGGAACTCACCGGGAGCGATCACCTCGCCGTTCTCCCCCAGCATGCGCAGCAGAAGTTCGCTGTGTGACACCTGCCCCTCCGGTATTGACCAGATCGGCATGGTGTAAAGCGTCAGCCGACCGTGGTCGATCGCATCCCGAATGCGCTGCTCCCAGTGGATTTTCTGCTCGCCATGGCCCAGCGCGGCGCAGTCGGGTTCGAACACGGACACCCGGTTCCGCCCCTCATCCTTCGATACGTACATCGCCATGTCAGCCCGGGCCAACAGGTCGGCAGCGGTCCTGCCGTGATCCGGATAGAGCGCCACGCCGATACTCGCCGTGCTGCTGACCAGGTTGCCGGCCAGCACCGGCACATGCTGACGCAGCCGCTCCAGGATTCGCTCGGCGACCCCCTGGGCCTCCTGGGCCGAGGCGCCGGGCAGAATGATCGCAAACTCGTCGCCGCCCAGGCGGGCCACGGTATCCGTCTCGCGGCGCACTTGCTGCCGCAGAACGTCGGCCAGTCCCCGCAGGAGTTCATCGCCGGCCTGATGCCCCAGCGTGTCGTTGACATACTTAAACTGATCGACATCGATGAAGATCAGGGCGCCACGGGCCATGCCGGGGGCGGCCCTGGTCAGATGCCTCTCTAGTTCCTCACAGAACCGCCGCCGGTTGAACAACTCGGTCAGCGGGTCGTAGCTGGCCAGGTGGATGAGCTGCTTCTCGTAATGCTTCTGCTCGCGAATGTCCCGCAAAATGTAGGAGAAGCAGTAGGCCTCGCCGTTGGGGTCCTTGTGCGCAATAACAACAGCTGAAATCGGGACCGCCTCACCTGTCCGGGTCCTGATCTGATCCTCGCCGGACCAGAAGCCGTCCCGCCCCAAAGCGGGAAGCACTTCCTGCTCCAGGCGCTCCTTCAGGCGGAACTGACCGGTGCGCAGCACCCAATCGCCAACCGGTTCATCCATCGACAGGTCGACCATGGACTGTGCTGCCCGGTTCAGGTAGATGGTGCGAAGCGAAGCGTCCGACATGCCGACAAAATCCGGCGTCGCTTCCAGCACTTCCGCCAGACGGGTCTTGTCTGCATCCGCCCGACGGGCGTTGGCCAGCGCCTCTTCCAGTTCAGCCTGACGCCGTGCCAGCGCTTCTGACGACCGGCGGTGTTCCTCCGCCACAAAGAGCCCGAATGCCGCGGATACCGCGAACAGGACCAGTTCGAACGCCGCGTTCATCGGACTGCTGTGCGAGTGCGGGGTGGCGAGCCCCCCGATTAAGATGGCGACGCCGGCGACCCACATCAGAAGGTAGCCATCGCGCCGGCTGCCGGCCCGGGCGCCCAGCGCAGGTATGGCGGCGAGCAGGGCCAAAAACCCATGGCCGACTGCTGAGGAGTGGAGCAGCAGCAGGGCCACCGCGAGGGTCACAAACGAGAGATGCCAGCGAAGCCGCACCGGCCGCTGACCCAGGTTGCGGCAAACCCGGAAGGCCAGCACGTTGTATGCGCTGATGGCCAAAACGAAAATGGTCGAGCGAAGCGCCCCGCCAGGGTGTCCGCCATCGTCGGCCATGGTTACGACAACGCATAGCGTGAGCAGCCACAGCCATGATTCCAGCAGGCACTCGAGTTTGCTCATGAATCCACCGGTGCAAGCCGGGCTAGGCGCATCAGACTGACCGGAGGAGAATAGGGTGGGGCTGACCATCAGCCCTGCCGCCCAGGTACCCCATGCGGCCATGCCGGCGTAGAAGCCCGTCTTCCAGAAGGCCCAGGCCAGGAGCGTCGGAAAGGCAGCACCGATGGCATAGGTCAGGGGGAGGGAGGCTGTGCGCGACCGGCCCGCCTGCAGCAGCGCCCCTCCGCTGATCAGGCCCAGCACACCGGCCAGTCGGATGTACGAATGAATCGGCGCGAAGATGCCCAGGGGGTCAAAGGCGCCGCCCAGCAGAAAGGTGGCACCGCATGTGGCCTGGACGGCGCCAAGCGCGAGCATCCAGAGGTCCGGCCCCGCCGGCTCCTGGCGGCTGCCGCCGGCTACTGCGCCGACAATGATGGACACGGCAAGCAGCGCGTAAATGGAGGCCGGCGCCCAGAGACCGCCAGTCAGTCCTGCGATGGCGGAAAAGGCCGGGGGAACGGCCGGCATCAGGCCGATCAGCAACCGCCACGGCCCCACAGGGCGGAGCTGCTCGGTCACCAGCAGCAATACGCCGCTGCCGACCAGCGTGGCAGAATCAAGCGGAATCAGCCCGCCAGACTGGGTATAGGTAACGACCATTGACGACTTCGGCTGCAGAAAGAGAATCAGGCCCACCAGCATCTGCGTCGCGGCGATGTTCAAGTTGAATCGGGTGGTCCGAATGCCAGTGAAGGACATGAGCCCTTTCCCTGCCCTCATGGTTAGATAGTACATATTTTTACACATCATACCTGAATTTCCAAGAGGGAAATGAAAGGGAATGGCCACCTTGCCGAGGACTAGGACAACAGGTAAAGTATTCATGGGAGGGATAAATCGTGACGAATCAGTATCGCCTGACATGGGATCTCGATTCGGTATTCGCCGGCGGCGCCAAGTCCCCGGAGCTGCTGGGCCACCTGGACCAGCTCGCCGAAACGCTCAAGGGGTTAAAGGCGCAGCTTGACCAGCTTCCGTCGCCCGAGACGCCCGAAGGGCTCACCGCCTGGCACGAGCTGCTTATGGGCACCCAGCAGACCATCGACCGGTTCTACCAGGCCGGGGCCTTCCTGGGCTGCCTCACCGCCCAGGATGTCAAGGACATGGAAGCCAAGCTGCTCTATGGCCGCATGGGCCAGATGGGCGCCGAATTCGGCTCCATCGACATCTTCTGGCGTGAACGGATCAAGCAGCTGCCCGAAGAGGTCTGGCAGCGGATTCTGGCCGATGACCGGTTCCGCAGCGTGGCATTCCCGCTCCAGGAGATGCGTGAGCGGGCCCTCGAGCAGCTGCCCGCCGCTGAAGAGACGCTGGCGAATGACCTCTCCGTCGATGGCTACCACGCCTGGGGCCGCCTCTACTCGACCATCGTGGGCCGGGTGACCATTCCGGTTGAAGAGAATGGCAAGGTCGAAAAGCTCTCGCCCGGCCAGGCGTACAACAAGTTCTCTAACCCTGACCCCGCCTTCCGGGCCCGCCTCTTCGCCAACTGGGAAGAGGCCTGGGCCGAGAACGCCGAACTCTGTGCGTCAGCCCTCAACCACCTGGCGGGCTTCCGCCTTGCCATGTACAAGCGGCGGGGCTGGGATTCGGTCATGCACGAGCCCATGCTGGATAACCGCATGACCCAGGCCACCCTGGACGCCATGTGGGACGCCGTTGAAGGCGGCAAAGATATCCTGGTCAAGTACCTGGAGCGCAAGGCGAAGCTGATGGGCACCGGTGCTTACCACTGGTACGACGAGAACGCCCCGCTCGGAGCGGCTACCCGCAAAGTCGGTTACGATGAGGCGGCGGCGTTTATCATCGAGCACTTTGGCCGCTTCAGCCCGAAAATGGCCGACTTTGCCCGCACCGCCTTTGAGGGCTGCTGGATTGAAGCCGAGGACCGCCCCGGCAAGATGCCCGGCGGCTTCTGCACCCCGCTGCCCCTGAGCCGGCAGTGCCGCATCTTCCTGACCTTCGGCGGCGACCCCGGCAGCGTTGCCACCGTGGCCCACGAACTGGGCCATGCCTTCCACTTTGATGTCATGTGGGACATTCCGCCCATGGCCCGCCAGTACGCCATGAACGTCGCGGAGACCGCATCCACCTTCGCCGAGATGCTGACCGCCAAGGCTGCCATCGCCGCGGCGCCCACCCCGGAGGAGAAGCTGGCCCTGCTCGATGAGTCGATTCGCCGTTCGGTGACGATGTTCATGAACATCCACAGCCGGTTCATTTTCGAGAATCGGTTCTACGAGGCCCGGAAGAAGGGGCTGCTCAGCGTTGATAAGCTCAACGAGCTGATGGTCGGCGCCCAGCAGGATGCGTTCCGGGGCGCGCTGGCGACGCCGCATAAGTACTTCTGGGCGTCCAAGGGACACTTCTACGGGACCGGCGTGCCGTTCTACAACTTCCCGTATACGTTCGGCTTCCTCTTCAGCGCAGGCATTTACGCCCGTGCGATGGAAGAGGGCAGCGCGTTTGAGCAGAAGTACATCGACCTGCTGCGGGATACGGGCCGCATGACGACGGAGGAGCTGGCTCGTCGCCATTTGGGCGTAGATTTGACGAAGCCGGACTTCTGGGAGAGTGCGGTGCGGATTGTGACTGCGGATGTGCCGGAGTTCTTGTCGCTGACCTCTGGGATGTAGGCTTCTCACTGGGCGTTGGTCACTGGGCCCTCCACTGGGCCGCCGGTCGCAGGAGGCACCTCCGCCTGCGCCCCCTGTGCCCCGCCGCGGGTGCCCGACACGTTCCGGGCCGCCGGCGGGGGAACCGGATTTGCCAGCTTACCTTGGTAGCGCACCGCCCCCGCCGGCGTGAGTCTGGCTGAGTCGGGCGCCCGCATCGGGCGTGGCACAGGCATTGCTCCAGCGAAGGCACCCCCTGCGCCCGGCTTACGTCTCTCAGCCCCAAGTCTCCTTTACCACGAGGCGGCCCTCGCACCCATCGAAGGTGCGAGGGCCGTTTGACTTACTTGGGAAAGAACTTACGCCCGGCGAGGCCTCGCCGGGCGCACGGGGCGGGGCACAGGGGGCGGAGGCGGAGGTGCCCCTTGAGCCCGACCACCCCCGCCGCCGACCCTACCCCCGCCTAACCGGCTTCAACCCCACCAACATCCCCGCTGTCACCAACGTCCCCACCGCAACCGCCACCCC
>Ga0196970_1001726_pt1 | contig 13334 bp, 10 predicted proteins | sample S1v_513CmetaG_FD_148672 | JGI IMG/M metagenome (GOLD analysis project Ga0196970, IMG submission 148672) | Soil microbial communities from Anza Borrego desert, Southern California, United States - S1+v_5-13C | ecosystem: Environmental > Terrestrial > Soil > Desert | place: USA: California... | reverse complement strand
GTGGAATACAAGCAGGACAAGTACCGCCGTGAGCATTTCTCCTCCGTCGGCCGCGCGGCAACGCCGTGGGCCGCTCCTGTTTGAGCTGTCCGGCACGGAATGGTTGCACGGTCGGCAACGCGCCGATCGTGCGCAGTGCCTAGCGGCCGGTGCCCGTCATGCCGGATGGGCCGCTGTCCGAACGGGTGCCTGTCGGCCCGGGCAGGGTTGTGCCGCTGCCGGTCGAGGTGCCTGAGCCGGTGGTGCCGGTAGTTCCCGAGGCTCCGCTGCTGCCGCTTCGTCTGCGCCACTCCTCTTCCGTCATCGTGCCGCTGCCCATGCCGCTGGTGCCGGAAGCGCCAGTACCGGTCGTCACGCCCGTGCCGCCGCTGCCCATGCCGGTTCCCGTTGCGCCGGGAGAACTGCTGCCGGTGGCTGCACCGGTTGCCCCGGTCGTGCCGGTCGTGCCCGAAGTGCCGCCGCCCGTAGAGCCGGACGGACTGCTGCCCATGCCGGATGCACCCGGTGTGCCCGTCGTTCCGGAAGTACCTGCCGTACCCGCGCCTCCGGTCGAACCCATTGTGCCGGACGTTCCGGATGCATCCGTGGCACCGGTGGCGCTGGTGCCGCTGGTGCCGCCAGAGACGCCGGTGCCGCTCATCCCCGTACCCGTGCCCGATCCGGCGCTGCTGCCGGCCGCTGCGCCGGAACCTGCAGTCCCGCTGCCTCCGCTGGTAGCGGCGGGCGCGCCGGTACCGCTGCTCATCGTTCCACCACTCATCGTGCTGCCCGTACCACTCGACGTACCGGTGGCAGCCGGGCTGTCCGAGCTCATGCTGCCGCCCTGCATCGTGCGCTCCGGGGTCGTCGACGAGGTGGAACTGCCTTGCGCAAGCGCTGCCGCGCTGGTGCCCAGCAGTGATACAAGAATGGCGATCGGTAACTTCTTCATGCTTCCTCCAGATAACGTAACCATTTGATGCCTCGGCAAATTGCAGTAGGTAAGGGTTAGACCCATGCCTGCCGACGGGTTCGGCATGCAGGGCAAATGCAGTCGTGGAGGCATGGAAATTATTGAGCAAAAGCGAATCCGGTCCTTGCATGCGAAACTTTTTCCAGCCGTCGGTTTCGCACATCAACGCCCCCGCCTCCCTTGACGAAGACCGATGATGCAGGAACGCCCGACTCCCGCCCCCGAAGCGCCTGGACCGCACAGCGGTGCGCCCCAGCAAATCCTTGGAGTCCGGGAAGCGGTGGCGATCATCGTGGGCATCGTGGTCGGCGCCGGTATCTTCAAGGCGCCCGCAATGGTGGCCGCGATGTCCGGCAGTGCTTCGTGGATGTTCGCCGCATGGCTGCTCGGCGGGGTCATGTCGCTGGTCGGCGCGCTGTGTTACGCGGAACTGGCCACCGCTTATTCCCATACCGGCGGCGACTACCATTTCCTGCGCCGCGCCTACGGCGGATCGGTCGCCTTCCTGTTCGGCTGGGCGCGCTTTTCCGTCATCACGACCGGATCGATCGCGCTGCTGGCCTTCGTCTTCGGCGATTACATGCACCAGATCCTGCCCTTGCCGGGCATCGGCAAGACCGCGAGCCAGTCGGCATACGCGGCCGCCTCCGTGGTGCTCCTGTCGTGGGTCAACCTGCGCAGCACGCGTACCGGCGCATCGACCCAGTCGTGGCTGACCGCGCTCGAAGTCCTCGGGCTGCTGCTCATCGTCGCCGCCGCGCTTGTCACGCCGGGGCAGGCGGAACCGGTGGCGGCAAGCACCTCGTCCCCGGGTGCGGCGTCGCTGGGCATGGCAATGGTGTTCGTGCTGCTGACCTACGGCGGCTGGAATGAAGCGGCCTACATCAGCGCGGAGCTCAAGGGCGGCAGCCGCAATATGGTGAGGTCGCTGGTGTGGTCCATCCTCATCATCACCTTGCTCTACCTGCTGGTGACCTGGTCTTACTGGAAAGTGCTGGGCATGGAAGGCGTGGCCCGTTCGGAAGCAGTGGCGGCCGACATGCTGAAAGCGGCCTTCGGCGACACCGGCGCGCGCCTGATTTCCGCAATCGTGGCCATCTCGGCGCTGACCTCCATCAACGCGACGATGATCGTCGGCGCCCGCACCAATTATGCGATCGGGCGCGACTGGCCCATCCTCGCTCCGCTCGGCGCCTGGGACGGACGGCGCGACACCCCTGCCAACGCGCTGCGCCTGCAATGCGCCGCCGCATTGCTGCTGGTTGCCGTGGGGACATGGACCGGCAGCGGCTTCAAGTCAATGGTCGAGTTCACGGCGCCGGTATTCTGGCTGTTCTTCTTCCTGTCCGGCCTGTCGCTGTTCGTGCTGCGCGCCCGCGAGCCGCAGACCGCACGGCCGTTCAAGGTGCCGCTGTACCCGCTGCTCCCGGCCGTGTTCTGCGCGACCTGCGCCTACATGCTGTGGTCCAGCCTTTCCTACGTCTACAGCCAGTCGCTCGGCGGCCTGAACGCCGCATGGATCGGGGTCGTGGTCCTGGCCGCCGGTCTTGTCCTGTTGCTGCTGATGCGCGCCCGTCCCGAGGGCCGCCGGCAGTCCGTCATTCGTTCCATTTCCGGAGGAGACGCCCATGAAACGCCCTGAACGCGCCGTACCACTGTCCCGCCTGCTTGCTCCCGCCCTGACCGTCCTGCTCATGGCGGCCATGCTGGCACTCGCAGGCACGGCGTTCTCGCAGCAGCCCGCGCGCAAGCCGGATGTCCCGTATGTGCCGACGCCGCAACCCGTGGTGGACAGGATGCTGGAAATCGCCAAGGTCACCAAGGACGATGTCGTCTACGACCTCGGCTGCGGCGACGGCCGCATCGTCATCACCGCCGCCAAGGAGCGTGGTGCGCGCGGCGTCGGCATCGACCTGAACCCGGAGCGCATCGCCGAGGCCAAGGCCAATGCGGAATCGGCGGGTGTCAACGGCAAGGTCAAGTTCATGGTCGGCGACCTCTTCACCGCCGATTTTTCCGAGGCCAGCGTCGTCACGCTCTACCTGCTCCCCGACGTCAACCGTGCGCTGCGCCCGCAGCTCTGGAAACAGTTGAAGATCGGCACCCGCGTGGTGTCGCACGATTTCGACATGGGCCCGGAATGGCCGCCGGAGAAAGTGGAGCGCATCGGCTCGAAGACGATCTATTACTGGACCATTACCTCGGCGCAGAAGAAGGCGATTGCCTGATTTGCCGGGTTGTGCGGTGGGTTTCGCTGCGCTCTACCCACCCTACCGTCCTCTATAAAGAACTGTAGGGTGGGTAGAGCGCAGCGAAACCCACCACGAAACCGGCTAATGCACAGCCAGCCTTTTCCCATCCTTCAGCATCGCCTGCAACTCCGCCACCGGCACGGCGTGGCTGAACAGGTAGCCCTGCATTTCATCGCATCCGTTCTCGCGCAGGAAGGCGAGCTGCTCGATACTCGACACGCCCTCTGCCACTACCGCCAGGCCGAGGCTGTGCCCGAGCGAGATGATGGCGCGGGCGATGATGGCGTCGTTCGGGTCCTTGCCGATGTCGCGCACGAAGGACTGGTCGATCTTCAGGCGGTCGACGGGAAAGCGCTGCAGATAGCTGAGGCTGGAGTAGCCGGTGCCGAAGTCGTCGATCGCAAGATGGACGCCCATATCCTTCAGGTCGTGCAGGACCTTGATCACGTCTTCCGGGTTCTGCATGACCAGGCTCTCGGTCAGTTCCAGCTCCAGCAGGTTGGCATCCAGGCCGGAGGCGAGCAGGGCTTCGCGTACCAGCTTGACGATGGTGCGCGGCTCGAACTGGCGCGCGGAAATATTGACCGCAACCCGCATCGGCGGCAGTCCCGCTTCCTGCAGCGTCTTGTGGTCCGCACAGGCGGTATACAGCACCCATTCCCCGATCGGCACGATGAGCCCCGTTTCCTCGGCCAGCGGGATGAAGGTCGCGGGTGAGATCACGCCGCTGCCGTGGCCGGGATTCCATCGGATCAGGGCTTCCGTGCCGGCAATGCGGCCGGTACGCAGGTCGATCTTCGGCTGGTAATGCAGGGCGAACTCGCCGCCGGCCAGTGCCTGGCGCATTTTCGATTCCAGCGACAGCCGCTCCGTCACGCGCTTGTTCATGGACGGCGTGTAGAACTGGAAGTTGTTCCTGCCCCGCTCCTTGGCCCGGTACATCGCGACGTCGGCATTCTTGAGCAGGGTATCGGCATCGCGCCCATCCTTCGGATAGAAGCTCAGGCCGATGCTGCAGCTGACGAAGAATTTGTGGCCGTCGATCTGGAACGGCCGGTCGATCGTCTTGAGGATGCGGTCCAGGAGGCCGGCGATGGCGGCCTCGTCCTTTTGCTCCGTCAGGACGAAAGCGAATTCGTCGCCGCCGTAGCGCGCGATCGTGTCCTGGCCGCGCAGGCAGGCAACCAGGCGGTGCGCCACCTGCTTGAGCAGCTCGTCGCCGACATTGTGACCGAGGCTGTCATTGATGAACTTGAAGTTGTCGAGATCCATGAATCCCACGGCCACCGAGGTATTCATGAGCTGTGCGGTGGCGATACCCTCGCGGATGCGCTCCTTGAGCACGCTGCGGCTGGCCAGCTCGGTCAGCGCGTCGACGCTGGCCTGCCGCTCCAGCTCGCGCTCGTAATGCTTGATCTCGGTGATGTCGTTCAATACGCCAACAAAGTGGGTGGCGACGCCGTCGGCCCCGCGCACCGGGGCGATGTGGACATCGTTCCAGAACAGGGCGCCATCCTTGCGGTAATTGCGCAGCAGGGCCGAGGCTTCTTCCCGCCGGGCGATGGCCGCGCGCAGTGCGGCAACCCCGGGCTGCTCGGTATCGTCCCGCTGCAGGAAGCGGCAGTTGCGGCCGACGGCTTCGTCGACCGGATAGCCGGTGATGCGCTCGAAGGCGGGATTGGCATATTCGATGTCGCCTTCCAGGTCGGTGATGATGATGGCGTTCACGCTGGCCTGGATGGCGCGGTTGCGCAGGCGCAGCGTTTCCTCGGCGATGCGGCGCTCGGTGATATCCATCCCCATACCGGCCACACAGAGCCGGCCGTCGAGTTCGATGCGTACTCCGTTGAAGTAATACGGTATGCAGCGGCCGTCCCGGGTCCTCAGGTCAGCTTCCACCACGGCGCTCCCGCTCCTCAACGCCTCGCCGATGCGTTCGGCCACCATCGCCTTGTCCTCGGCTCTGGCGAAGAAATCGAGTGGATGGGCGCTGATCATTTCCTCCCGGGAGTAACCGGTGACGGTCTCGAAGTTGCGGTTCCAGCGGACGAAGCGGCCTTCATGGTCGAATACGTAGACGATGCCGGGCAGGCTGTCGATGATGTCCTGCGACAGTTGCGCTTCCTGCACACGCCGGTCGTAGGCTTCCCTGAGGCTGGCGTTGACGCGTTGCAGTTCCGCTGTCCTTTCGGCGACCCGCTGCTCCAGGAACCCGTGGGCGGTACGCAGCTTCGCGGCCGCCTTTTCCCGTTCGGCAACCATCTCCGACAGCGAGTCGAGGTGCTGGCGCAACTCCAACTGGGCGACCACCTGCTGGCTCAGCACGCGCAGGGCGACGGTCTGAGTCTCGGACAGCACGCGCGGTACCCTGTCGAGCACGGCCAGGCTGCCGAGCGCGACGCCGTTGACGGTCACCAGCGGCGCGCCGGCATAGAAGCGGATATGCGGCGGGCCGGTGACCAGGGGGTTATCCGCGAATTCGGGATCGGCCAGCGCATCGTGCACGACGAACACCTTTTCCTGGCCTATCGTGTGACGGCAGAATGCAATGTCCCTTGGCGTCTCGCTCACGTCCAGACCGATTCGCGACTTGAACCATTGCCGCTTTTCGTCGAGCAGCGAAATGATGGCCATCGGCGTCTCGCAGATGCGCGCGATCAGCTCCACGATCTCGTCGAAGCGGGATTCCGCCGCCGTGTCCATGATCTGGTAACGCGCCAGCGTCTCCAGCCGCAAACCTTCGGCAGGGAAGCCGTTCAAGCTCATTTCCTGCATGCGCCGTTCCGCCTTGATCAAAACCGTTCGACGCAAGCCTGTTGCAAACGTTCGCCCTGCCCGCCAGCCTGCTCCCGCTCATTGCATGCGCCTTCCAACAGGCAACCGGTTCATTGATCCTGGTATACGCGGCAGGCATTTATGCGTGTAAGCTGTCTTGGAAAACATGCCCGCACGGCATCCAAATTCCTGCAACTCGAGAAAATGCAACTCATGAAACCTGAAGTCGTCGATACCCAGATTTCCCCGGAAGGCCGTCTCGACATCCTCTCCAAGTCGGAGGTCGCGAAACTCCTGGATACCAGCCAGGGCGGACTGTACTCCATCTTCCGGAACTGTTCCCTCGCCGTCCTGAATTGCGGCAACGCCCTCGACGACGGCAAGGAGCTCCTGGAGCGCTACAAGGCCTTCGAGATCAGCATCATCCAGCGCGAACGCGGCATCAAGCTCGATATCAAGAGTGCGCCCGCTAATGCCTTCGTCGACGGAAAGATGATCAAGGGGATCCACGAGCACCTGTTCGCCGTGCTGCGGGACGTGATTTATGTCAACGACGAGATCAACGGCAATCCCAAATTCGATCTCACCACGGCAGAAGGCGTGACGGACTCGGTCTTCCATATCCTGCGCAATGCCGGCGTGTTGCGCGCCACCACCAATCCGAACCTGGTGGTCTGCTGGGGCGGCCATTCGATCTCGCGCGAGGAATACGACTACTCGAAGAAGGTCGGCTACGAGCTCGGGCTGCGCGGCCTCGACATCTGTACCGGCTGCGGCCCCGGCGCCATGAAGGGCCCGATGAAGGGCGCGGCGGTGGCGCATTCCAAGCAGCGCATCGCCAACGGACGCTACCTCGGCATCACCGAACCGGGCATCATTGCCGCCGAATCGCCGAATCCGATCGTCAATGACCTGGTCATCATGCCGGACATCGAGAAGCGGCTGGAAGCCTTCGTCCGCGCCGGGCACGGGATCGTCGTGTTTCCCGGCGGCGCCGGCACGGCGGAAGAAATCCTGTACGTGCTCGGCATCCTGCTGCATCCGGACAACGCGGCGTTGCCCTTCCCCCTGATTTTCACCGGACCGGAGGCCGCCAAGGACTACTTCCTCCAGATCGACCAGTTCATCGGGGAAACTCTCGGGCCGGCGGCGCAGGCGCGCTATAAGATCATCATCAACGACCCGCAAAGCGTGGCGCAGGAAATGCACGCGGGGATCAAGGCAGTGCGCGAGTTCAGGAAGGAAACCAGCGACGCGTATTACTTCAACTGGCTGCTGAAGATCGACCACGAATTCCAGAAGCCCTTCCATCCCTCGCATGCCAACATGCGCAACCTGCACCTGCACAAGAACCAGGAGCGGCACCTGCTGGCGGCGAACCTGCGCCGGGCATTTTCGGGCGTGGTGGCGGGCAATGTGAAGGACCAGGGCATCCGCGCCATCGAGCAGCACGGCCGATTCCAGATCCATGGGGATGCAAGCATCATGGGGCCGATGGATGCGCTGCTGGCATCCTTCGTCGCGCAGCACCGCATGAAGCTGCCAGGCAAGAAGTACAACCCGTGCTACGAGATCATCAAGTGAACACCAGATGAATGGCGCCCCGCCTGCGGGTAATGCTGCCGTCATCCCGACGAAAGTCGGGATCCAGCGTCGTGCACGCATCATTTAACGACACTGGATTCCTGCTTTCGCAGGAATGACAGCCTTTATTTGCGGCCTTAAGTGATTACCCCACCCGCGAATGACGCTTTCGTCACACGGCGGTGGCAAGCGTGCCGGCGCCGAACAGCAGCGATTCCACCGCACGTTCGAAGACCGGCGCGTATTCCACGGGAATGATCGCTTCCTCGCGCAGCGCTTCCAGCAGCGCGGCGGGCGAATAGACGACCAGCGTCGATTTGCCGTCCTGCTTGAAAAGGTAGAGCGAGCGGTGCGTGCTGATCCACACCAGTTGCCCCGGCAGGTTGCTGCCGTCAGGCGCGCGGAAGGCCACGCGCGTGCCGAGCAGGTAGGTCTGTGCCAGGAATTCGCGATCCGCAGCGGTGGATGAGACAGTGTTGAAGCCGAGGTTGATGTCGGCCGCCGCGCCGCGGCGCCCGAAGACTTCCATGATGATTTCTTCGCGCGGAGGCGGCGGCTCGGGCAGCTCCCACGCCGCGCGTTCCCAGCTCAGCACCAGCCGCGAGAATTCCTTGCGCAAGTCTTCCAGCGCGATCTGCTCCTGCGCGCCCGGCTTTGGCTGGCTGCGCAGGACTTGCGTATGCATGTCGACCAGCATGTCCAGGATCTGCTTCGAATCCTCTTCCGGCAGCTGGATGATCTCCAGCGCCTTGCGCAGGCGCTTCACGAGGTCCGGCAGCAGGCGGATCAACACGGTGCGCTGCTGCGGCGACTTTTCCTGCACACTCCAGATCAGCTCGGGCAGGGCCGAGTGGAACTGGCGGAACATGCTGGCCGCATCGTCCTGGCTGACCTTGGCCTTCCAGTCCTGCCAGGCGGCATGCACGAGCACATGCGGCCACACCAGGATGATGATGTCGGAAATGCGTTTGTCCACGTTCAGCGGCACCAGCACATCGCACAAGGCTTTCGTCGTATTGGTCAGCAGGACGCTGAAGCGCTCCGCCTCTTCCACGGCTTCGATGCCGACGGCCGCCTGTCCGTCGTCCTTGCGCAAGAAGCCGGCGAGGAAATCCTCGAACTCGTGCACACAGTCGGAAAACACCCGGGTATCGGTATCGTATTCCGCGAGCACCTTGTCGACCACGCGCTCGATCTCCGCGGCCAGCGTCTTGCCGCGTGCCGAAGATGCATCGGTCCCCACGGCGGCGGTGCTCAGGCGGTTCAGCAGCAGGCGCGCCGGGTGGGTTTCATCCTGCATCAGGTCCTGGTCGAGCAAGGCCGCCTTGAGGATGGGCACCTGCAGGCGGCCGATATGGCGGCGCAGTTCGACGGGGACATGATCATCCTCGAGGATGAACTCGAAGAGCATGGACACGACGTCCACGGTCATCCTTTCCATCACCGACGCGCTGCCGAGATCCATGTGTTCGCGCAGGACCGGCAAGGCATTCTTGCCGGCCTCGACCTTGTCGGCGATCGGCTCGTGCCTTGCCGCCTTGTGCTGGAACTGGTTGAGCTTGGCCACCAGCGGGTTGGAGGGGATCTCGATGCCGCGCGCCTTGAGCGGATCGCCGTTCAGGCCGAAGGCGATGGACTTGGACGGCGTGAACATCTGGCGGATGAAATCCTCGACCGACTCGGGCTGGCTGCCCACAGGCGAGACGGCGGGCATCATGTTGCCCACGCTGCCCATATTGCCCACGCCGGCAGGCAATCCCTGCAGCGTCTCCAGCATGCGATGCAGGCCGGGCAGGACGCGCGAAGTCAGCGCCGGATCGACCGGCGGCGCCCCGAAATAGCGCTGGGTATGCGCGGCACGCGAGCGTTGCGCCTGGAACTTCCCGAACACCCCGGAAGACTCGAACACTTCGCGGATCGCGTTGTAATAGCCGGGCAGATGCTGGGCCAGCGCATTGGAAAGGTGCTCGAACAGCACCTTCGCCTTGTTCTCGTCGGTCGCTGTGTCCTTGATCGCTTCGTATAGTGCGCGCGCCAGCAGATAGGGACGGAAGGGATTTTCGCGCTCCTTGGCCTCGCGCTGGCCGTGCAACTGCGCGACGATCACGTTCAGGCGGCCGATGTTTTCTTCGTTCGCATCGCGCATGCGCTGGGTCAGGCGCCCGACTTCGATCTGGTGGTTCACCGCCTCGTCGTCGATCAGGGTGAGTTCGTCGGCCGACAGCTTGCGCATGCCGGGGCGCAGATCGACGTACATGGTCTGCATGGCGCGGTCGAGACTGTTCTTGAACAGCTCGTCGATGCGGCGCAGGAAGATGTTGCCATCCTGGCGCAGGAAATGCCGGACGGAAGTCAGCGCGGAATGGTCCAGGCCGGACTTGGCCTCGGCCAGCATCTCCACGATGTTCTTGTCGGTGTCTTGCATGGCGCGCTGCACAACGGAGAGGAATCCGAACAGCGCGCGTTCCTTCGCTGCCTGTAAAAGACGCTTGTATTCAGTATCGGCCATGCGTTCGACGGGGACGATTGTGCGATGTGTTATATATTATTCGCAAATCGCTAACAAAGTGCCTTCCGGAAATGGGAAACGGCAGGAATTCATTGACAGATGTCACGACGCTGTCAAAAAGCGACAGTTCTGCGCTTAAGCAGGGACCAGCAACGATAGTTGCTCTGCGTCAAGATAACGCCACTCGCCCTCTTCCAACCCCAGGTTTTCCAGCTTCAACTGCCCGATCGCCGTCCGTTGCAGCGCAGCACAATGATTGCCCGCCGCGGCCAGCATGCGCTTGACCTGGTGGTATTTGCCCTGCTCCAGCACGATCTCGATCCGATGCGTACCGACACGCCGGCAGGAAAGCGCGGCGATCGGTGCCGGTTCGTCGTGCAACTGCACGCCGGCAAGCAGGCGCTCGACCAGCGCGTCGGTGACCTCCTCGGCAGCGGTCGCAAGATAGAGCTTGGGCACGTGGCGCTTCGGCGAGGACTGGGCGTGAATGAACGCGCCGTCATCGGACAGCAGCAGCAGGCCTGTCGTGTCGTGGTCGAGGCGGCCGACCGGCTGCACGTCGCGCCAGGTGAATTGCTCCGGCAACAGCGTCAGTACGCCAGGATGATGGCTGGGCTTGCGCGAGCACTCGTATCCCGGCGGTTTGTTGAGGACGAGGTAGACATGCTCGCGGTAGTCCCATGTCTCGTCGAAGATGGTGAAGGCCAGCCCTTCCGTGTCGAAGCTTGCCCGATAGTCGGTTACCACGGTGCCGTTGACCGCCACTTCACCGTCCGCGATCAGTTCCCTGCACCATTTCCTGCTGCCGAATCCCTGCGATTGCAGGATGCGATCCAAAGTCTGTTTAGCCATCCCGGCACTCTACCAGATCGTGCCCGATCGCCCTGCAGCTACCGGCATTCAAAGGTATGATTTGTGTGACCAGAACTCACAAACCAACCGCCTTCCACGACGATGCCCGACGCCAACGAACCCCTGCTGGATGCCGCCCAGGCGGCTTTCATCCAGTCCGGCGTCGGACTGGGAATTGCCGCCAGCAGCGCTGACGCCGTCCCGGTGCATGTACGCGCCATCGGCTGCAAGGTGGCGCCGGATCGCGGCGAGGTCACGGTATTCGTGTCGTCGACGCAGGCCGCGCCCCTGCTTGAGTGCATGGGCGAGGAGTGCATCCTGGCAGCCGTGTTTACCCATCCCGCCTCGCATCGCACCCTGCAGCTCAAGGGACGGCGTTCACGCGTCGCTCCCTGTACGCCGGAGGATCTGCGCATCGTCGAGGCTTACCGCGACGCATTCTGCGCAATACTCGTACCGCTCGGTTTCGACGAAAAGCTGATTCGCACCCTGCTCGCCTGCGCGCCGGCGGATATCGTCGGCATCAGCCTCGTGCCGACGGAAGCCTATTCCCAGACACCGGGACCGAAGGCGGGCGAACGGCTCGGGAGATCCGCATGACGATCCGGCTGGAAGCGATCCGCGAATGTTTCGAGGGCGTGATCCCCGCCACCATGTCGACCGCTTCGCCGGATGGCACGCCGAACATTGCCTACCTCTCGCATGTGCAGTTCGTGGACAATGCACACGTGGCGCTGTCCTATCAGTTCTTCAACAAGACGCGCCAGAACATCATGGCCAACCCCCGCGCGTCGCTGCTGCTGACGCACCCGGTTACGGTCGCCCAGTACCGCCTCACCCTCGACTACCTGCACACCGAAACCTCCGGCCCGCTGTTCGAGGTGATGAAGGCCAAGCTGGCGGGCATCGCTTCGCACACCGGCATGAGCGGCGTGTTCCGCCTGCTCGGCTCGGACGTCTACCGGGTGCTCGACATCGAGCGGCTGGCGGGAGAGACGCTGCCGCCCGTCGCCCCGCACTGCAACCTGCTGTCGGCCCTGCGCGCCACCACCGCCCGCCTCGCCGCCTGCACCGACCTCGATCGCCTGCTGGCGGAACTGCTCGCCTGCCTGAAACAGCAGTTCAACATCCATCATGCGATGCTGCTCCTGCTCGACGCGCCCGGCGCGCGTCTCTACACCGTGGCTAGCACGGGCTATGAAGAATCCGGCGCCGGTTCCGAGATCCCGCTTGGCCAGGGCGTGATCGGCGTGGCGGCGCGAGAGCGCACACCGATCCGCATCGGCCACATGACCTCGGAGTACTCATACAGCCGCGCGGTGCGCGAAAGCGCGGAGAACAGCGACTGGGCAAGCGCGCTCGAAACCGCCATTCCCCTGCCCGGCCTGCCGGCGCCGCGCAGCCAGCTCGCGGTGCCGGTGCTCGCCGCGCAACGCCTGCTGGGCGTGCTCTATGTCGAAAGCCCGCTCGACCTGCGCTTTTCCTATGACGACGAAGACGCCCTGGTCAGCCTCGCCGCCCAGGTCGGCATGGCCATGCATATCCTGCAGACGGCCGAACCCGCGGAACCGGCGGAGGCCGCACCCGCCGCACCGCCGCCGCAACAAGGTGCTCCGCTCGTGATCCGCCATTTCGCGGAAAACGACAGCGTCTTCCTGGGCGACGACTACCTGATCAAGGGCGTGGCCGGCTCCGTGTTGTGGACGCTGCTGCGCGATTACGTCGACAAGGGCCGCACGGAATTCAGCAACCGCGAACTCCGCCTCGATGCCCGCGTGCGCCTGCCCGACGTCAGCGACAACCTCGAAGCTCGCCTGATCCTGCTCGGCAAGCGCCTGACTGACCGCGGGGCACCGATCCGCATCGAGAAAACCGGACGCGGCCGTTTCCGCCTGTGCGTGGACCGCCCGCTGGCGCTGCACGCCGCCTGACTCAACCTGTAAATTTTCCTCACGGTATGACCCACGATTTCCCTGAGCTCCCCCCCAAGCCTGTGCCGCCCGAAATACCGGATGATTCCGAGTGCTGCCGCAGCGGCTGCACACCCTGCGTGTTCGACCTCCATGCGGAGGCGATGGAACGCTACCGCGCGGAGCTGAAGGCATGGGAAGAAAAAATCGCCGCGCTCATGCAGGACGATAATGTCAACATGCCTTGAATGCATTCGAAGAGAGAATCGTAGGGTGGGTAGAGCGCAGCGAAACCCACGTGCAGACGTTGCCATGGCGCTTGGCGGGTTTCGCTTCGCTCTACCCTCCCTACACTCCTCTATGGCTCTTGCATCCGTTTGGAAACAACGCGGAATGACGAGCGCGCTCCCTTCCTAAAACTTCATTCAATTCATCTTAAAAAAACCTTAAACGCACGAACGGCCGTATTTTTCCGACTGCGTGCGCTTTAGACTTCGTCC
>Ga0196970_1001724_pt1 | contig 13353 bp, 13 predicted proteins | sample S1v_513CmetaG_FD_148672 | JGI IMG/M metagenome (GOLD analysis project Ga0196970, IMG submission 148672) | Soil microbial communities from Anza Borrego desert, Southern California, United States - S1+v_5-13C | ecosystem: Environmental > Terrestrial > Soil > Desert | place: USA: California... | reverse complement strand
CGGCGCCTCGTCCAGCAGGCCGGCGCCGCGCAGGTCGCGCAGGCTGTCGCCAATGATGCCCAGCGCCGCCCGGGTGGCGTCCGGCGAGGCGTCGGTCAGGCGCACCGTGCAGCCGGCGCGCGCGAAGACGATGGCCCAGGCGCGGCCGATCAGGCCGGCGCCGACGATGCCGACGGTGGTCATGTTTCCCTCCCGATGGATTGTCTCACAGCCACAGCACCCGCCGCCGCAGGTCGAGGTCTTCCAGCAGCGGCCGGCTGGGGCCGGTGTGCACCACCCGGCCGCGCTCCAGCACGTAGGTCCGGTCGGACAGCGCCAGCACGAGGTCGAGGTTGTGGTCGACGATGATGATGGCGATCTCGCGGCGCAGCCGGTCGAAGACCTCGAACAGCTCCTCGGTCACCGCGGGCGACAGGCCCTCGAACGGCTCGTCGAGCAGCAGGACGCGCACGTCGCCGTGCAGCGCGCGGGCCACCGCCACCATCTGCTGCTCGCCGCCCGACAGGTAGTCGGCGGGCGTGTCGAGCCGGGCCTTGAGGCGCGGGAAGAACTCGAAGATCCGCTCCTCGTCCCAGTGGATGCCGTTGCCGGTGCGCCGGCGCAGCCGGCCGAGCATCAGGTTCTCCGCCACCGTCATGCCGGCGAACAGCCCGCGCCCCTGCGGCACGTAGCCGACGCCGAGCTTCGCGATCTCCGGCGCGCTGAGGCCCACCAGATCCCGCCCGGCGAAGTCCAGCCGCCCCGAGGACGGCGGCGCCACGCCGATGATGCCCTTCAGCAGCGTCGACTTGCCCGCCCCGTTGCGGCCGAGCAGCGCCACGATCTCGCCCTGCCGCACCTCCATGGACACGCCGTCGATGATGTGGCTCTTGCCGTAGTGGACGTTGAGGCCCTCCACCCCCAGCACCACCGGCCCGGCCACCGTCCCGGCGCGCGGGCGGGCGGCAACCGCGGCGGTGCCGGAGCCGATGTAGACCTCCTGCACCCGCGCGTCGGTGCGTGCGTCCTCCACCGTGCCGTCGACCAGCACGCGGCCCTGGTTCATCACCGTCACCGCGTCGGCGAAGCCGAAGACGCGGTCGATGTCGTGCTCGACGATCAGCACCGGGATGTGCTTGGAAACCCGCTGGATCAGGCCGGAGATGCGCTCGCGCTCCGCCGCCGCCAGCCCGGCCAGCGGCTCGTCCAGCAGCAGGATGGAGGGCTTGGAGGCCAGCGCCAGCCCCATGTCGACCAGCCGCTGCCCGCCGTAGGACAGGCTGCCGGCGAGCGCGGTCTCGGTCCCGGTCAGGCCCATGAAGTCGATCACCGCCCGCGTCTCGTCGTTGATGGCGGCGAAGCGCGCGGCCGGCGTCCACGGGTTGCGCCGGGCGGCGTGGCGGGCCTGGGCGGCGAGGCGGATGTTCTCCTCCACCGTCAGCCCCGGGAACAGGTTGGTGATCTGGAACGAGCGCGCCAGCCCGGCCTGGCATATGGCGTGCGGCCCGAGGCCGGACACGGTGCGCCCGCCGAGCGTCACCCGCCCCAGGTCCGGACGGAACATGCCGGAGATCAGGTTGAACACCGTGGTCTTGCCCGCCCCGTTCGGGCCGATCAGCGCGTGGATGGTGCGGTCCCGCACCGCGAACGACACGTCGGCCACCGCCTGGATGCCGCCGAAGCTCTTGGAGATGCCGTCGCAGACCAGCGCGGTGCTCTCGGACGCCGCCTGCGCGATGAAGGGCGGCACGCCGGCCGAGGATCCCCGCGCCGACACGCGGTTGGCCATGGCGCCTTCCTCGTCCGGCGCCCGGCGGATCATCCCCAGCAGCCGCGCCCCGATGCCGACCAGCCCGGCCGGCGAGAACAGGATGAAGCCGACGAACAGCAGGCCGAAGTACAGCAGCCAGTTCTCCGTCCAGATCGACAGGAACTCGCGGAACAGGATGAAGAACACCACCCCCAGCGCCGGCCCCAGGAAGCTGCGCATGCCGCCGATCACCACCATGGCCAGCAGCTCGCCCGAGAAGGCAACGCTGGTCGGGTCGGCCGAGGCGAAGCGCTGGTTCAGCACGAACAGCGACCCGGCGAAGCCCGTCACCATGGCCGACAGCACGAAGGCCACCAGCTTGTAGCCGCGGGTGTCGTAGCCGATGAAGCCGGCGCGCTGCTCGTTCTCGCGGATCGCCACCAGCGTGCGGCCCAGCGGCGACTGCACCACCCGCCACAGCAGCCACACCGCCATGAGGCCCAGCACGCCCACCGTGGCGTAGAACGCCGCGCGGTTGTCCAGGTCGATCCCGAACGGCGCCGGCCGCTGGATGCCGCCCAGCCCGCTCTCCCCGCCGGTCAGCGCCGTCCAGCGGAAGGCGATGGCGTAGGTCATCGCGGTGAAGGCCAGCGTCATCAGCGAGAAGTAGACCCCGCGCCGCCGCAGGAAGAAGAAGCCCAGCACCACCGCCAGGACGCCGACCACCAGCACCGCGCCCATCACCGGCAGCGCGAATCCCCGGGGCGCCCAGTTCAGCTGGATCAGTGCCGCCGCGTAGGCACCGATGCCCATCCAGGCGCCGTGCCCGAAGGACACCAAGCCGGTGTATCCCACCAGCAGGTTCAGCCCCATGGCCGCCACGGCGTAGATCACGCAGTCGGTGGCCGAGGTCAGCGTCATCCCTGCCGCCTCGAACAGGAAGGGCAACGCCAGGATGCCGAGCGCCGCCACCAGCGGCGGCGACGGCCTCCAGGCGCTCCAGCGCGCGGGGGCGGGACGGGCGGCGTGCGGGAGGGCGGGGGAGGTCATGGGTCGGCCCTCACTCGAACTTCTGGATGCGCTCGCCCAGCAGGCCGCGCGGGCGCAGCAGCAGGACCAGCAGCATCAGCAGGTACATGGACGCCTCGGCGGCCGGCGGCATGTAGTAGACGGCCAGCCCCCGCACCACGCCGACCAGCATGGCGGCCAGCACGACGCCCCAGAAGCTGCCCAGCCCGCCGATCACCACGACGACGAAGGCGGCGGTGATGATCTCCGTCCCCATGGCCGGATGGACGCCGGCGATGGGCGCCAGCAGCACGCCGGCCAGCCCCGCCAGCCCGATGCCGATGGCCACCACGATGGTCATCACCGGGGCCAGCGAGATTCCCAGCACCGCCACCATGTCCGGGTTCTGCACGCCGGCGCGCACGACGCGGCCGAACGAGGTCTTGTTGAACAGCAGCCACGTCAGCACGACGGCGGTCGCCGCCACGCCCAGCATGGCCAGCCGGTAGTAGGAGTAGATGAAGTCGCCCAGGAACAGCTGACCCTTGAGAAACGCCGGGATCTGGAACGGCAGCGGGGCGGCGCCCCAGACGATGCGGATCACCTGCTCGATCACCATGGCGAGTCCGAAGGTAAGCAGCAGGCTGAGGATCGGGTCGGACCGGTAGAAACGCTTGAGCATCGTGCGTTCCAGCGCAACGCCCAGCAGCGCCACCAGCACCGGCGACAGCGCGAAGGCACCGAGGAAGCCCAGCCGCTTCTCGACCTCGATGGCGAAGTAGGCGCCCAGCGCGTAGAAGGCGCCGTGCGCGAGGTTGACGACCCCGCCCAGGCTGAAGATCAGCGACAGCCCCAGCGCGATCAGCAGGTAGTACGCGCTGACCACCAGCCCGTTCAGCACCTGCTCGACGATGAAGACGAGTTCCAAGGAAACCTCACATAAACCCCTCTCCCCTCTGGGGAGAGGGTGGCCCGCAGGGCCGGGTGAGGGGGTCTTCGGGGGACCGAAAACATGCGCCGTGCCGGACCCCCTCACCCCAGCCCTCTCCCCGCTTTCGGCGGGTCCGAAGGACCCGCCTGTCGCGTCAGCCGGATCAAAAATCCGGCGAGAGCGAGGGGAGAGGGGGCTTACGGCCGCATCACGAGGGGAACGTGCAGGCGTTCTCTTCCCTGGTCGGCGCGATGATCTCCAGGTCCTGCCCGCCGGCCGGCACCGCGGGGCCGAGCGCCAGGATGTCCCACTTGTCCTTCTGCGTGTTCTTCGCCTTCGGGCGGATCGAGTACATCTCGGCGATCAACTGGTGGTCCCAGGCCCGGAAATAGCCCTCGCGGCCCTTCATCACGTCGAACTTGGCGCCGGATTCCAGGTGCTTGACCAGCGCGGTGCTGTCGGTCGACTTGGTTTCCGCCATCGCCTGCGCCAGCACCTTGACGCTGAGATAGTCGCCCCACGCCTGGTTCTCCGGCGGCTTGCCCCAGCGCTTGGTGAAGGCGTCGGTGAACTTGGCGGCGCTCGGCGAAGCCACGGTGTGGTGCCAGATGCACGGCCAGATCCCGGCGAAGGAGTCCGGCGCCCCCCACGCCGCCGCGGTGTCGAAGCCGCCGCCGGCGATGGGGAAGGGCAGGTTGTACTCGCTGTACTGCTTGATGAAGTTGGTGATCTGGTTGCCGGCGAGGTTGGAGACCACCAGATCCGGCCGCGCCTGCCGGATCTTCAGGATGAAGGGGCTGAAGTCGGTGGCGTCGGTCGGCACCAGCTCGTCGCCGACGAAGCTGCCGCCGTTCTCCTGCGCGAACTTCTTGGTCACCCGCAGCAGGTCGTGGCCGAAGGCGTAGTCGGCGGTCAGGCCGAACCACTTCTTGCCCTTCACCATGTTCTCCAGCAGCAGCGCCTGCCCCACCGCCTTCACGTACATCGTGTTGGCGCCCTCGACGTGGAACATGTAGCGGTTGCAGGATTTGCCGCGCAGCTCGTCCGAATTGCAGCCGGTCTGGATGAACAGGGTCTTGTTCCGCCCCGCCACCTGCGAGATCGACAGCCCCGAAGCCGAGCTGATCTCGCCCAGGATGGCGGCGACCTTCTCGCGCTCGATCATGCGCTCGGCCTTGGTGGCGGCGGTGGAGGGGTTGACGCTGTCCTCGGCGAGCAGTTCCAGCTTGCGCCCGAGCACGCCGCCCGCCGCGTTGACCTCCTCCACCGCCAGCGTCACGCCCATCACCGCGTACTCGCCGAGCGGCCCGAGGAAGCCGGTGCGCGGCGTCAGGTGACCGATGCGGATGACGTCGGACTGGCCGTAGACGATGGCCGGCGCACCGATGGCCGACAGCGCGGCGATGCCGGCGCCCGATGTCAGCACGGTGCGGCGGGTGGGATGCCCGCGGGTGCTCGTGGTCGTGCTCATGGTCGTCTCTCCTCCCTGGTGGTGGTGGAGCGCGCCGGCCTCGCTTCTCGGCGTTCTGGTGGTCCGGGGCGCCGTCGGGTGTTGGGTTCGGGTGCGACTCCTTCGGGAGTTCGGCGCGGCGAAGACGCTTGCAGCCGCTGCGATATGTGATCACAGTTGCAGGGAACGGCCGGCCCGTCAAGATGTTCGATGGGCGAATTATCGGTGTACGAACATGCCCGCTGAAACCACGACCGCCATCGCGTCCCTGGGCAAGGTCGACCGGGAAACCATGTCGGGCCGGGTCTACCGCGACCTGCGCTCGCTGATCATGGCCGGGCAGGTGTGCCCGGGCGAGCGGCTGTCGATCCGCGCCGTGGCGGGGGCGCTGGGCACCAGCATGATGCCGGTGCGCGACGCCATCGCCCGGCTGGCGGCGGAGCAGGCGCTGGAAGTGCTGCCCAACCGCACGGTGCGCGTGCCGATCCTGACCCGCCGCCGCTTCGAGGAACTGCGGACCATCCGCCTGATGCTGGAGGGCCACGCCACGGCGGTGGCGGCGGAGCGGGTGACGCCCCCGGCGCTGGAGGAGATCCGCGATCTCCACGCCGCCTTCACCGCGGAGCACGCGCACGCCGCCCCCGACGCCGGCCGGCTGATCGCCATCAACAAGGACTTCCACTTCCGCATCTACGAGGCGGCGGAGATGCCGGCGCTGATGCAGATCATCGAAGGGCTGTGGCTGCAGATCGGCCCGGTGCTGAACTTCGACCTGCGCAGCAAGTCGCGCCGGCTGTCCGACCGGGTGGCGTTGCGCTATCACCAGGGCATGCTGGACGGGCTGGAGGTGCGCGACGGCGCCGCCGCGCGCGCCGCGCTGGCCGGCGACATCACCACCGCCGGCGACTTCATCCTGGCCTGCGACGCGCTGTTGGACGACTGAGCGTTCCGGTTCGCGCCGACCGGTGCTTCGCGGCGGTGGATCCCGGCCGCCGCCTCAGGCCGCGCTGCTTGCCGACGGCAGCCCGGAGGTCAGGCGCGCGACCGCCTGCTGGAACGCGGGCAGCAACGGGTCCGTCTCCAGGAAGCGGACGTGCACGGCGTCGGCGTCGCGGCTGCGGACCTCGAAGCCGACCTCCGCGCCGGGGCGCTCCAGCCGCAGCGTGCCGCGCTCGCCGGCGTCGAGGCCGTCCAGCCCGGCCAGCATGGCGCCGCCGATGGACAGGTTCACCGCCCGGCCCGCCTGCGCCCGCCCGCGGACGGTGACGGTGCAGGCCTCGTCCACCTGGAAGCGGGGCCTGCGGCGGCGGTCGGCGTCGGCGGGACGTTGGCGCATAAATCGGTGGGCGGTTGGCGAGCGGAGCCTTGGCGGGTAGAAAAGCGCCCCCTGCTGAGGTCGAGACCCGGATGCCGGACAAGGCCAACGAGAGCCGCCGTCACAAGATCCCGCGCGCCCGTTACCGCGTCGAGAACTGGGCGGCTTACGATGCGGCGCTGCGTCGGCGCGGTGACCTGACGATCTGGGTGACGCCCGAGGCGATCGCCGCTTGGACGCCGCCCGCCTCGGGGCGGCGTGGCCGGCCATCGCTCTACTCCGACCTCGCGATCGAGACGGGTCAGATGCTGCGCTTGGCCTTTGGCCGGCCATGGCGCCAGACCGAGGGGTTGCTGGGCTCGCTCATGCGCCTGCTCGCCCTGGACCTGCCGGTTCCGGATCACACGACCTTCTCCCGGCGTAGCGCCGACCTGGAGGTCGTGGCGGTGCTGGCCAGGACGGACGGGCCGGTGACAGTGGTCATCGATTCCACTGGGCTGAAGGTGTTCGGCAAGGGCGAGTGGCACTTGGAAAAGCACGGCGGTCAAGCGCGTCGGAGTTGGCGCAAGCTGCACTTGGCGGTCGATCCGAACAGCGGTGAGATCCTGGCCTCGGAGTTGACGTCCAACGAGGACGGGGATGCCTCTCTGGTCGGCCCGCTGCTCGACCAGATCGTCCGCCCGATCGGCACGCTGCTGACGGACGGAGCCTACGACGGCGAACCGGTCTACCGTGCCGTGACCGTCCACAGCCCCGACGCGGAGGTGATCATCCCGCCGCGCGCGAGCGCGGTGCCGAGCGACACCGCCGGCAGCACTCCCAGCCAACGCGACCGCCACATCCAGATGATCAACGAGCGTGGTCGGCTCGGCTGGCAGCGGACCGTCCAGTACGGCCGCCGCTCCTTGGGTGAGGTGGCGATGATGCGCTACAAGCAACTCATCGGGCGCAGCCTGCGCGCTCGGAGTCTGCCGACCCAGAAGGCTGAGGCCGCCGTCGGCTGCAAGGTCATGAACATCATGACCAACTTGGGCATGCCAGTCTCCCGCAAGAGGGCCTGATCACCCCACGGCCGCTGGACGCCGTCTCCACGTCGATTTACGCGCCAAAGTCGGGCCGTGGCAATAGGCCGCGCCGGGGAGGCGCGGCGACGGGATCAGGACGCGGCGCGGGTCGCCACGGAGCGCTCGATCTGGGAGACGGTGAACAGCAGCTCGTAGGGGGTGAGCGGCTTGTGCAGGCGGTACCAGCCGTTCGCCTGGATCTTGCTCTTCACGGCGGGCGAGGCATCGCCGGCGACCACGAACACCGGCACGCGGCCCTTGATCTCGCGCAGGACCTCGGGAACCGCCTCCAGCGCCGTCTGCCGGCCGAGGTGGAAGTCGCAGAGCAGCGCGTCGGGCTGGATGCCCCAGGCGGCGATCTTCTCCGCCAGCTCGTTGCCGTTCTCGGCCGCGATGGCCCGGTGCCCCGAAGCCTGGAGCAGCATCTCGGTGCTCGTGCGGATCAGCGCGTCGTCTTCGATCAGTGCCAGGATCGCCATGGGTCCGTTCCAGCAGGAGAGGTCACTCGCCGACACAACAGGCCAAGGGCCGCCGTGTTACGAATATGGTATACCAGATCCCAGGGTGGTTTGAATAGAACTTTCGAAGGGGGTTTGGAGAAATTATCCGTCCAGTCGGGGTGCCCTGTCCGCCGTACGCCGGGAACGCCGCCGGCCGGCGCCGCTTGACGTGGCTCATGGCAGCGGAGCAAGCCGCGCGGGATGATGGCCGGGCACACAAGACGCTACAGGTCGCCCGTCATGGCTTCGATCATCTCCCTCGCCAGCTTCCGCGAGGCCCGCCGCCAGCCCCGCACCGCCCCCACGCCGTCCGACCTTTCCGGCGACATGGCGCACGCGGCCGACGAGCTGCTCGACCTCATCGTCCGGCTGGACATGCGCGGCGAACGCAGCCGGCCGCTGATGGAGGCGGTGGACTGGCTGCGCGCCCGCGCCGCCGCCTCCGAATCCTGATCCCGGTCAGCCGCCGCGGAAGCCCTGCAGCCGCTCCGCGGGGATCGGCGGAACCGGCGGCGTTGCGCGCGCGGCGCGGATCACGTCCGCGATGAAGGCGCGGTAGGGGTCCTCCCCGTCGTCCGGCGGGTCGCGCTGCTCCACCGGGCCGCCGTAGTCGGTGTCGTCCTGGGCGAAGCGCCCGTACTCGCCCTGGGGGAGCTGCGGGCCGAGAAAGACCGTCTGGTGCCCGTCCTCCACCTCGCCGACGTGGCGGTTCGCACGGGTCAGGCCGAAGCGCCCCTCCGCGTCCGGCGCGGTGAGGAGCGTCAGCCCGTGCTGCACCGTCGTCTTGTCCTGCGCGTTCAAGCGCGCGTCCTGCTCGAAGGCGGAGCGCGGGTAGACGGCTTCCACGCTGCGCGGGTCGTTGATGTTCGCGGTGTCCATGGCGGGCCTCCCGTGTGTCCGGTGAGGGACAAACCGCGGGGCCGGCGGCGCGGTTCCCCCCGGCCCGGCGTGGACGGAAAGGGAGTAGCCCATGCCATCGGCCCGCGCGGCCTGTTCTGCATGCATGCCGGACGCACCGCTCACCTGCACGTACCTGATCAAGCTTGGCGGACGGGTGGTGAGGGTGTCCGTCACCTCCCAGCTGACCCGTCCCGTCGTCGTGCACTTCCGGGTCGAGCCGGTCGAGGATGCCGGCGCCTGCGGCCCCATCGTCGCGACGTGGAGCCAGGGCGCCTGGAACGTCTTCGAGGGCGCGGAGGGCACCGACCCGCGGCGCATCCTCGCGTTCGCCGTCGACCAGGGCTACCCGGTGTGCGCCCCCTGTCCGCGCGACCTGCCGGTGGTCAAGGGCTTCCTGACCCGGTTGGCGCAGACCCCCGCGCTGTGGCAGCGGTGAGCGCCTACAGATCCAGCACCACCCGCTCCGTCGCCGGGACGGCGGAGCAGACCAGCACCATGCCCTCGGGGGCGGCGACCGGCCCGGCGTGAACGGCGGCCCCGGCGGCCAGCCGGACCGCGCAGGTGCCGCAGGTGCCGGAGCGGCAGTCCGACGCCGCGGCGATGCCCGCCGCCTCGGCGAGGTCGAGCAGCGTCCCCCGCGCCGGGTCCCACGCCCGCGTCAGGCCGGAACGCCGGAACTCGACACGCGCGGCCGGCACGCCGGCGGGGACACGCCGGCGCAGGCCGGCCGGCCCGAACGCCTCGGCGTGGATGCGCCCGTCGGGCACGCCGAGGGCGAGCAGCGCGTCGTACTGCTCCTGCATGAAGCCGGGCGGACCGCACAGGTAGACGTCCGGCTCCCCCTCCGGCAGCAGGGCTTTCAGCAGGACGGCATCGATGCGGCCGGCGCCGTCGTGGTCGCGGCCGGGCAGGTCCTCGGTCCGCGGCGCGCTGTAGCGGACGTGCACGGTCAGCGTCGGGCGCCGCGCCGCGAGGTCGCGGACATGGCGGCCGAAGGCGTGCTCCCCGCCATGCCGGGCACCGTGGATGAACACCACCGGCCGGCCGGGGTGGCGGACCCGCTCCCCCGACGCGCCCATCAGGTCGTTGAGCATCGCGATCATCGGCGTGACGCCGACGCCCGCGGACAGCAGCACCACCGGCCGCCGGCTGTCGGGGTCGAGCGTGAAACCGCCCTGCGGCGCCCCGGCGCGCAGCGTGTCGCCGACCCGCACGGCGTCGTGCAGCCACGCGCTGCCCACCCCGTCGCGCTTGACGGAGATGCGCAGGCTGCGGCCGTTCGGCGCGTCGGACAGCGTGTAGCGGCGGCGCAGCGGCGCCTCCAGGCCCGGCAGCGGCAGCAGCAGCGGCAGGTGCTGGCCGGGCCTGTGCGCCGCCACGCCGCCCTCCGCCGGTTCCAGGATGAAGGAGCGGATGGTGGCGCTCTCGTCCTCGATGCGGGTGATGGTGAAGGGGCGCTCCTCCGCCGTGCGGGCGGCGGCCTGCGCCAGCGCGGCGCCGTCCCAGCTGCCCAACCGCGCCAGTTCGGGCGCCGGCTCCGGCGCCGACCAGCGCAGCGGAACGGCGTCCTCCAGGAAGACGCCGCCGGTGACGCGCACGCGCAGCAGCCGCTCGGCCCCGGCGAAGGCCTCCAGCTCGGGCCCGGACCAGACGACCTCCGCCTCGCCGGCCAGCGACAGCAGGCCGCCCGTGGCGAAATCGACGAACAGCAGGCCGGCGCGCGGGTTCAGCGCCAGATTGCCGAAGCTGTTGAAGAAGAAGTTGCCGCGAAAGTCCGGCGCGGTGAGCACGGTGCGCCCGTCCTCCTCCTCCACCCGCACGAAGCCCGGCGCGCCGCCGCGGTGCGACACGTCGACACCGGCCGGCGCCGCCGTGGCGAGGAAGACGGTGTCGGCCCGCGCCACCAGCGCCCGCGCATCCGCGGACAGCCGCGCGTCCTCCGCCCGGGCGACCGGACGGGGAGGGCGGCCGGTGGGCACCGGCGCGCGCGCCTGGATGTACTGCGGGCAGTTGCCGAAGCTCTGCCCGACGCGGACCGTGAAGCCGCCGGCATCCGCCCGCGCAATGCGGCCGTTCATGCGGTTGCGCCGCCGCGTCTCCAGCTGGATGCCCAGCAGCCCAACCTCCGCCCCGGCGACCAGCCGGCCGTGCAGCGGGTCGCCCGGCACCGGTTGCGCGCCCAGCTCCAGGGTGCGGGCGTCCGGCGACCGCACGAACCCCCGTGCTCCGGCGACGAGCGTCGCCCGCGGCCAGTCCCGGCCGTCGAGCGCGCCGACGATCATGAAGGGCAGCTTGCCGAACAGCTCGCGGTGCTGGTCGGGCATGTGGTCGCGGATGCCGCGGCGGCCGCTCTGCTCCGCCCAGTCGCGCACGCCGGCGCGCTCCTGCAGCATCCGCTCGCCGGGATGGAAGGGAGAGTCCACGGCCGCCTCCCCGCTCAGGCCGCCGCCGGAACGGCGGAGCGCTGCATGGGCACGAAGCCCGGCAGCGCCTCGACCCGCGCCAGCCACGTGCGGATGTTCGGATAGGCGTCGAGCGCCACCCCGCCTTCCGGCGCGTGTGCGGTGTAGCTGTAGAGCGCCACGTCGGCGATGGTCGGCCCGTCGCCGGCCAGGAAGGCGCTGTCCGCCAGATGCCGGTCGAGCACGGCGAACAGCTGGGCGGCGACGCCCTTGCAGCGCTCATGGTCCAGCGCGGCGCCGAACACCATGACCAGACGGGCCGAGGCCGGTCCGGACGCGAGCGGACCGGCGGCCACCGACAGCCAGCGCTGCACCCGCGCGGCGGCGACCGGGTCGCGCGGCAGCCAGCGCCCGGCCTCGTCGTAGCGGCCCGCCAGATAGACCAGGATGGCGTTGCTGTCGGCCAGCGTGACGTCGCCGTCCTCGATAACCGGCACCTGGCCGAAGGGGTTCCTGGCGAGGAACTCCGGCCGCTTGTGCGCTCCGGCCTTGAGGTCGACGTCGATCCGCTCGACCGGCAGGCCGAGCAGCGACAGCATCAGCTCGACGCGGTGCGCGTGTCCGGACAGCGGGTGGCGGTAGAGGCGGATGGGGGTGCTCGGCGTGGTCATGAACGGGTCTCCCAGTGCGGGGTTGCGGTGGGAGGAACCCTATTCCTGTCTTCAGACATTGATAATCAGCGGGGTTGACAATGCATCGTTTCAGAATTTGAAATGACACCATGGACCATCTGACCGCGATGCGGGTGTTCGTCGCCGTGGCCGAGGAGAGCGGGTTCGCGCCCGCGGCCCGCCGGCTGGCGCTGTCGACGCCCAGCGTGACGCGCGCCGTGGCGGCGCTGGAGGAGCGCATCGGCGCCCGGCTGCTGCACCGCACGACGCGCATCGTGCGCCTGACCGAGGCCGGCGCGCGCTACCTGGGCGACTGCAAGCGCATCCTGCACGAGATCGCGGAGGCCGAGGCCTCGGCCGCGGGCACCCACGCCGAGCCGCGCGGCGAGTTGACGGTGACGGCGCCGGTGATGTTCGGCCGCCTGCACGTCGCCCCGGTGCTGTTCGACTTCCTGGAGGAGCATCCGCACGTGACGGCGCGCCTGCTGCTGCTGGACCGCGTCGTCGACCTGGTGGAGGAGGGGATGGACGTGGCGCTGCGCATCGGCCAGCTGCCGGATTCCAGCCTGCGGGCGGTGCGCGTCGGCATGATGCGCAAGGTGGTCTGCGCGGCGCCGGAGTATCTGGCGCGCCGCGGCGTGCCGCAACGCCCCTCGGACCTGGAGCGGATGGACGTGGTGGAGTTCTCGCCGGCCGGCACGTGGCGGGAGTGGGGTTTTCCCTCGGGCTCCGCGGCGGAGACGGTGACGCCGCCGGCCCGGCTGGTGGTCAACACCGCCGATGCGGCGGTCGCCGCGGCGGTCGCCGGGCGCGGACTGACGCGGGTGCTGGCCTACCAGATCGCCGACGAGCTGCGGGCGGGCCGCCTCGCCATCGTGCTCGCGGATTTCGAGCCGTCGCCGATTCCCGTGCAGCTCGTGCACGCCGGTGGGCGGCGCGCCTCGGCGAAGGTCCGGGCCTTCGTCGATTACGCCGCCGCACGGCTGCGGGCGGCGCTCGCCGCCTCCAACACCCTGGCGTCAGGTATCCGCTGAATCAGCGGCCGTTCCGCCGGATCGATGCGCGCACCGTGTCCCCCTGCGCGCGCCCGAAGCGTAACCCCTTGTTGTACAACGAGAGTTGCACTTCGGATTTGAATCCGCCCGCCTACACGAACTGTTGCAACAGAGTTGAAGCGTCAGGGTACCCAGCAAAGCAGAAATGTCAGTGTTGCGCCTGGTCCGGCCGGCGGAGCCGGAGGCGGAGCGGGCCGGACCAGGCGCAACACTATTCGGCCGCACAGGCGGCGCGCTTGTCCGCAAGGCTTGGCCGTCCCGGGCCCTTGCGCCCGGTCTTGCGGTAGCCGGTCTTCTCGCTGTTGGTCTTCACCCGCGGTGCCGGCAG
>Ga0196970_1001723_pt1 | contig 13371 bp, 16 predicted proteins | sample S1v_513CmetaG_FD_148672 | JGI IMG/M metagenome (GOLD analysis project Ga0196970, IMG submission 148672) | Soil microbial communities from Anza Borrego desert, Southern California, United States - S1+v_5-13C | ecosystem: Environmental > Terrestrial > Soil > Desert | place: USA: California... | reverse complement strand
GATGATTTTTTGCATGTCCAGGCTCAGCACGGGATGTTCGGTATTGCACTCGATGCCCCGTTGCAAGGACAGCCGGGCATCAGCCAGATCATCGGCAATCAAATGGATCAAGCCACGGCTGAAATGAGCGAGCGCATGATCGCTGCCCAGTTCCTCGAGCGGTCTCAAGGTCTCCTGCGCCTTGTCGGCTGCCCCCGCCGTGAGCCACAGCAGGCCAAGTTGAAAACGAGCGACGGAGAGCGCGGGATCCAGCGCGATGGCCATCTCCATTTCCGCTCGCGCCTTGTCGTACATCCTGATCTGCGCGTATTCCGCGCCCAGAAGGAAATGGGCTTTCCCGCTCGCGTCGGGGCGGGAAACTGCTTCCTTGAGATACCCGATTGCGGCGCCGGATTCACCATTGCTACCGGCCTGAAGTGCCAGATGAAGGAGTTCGGCCTGGTCAAGGCGCGAGAGGGGATTGACGGTCATGGCTTGTTCAAGTCCTGAATGTGGGCGAACTATAGTGTCGCGGTTGATACACCGTCAAGCTGATCCGCCCGCAGTGACATCCCTGCACGAATCGCTCGTTGGTCCAGGAAATACTTCTGGCGCAAGTGCCCGGATTCCCCAAGTAAGATTAGAGAAATTAACACTTTGACAATAAGAGCGGCCCTCGATACACTCGCCGGCGATCTGACATTTGTCAGTATGTCAATGCGTCGCTGTGAAGTGTCTACGTCGATAGACGGGACGCGTCCCGGCCCGTTCGTTTAGGGGACAAGAGTGAAGCCGGACCTTGCAGTGCAATTGCTTGCGGACGTTCTCTGGAACGCACTGATCATCTCTGCGCCGCTGCTCGGGGTGACGCTGGTCGTCGGACTATGCGTCAGCGTTCTCCAGGTGGTGACCCAGGTGCAGGAAATGTCGCTGACGTATATCCCGAAGATTGTTGCGGCGGTCGTGGTGCTGGTCATGTTCGGGCCGTGGATGCTCAAGCGGCTCCTCGCGTTTTCCGCGAGCCTGATCTCCGGCATCCCGTCACACTTCTAAGCGCGCCTGTCATGTCGATGCTCATCGATTCGCGCTGGATCGCCTGCGTATATCTGCTGGCGCTTCGACTCGGCGTGCTGCTGGTGATGACCCCGATCTTCTCGACCTTGTCCGGACTCGCCGCGCTGCGCGTGTTGTTCACGCTCTCCGTCAGTCTTGCAGTGGCGTGGGGCATGGACATCCACTTGCCCGATGCACTGCAGTCCGCAGGATCGCTGTTCGCGGCATCGTTGGCTGAACTGGCGCTTGGCGCGGCCATGGCGTTCGGAGTGTTTGCTGCATTCGGCGCCTTTTCCGTCGCCGGCAAGATACTCGACGTGCAAAGCGGGTTCGGCATAGGGTCCGTGTTCGATCCCGTCACACGCGCCGGTTCCCCCCTGTTCGCGACCATGTTCAACATGCTCGGCGTGGCCGTTTTCTTCGGCATGGATGGGCACCACGCCTTGCTGCGGGGCATCGCATTCTCGGTGCAGCAGGTGCCGCCTGGCGCGGGATGGCAAGCACTGTCCCCGGAAGCGGCTCTCCGCCAGTTCGGCCTTATGTTTTCGCTGGGGATCGCATTGGTCGCGCCTGTCATGTTTTGCCTCTTCCTGGTTGAAATCGGATTGGCACTTGTATCGCGCGTTCTGCCGCAGATGAACGTATTCGTGGTCGGCATTCCAGTAAAGATCGTCGCAGGCGTCGCAATGCTTGCGCTGACAGTCGGCTATCTGCGACCGGTAATGGGTGGCGTGTACGCCTCGGCCTTCAATTATTGGGAACAGGTGTTGCGCTAGTGGCTGACCAGGATTTCGATCGCAGTGAAGAGGCGACCCCATACAAGCTTGAGCAGGCGCGCAAGCAAGGTTCGGTCGCAAAGAGCCAGGATACGACGGCCGTGGCCGTGCTTGCCGCGCTGGCGGGAACCCTGTTTGCCTGTGGCTGGGATGGCGTGCGTCAGACGGCGCGGCTCCAGCAGGGCATTCTGCAGCGCATGCGCGACCTTGATTGGGGCGCCGATGGCATGTCGACCTGGCTGGGGCAAATCCTGGTCGGCATGTTGAATATTCTCGCTCCCCTGTTCCTGGCGCTCTTCGTTGTCGCCATCCTGGTCAACCTGTTGCAGACCGGCCCGATCTTCAGCGTCAAGCCATTGACGCCGGATATGGACCGTCTCAACCCCGCAACCGGACTCAAGCGGATATTCTCCGCGCGCGCCCTGTATGAGGCGGTAAAGAGCGTCATCAAGCTCATCATCCTGGGGGCGGTCGCCTTGATCGTTATCTGCGACGACATCGCCGGACTGGCGCTGCTGTCCGCGCTCGACGCCGGCGCATACCCCCGAATCCTTCTCGACATGTCAGGCGGCCTGCTGGCCAAACTCGTGCTTGCGCTGCTGGCGGTTGCCATTATCGACTATTCCTATACCCGCTGGGAGTTCGGCAGGCGCATGCGCATGACCCGACGGGACGTGCGCGACGAAGTCAAACAGCGGGAAGGCGATCCGCGCATCCGAGCACGCGTCCGCGAGCTGCGTATGGAAATGCTGAAGCGGAGCAAGGCAATGCACAGGCTGCCATCCGCGGATGTACTGATCACCAATCCGACGCATCTCGCCGTCGCCTTGCGCTACGAACACGGCGAGGCGCTTGCGCCACAACTGGTCGCCAAGGGCGCGGGCGAACTCGCGCGCAAAATGCGGCTGACGGCTGCGCGGTACAACATCCCGGTAGTGCAGAACATATCACTCGCCCGGACGCTGTTCCGTGAAGTGGAATACGAAGGCTACGTTCCCGAAAAATTGTATCCCCAGCTCGCCAGGATCATGGTCTGGGTTTACGCACTTCGGGAAGCGAAGCGCGCAGGCGGGAGAAGCGCATGATGTCTCCGCTACGCCGTGTTTTCCACAACAACACCGACCTGGCGTTGGTGCTGCTTGTCGTGGGCGTGCTCACCATATTGTTTACCCCGATTCCCTCGGCGGCACTGGATTTCCTGATCCTCGCGAACTTCAGCTTCGCCATGCTGATCCTCCTGCTCACGTTCTATATCCCCAGGCCAGTCGAATTCTCGACTTTCCCGTCCATCCTCCTCATCGCAACCCTGTTCCGGCTCTCGCTGAACGTGGCGGCCACGCGGCTAATCCTGTCCGATGCCGACGCCGGCCGCGTCATTTCGGCGATCGGTTCCTATGTCGTTGGCGGGAACTACGTGATCGGCCTCATCGTGTTCCTGATCCTCGTCGTCGTGCAGTACGTGGTCGTCACCAACGGCGCGCAGCGGGTGTCGGAGGTGGCCGCCCGCTTCACGCTCGACAGCATGCCCGGCCAGCAGATGAGCATCGACGCCGACCTGAACATGGGATTCATCGACCAGGAAGAGGCCCAGCGCCGCCGCAAGAACCTTGAAAAGGAGTCCGGCTTCTATGGCGCGATGGATGGGGCGAGCAAATTTGTCAAAGGCGATGCGATCGCGGGGATTGTGATCCTGCTCATCAACATCGTCGGCGGTCTGGTGATCGGCGTGATGCAAATGGGGATGCGCTGGGATCAGGCGCTGCAGACCTTTACGCTGCTGACCGTCGGCGACGGCATCGTCACCCAGGTGCCCGCGCTCGTGATCGCAGTCGGTACCGGCATCATCGTCACGCGGTCTGCCTCCGACGGCAATCTCAGTCTGGAAGCGCTGCGTCAAATCACCTCATTCCCGAAAGCCATTCTTGTCGTTTCCGCCGCGCTCCTGGCGCTTGCCTTCCTTCCCGGAATTCCCGCTGCGCCGGTGCTGATCATCATGGCCCTGTTCGTCGCCGCCGCCTGGCTCGTTCACCGGGGCAGGGCCGCAGGAAGCGAACAGGAGGCGGAGGCTGGAGAGGCGACGAACGCCGGGAATGACAAGAGCACGTACGACTTGTTGCAGGTTGAACCCATTGAAGTTTGGGTCGGCGCCAACCTGTCACCCTTGGTCAGCGGAGAGCAAACCATATTCATGGACCGCATTTCAGCCACCCGCAAGCAGTATGCGCTCGATGCCGGCATGGTGTTGCCGCCCGTGCGCTTCCGCGATTCTGCGCAGCTTGACGCCAATACCTATGAAATAAAAGTCTTCGGCGTAACTGCCGGCCGCGGAGAAGTAATGACGGACCGCACCCTGGCCATTCGCGCCGGCAGTGAAAAGCGCGCCATCAAGGGGATCGAAACGCGCGAACCAAGCTACGGCCTGCCCGCGATCTGGATCGAGGACTCCGAAAAGGAGGTCGCGCGCGCAGCCCAGTACACGCTTGTCGACTCTGCCACCGTGTTCATCACGCACCTGAGCGAAGTGCTGAAACAGCAGTCCGCGATGCTCCTGACGCGAGCCGAAACCGACCGGCTGCTTCAGCGCGTCCGGCAACAACAGCCCGGACTGGTCGAGGAACTTGTACCGACAATCCTCTCCGTCGGAGACCTGCAGAAGGTTCTGCAGAACTTGCTGAAGGAGAAGGTCTCCATCCGCAACCTGGAAGCGATACTCGAAACCCTGGCGGACGGTGGACGCGGGAACAAGGATCTGGGTTACTTGACTGAACTGGTAAGGCAGAAGCTGGGAGCATCGATTTGCCAGTCGCTGCTCGGGGACATGCCTGCCCTGCATGTGCTGACCCTGGATCCCGCTGTCGAGCAAAGTCTGATGCAAAGCCTGCGCTCGGTTGAGGCGGCGAGCGCGCTGGTGGTCGAACCCAAGCTCGCGGAACAACTGCTCGGGCGGATGGCAGCGCACGCCGAGCGCATGATGAAGAACAACATGCTGCCCGTGCTGCTGTGCTCGCCCGATCTGCGAAGGCACCTGCGCGTGTTGTCGGAGCGCGTGATCCCGCACATGCGCATTCTGTCCATGAGTGAGATCCCGAATACGGTCAGCCTGAAGTCGTTCGGAACGATTAGCTTGCAGTGACAAGGAATCGAACTGTTTGCCGTGAGAGGAGAAAAAAATTGGATGCACTGACAGTGACTGCGGTCGGCATGCAGGAAGGCCTGATGCGTCTGAATGGAATTAGCCAGAACCTGGCCAATGTGACGACAGCCGGCTATAAGCGGGTGGTGTCTTTCAGCGAGCATATGGACGGCACATCGGCAATGAATCGGGCATTGCAAACGGTCGTCGACACGAGTGCGGCCCCGCTGCGTCACACGGGAAATGCGATGGATGTGGCAATCGAAGGCGATGCTTACTTTGAAGTCATGACGGAAGGCGGCCCGGCCTACACCCGCCATGGCGCGCTGCACGTGGACGCACGGGGCCGTCTGGTGAACATCCAGGGATATCGGGTGGCGGGTACTGGTGGAGAGCTGTCCGTATCCGGAAACGGCGTGCTTATCGAACGCAACGGCGACGTGAAGCAAGGGGATCGTACCGTGGGACAGCTCAGGCTGGTGCGCTTTGCACGTCCGGAACGGATGGAAACGCTGGGGAACGGCCTTTTCGGTCAGGGCGAGGCAGGCACGGCCGATGCAAATGGCGGAGCGATGCTGCGGGCCGGCTACCTGGAGAATTCCAATGTCAACGCACCGCGCGAGATGGTGCGGCTCACCGAGATATTGCGCCACTTCGAATCCATGCAAAAGGTCTTCCAGGGATACGACGAGATGATGGACAACGCGCTGCGCAAACTTGGTGAATTCTAGGAACAACGATGAACGATTCTCTCTATATCGCCGCGACTGGTTTGCATACCCAGCAAATGCATGTCGACACCATCGCCAACAACCTGGCCAACGTCAATACGCCCGGGTTCAAGAAGTCCCGTGTCAGCTTCCAGGACCTGGTTTACCGCGAGGCCACCCGCGCCGCCCTCGTGCAGGAAAACGAACCCGCCGGCGCTGCGCGGGGTTCGGGTGTCGGAATCCTTTCCTTGTCCAAGCTTTTTACCGGTGGCGAACTGAAACGGACTGACGCGCCACTTGACATCGCCATCCGGGGCGATGGCTTTTTCGAGGTAACTCTGCCCGACGGCACGCACGCGTACAGCAGGGGCGGAACGCTGCAGGTCAACCGCGATGGGATGCTGGCGACGGCGGACGGCTACCTTCTTAAACCTGGCATACACGTGGGATTGGATTACCGGGAAATTTACGTCAAGGCCGATGGGCGCGTGCTGGTGCGCGGGCGCGACCAGAAAGAGGGAAGCGAGGCAGGGCGCATCGACCTGGTTGGCTTCGGGGACCCCTCCGGGCTCGCGGCCCTTGGGGAGAACCTCTATCGCCCGACCGAACGCTCCGGGGACGCCATTTACGGCAGGCCCGACGACGAAGGATGGGGCGCAATCGCACAAGGTTTCATCGAGTCTTCGAACGTGAAACTGGTCGACGAAATGGTCAATCTCATGGTGGCGCAGCGGGCTTATGAGATGAGCGTCAAGGTAATCCAGGCGTCGGACGAAATGCTCGCAATGAGCAACAACCTGCGCCGCTAGCCGACTGCTTTGATGTTCCCGACAACCCTGTTCTACGCGTTCCTGGTTGCCATGCCGGCAATCGCGGTGGCCGCGACGGCCGCACCGCAGGTGGATATGACTGTGCGCATCGAACTCCGGCCCGATGCGTCGGTGATCGGGCGCAGCGTGACGCTTGGCGACATTACGATCATTGAAGAAGGCGTCGGCAGAGAGCTTGGCCTGGGCGCCTTGCGCATTGCAGATGCGCCGCTTGCGGGACGCGCGTTGCGGCTCTCAAGAGAGGCGATCGATCGGCAGATACGCAAGCGCTTTCCTGGATTGGCGCAAGTGAACTGGAGTGGAACGATGTCAGTGGATGTGCGAATTGCGACGCAGCTTGTCGCTGCGGACACGATCAAGAAGATTGCGCAAGACCAATTGCAGAAGGAACTCGGGGCCGGCTACCGGAGGCTTGAGATCGACCTGTCAGCATCAGTTGCAGATGTGGAGGTGCCGGCGGGAGAGGTAGTCCTCAAGCCGCGCCCGCTGAACGCCGCGCGCTTGCGGCCGCGACTGCCGGTATGGGTCGACGTCTACGTCGATGGCGTCTTCTATCGGTCAGTCGTCGTGCCACTGGCCGTTACCGCGAGTCAAACGATTTACGTTGCCGGGCGCAATCTCGGAGAAGGAGCACTTTTGTCACCCAGCGATTTCCTGGTGAAGGAGGAAGGCTTGACATCCGGTTCCGTCGATTACATCGCGCCCGCTGACGTGCAGCCCGGCCAGCGCCTCAGGAAGGCACTGGCCCCCGGCCAGGCGCTGACACGCAAGGACCTGACGACGGCGGGGACGGTGCTGCGCGGGGAGCAGGTAACGCTGGTGACGACGGAAGGAGCAGTCATGATCGAGGCGCCTGCCCTGCTCGAACACGAGGCCCGGATCGGCGAACTGGTGAAGGTACGGACGGAGAACGGGACGGGGCCGGTGTCGGGGCAGCTCGTGTCGCCAGGTCTGGTCCAGGCAATCAACAGCAACAGGAATAGGTAAATGAGACGGTCAATGCTTATATCGCTGGTTTGCGCACTCGCAGTGTCGTGCATTGAGGCAAGCGCGGCCAGCCTCTTCCAGGAGGGAACCTATCAGTCGCTCGCATCCGATCGCAAGGCCCACCGCCCGGGCGACCTGATCACGGTACTGGTCTACGAGAACACCAGCGCCAGCAGTGCCGCCAATACCGTCACCGGGCGTGACGCCAATGTCGCGTTGGATCTGGAACGCATCTCGGCAAACCGCGCCGCGGGTTTCAAGGCCACCAACCAGCTCGACGGACGAGGGCGGACCCAGCGCGAGGGCCGGATCCTGGCGCAAATCACGGCCACGGTGAAGGAAATCGCCGCCAACGGCGACTTGGTCATCGCCGGCGAGCACCTGCTGGAAGTGAACAATGAAAGACAGCAGATCAGGGTGGAAGGCCGGGTCAGGGCACAGGACATTTCCGACGCGAACACCGTGCAGTCCACGCGCCTCGCCGACGCCCGGATCAGCTATGTGGGGGATGGCGACTTAAGCGAGCGCCAGCGACCGGGCTGGTGGCAGAAGGTATTGACATGGTTCGGGCTGTAATGAAGACAGAAAAGATAAAGACGCTGTTCGTTCTGCTGGCAATCCTCTGCGCTTGGAGCGGCCTGTCCCATGCCCAGGCCATCCGCATCAAGGATATCGGCAAGATTGCGGGCTGGCGTGAAAACGCCCTCGTAGGCTACGGACTGGTGACCGGCCTGGCCGGTACCGGCGATTCACCGCGCAACAAATCGACCCGCCAGTCCATCGCCAACATGCTGTCGCGCTTTGACGTGACGGTCGCCGCGGACGATGTGCAAAGCCGCAATGTGGCCGCGGTCATGGTGACTGCCAGTCTTTCGCCATTTGCGCGCCCGGGCGATGCGCTGGATGTCACGGTCACCTCGATGGGGGATGCGCGGAGCCTGCTGGGAGGCACCCTCATCGTCGCGCCGCTCAAGGGGCCGGACGGCCGGGTGCACGCCCTTGCGCAGGGCGCCGTTTCCGTGGGCGGATACAAATATGACCTGAACGGCAACGTCGTTCAAAAGAATCACCCGACCGTTGGCTCAATCCCGAACGGTGCGACGATCGAAACAGGTATCCAGAACCCGGTCATGAGCCCGGAGAGTGCAGTCACTTTCGTCCTGTCGGAACCGGATTACACCACCGCGACGCGGGTCGCAAACGCCATCAATGCCGCGCTGGGGACACGGGTTGCGGATGCACAGGATGCGTCCGGTATCGACATCAGGGTGCCCGAGGGCCGCCGCGCCCGGCTCGCGGAATTTCTCACGCAGGTCGAGAACGTGCTGGTGGAGCCGGACCGCCGGGCGAAGGTGGTCATCAACGAACGCACCGGCACGGTGGTCTCGGGCGGCGACGTACGGATCTCCAGGGTGGCGGTATCGCATGGCGACCTGAAGGTTTCGATTGTCACGGACGTCTCGGTTTCACAGCCGTTGCTGGTGCGGCAGACCGGGCCGGGCGTCCGTACAGCGGCGGTCGCCAACAGCCGGGTCGAAGTTGAAGAAATGGCGGAGACAGGGTTTGTTGGAGCGACCAGCAATACGGTGGCGGACCTGGTCCACGCGCTGACAAAGATAAAAACCAATACCCGGGACATTATTTCCATCCTGCGGGCCGTGAAGGCCGCGGGGGCGCTGCATGCCGAACTGGTCGTGCAGTAGGAAGCGCAGCAAGCAGATTCACTTTGCACAAGGAATACAGGACAGTCGACGATGATTTCCCTCATTGACAGCAACACCGTCGCGCTATTGACCCGCGGGCTGGATGCGACGGTCATGCGCCACCAGGCGATCGCCCACAACATCGCCAATGCGAACACACCCGGCTTCAAGCCGGTAGGCCTCAGCTTTGAGGATTACATGGCAGATGCCAGACATGCATTGAGTCTGGGAGGCAGCACGCGCGGCAATCTTCACCCGGTGTTCGAGCCGCCAACGATTGCGGAAACCGGCGACGAAGCGGTTTCGCTCGACGTGGAAGTGGCCAGACTTTCCGAAAACACGCTGCGCCATCAGATGTTGCTCAAAGCCTTGAGCAGGCATTTCTCGATTATCGGCACCGCTGTCAGCGAAGGAAAACGGTAATGGACTATCACACCGCATTTCACATCAGTGCAAGCGGAATGGCGATCGAAAAACTGCGCGTGGAGGTCACCGCAGCAAACCTCGCCAACATGCACCGCACCTCGGCAACTCCGGAAGGGCTTTACCGCCCGATGCGGGTTATTGCACACACGCCGTCGCCGGATTTCACACGGCGGTTCGGCGAGCTGACCGCCGCTGGCGGCGTGCAGCACGTCAGTCTCGAGCCGCTGGCCGTTGCGCCGCGCCTGGTGCATGAACCCGGCCATCCCCATGCGGACAGCAAGGGACACGTGGCGTATCCGGGAATCGACCACGCCACGGAAATGGTGAACCTGGCGATGGCTTTGCGCGCCTATGAGGCCAATGTGGTCGCAATGAATGCCGCCAGGACCATGACGGCGCGCACGCTCGACATAGGAGGCCAGTGATGAACGTCGACATGATTGCGCCGGCGGGTGGAGCGGACGCGCCTGGAGGTCTTTTTGCCGCTGCGGCTGCACGCCAGCCGGCTTCGGCATTCGGCTCCTGGTTCTTGCAGGAGTTGTCAGCGGTGAACGAGCGCCTGACTGGTGCGGAAATCGATGTGCGCAAGCTTGCAGTCGGTGAAGCACAGAGCCTGCACGAGGTGATGATCAGGCTGGAAGAGGCGCGGCATTCCTTTCAGTTGCTGGTGCAGGTGCGCAACCGCTTGCTCGAGGCCTATCAGGAAGTCATGCGAACGCAGGTGTAGGGGACGGATATTGTGGCTTCTCTTAACGATACATGGGCCGGCATGGGCAGCCGGGCGCGGATTGCCATCACGGTCGGCGTAGTTCTGATCATTGCGGCGACGGCCGGACTTGGCATCTGGGTCTACCGGACGGACTATCAGGTTCTGTTTGCCGACGTGCCGGCGCGCGATGCAGCTGCCATGACGGGCGAACTTGACCGGATGAAGGTGCCGTACCAGTTGGCTGACGGCGGAAACACCATTCTTGTCCCGAGGGAAATGGTGTACAAGACACGCCTGAAGCTGATGGGTTCGGATATCCCTCTGCACGGCGCCGTGGGGTTCGAGGTATTCAACAACGCCGACTTCGGCATGACGGAGTTCGTGCAGAAGGTGAACTACCAGCGTGCAGTACAAGGCGAACTCACGCGCACCATCCTCTCCATCGACGACATCCGTTCCGCGCGCGTGCACCTCGCCATTCCCGAGCAGGGTCTGTTCAAGAAGGGGGGCGCAAAGCCCAAGGCGTCGGTCGTCGTTGTCATGAAACCCGCACGCACGCTTGCGCCGGAACAGGTCGGCGGGATACAGCGGCTGGTTGCGGCATCCGTCCCGGACATCGCGGCCCCCGATGTCACCATCGTCATCAGCATGGCGTTGCACTGACACACCTGCCGCCGGCGGAGCCGGGTCTCGAATCGACGGGGACGCAACTGGATGCGAAACGCAGCACCGAAGATTACCTTCTGCGCAAAGTGACGCAGGTGCTTGATCGCACCTTCGGCCCAGGTGAGGCAATCGCCAGCGTGGATGTCGTGCTGAATCTCGACCAGAGCCGGGTGACGACGGAGGAAGTCCTTCCCGCAAAAGGCGGCACCCAGGAAGGCAGTCCTGCCGGCGTAGCCGTGCGTGAGCGGCAAACCATCAGAGAGAACGGCGCAGGAGCGGGCCAGGCGGCGCCGGCCGCAGCGGGACGGGGCTCCCAGGCAGGCAGCGTGACGACCATCGAATCCGACTACCAGGTCGGCCGCCGCGTCGAACAGTTGGTCACGGCGGGCGGGACCGTAGACCGGATGACCGTCGCCGTGGTTGTCAAGAAGGCGTTGACTGATACGCAGCTGGGTCACCTGAAGGAGGTCATTGGCCTTGCCGCCGGCTACAACAGCGAGCGTGGCGACGCGATTGTCGTGCATACCTTGTCCAGGATCGCCAATGACGACCCGGCAAGGGCCAGTGTGCTTGCGCCGACGGAGACCGCGGTCATGGCGGAGGCGACGCCGAATGCTAGCGGAAAGGCGGACGAGATTCCGCCGCCGCCGTCGCACGCGCTCCCGCTGTCCGGAAAGGTGGTCGGGGTCATTGCCTTGTTGCTGGGCGCGGTGCTCGCATCGGTGGGGGGATTCGTGTTGCAACACCGCCGCGTACGACAGAGCGAGCGAGAACAGGTCCTGAGGAATATCCGGCAGTGGATCAATGTGCCGCGAGAAACGGAAGAAATCCATTGATGACCGATATGACAGCGTATCGCAAAGCGGCCGCCGCCCTTTATTCTCTGGGCGAAGCGGACAGGCAGTGGGTACTTGCCGGCCTGCGTGGGGCAGACCGTTCCACTCTGGCAGGCTACCTTGATGAGCTGGCAACGCTCGGCTTTACTTCCGTAACTTCCGAGCCCGGTGTTGCTGCCGCGGCAATCGTCGGTCCGCGGCAGCCCATCGAGTTCCTGCGCGATGCCACAGCCGGCGAGCTGCTCGCGTTCCTGGACGGCGAACCATCCTCATTGCTGGCCCAATTGCTCGCCATCGAGGAGTGGCGATGGACGGCTGCTTTCATGCAGAAGCTGTCGCCGATGCGTCAGGACCGGATTCGGGCTGCCCTCGCGTCCCAAGGGGGATTCGCGCCGGCGCGCCGGCAATTCCTTGTCAACACGATCGGCAATCGTGTAAGGGCAGGTCGTGAAACCACCGGCCTTGGCGCGCACAACGGAACAAAAGCCGAGTCTGAAGCAAAGCGGGCGTTTTCCTCCTTCCTGCGTCTGGTGCGGTCATGGAAACGATAATTCGCTCTCCCGCAATGCTGCCCGAGACCCGTCAGTTACGGCGGCTACATGCAGCGCACGAACCAGGAGGCGTGGCAGGTCTCGGCACCCGGAATAATGTGGAAAGATTGCCGGAAGCCATCGCGGGAGCTGCCGGCCGACGCCTGCAACCTCACATCGAACAGGAGCTCGAAAAGGAATTCGCGCAGGCCCGCGGGCAGATAGAGCAGGAGCGCGCGAGCGCACGTGCGCAAATCGATCAGGAGGCTGCAGCGCTCCGTGCTGCCGCGGAGCGCGAAGGCTACGCCAAGGGCCTGGAAAGGGCTGAGCAGACCTTGCGACAGATGGTCGATGGCCAATCCGAACGGCTCGATGCCATCCTCACCGCGCTGCGGCAGGCGGGTCACAACGCGCTTCATGGCGCCGAGAACGCAATGGTCGAAATCGCCTACAGCGCAATCTGCAGGATCATCGGCGAGGAAGCGACGGCGCCGGCTGCCGTTGCAGGAGCCGTCCGTCAGGCGCTTGCCGCACTCAAGTCACGCGACAATCTTGTCATCCGCCTGCATCCGCAGGATTACGAGCTGTTGCATCAGGCACGTGACGTTTCAGACTTGCACCAGGCTGTCCTGCGCGCGGACACGTCGATCGGCATCGGCGGGTGCATCGTGGAATGTGGAACCGGCATTCTCGACGCCACGCTGCAAACCCAAATGGAACGCCTCGCCCAAGTCTTGCTGGCGGCGCGGCGCAGCCGCGACGATTGCGGGGTGATGCTTTGATGCAGCATTACCTGGACGCCGTGCGCGATGCCGCGCTGACACGCCGCACGGGGCGCGTGGTGAGCATCACCGGCCAGAGCATGGAAGCGTTCGGCCCCGACGCGACGATCGGTGAGATCTGCGAGATTCTGCCCATCTGCGGCACGAACAGGCTGGCAGCGGAGGTGGTGGGCGTGAAACCGGGCCGCATCGTCCTGATGCCCTATGGAGAATTGCGCGGGGTGGGCAGCGGCAGTGAAGTGATTGCCACG
>Ga0196970_1001722_pt1 | contig 13383 bp, 11 predicted proteins | sample S1v_513CmetaG_FD_148672 | JGI IMG/M metagenome (GOLD analysis project Ga0196970, IMG submission 148672) | Soil microbial communities from Anza Borrego desert, Southern California, United States - S1+v_5-13C | ecosystem: Environmental > Terrestrial > Soil > Desert | place: USA: California... | reverse complement strand
GGCGACCTCCAGGGCGGTGCTCGCCGGCGGCGGGCGCGAGATGATCGGCACCACCGCGGCGGCGCTGGCCGGCGTCACGCTGTTCTTCGCCTTCGGCTTCTCGCTGCGCGAGTGGCTGGGCGGCTTGCGCACCATGGGCGGCCTCGCCGGCAAGGCCGGCACGCTGGCCCGCAGCGGTGCGGGCGAGCTGGGCAAGCGCGGGGCCGAGGCCGCCCGCGCCGCCCGCACCGCCGCCGGCGACATGATGCGCCGCGAGCCCACCCTGGGCCCCGCCGAGCGCGAGGCGCCCGCCTCCCCCACCTTCGACGCTCCCGCCGGGGATCCCAACGCCCTGCGCGCGTCGCCGCGCGACCTGGCGGGCGACCGTCCCGCCGACCCGCCGCCGCGCGCCGTGCCCGTCGTCGCCCCGCCCAAACCCAGGACGGAACCGGCCGCCCGCAAGCCCGACCCGCGCCAGCCGGCGCTGCACCTGGAGGCCGGGGAGGGCGACGGCTACGAGCTGCCGCCGCTCGACCTCCTGCAGTTGCCCACCCCCGCCATGCGGGCCGAGCAGCTGGACGAGGCCAGCCTGCGCCGCAACGCCGAGGAGCTGGAGCGCGTGCTGGCCGACTTCGGCGTGCGCGGCGAGGTGCAGAAGGTCCACCCCGGCCCGGTGGTCACGCTCTACGAGCTGGAGCCGGCGCCCGGCACCAAGTCCTCCCGCGTCATCGGCCTGGCCGACGACATCGCGCGCTCGATGAGCGCGGTGTCGGTGCGCGTCGCGGTGGTGCCCGGCCGCAACGTCATCGGCATCGAGATGCCGAACGCCAAGCGCGAGACGGTGCTGCTGCGCGAGATCCTGGCGGCCGAGCACTTCGACCGCAACCAGGGCAAGCTGGTGCTGGCGCTGGGCAAGGACATCGGCGGCCAGCCGGTGGTCGCCGACCTTGCCCGCTTCCCGCACCTGCTGGTGGCGGGCACGACGGGCTCGGGCAAGTCGGTGGCGATCAACACGATGATCCTGTCGCTGCTGTACCGCCTGCCGCCCGACCGCTGCCGCTTCATCATGATCGACCCCAAGATGCTGGAGCTGTCGGTCTACGAGGGCATCCCGCACCTGCTGACGCCGGTCGTCACCGACCCGAAGAAGGCGGTGGTGGCGCTCAAATGGACGGTGCGGGAGATGGAGGACCGCTACCGCAACATGTCCAAGCTGGGCGTGCGCAACATCGAGGGCTACAACGCCCGTCTGCGCGAGGCCCGCACCAACGGCGAGTCGCTGACCCGCCGCGTGCAGACCGGCTTCGACCCGGACACCGGCAAGCCGCTGTTCGAGGAACAGCCGCTCGACCTCAAGGAGCTGCCCTACATCGTCGTGATCGTCGACGAGATGGCCGACCTGATGCTGGTCGCCGGCAAGGACATCGAGGCGGCGATCCAGCGCCTTGCCCAGATGGCGCGCGCCGCCGGCATCCACCTCATCATGGCGACGCAGCGCCCGTCGGTGGACGTCATCACCGGCACCATCAAGGCCAACTTCCCGACGCGCATCAGCTTCGCCGTCACCTCGAAGATCGACAGCCGCACCATCCTGGGCGAGCAGGGCGCCGAACAGCTGCTGGGCCAGGGCGACATGCTGTACATGGCCGGCGGCGGCCGCATCACCCGCGTGCACGGCCCCTTCGTCTCCGACAACGAGGTCGAGCACATCGTCAAGTTCCTCAAGGCGCAGGGCGAGCCCAACTACGTGGACGCCATCACCGAGGAGGACGAGGACGGCGTCTTCGAGGACGAGGGCGGGTCCGGCGGCGCCGCCTCGACCGGCGACGAGATGTACGACAAGGCCGTCGCCATCGTCTGCCGCGAGCGCAAGGCCTCCACCAGCTTCATCCAGCGCCAGCTGCGCATCGGCTACAACTCGGCCGCCCGCCTGATCGAGCGCATGGAGCAGGAGGGCGTCGTCTCCAAGCCCAACCACGCCGGCAAGCGCGAAGTGCTGGCGCGGAACATCGAGGAGTAGGGGGCACCGACGACCGAGCGTTTTTAAACGCCGTCATCCCCGCGAAGGCGCATAGGCGCTGACTTTAGCCGTCAAGCACGTTGCCGGCCTTGCGAGCCCTTCTTTCATCGTCATCCCCGCGAAGGCGGGGATCCATAACTGGCATAGCGGAACGCATTGGGAATTATGGATCCCCGCCTTCGCGGGGATGACGGTCAAAGAAGTGCGTGAGGCAATAAAAGAGGCTGGTTCACCCCTCACCCCGCCGCGATCTCCCGGTCCGCCTGGAAGTGCTCGACGATCCACGTCCGCGCGTAGCGGACGAAGTTCTCGCCGCCGTCGCCCAGGCAGCCGTGGAACGCCTGCGCCACCGAATCGAAGCGGGCGTGCCCGGCGACGTGCTCCTCCAGCCGGTCGAAGCCGGAGTCGGCCATCAGCCGCTCCTCCCACGCGAAGTGGCGGCGTAGGAAATAGATCAGCGAATCAATGGTTTCCGCCACCATGTCGGCCGACACCCGCCGCTCCAGCGCCCGAAGCACGTCGTTGTAGAGAAGAAGAACCGTCTGATGCTGTTCGTCCAATGCGGTAATTCCGGTGCAGAAGCTCTCGCACCATTGCAGGCGCGCGCTGCTCTCCTTCATGTCTCGGCCCACCCGGCTGATTTTGCAGCGCAATACAACGCCAATTTCTGAGAGCCGACTATGGACTTGTTCACACGGCGCGATCCAGCTTGCCAAACCGCATACCGGCGCCACCCCACCACTACGCCGTTCGGTCGGAGTCCGGACCCCCTTGCCGGTTCGCCGCGTTTCCGCCACGAATGTCGGGCAGCTATGGAGACATGACGACCGTGCTTCGCCGAATCCTCGCCCCCCTGCTCCTCCTCGCGGCGCTGGCCGCGCCGGCCGCCGCGGCGCCCAAGGGCCACCCGCTGACGGCCGAGGACCGCGCCATCGTGTCCGAGGCCGAGCAGTACCTGAACGGCATCAAGACGCTGCAGTCGACGTTCATCCAGGTCGGCCCGGACGGACGGCAGCTCGGCGGCACCTTCTCGCTCTCCAGGCCGGGGCGCATGCGGCTGGAGTACGACCCGCCGGTGAAGGACTTCGTGGTCGCCGACGGCACCATCCTCACCTACTGGGACGGCGAGATGGAACAGCAGTCGAGCACCCCCATCGGCTCGACCCTGGCCGCCTTCATCCTGCGCCCGGACATCAAGCTGTCCGGCGACGTCACCGTCACCGACGTGTTCCGCGGCCAGGGCGCGGTGGAGGTCACGCTGCTGGAGACCAAGGACCCCGGCAAGGGCACGCTGACCCTGGTGTTCGAGGACCGGCCGTTCCAGCTGCGCAAGTGGCGCGTGGTCGACGCCCAGGGCCTGACCACCGAGGTGGCGCTGCTCAACCCCAAGGCTGGCGTGCAGTTCGCCTCGGACTTCTTCTATTTCAAGGAACCGGCGCGCCGGCGCGACCAGTTCAAGTAAGGGTCTCGGGCCACCGCCGTCAGCTCACCGCCTCAAGCATCCTTTTTGCCGTCATCCCCGCGAAGGCGGGGATCCATAACTCCCAAAGCGAGCGGCTGCGGAACGTATGGATCCCCGCCTTCGCGGGGATGACGGACAGGATGGTGCCGGCAAGACCTCGCAAGCCCTCACCCCACCCGCACCTTCGCGACGAAGTCGTCCAGCCCGCTGCGCAGCGTGCCGGCCAGCGCCGACAGGTTCGCGGCGGCGCCCAGCACCTCGTCGGCGACGGTGCCGGTCTCGGCGGCGGCGGTGCTGACGCCATCCGTGCTGCTGGCGATGGTGCCGGTGCCGGCGGCGACCTGCTGGATGCTCGCCGCGATGCGCGCGGTCGCCGCCTCCTGCTGCGCCAGCGCCGCGGCGATGCGGGTGGCGATGCCGTCCATGCCGGCGATCGCCGCCTGGATCCCGGCCACCGCGTCCACCGCCGTCGCGGCGATGCTCTGGATCGCCCGGACCTGATCGCCCACCCGTTCCGTTGCGCTCGCCGTCTGGTTGGCCAGCGTCTTCACCTCCGAGGCGACGACCGCGAATCCCCGGCCGGCGTCGCCGGCCCGCGCCGCCTCGATGGTGGCGTTGAGCGCCAGCAGGTCGGTCTGCGCCGCGATGCCGGAGATCAGCTGCACCACCTCGCCGATCTGCGCCGCCGCCGTGGACAGGCCGCCGACCACGCCCTGCGCGGTGCCGGCGTCGGCGACCGCCGCGCGGGCGGCCTGCAGCGACTGCCCGGCCTGCCGGTGGATCTCGCCCACCGCCTCCGACAGCTCGTCCGCCGCCTGCGCCACCGTCTGGATGCCGGCCAGCGACTGGTGCGACAGCGCCGCCATGTCCACCGAGCGCCGCCCGGTTTCCGCCGCGATGGCGGCCATGCGCTCGGCGTTGCCGTGCATGGCGCGCGACATCGACAGGATGCTGCCCATCACCGAGTCGGCGGTGGTGTTGAAGGCGTAGACGGCGTCCTCCAGCTCGTCGCGGCGGCGCTGTTCGGCGCGGCGCTCGGCGCGCTGCTGCGCGGCCAGCGCCCCGCCCTCCCCGGCCCCCGCCGTGTAGAGCCGCAGCGCCTCGCTCACCACCGGCGGCGCGGCGGCGCCCACCCCGCCCAGCGCCAGCGCGCCCATCGCCGCCGCCACCCGGTCGGCCGCCCGCGCCTCGGCGCGCAGCCGGCGCCGCGCCCAGGCGAGCCGGAGCCGGTGCCACGGCGCGGCCTCCCCCAGGTCGCCCTCGAACGCCCGCCGCGCCTCGGCCAGCGCCGCGGCGCAGCCGGCCCGCAGGTCGCCGGCCAGCCGGTTCTCGACGCTCCGCAACGCCTCGATGCGCACCGTCGCCGTCTCGAACCACGCCGCGCTGGCGATGCCCTGGAGGTCGCCGGCCAGCCCGCCGTCGCGCGCCGCGGCGCGCATCCGCTCGAACTCGCCGCGCCCGGCCAGCGCCTGCTGCAGCACCGCCGCCTGCTCCGGCGTGGCCGCCGCCGCGAAGGCCTCGAAGGAGCGCTGCTGCGCGGCGATCAGTTGCAGCAACCGGCGGTGCAGCGCCGTGTCGAACCGCCCGGCGGCGAAGCCGGCCGCCGCCACGGCGCGCTCCTGCCCGGCGAACTCCTTGCCCTGCATCAGGTTGACGTAGGCGACCAGCGCCCGCTGGATGCCGGGGTCCGCCACGTCGGTCAGGCCGGACACCACCAGCAGCAGGTCGGCGATCAGGTCGGAGAAGACCGCTGCACACTCCTTGGGCGCCACCGCGCACGCCCGCACCCGGCGCCGGTGGTCGGCCAGCCCGTCCAGCGCCGCCTGCACCGCCGCAATGTCCGCGAACAGCGTCGGCCGGCCGCTCAACCGGTCGATGCGGGCGAAGCCGGAGCGCACGTTCTGTTCGTATGCGGGGCAATTGCCCGCCTGCTGGGCAAGTTCCGCGGCGAAGGCGCCGCCCCGGCTGCCCAGGAAGACGTTGGACATCCCCCGCTCCTTCTGCAGCTCGTGGACCAGCGCGCCGATGTCGGAGACCAGGTCGGCGATGGCCGCCAGCCTTTGCAGGTCGCGCATCCGCTGGAACCGCGTCGCCAGCAGGAACCGTCCGGCGGCGTAGGCCGGCGTGCCGTCTCGATGCATGCCCGTCTCTCCCTCGTGTCTCGGCAGCGGGGGAAGATCAGCAATTCGCATGCCGCCGGTGCGCCGGCGCGGCGGAACGGGCATAGTGGGGGGCATGACACGGACGCACCCCACGCCGCTGGTCGGCATCCCCGCCTGCGCCCGCACGCTGGGCGCCCACCCGTTCCACGTGACGGGCGACAAGTACATCCGCGCGGTGTCGGACGGCGCCGGCGCACTGCCGCTGCTGATCCCGGCGCTCGGCGACTCGCTGGACCTCGCCGATCTGGTGGACCGGCTGGACGGCGTGCTGATCACCGGCAGCGCGTCGAACGTGGCGCCGCACCTCTACGGCGGCCCGCCCAGCGCCGACGGCACGCTGCACGACCCGGCGCGCGACGCCACCACGCTGCCGCTGATCCGCTTGGCTTTGGAGAAGGGCGTGCCGCTGCTCGGCATCTGCCGCGGCTTCCAGGAGCTGAACGTGGCCCTGGGCGGCACGCTGCACCAGCGGGTGCACGAGGTGCCCGGCCTGTCCGACCACCGCGAGGACGACACCGCCCCGGTGGAGGTGCAGTACGGCCCGGCCCACCCGGTGCGGCTGACGCCCGGCGGCCTGCTGGCCCGCCTCGCCGGTCGCGGCGAGGTGACGGTGAATTCGGTGCACGGGCAGGGAATCGACCGCCTGGCGCCCGGCCTGGCGGTGGAGGCGACGGCGCCCGACGGCCTGGTCGAGGCGGTGCGCGTCGCGGACGCGCCGGCCTTCGCCGCCGCGGTGCAGTGGCACCCGGAGTGGCGCTTCTGGGAAGACCCGTTGTCGGCCGCGCTGTTCGCGGCCTTCGGGGACGCCGCCGCCGCAAGGGCGGCGCTGAGGAAGCCCTTCTCCCCTTGAGGGAGAAGGGTTTGGGATGAGGGGTCATAGCCGCCGGAAGGCGGAGAAAGACGGGCCGGCTTCGCCGACGCACCCCTCACTCCAACCCCTCTCCCTCAAGGGGAGAGGGGCTTGAAACCCGCTCCGGCCGTCAGCCCGCCCGCGCGACCTTGCGCAGCAGGTCGATGAGCTGGGTCTGCTCCGCCGGGGAGAGATCCTTCATCATCGCCTGATCGTGCGCCTTGATGCGCGGCACGAGGTCGCCGAGCAGCTTCTCGCCCTCGTCCGACAGCTTCAGCGCATAGGAGCGGCGGTCGTTCGGCGACGGCGCCCGGACCACGAGGCCGCGCGACTCGAGCCGGTCGATCACCGCCACCATGGTGGAGCGGTCGATGCCCACCGCGGCGCCCAGGTCGGACTGGCTGAGGCCCTCGTTCTCGTGGATCATGATCAGCACGCCGAACTGGCCGGGCGTGATGTCGTGCGGGGCGACGGCGTTCTGGAAGCTCTGGAAGACGGCGACCTGCGCCTTGCGCAGGTTGTAGCCGACCAGCTCCGGCAGGGGGCCGAGGCCCAGCTTGCCGTTGCGGCCCGGACGGGCGCGAGTGCGCCGCTCGGCGGGCGCGTTGCCTTCGGTATCGCTCAAGGGAAGGACCACTTATTTTATACAGGACTCATGTCAGCCGGTAAAATGCAGGCAGCGGCTTCATTTGTCAGCAAGAACAGTGCGTACCACCTGCATTGCATACCGCGTATTCGTGATGTGCATTGGTCCACGGTCGCCGACCACCCAACCTGATTGCTCAAGAAGTGGCCGCCTCCTCCCCCGGGAGCGGTCGCCCGTCCCGCGGTTTCCCCTGCCGCGCCCGGGCTCCCCCACGGAGCTTCCGACGCCCGGTCTCCCCCAGACCGGGCGTCCTCGTTTTGGGGTCTTTGCGGCCTTGGCAAGCGGCGGCGCGCCCGGTACCTCTTGGGGCCGCAGTTCCGCATGAGGAGAGTCGCCATGGCCTACGCCGTTCCCCTGTGGCCCCAGCCGACGGTCGCCGTCGCCGGCGGCGACCCGTTCCCGGTGCGTCGCATCTACTGCGTCGGCCGCAACTACGCCGCCCACGCCCGCGAGATGGGCGCCGACCCCGACCGCGAGCCGCCGTTCTTCTTCGCCAAGCCGGCCGACGCCGTGGTCGCCGACGGCGCCACCGTGCCCTACCCGCCGCAGACGAAGAACCTGCACCACGAGATCGAACTGGTCGTCGCCATCGGCAAGGCCGGGACGAACATCCCGGTGGAAAGCGCGCTGGAGCACGTCTACGGCTACGCCGTCGGCCTCGACCTGACGCGCCGCGACCTGCAGAACGCGGCGAAGAAGGAAGGCAAGCCCTGGGACATGGGCAAGGGCTTCGACGCCTCGGCCCCCTGCGGCACCATCCGCCGCGCCGCCGACATTGGGCACCCCGACAAGGGCGCGGTGACCCTGACCGTCAACGGCGAGCTGCGCCAGAAGGGCGACCTCAACGACCTGATCTGGTCGGTGGCCGAGACGATCTCCTATCTCTCCGGCCTCGTCGCGCTGCAGCCCGGCGACCTGATCTACACCGGCACGCCGGAAGGCGTCGGCCCGGTGGTCGCGGGCGACCGGCTGGAGGGCGCCGTCGAGGGCGTCGGCACCCTCGCCATCACCATCGGCTGAGGCCCCATGCGGATCGCGACCTGGAACATCAACTCCGTCCGGCTGCGGATGGAGCTGCTGCTGCGCCTGATCGACGAGGCCAACCCCGACGTCATCTGCCTGCAGGAGACCAAGTGCGTGGACCAGGAGTTCCCGCACAAGCCCCTGGAGGAGCGCGGCTTCGTGCACAACCACGTGCACGGGATGAAGAGCTACAACGGCGTCGCCATCCTCTCCAAGCTGCCGCTGGAGACGCGCGACATCCAGCACTGGTGCGAGAAGCAGGACTGCCGCCACGTGCTGGCGACGCTGCCCAACGGCATCGAGATCCACAGCGTCTACATCCCCTCCGGTGGAGACATTCCGGATCCGAAACAAAACGACAAGTTCGCCCACAAACTTCGTTTCGTTGACGAAATGACGGAGTGGTGGGCGGCGAAGCGCACCGCCGACACGCCGATGGTGGTGGTCGGCGACTTCAACATCGCGCCGCTGGAGCACGATGTGTGGAATCACAAGGAGTTGCTGGACGTCATCTCGCACACGCCCATCGAGGTGGAGAAGCTGACGGCCATGCAGGACTCCGTCGGCTGGGTGGACGCGGTACGTCATTTCGTTCCCGAAACGGAAAAGCTCTACACGTGGTGGAGCTACCGCGCGCGCGACTGGGCCGCGTCCAACCGCGGCCGCCGCCTGGACCACATCTGGGTGACCAAGCCGTTGGAATCCGTACTGAAAAGCCACCGCGTGCTGAAGGACGCCCGCGGCTGGGAGCCGAAACCGTCGGACCACGTGCCGGTGGTGGTCGAGCTGGCGGTCTGAAAAAGACGTTTCGGGTACGGAACGTCTGTTCTTTGCGCGCATCTTTTTGACCGTCATCCCCGCGAAGGCGGGGATCCATACGTTCCGAAGCGGCATGCCATGGGAGTTATGGATCCCCGCTTTTGCGGGGATGACGAATCGAGGAAGCGAATGCACGCTGGAGACGGCTGCCAACCGCTCAACCGAGCGCCCATGATCGCAAGCCTGGGCATGACGGTGGGGAACGGTGCGGGGCCTTCCAATTACATTCCGGTCCCGGAACGAATCAGCTCGCCCAGTCGCGCCTTCTGCCCCCCGGCCTCGTCGTAGTTCGCCGGGTCGAGCCAGCGGTCGAACGCCGCGCGCAGCGCCGGCCACTCCCGGTCCAGGATCGAGAACCACGCCGTGTCCCGGTTGCGCCCCTTATAGACCAGCGCCTGCCGGAACAGCCCCTCGTACCGGAATCCCAGCCGCTCCGCCGCGGCGCGCGACGGCGCGTTCAGCGAATCGCACTTCCACTCGTAGCGGCGGTAGCCCAGCTCGTCGAAGGCGCGGCGCATCATCAGCGCCATCGCCTCGGTGGCGGCGCGGGTGCGCTGCAGGCGCGGGCTGTAGTTGATGTGGCCCACCTCGATCACCCCGTTCGTCGGGTCGATGCGCATGAAGGCGGCCACCCCCACGGCGCGGTCGGTGGCCGTGTCGACGATGGCGTGCATCAGCGGGTCGTCGGCCGCCGCCATCCCCTCGGCCCAGGCGCGGTAGGCCTCGCGCGTCGCCGGCGGCTCGACGGACAGGTAGGTCCAGTTGCGCCCGCCGACGTCCTCGGCGTTGGCGGCGAACAGGTCGTCGGCGTGGCGGGCGGGGTCGAGCGGCTCGACCCGGCAGTACCGGCCCTCCATGGCGGTGCGCGGCGGCCGGGGCCGCGGCGTCCAGCCGGGCACGGGGAAGCCGATGGGCTGGCCGAATCCGTTGGTGTGGGTGGTCATGCTGGTCCGATCCTGGTGGGCGTGCCGCCCATGGTAGCGCATCGCCCGCGACCCGGGGACGCGTTGCGAAACTGTTCAGCGAGCTATACACTTCGTTTTATAACCAACACCCGATCCGCTCCAACCTTTCCATGCACCCGCCGCTCGCGCCGGACCCGCCGGCCGCCCTCGACCTTTTCGATCTGGACGATGGTGCCGACGCGGTCCTCACCAGCCACGAACTCTCGGTCACCCGGTCGAAGCTGGGCGATCTGCTGGACCTGTTGCCGGCCGGGCTGCTGATCCACCAGGAGCAGGGCATCGTCTACGCCAACGTCGAGGCGGCCCGCGTGCTTGGGCTGGGCCGCGAGGCGCTGGTCGGCCGCCACTTCCTCGACTTCGTCGCCGACCCCGACCTGCAGGCGCAGCGCACGCTGTTCGCCGCCTGCCTGAACGACGGCACGCTGGTGCGCACGCAGGACTGCGTGCTGATCGGCGCCGACGCCCGGCAGACCAGCGCGCAGGTCAGCATGTCGCCGCTGCCCTGGGAGGGGCTGCCGGTGCTCTACGTGCTGATCAACGACGTGACCGCGCTGAAGCAGACCGAGGCGATGCTGCGCGTGCTGTCGAACACCGACTCGCTGACCGGCGCCTGGAACCGCCGCCACTTCATCGACCTCGCCGAGGCGGAGGTGGCGCGCAGCCGCCGCTACGCCCGCCCGTTCAGCCTGCTGGCGCTCGACATCGACCATTTCAAGCGGATCAACGACGCGCACGGCCACGCGGTGGGCGACGAGGCGCTGAAGGCCTTCACCGCCGCCTGCCGCGCCACGCTGCGCACCAACGACGTGCTCGGCCGCATGGGCGGGGAGGAGTTCGCCGTCCTGCTGCCGGAGACCGACGGCAAGGGCGCGCGCCGCGCCGCCGAGCGGATCCGCGCCCGCCTGCGCGCCGTGTCGGTGCCGGCCGGAACCGAGTCGGTGCACTTCACCGTCAGCATCGGCTGGGCGTCGAGCCTGGGCGACGGGCGCGACCTCGACGCCATGCTGTCCTGCGCCGACGAGGCGCTCTACCGCGCCAAGGACCAGGGCCGCGACCGGGTGGTCGGGGCGGTGGATGTGGCGTTCGTGTAGGGCGGTGGGCGAGAGCGGATTGCTGTGCGGGAACGAGCGCTTACGACGCAGCCAAGCGCCCCCTCATGCCGTCATCCCCGCGAAGGCGGGGATCCATACGTTCCATAGGTGCACGCTCTGGGAAATATGGATCCCCGCCTTCGCGGGAATGACGGCCGAGAGAATGCTTGGGATGCGGGGCGTGGACGGGCGGCGCCCGCGCCTCACCGCACCGCCGTCGTCCGCTTGCTTTTCGCCTCGGCGTCCTGCGCCGCGAGATTGACCAGCAGGTACCGCAGTTTCTGCGCGTCGGCGTCGCTGACGCCGCCCGGCGGCTTGGCCGCCGCCAGCACCGGGCCGTCGGGGACGCGGATCTCGGCAGGCTTCGGCGGCGGCTTCGCGGCCTCCACCACCTCCACCGGAGCCGGGCCGGGCTTGGCGCGCGGCGTCACCCTGGCCTCCAGCATGCCATCCGGGCGGTGGTCGGGCGTCTTCGGCGTCCAGGTGCGGTACGGGCCGGTGTCGACGTGCACGTGGCCGGTGTGCGGGTACAGCGCGTAGCCGCCGCGCCGCATCTCCGCCGCCGCCGCGGCGACGCGCTCCGGCGCCACGCCGGGGATGCGGATGTCCGCCGCCTGGCCGCGGATGTGGTAGCTGTTCTCGGCGACGTTGGGGTTGCTCCGGGCCAGCGACGCGTTGGTCGCCGCCGAGCGGTAGCCGGAGGAGAGGTGGATCGGCGCGCCCTCCGGCAGGCCGACGCGCTGGCGCAGTTCCACCAGCGTGTCGATCAGCGTCGGGTCCACCGGCGCCGCCAGCCCGGTGCGGCGGTCGCGGAACAGGCTGGACAGCTCGGCCATCGCCTGCGGGTCGTAGCCGCCGGGCGAACGCCAGTAGGTGGTGGAGACGGATTCGCCGCTCGCCGGGTGCACCAGCACGATGGAGCGGCCCCCCTCGCCCATCGGGCCGGAACTCGCGCAACCCGTCAGCAGGGCGCCGGCCAACGCCAGCAGCGCAGCGATACGCAGGAAAGACGGCACGGCGACCCCCGATTCCCCTCGAGGTTGCGACCGGCCTTCATACCATAAATGTCACAATCGCTTACAGGGCGGACTTAGCACGACACGCGAAATACACCCCCGATGTGGGATTTCTGCGTCAGTCCGCCGCGCCGATTCGCTTTGAAAGGATCCGCCTTACCGGGCGTCCAGCACCAGTTCCAGCCCCTCGCGCGCCACCAGCGTGCCGGGGCGGCGGCGCGCCGCCTCCGCCTCGATGGCGTCGAGGGCGTCGTCGGTGCGCGCCGGGTCGTGGTGGAAGATCACCGCCCGCCCCACCCCGGCGGCCTCGGCGAGGCGCAGGCACTCTTCCCAGGTCGAGTGGCCCCAGCCGACGTGGCGCGGGAACTCGGCGTCGGTGTAGGTGCTGTCGTAGATCATCACGTCGGCGCCGCGGACCAGCTCCAGCACCGCGGGGTCCAGCGTGCCCGGCGTGTGCTCGGTGTCGGTGACGAAGCACAGGCTGCGCCCGGCATATTCGACACGGTAGCCGACGGCTCCGTTGGGATGGTTCAGCTCTGCCGTGCGCACCCGCACGCCCGGGACCGGGTCGATCACCGCGCCGCGGTCGAACTCGCGGAAGCTGAGGTCGGCGCGGAAGGTCTCGATGGGGATCGGGTAGAGCGGCGGCTTCATCATCGAGCACACCACCTCGCGCATGCTCTGCCCCGGCGGCAGGTGGCCGGACCACACGCGCACCCGGCTGGCCGGGTCGAAGATCGGCGCGAAGAACGGCAGGCCGCAGATGTGGTCGAGATGGCTGTGCGTCAGGAACAGGTCGAGGTCGGCCGGCCCCCGCGCCCGCAACGCCTCGCCCAGGCCGCGCAGGCCGGTGCCGGCGTCGAAGACCAGCAGGGCGTCGCCGCAACGCACTTCCAGGCAGGCGGTGTTGCCGCCGGTGCGCACCGTGTCGGGGCCGGGGGAGGCGATGCTGCCGCGCACGCCCCAGAAGCGCGCGCGCAAGGACCGCGACGGATCGGTGGATGAGCCGGACATCATCGTGTCGCATGGTTGCCCGGTCCCGATACCCAAGTCGAGTGAAAACTATCCGTCCAGACGGTGGTCGTCGCAGCCGGAGAGCCCCTATATCTTGGGTGTCCAAACCCATAAGATGTGGTAGGTTCCCCGGGCACCTCTTCTTTGCCGCCCGTAGGACGGCGCCGGGATCGTCACGGATGGACCCTGACAAGCTCGCCAAAGTCCTCGCCATGGCCGAGTCGGAGCACCAGGGCGAGGCTCTGTCCGCGTTGCGCGCCGCGCGCATCATGCTAGCGCGCGCCGGGATGAACTTCCGCGACCTCGCCGACGGCGCCCGCCCGCGCCCGGCCACCC
>Ga0196970_1001721_pt1 | contig 13399 bp, 20 predicted proteins | sample S1v_513CmetaG_FD_148672 | JGI IMG/M metagenome (GOLD analysis project Ga0196970, IMG submission 148672) | Soil microbial communities from Anza Borrego desert, Southern California, United States - S1+v_5-13C | ecosystem: Environmental > Terrestrial > Soil > Desert | place: USA: California... | reverse complement strand
GTCGAGGACGAGCCAAAAACAAAGGTGGATAAAAAGAAGCAGGCTTCTACTAAAAAGGCTGTCAAGAAAATAGCATCCTATAAATGGGGTGCTGATCCAAAGCGCGATAAGGTGATCCATGCTAATTACATGGCCTATCTAAAAGCGCATAGTTTGCCACGGTGGGGAAATGGCGAACTTGACGCTGATAGTAAAGGTATGGATGGAGCGGATACTCTTCGATTGCTGACATATGTTTCAAAACAGATTGCAATCAAGCCAAAGCGCATTGTTGATTTGCTACTGGATAAACCGGGACCAAAACTCGTTGAAGCAGTAGTAAAAGCGGCAACTTGGAATATCTGGCAATGGGCGAATTTCTGTTCTCGCTTATGGTCTGATACGCAAAATCTTGAACCGCCTATGCGCCGCATAGTAAATATCGACGTTGCTGATCTGTTTCCCGGTTGTGAAACTCCAAAAGTTTTAGATCGCTACGTAAATTTGATCAAAGACGATAGCGATGCCGTGCAGGCTTTGCGCAATTTGGCGATGATACGCTATCGCATTCGTTTGGTGTTTACTATCAAGCACGAATATGAAGTCTCACAAAAGACTCTGTATAAGTTGTTTGATCTAATGCATTTCACTGCAAGCGATAAATCGATTTGGGGAATTGCCGTCGATCTTAGTAAATCAGACGATTATTCTGCCTATCCTCGCGATGTAGCGATTTTGAAGCCAAACGATCTACGTAAATCGAGTGAGGTTGAAAGCTATCTTGATGAGGCAATTGATGCAGGCTATCGCGTGATCCTGCCGTTCGATCTGGTTCAAGGCAAGGCGACTAAACTCAAAGAAGTAAAACAAGGTCCAATCTATTCCAAGCTCTGCAAAAGCTGGAAAGGTCTTTCACCATTGATTACTATGCCGTTAGATAGTAAGATGGTCAAAGTTGCAAAGGTATCGAAATTGAGCGATATCTTGCTGGCGTAAATAACATCATCCAAACACAGGAGTAATCAGTATGGATGCCGTTGAAACCGATCTGCCGAAGGTCAAGAAAGTAAAAGTACCTGCCACGAAGACGGAAGCGAAGGCTACTGTCAAGACTAATGGCAGCAAAGCACCTGCAAAGCCCGCAAAGGCTGCTGCTACTAAGAATGCCAAGCCTGCAAAGGCAAAGGCTGACAAGGCTGCTAAACCCGCCAAGGCAGAAGCCAAGGCTCCCAAGGGCAAAGCCGCAGCTTCTACTAAGACCGCCGCTGCAAAGCCTGCAAAGCCTGCAAAGGGTGGTAAGAAGGCACCGATCACTGCTGAATCGATTGCTGCTCAAATCTCCAAGACTGTTGCTGCTGGCAAGGCTGAAACTGTCAAGGTTGACTATGCAGATAGTAAGTCCGTTGTTGCCGGTCTGGTAGCAAAGGCTTCTACCGTTCTGCTTCGTGCATATTCTGACAAGAATGTTTCTGCTGTTACGCATGGCGATAACGACATTGCCAAGGCTGCAAAGGAAATTCTTGCAAAGAATGCAAGTGCAGTACGTGCTACTGTAGTAGCAAAGCATTCGAAGAAGATGGCTGGTCCCATCGTTAAGGCTGCGAAGGCGGCGGATGCCGGTAAGCTCTCTGCTACCGATTATCGCGCAATTGCCTTTGAAGTCTGATTTTCAAAAGCAATAGTAAAAAGAAGCTCATCTTTTTGGTGAGCTTCTTTATTCAATCACGAGGTTGCAATGTCGTCCCTTAAAGTAAAAGTCCATTCTACCGTAGATGCAGCGGCGAAAGCTGGTGAGTTCTACGCTGTAAACACTTCTGATTTCAATAAGAAGCAGGCCAAAGGTCAGCTTGTCATTGGTATCAAAGCAAAAGACGGTTCTCCTATTCGCGTTCTTTTCCCGCCGACTTGGATTCCGCTCAATCTAGCAGAATATGCACCGTCTGACGATCTAGTAGCCGCAGCTTCGCTTCGCGAATACGTGCGTAAGGGTCTGATCACTCTTATTACTAAAGACTCCTACGATGCACTGATTCAGCATCCTTCCTTTGAAACCGAAGCAAAGCGCGTTGCTAAGATCACCAACGGATTCACCGAAAAGCTCAACAGTCAGGTAGAAATCGCCCTGTCTGCTTCTAGCAGTCCGATGGTAGATGCCAATGCTAGCGTGGACATGGTAGATACACCTATTACGGCTTCGCTGCTTGGCGCTGATAGCGATGAAACCGTAGTACGTGAGTTCAACAAGAACCTTCTCGGTCTTGGCTTGCCGGAACTTCGTACCCTTTCTACTAAGGGTCAGACTGGTTCGCTGGTGCAGGCTATCGCACTTGAACTGGAAACGCTTCTTACTTCTGGTCAGCTTGATATGCTGAATAATTCAGTTGAAAATACGCAAGCTTACAAAGATTTCCAGCAACGTGGCGGCACCGGCCCTAGCCTAACGTTCTGATAATTTAGTTTGCAGGGTGAGTTTGCTCTGCAAACTAAAGGGTGAGTAATGCGTAGGGCTGCAATCAAAGAACTAGTGAAAGGGCTGCCGAATAAAATCGAAAGTAGCCTTTTTACTATCCCTCTCCTATACAGTTCAAGTCTCTATATTTTGATCGATGGAGCGGTAATTTACTTAGGGGAAATCATCCTATCGTGCCGAGAGGATGGCAAGCAAATTGTTGGTCTGGTAGGGGATGATCAGGCTTACAGACTTTTGGATCGTTACGAATATTGCAACGTTAATGCGGTAGTAAAATCCAAAGACGTTTATGCATTAGAAGCGTCGATCAAAATCAAAAATTTCGAGTCAATCACTAAAGACCGTTGGGAGCTAACGCTTGTGCTGACCCAACTAGGTCAAGTAGTAAAAGTGTAGGAGAGTAACATGAATTTCTCTATTTGGGCAGGCGTCATCCTTCTTCTGGTGCTGTTCGGGGCATGGTATCTGTTTTTCCGTCGAAGTCCTTCAAAGGAAATCAATATCGAGTCGCAACCTGAATACGGCGATCCAATGCCAGCGGATCGTGAAAGCCCGCTAGTAGAAACTTTCCCTTCGATTGCAAATCCAGATTGGAGCGCAGTTGAAGAAAAGAAAGAGAAGGAAGACCCCGAAGCCGAAGCTGCCAACTATCAAGTTGATGAAGAAATGGTTCGCGACAATGCTATCGGCATGAGCGGCTATCTTACTAAGGAAGATCAGGATGCTGATCGTCAGGTAACTCATGTTACTGTTGGCGAGGCAAACGAAGAACCTTCCGAAGAAGAGCTTGAAGACTTGCAGGATTTGATCGACCGTGCGCCTGCTGGCGAAGTAAGTCCGGTCACGCCTGCTACTACTTCGACGCATTTCAAGGGTAAATTCACGGACGAAGAAATCCGTGCGATTTATAACTCTGACAAGGCTAACGATACTCTTGCTATCCAGTACGATTGTTCCGTGCGGACAATCCAGCGGATCAAGAATCGTGAAACCTACAAGCATGTTGAAATCGATACGCCTGCATAAACGGCTTTCACAATTTACTATTTGAGCCGCTAGACTTAACCGTTTAGCGGCTTTTTCTTTGTCTTGAGAGGGCATAATGGAACGAGCTTTGAAACTTTACGACAAGGTTTTCTATAAAGGTGAGATTAAAGATTACCTATACCGACTATTTACTATTATAGGGATAGATCAAACCGCTGATGGCCTTCTCTATCAGTTGCTTGCTGCCGGTGATAGTAAAGCTGATATTTCATTTTATACCAATAGGGCAGACCTGTTGGAATATGTCTATAGCGGCGCTCCGAAATATCAGTTCAACGATACAGTTTACTATTTCTTTGACAAAGAATGCGTCAAAGGGGTGGTTATGCGAGTGCTAACCAGCTTTAGCAATAAACAAAATCGCTATGAAGTGCTATTTGAGAATGGCACTGTACTTGATGTAAATGAGGATCAAATTTTCCAGTTCGATCCATCGAAAATGATGGATAGTACGTTGACGACAAAGAATCATGTCAACAAAGTAAGAGAGAACATTGGAAGGGTGGTTTCGGAGCTTATCAAGCGTGGCGAAGTGCATGATGCTTCAAAGTACGAAAATCCTGAAAAGCTCCTGCTAGATGCAATGGAGTATATCAATACGAACGAAGGTCCAGCGCCTTATGGGTCGGTTGAATATAGACGGCGTACCGCTATATTAAAACCGATGCTACAGCATCACTACGCGCACAATTCTCATCATCCAGAGCATTATGCCAATGGTGTTTACGGAATGTCCCTAATGGACATAGTAGAATTGCTTTGCGATTGGCAGGCTGCTTCTGTGCGCAACAAAGACCCTGAAATGAATATCACTCATGCTTGTGAACGGTATTGCATTGATGCGCAGATGAAGCGCATTTTCATGAATACCGCCGATCTTATGGGATGGAAGTATAAATGAACGGATATCCTGACGATTTCAATGAACTTCCGGATAGTATAACAGCCATGAAAGCTATCAGGAAAAATGACTATTCGGAATGGACGCCTCGCGATACTCTGATCCACTTGCTAAAGAAAATCGATGCAGGTGAGAAAATTGGCGAAAATCTTCTCGTTGTTTACGAGGAAGAGGATGAAGACGGCCCTGCTACTTGTCTTCTATGTGCTAGTAAAGAAATGCGGGATACTCTTCTTGTCGGAATGCTAGAAGAAGCCAAGCAGATGGTTGTAAATGGCGATAAGGATGAAGACTAATGGATTTCTCCACATTTGAACACGTTACGTTCTCTACTAAACGCGGATTTGATGCGGCTATTAAGAATGTTCGCGGCTATATTGGTGGAGTGTTAGTAGTTAGTCCTACCGCACTTGATCAATTGAAGTCTTGGAAAGACCTACAAGATAAGCTCACTGCCGCCAAAGCAAATGTTGATGGTGTAGATAGCTTCTTTGGCGATATCCCGATAGTAGTTCAAGGTGACAATGGGATGGACCTTGTGCTTGTTCCGCTCAAGCATGATGTTTATCTTCGTTTGCAGAATCATAAGGCATAATAGTAAAATGAAGACTTTCGTATTTCTAACAGGTTCATCTAGCGTAGGTAAGACCACGCTGATGGATAGCTTCCACGATCATTATACTATTATGCCCTCGCTCCAACAGAAATATACTATCGACACGGACCATGACTCTATGCCCACTCATGATGCTGTGCAAGTAAATGTGCATAAGATTGGCATGGCTTTTCGCGATATTCGTGCGCAGCTTGGCAATCCATCGTGGGAAGAGCTACAAGCAAAACCAGAAGTAGGGATTGCGCAACAGAACGGCGGAATGCAGGTTTATGAGGATCGCATTCTTACTGCCGCTCACAGTGATATGCAGGGTGTTTTGCTATTTGAGCGCAATCCTCTGGATATCATTGGTTACTCCTATGCATTTGGATTGCCCTTAGATCACATTCAGCATCTTGAACAGCAGGCTCTCAAGATTTTCCAGATTCTTACTACCATGCACAAGGTCGTCTTTGTGTATCGTAAAGTAGACTGGTCTTTCCCTTATGATCGTCAAAACAATGCTCGTCCAGATGAGCGTGTTCGTCGCGTCTGTGATCATTGGATAGGAAAACAAATCGACTTTTACTCTATGAATGGAATGCCGAACCTGACAATTCACCATAGCGTAAATAAAGGTGAAGCAGAAGTCGATGAAATCATGAAGTTGGTTGTAAATGGGTATTCCCAAAATAATAGTAACAGATCGGGTACGGCTTCCTAAGAAGCTGATCCCGAAAGAAGACATAGTAGATCGTTATGTCATCGAACTGTTTGATGATGTTAAGTGCGGCCCATGTTCTAACAGACCGGATCGTGGGCCGGACAACGAATTGTGTATAGAATGTCCAGCCTTTCAAGGTGTGCATCGTTTTTACAATTCGAAAGAGGCGAAGGAAGGGATTTGGAGTCTCCCGCAAGCAGACTTGCATGGTATTAAGAGCTACTTGCGCGGGGAAGGCAAAGAGTTCAAAGTAATCGACAAGCGTCCAATCCATGAAGTAAAAACGCCGTTCAAATTCAACGGTAAGCTTTACCGCAAGGGGCAGGTGGACGATGAGGGAAATCCACGGCCTGATCAAGTAAAGGCGGTCAAGCGGTGGATGAAGAAAAAGAACGGAGTTATTCAGGCTCCCGCACGTTCTGGCAAGACAGTTATTGCTACTTATTGCTACACTGCATTGCAAGTAAAAACTGTCATCATTGCTAATCAAAAGGAACTGTTGAATCAGTTCTATGAAACCGCTGTTGGTGAACCGGCTCCCCGATTTGTAAGAGGCAAGTTCCAGCCTTCGGACAAGAAAGCAGGACGTTTCCCTGTTACTAATCTCAAGAAAGTTCAAACGAGAACCGGCGAACAAGTCATCTTCATGCCATCCTCGTTTAGCAATCTTGAGCAATACATTGCCAAGCATGGCTTCCCCGATGTTCTACTAGTCACGTATCAATCCTTCATCAAGGATATCAAGCGTGTCGCACAGATCATCAACAAGAATTATTCTCTTGCTATTGTAGATGAACAGCATGGCGCGGGTGCAGATGCGTACCTGCGCTTTGTTGCGTCTTTGAACCTGAAATATCGCCTCGGTCTTACTGCTACGCCTGATCGTAAAGATTCGCGTAGTAAGTTGGCTGCGCGTGTTTTCGGGCCGGTCGTCGCTAAGATCGATACTGTTACTTTGAAGCCGACGATTGAGTTCTATCCGGTCAAGGCAGAGCCAAAATCAAAGCATACTACGTGGTATGGTGCAGCCAAATGGGCAAAAACAAATAAAGAACGAAATGTTGAAATAGTAAAAATGGCGTTCAATGATCTACGCAATGGTCATAACGTCATCATCATTCCTGTGGAACATAAGGACCACATGGATCATCTAGTAGAAATGATCAATCATCAGGCCAGAATCAACTTCAAAAAGAAGAAAGAGAACTGGCCCGCCGATCTAGCAAGAGCTTTCCATGGTGGAGTAAAAGATCGTCTTGAGGTTCTGAATTGGGTTGACGATATATCTGACACTTCTAAAATACATAAAAAGCTGCCTACACAGTCGCCTAGAGTGCTGGTTGCTATCCGTGGCATCATCAAACAAGGCGTTGATATGAAGCGCCCATCGATGCTATACTCCATCTTGCCAATGTCTGCTAAATACAAAGTCGGGGCACCGATGTTCTACCAAATGAGCTTCCGCGTGTGTACGCCGTTCAAGAAAGCTCCGCCGGTAGTAAGAATCTTTGTCGATAACATTCCGATGTTTGCACGATGCGCAACGTCGATCTTGTTCAATGAAGTGTATCCGAACTCGACAAGAAAAGACCCGAAGAACGGTAGATACGTTCTTGCAGATTACGAACAAGCGAAGAACCTTGTAGCGGCGCGAACGTCTGGTAAAACAAAAGAACGCCAAAGTGGAAAATGGTGGTAAGGGATGGTAACTAAAACAAAACGGTCTAGGGATGATGGAGTTGAGCTAATCTCCATCATCCGAGAAGATAAGACCTACAAGCGTTCGAAGAAACAGCTTGAACGGATCATGGCCGATGTTGATGTTAAGCTTCTAGTTCAGGAGCTTTTCAATCTGCAAACTACACGCGGTGTCACTGCTCTTTCTAGTAAAAGAATCATTCAAGACGCCATGCGTATCTTGATTAATTCGTCCGTAGAAGAAATCGCTGTCCGTTCCCGCTGCACAAGTATAAAGATGCAAGCATTGCAGGCTTTGATCGAAATCGAAGAACTGCATTCTCATCTATCCAAGTATTTGCTCTCCAAGTTTGCCAATCAAATGAAGGCAGGTGGGCATACTACTATCACAGCACAGCGTTCACAGGTTGATGTTTATCTTCGTGCCTTCATTGAAGTAAAACGTAACCTTGAATACATCACGAAGATGGCTGATCTTGTGGTTAGCGACGTCGATCAGGCTGGATGGGCATTGAAACGCATTCAGGAAGCTCTTGATTCTACTAAGAAGGATCGTTGATATGTCGAAGCAGCTTTTCAATAACCCGAACGGGCATAGAGGCGCAGCAGAAGTAAAAATTCCAATGCACGAACTCTATAACATTCTACTCAAGCGCATTGAGCGCATGGATGGCAACTTCGATCCTGATGCTATCTGCCAACAGATTTGCGTTGATATCGAAAAGCAGCAGGGCACGTTCCCCAACTTTGTGGAAAAGATTTCTACTATTGACTTGAGTGCCTTGTTGGTTAAGCTCAAAGCTATTACTGGCGATATACCAACATATGAAAAGCCTGTTGCTATTTGGGATACTGAATCTTGTGTGCAGTATCACGTTGCTGATCAGCATGTTAAAGAAGCATGGAACTCTTATGCTAATAAAAGCGCACTGGAAGACGCCGAAGCGTATATGCGTGGCGACCTCGGTGTTAAAAATCCAATGACGCTGCATCAATGGGCACCTTCTCTTACTTTCGAAAAGTGGGCGGAGAAAAACGGGCATACAGTTCTACCGTTCGACAAAGCAGCAAGCTTGTTTCTTGAAAAATATGAGGGGAAGTAAAATGCTCAATAAGAATTGGCTTGCATTTGCAGGACCGCCTCAAAAAGTTGATGAACCGAATACGACCAATTACAAGGGCTTTAAGCAAGGTGATGTAGTAAATGACGAAGGTGAAATTCTCTATATGGTAGTAAATGAAGGGAATATCGTCGAGATTTCATTCGTTTATTCTGGTACGTTGAGAGTTAATCCAGAGCAAGCAGAGAATGCCAAGCGTTTCGGGTGGGAAATCGCTAAGGTAGAAAAAGAGCATGTTCTGATCAGTAGATAACGGGGACTGAAATGCTTGATTGGGGACTGAAAAATATTACCGTTTTTAGCATAGACGGTAATAGTGTTGCGGATATGTTGCTTGCCTTTTCAATTATACTAGTTGCCAGCATCGCTTTTGCCAGATTGACTAGATGAAACTGCGGCTTTGCCGTAAATCAAATATGAAATGATACGCATTTCGCATTGCAGTTTCTAAGGGATAGTAAATGAATCCGGGTGAATATTGCACCGAAAACAATGGCATTCTGTTGGAAGCAAACAATGGAATGGTTACTTATTTGAAATACGGTAAAACCGAAGTGTCCATTGAACATGCCGAAGCATTGAAGGCTTATCGCTGGACGATTGTCGGTGATCCAAAAGACGGCAAAGTTATAGTAGAAAGATACCCTAATAGGTAGGTCAATGAACGATCAGCAAAAAGCCGTTTACGACAAGCATGTAGTCGAACAACTCAAGTACCTGCAATCAGCTAATTTAGAAGTCCATATCCCGGCAAAGGGTCTTCCTTACTTTGCTAACAGGACTCCGAAATATTCTAGATTGACTGGTAAAAGAAAGTAATGTCAAAGCGTTTCAAGACTGTCGAACTAGCGTCCTCTGCCGAACAGATGGAAGAAGCAGAAGAACGAAAGGCTACTAAAAAGCCGAAAGTTGACCCGCTAGAATACATGGAAGGCATCGTCAATGACATGATGCTTGACCTGCAAAACAATAAGCTGCAACAAGTAAAAACTACTCGTCAGTTTCGAACATCGTCGCTACCATTTTGCCCTATTCTAGAGTTCGTCAAAGACCCGCAGTTTGAAGAGTATTCGAAGTCTCATTATACTACTACCGGAACGGCGATCCACGAAACTATTCAGTCTTGGCTATCGGTTTCAAAGTTCTCGCAAGATATGATCTACGGTAGCTGGCAATGCACTGGCTGCAAAGAAATAAAACTGAACCAAATGCGCCCGCGTAAACTATGCGGCTGTTCGCATACAGTTTCTACTACTGATTTTCATCGTGGATGGCCGAAGCATTGGACCTATGTAGAAGTCGAATACGACTATCATGGTCTGACTGGTCATATTGACCTTATAGTAATACCGCGACCTGACTTTGCATTCACCGTTGATTTCAAGACCACCGAATTGCAAAAGAAGAAATTGCGCTGGTCATGGAAAGAAGATAAAGTATCCTCGCCAAACTACGTAGCGCAGGTTCGCACTTATTCTACTATTCTTGACAAAGTGCATGGATTGCCGATCAAGGGTTGGATGCTAGTAAACACTGAACGTGGATCACCTATCCGCAAACGTTCTGATTTTCATCCGCAAGTAGGAAAATGGGGTCCAAAGCATTCCGAAAAGTGGGCAACAATTCTTGATAGCTCCATCAAGAACAATCGCATACTTCGTAAGCTGGAAAATGCCGTTGAAGCAGAAGATAAAGCAGAAGCTGAAAAGCAACTTCGACGCATTGTAGTAAATCGACCATGCCATAGTCCAGAGGATTATGAAAACTACATGAAGTATAAGTTCTATGACGGCCGTTGCCCTCATCAAGAAACGTGCTTTCATGGTTCGAACAAAGCAGTATTCAACATGATCATGGGGGAGTTGGCGAAAAAGGAATGATTCATTTAAACTACACTAAAGTAAGAGCCGAGTACGATATAGAAGGTTTCTTCACTCGTACAGTATCATGCCCTAGAGGCCGTGAAGGCGATTGTAAATCATGCCCGCATGTTAAACTCCAACTGCAAGATGATCGTGGGGACGAATTTCGCTGTTTGGACCTTGACTTGACGGACGTAGAAGTAAGAACCTATTTGTCGCCTTTTATCTTCAAAGGTAAGCATTTATCTGACACCACGGCAGCAGTAGTAACCCATAGAGAGTCCATTTTAGCAGAAGCTAGACTCCCTATCGAAGTAGTAGAACAGGCATTTTCGTTCAAAGAGTTCTGTGCTAAAATACAGGATTTGAGCCACCTGTTTATCCATCAACTTATGGAGCGTATTACTACGGGTGAAATTGTTTTGCATTATCAAGAGGCTAAGAAAAAGTTGACAAAATAGCTCAAAATTGCGATACTGAAATGCGTCTGCTTCACCGGGGAAGTAGACTCCGCAGGTTCATCAGTAGGGCGTTGAACCGTAGTAAAAGAAATGGTAATCATTACACTTCGAGGGAATATATAATGGTCTCTATTAGCGACCTAATGAAGAAGCGCGTCCTGTTTTCAAATAGCGGCTTGGTTCTTACTCACGATAACAGAAATAGTCTTCTGAATATCTCACTTCGAGATAGTAACACGGGAAAGGGGCATGAAATCGGCCTACCAATTGAGGCGAAACAATTGGAAATCGTAAACTTTCTTACTAATACCTATGCGGATGCCAAGCGCGGTTTTGTGCAGCAATCAGCATGGGAGAATCCAGAAGTAAAACTGGATGCATCGATCAATTCAGCGCAGAAGATAGCACTCGGTTATTACGTCATGCTGTCGTTCCTCTGCAACAGCGAAACCGGAACTCGCGATATTTGGCTTGTCTTCCGCACCATTCATCACTCGCTGATTTCTTACTTGCGCAATCGCGCAATCTCCAATGAAATTTTGATGCGCTACAAGGTAGCGTTGCTGTCTTGCCACCTGTCCGGTTATACAATCGCTGACATTAGCAAGATCGAGCGTATGTTCGAAGTCTGTGGCCTTAACCGCCAGAACTACATTTTCTATCTTTTACTAGTTCTGGATGGGATGACCGACAATCTTGTTTTCGATAAGCAAGAGAAATTTGTCCTGTCAGTTGCCAACATGGAGCGTGAAAAGAAAGAGTTTATTAGCCAGCCTTCTATTAAGAAGCTGTGCCTCTACCACGCGCACAAAAAGCTCCGCTTTATTACAGAATCGAACCGTTTCTCCCCCGAAGACATGGCGAATGAATTGCAGATGGCAACACAGGTTGCTTATACTACAGTTCGACCTCTAAAATCGATTGCCTATAGCGAGAACTATGCTCGTCGCTCAATGACGAACACGGTAAATCGTATCATCCACGCCTACACTACCTACGAAAGCAGAAAGCGTTTGGTAGCAGGAGTAGATGGATCAGTGAATACGCATTTCATGCTCACTGATAGTATAACGAAAAGCGAAATTGACGTATCGTTTCAAGATAATCTTGCTAACTCTCTGGCATTTTCAGAAGATCGCATGATTGATTACTTGGACGCATATCAAGCGTAGGGCTACATGAAAAAACGAGTTGCTGTCCGTACTAAAAAGAAGTCTTCAACTCGTGTATCGCCAGAGGATCAGGCTATCAATAATATCTTCATTGAAGAAGAGCCTGATCCTACTGTGGCCGATCAAGAACGTTTTGCTGACCTTAATTTGGAAAGCCCTAAAAGTAAAACAGACGAGAGCTACGAATACGTCGATTACGGGTTGGATGAGGAAGACAGTAAAGCAAGATGGGAGACAATAGCGCAAGAGAAGGCCAAAGAAGTAAATGAAATCTTGATCGACATGCTAGCTACTTTGGATGCTGTTAAGAGCGCCGAAGAGTTTGTCAACAAGAACTTTTCTACTAAATTGGATATCGTTACATCACCTTTCTTGTCGGATATCGAAGCAATGGCGGTAGCCAAAGTCAAAAGCCTTCTACTAGAAGGCTTTCAATTCGATAACATGGAACAGAAGATGGCCTTGTTTTTCAAGTACGTCGGCAAGAACGGCGCAGCACGTATGGTCAATCCAGTAGAGGCAATGGAACGCTATCTAAGCGAAACCGAAAAGGAAAACAATCCTTACGGCGCGATTGGTATGGTTCGTTCGTTTGATAAAAAGAAGTAAAACATGCGTGAATTTAAGTTGCACATGATTGCGGCGGTAGGGAAAAACGGAGCTATCGGCCTTGAGGGTAAATTGCCTTGGCACAAGCCGGATGATCTTCGTATCTTCAAAACTCTTACTACCAATGCGCTGATTATTGTTGGTAAGAGAACTGCGGACACTCTGCCGAATCTTCCCGGCCGCACAATTATCAAGTGGTCGCCTAAGTACGGTTCTCCAGAACTGCTATTAGAAAATATAATGGAAAACGAAGACGTCTACGAGGCATGGCTGTGTGGCGGTGCTTATGTGTACGAAAAATTCGCTCATCTAGTAAATGGCAATCGGATTGTCAACTACATTGACTATGATGGTCCGTTTGATACAGAGTTCCCATTCGAAGCGTATGGGTTAGTAAAATCAGTGAGTTAGCCATGTCATCTGACGCTGAATTGATAACAGCGGAACTATTCAAAGCGGATGAAAAATTCGATCTAGGTCTTACTAGCAAGGGCAGTGCGTTGTGGATACGGTGTCCGTATCATTCTGACGGTCGGGAGCGCACTCCATCTTTTATGCTTACTATTGACCCTGAAAGCAGTTTCTTCCAGCGTGGAAAATGCCATGGTTGCGGGGCATTCAAGCACTATAACGATATAGCCGACCATTTCAATCTTACTAAAACGGACAAGAACTTCAAGGCGGTCGGTGTCAAAAGACTAGGCTTCCGTGAAAAACTAAAAAGTAAGCAGTCAGAAAGCGATGGCTTCACTGCATATTT
>Ga0196970_1001720_pt1 | contig 13402 bp, 10 predicted proteins | sample S1v_513CmetaG_FD_148672 | JGI IMG/M metagenome (GOLD analysis project Ga0196970, IMG submission 148672) | Soil microbial communities from Anza Borrego desert, Southern California, United States - S1+v_5-13C | ecosystem: Environmental > Terrestrial > Soil > Desert | place: USA: California... | reverse complement strand
GCATGGCCGCCGACATGGCCTGGATGTTGGGGTCGGGCGGGGCATCGCACAGGGTGCCGATGCGCAGGAACTTGTAGCGGGCATCGGCTGCGGTAATGCCCGAAGCGCCGACGCCGTAGAACTCAACCTTCCGGGCCCGCGTGACGGCATCGACCGCACGCTCCAGTTGCTCCATGTCCAGGACCCGAATGGTGTCCTGCAAGACCTGGATGTTATGCGTGAGCAGCTTTGAGGCAATGGCCGCCAGGGGATCGTCCGGCCGGATATCCTCGGACTGGGCGGGCGTGGGCACGACCAGGTCCTGGGCCAGGGCGACCTTGAACTCGTGGTAGCCCCGGTACCCGAGGGACTGGCAGAACCGAATCACCGTTGCCTCGCTGGTCTCGGTGGCGGCGCCCACTTCGGTGACCGACTGGTAGATGACCTGGGACGGACTTTCGAGGATGTACTCCGCGACCCGTCGCTCGCCCCGGGAGCAGTTGGGCAGGCGGGAGCGGATTTTGGCCTGCACGCCCTCGGCGTTTGCGTAGACCTGGATCAGTTCGTCCACGTTGCTTCCTCCTTGGGCGGAATGGCCGCCGCTTGCCTGGCAGAGGCCAGGATTCGTACTGGAGCGATCATGGCAGAGGGCTCCACCTGCCAGGTGCGGGTCCGCACGGTCTCCTCGAAGGCCGTGAGCATGGGGCCGTAGACATCGGCGCCGGGGCGGGCCGGGTCGGGGTACTGCCAGTGACCGTCGCCGTCGGTGCCGGTGATGCTAAGGGCGTAATGATGCCGCTCCGTGCTGCTGACAACCTGGACGGTGGCGAGCAGGCCGCCCTTTCCCCGGAGGAGCAGTGCAGCCTGGTCTTCGCTGAGCGCCGCCGGGTGCACCCGGCGTGCGGTTTCGGCAGCAGCAACGGCCCAGTCGGGTCCGAGGGCGGCGACGAGCAGGTCGATGGCGTGAATGCCCATGTTCATGAGAACGCCGCCGGAGCGGGCCGGGTCATCCTGCCAGGTGCTGCCGGGCTGAAGGTAGGCCTTCAGGCCGTGGTAGACTTCGGCCCGGGCGGCCAGCGGCCTGCCGATGCCTGCCGCGGCCTCGGCGACGCCGGGCATGAAGCGCAGGGCGGAGCCAGTCAGGAACGGGGTGCCGATGGCGACGAGGGCCTCGGCCTCGGCCTGAGTGAGGGTGAGCAACTTGTCTACGTAGGCGGGAATGCCCGCCTCCAGGGCAAGCCGGGCGTGGGCGAAGTGATCAGACGTGTACGATGTGATGATGACGCCGTCGGGGGCGGCGCCGGAGACGGCGGGGCCGGCCGCCGCCGCCGCTGGCGTGGCCGCCACCATCGCCCCGAACCGGGCGCCGAACTCGGCGGCCCGCCCCGGGTCGTAATCCCAGACGGCGCTGATGCTGTGCCCCCGCTGGGTCAGAATCTCGGCAAAGGCGTAGGGATGGCTCAGCGTAAGCCCAATAATCGCAAACCGCATCGCCCTAGGCGCCCCGTGTCACAGGCTGCCCGGTGCGGGCCGATTCGTAGGCCATCAGGGCGACTTCCATCGCCCGGAGGCCATCTTCGCCGGTAATGGGCGGGCGGGTGTTGGTCGTCACGCACTTGATGAAGTCGTTGACCAGACCCTCATCCATATCCGACCCGTAGGGGACCCAGGCAGCGACCTTGTCGTCGTTGTTGTAGAGCGACAGGTTCTGGCTGAAGGCATCCAGCGAAATGGTGCCCTTGGTGCCCACGATCTCCATGGTCACGTCGCCCCAGGTGGGGTAAGCGGCCGGGCGGGACCAGGAGGGATCGAGCGTGGCGAAAGCGCCGCCTTCCAACTCCATGGTCAGCATGCCGCAGTCATCGGCGGCAATGTCGTGGAATCGCTTGTCAATTTCGGCGTAGACGGAGGTAAATTCCTTCCCCAGGAACCAGCGGATCAGGTCGGCCACATGGACCGTGTGGTCCATAACGGCGCCGCCGCCGGCCAGGGTCGGGTCAGCGAACCAGCCACCGGGCATACGGCCGTGGTTGGTCCCCTTGATCGCCAGGATTTCGCCTACGGCGCCCTGCTCAATCGCCTGCTTCACCCGGAGAACGGGCGGGGCGTAGCGGCAGGGGAAGGCGGTCATGAACTGAACGCCGGCTTCACGGGCAGCGGCGACCATCGCTTCGGCATCGGCCACAGTGGTGGCGATGGGCTTTTCGCACAGGATGTGCTTGTCGGCCCGGGCCGCCTTGACGGCGATCTCTTTATGATGGACGTTTGCGGACGTGATGATGACCGCATCAATATTGGCAGCGAGGGCCCTATCCAGGTCGGGCTCAAAGGCGCAGCCGAACTGCTTGGCGGCGGCAGCGCCCCGGGCGGCGTCTTCATCCCAAATAAGGGCGAGTTCGGCGGCGGGGTGCTTCACCACGGCAGCGGCGTAGCTGTACCCGTGGAAGTGCGCAAGGCTCAGAATGGCGATCCGCATAACTAGAACGCCTCCTTGGAGATGTTGACCGGGCGCCCCGTGCGGGCCGACTCGAGGGCGGCCAGGCTGATTTCGACGGCCTTGTAGGCGTCATAGGCGGTGACGATAGGCGTCTCGCCCTGCTTGATGCAGCGGCCGAAGTGGCGGATTTCAGTGGTGTAGGGGCTCTCCCGCAGGGGGCTTTCGGGCACGGCCACACCGGTGACGCCGGCTTCGGCGGCCCGCCGCTGTACCACCACGGGCTGGATTTTCGCGCTGTCGAAGTCGATGAGGCCCTTGCTGCCGGTGACCTCAAAGCCGTAGCGGAAGCCGCTGTGGCTCCAGGTGCCTTCCACATGGGCGATGGCGCCCGAGGCGAAGCGCAGGGTGACCAGAGCGTAGTCGAGCCGCTCGCTGGTGCGGGTGGAGAGCGACTTGGCGTAGACCCGCTCCACTTCGCCGAAGGTCCAGCGGAGCCAGTCGAAGTCGTGAATGATCATATCCAGCGTCAGGGTGCCGCTGCGGGCGTAGTCGGCGTACCAGTCGTCCCAGCCGGTCGGGAAGATGCCGCCCCGGGTGGTGCGAATGACGCCGGGCTCGCCGACCTTGCCTTCCAGGACCAGGTTCCGGGCCCGCTCGTACTCGGGGAAGAACCGGAGCACGTGGGCGACGTAGAAGTGAACGCCCGCCTCGCGGCAGACTTCGATCATGGCGCGGGCATCGGCCAGGGTCGGGGCGAGGGGCTTTTCGCACAGGACGTGCTTGCCGGCCCGGGCGGCCTTCTCCACGTACTCCCGGTGGTAGGGCGTGGGCACGCAGATGTCGATCAGTTCGATGGTCGGGTCGCTGAGCAGGGCGTCGAAGGTGGGCGCCACGGTGGCTCCGACCCGGGCAGCGTTGACCGCGGCCGCTTCGGGGCGCAGGTCGTAAATGGCAGCCACCTGGTGCCCGGCTTCCTGGTGGGAGCCGGCGTGGACTGTGCCCATGGTTCCGGCACCGACAATACCGACACGCATGATGGGATGACCTCCTATGTAAGCACATGGGGTGGATGGACGCTACTTTTCCGTCAACGAATGAAGGTTTTCTTCATGCGGAGGGCTAATTCCCTGCTTGTACCCCGCGTTTCGTAAGAAATCTTCATGGAGGAACTTGTAGATGATCAACTTCAACGGCCTGGGCATGCATCTCGGCAACCTCTCCCGCCTGTCCCGGGCAAAGAGCCGCTCCATCAGCCCGGAGAACTTTACGGGCGAAAAGGGCCGTGGCGGCATGGCCACCACCGGCACCAACGCCGAGTACGCCCGGGACCTGGGGCAGGGTTGGAAGGTCTCCCCCTCCATCTTCGTGCAGTCCGGCGAGGTCTTCACCCTGGGCACCATTGAGGGGCCGGGAGCCATCAGCCACATCTGGATGACGGCCTTCCCGAAGTACTGGCGCCACCTGATTCTGCGCTTCTACTGGGACGGCGAGGAGCAACCTTCGGTGGAGGTGCCTTTCGGCGACTTCTTCTGCAACGGCTGGTGTGAGCGGACCAACGTCAGCTCGGTGCCGGTGGCGGTCAATCCGGCCGGCGGCATGAACAGCTATTGGGAGATGCCCTTCCGCAAGTCCGCCCGGGTGACCATCGAAAATCGGTGGCATGAGCCGGTCCATCTCTATTACCAGATCGATTACACGCTGACCGAGGTGCCAGAGGATGCCGCCTACTTCCATGCCCAGTGGCGCCGGTCGAACCCGGTGAAGTACAAGGATGTACATACCATCCTGGACGGTGTCCGGGGACACGGGCAATACGTGGGCACGTACATCGCCTGGGGGTCGAACAACGGCGGCTGGTGGGGCGAGGGCGAGGTCAAATTCTACCTCGACGGCGATACCGACTGGCCGACGATTTGCGGGACGGGGACCGAGGATTATTTCGGCGGCGCCTGGAACTTCGAGCATCCGAAAGGCGAGTACGGCGAGTATTCGACGCCGTTCCTGGGTATGCCCCAGGTACTGCGGCCGGACGGGCTTTACCGGAGCCAGCAGCGGTTCGGCATGTATCGCTGGCATGTGATGGACCCGGTTCGGTTCGAGCAGGACCTGCGGGTCACGGTGCAGGCGCTGGGCTGGCGGAACGACATGCGCTACCTGCCACTGCAGGACGATGTGGCCTCGACGGCGTTCTGGTATCAGGCGGAGCCGCATGCGCCGTTCCCGACGCTGCCGGACAAGGATTACCTGGAGGTGATTTAGGCCCGTGGGCGCCCGGCGGCTTCGCCGGGCGTTTGCTCTGCCCTACGCCGTGGTCAGCCGGGCAGCAAGGCGGATGGCATAGGCCGCCCGGGTTTCGCCGGGTGCGGGCTGGGTGCCGGCGGCGCCCGCCCGCTTGGCCCATTCGGCCGCATCGGCCTCGGCCACGGGCGCATCGGGCCGGAACAGCAGGTCGGCCGCATCGCCGGTGATGATGCCGCCGGCGGCCAGCCACTGGACCGCCGCAAAGGCCGGGTCCGCCTGGTCCACATCGATGAACCAGTAGAGCGGGATGCCGTGGTCAACGAGGGCTTTTTGATAGCGGCGCATCTGCCTGCGGTCATGGTAGATGGCACTGGGTGTGGTGGAATGGGCGACCGCAAAGGCCGCCAGGGCGCCCGCCGACTCGCCGGCGTTCCACTCCGTGGGATGGAGCCGGAACGCCCCGTTGGTGATATGCGTCAGGCCCAGGTTCTTGTTGCCGGCCACCAGGTTTTTCACCGTCGGGCTCAGCAGGGCGCCCACGGGAATCTGGAAGGGGCGCATCTTTTGCAGATTGCCCGGGGTCAGGTCGGAGTTGCAGCACCGGTGGACATCCACAAAGATGTAGAGCCCTAGGCCGGCGGAGTCGGGCCGGAGGCGGGCACGGCTGGCGGAGTTCCAGGCGACCACGATATCCTGCTCACGCACCGTCTCGTAGGCCTTGAGCCGCCGGGATTCCCGGATGTACGGGTACTGCGAGAGGCCGTGGTCGGTGCCCATCACATCGGGCCGGAGGAGCAGTTCGGGGTAGCCCTGGCCGCCGTCGTCCCGGGGCGCCTCGGTCTGGAGCCAGTAGAGGAAGCTGAGCGAGAGCCGCCGGGCTTCATCCAGCACCCGGGCCTGCTCCGCCGGCGCCTTGTCGATTAGGTTGGCGCCGTGGTAGTCGTTGCCGGGCCAGTTGATCATGGCGATGTCGTTTGGGAAGCCCGTCAGGGCGCCGGCATCGACGAGGCGCCGGTAGGTCCAGAAAGGCAGGCCGATGGGGCCGCCGGTTTCGAACATCTTGTAGCCGTTGAAGCTGAAGGGCTGGCTGTCACGGAAGGCCTCGTAGCCTTCGGGCTTGGGGATCACGTGGGACTCGCCCGGCCGGTACTCCACAGCGAAGGGGAAAGTGAAGCTTTGCACGGCCTCGGGGTTGCGAACCGCGGGGGCCGAAGGTTCGCCGGTTTCGGCGAAGGACTCCATCCCCGTGCGGTAGGGGATGTCCGCCAGAGGCAGCAGGTCGCCCAGTTCGGTGGCGTCGACTACGGCATTGGCCTGAATCCGGATGAAGTCGCCTTCCAGTTCCGAAGGGGCGCCGCCGATCTTCCGGACCGTGACGCTGCGAATCAGGTCGCCATCACGTTCGACACTGACGGGTACGGTTTCATACAGGACGGTCAGAAGCCCGGCTTCCCGGGCCGGCCGGAGCATCTCGTCGATGACGGCCACGCCGACCTTCGGCTCGTAGCAGAGACGGCTGACCCAGCCGTTGCCGGGGTTGTTGCCCGTCATGCCGTGGTGCTGCCGGTAGTGGTCACGTACGCTGCGCCGGAACTGGTTGTAAGCAGCCGTCCCGCCGAAGCGCTCGATATGTTCGTGCTCATCCAGGGCCGATACGCCTTGGGATGTCAGCTGGCCACCCAGCCAGCGGGTCTCTTCGGTCAGAATGACGCTTCGGCCCATGGCCGTGGCCCGCAGTGCGGCGGCCGTGCCGCCGGCCCCGCCGCCCACCACGAGCACGTCGCAGGAGATCATCACCAAAAATAGTCCCTCCTGATTGGAGGATTCCTTCATCATCTAGCGAAACAAACGGCAGAATTCTTCACAAGGGGCTGATGGCTGATGGAATGGATCAACGCCCGGGACCCTCGCTTTACCCTGAACGGCCTGCACTGGCATGCCGAGAACGGCGAAACCTTCGCCCGGCTTCCCCTGCGGGCCGACGACACCCTGCGCCCGGAGGTCAAGAACCTGGGCCGCCACCTGTCCGGCGGGCGCCTGCGCTTCCGCAGCAACACGACGGAGATGACCGTGCGGGTCGCCCACAGCATGGACCCGTTCATGTTTAACATGGCCCGGGTCGGCAAGGCGGGCCTGGACCTGTACGTCGGCGAGCCGGGCAGCATGAAGATTTGGGGGACGACGTACTGGCAGGATCCCAAGGAGCTGCGCTATGAGCATAGCTTCTTCAAGGGCCTGGCGCCCGAGGAGCGGGAGTTTACGCTCTATCTGCCGCTCTACAACGACCTGGCCGACTTGGAGATTGGCCTGAGCGAAGGCGCCACAATCTCTGCGCCGAGTGCCTTTGCAGTGGAGAAACCTGTCGTCTTCTATGGCAGTTCGATTACCCAGGGCGGATGCGCCAGCCGGCCGGCCAATACCTACGTCAACATGCTGAGCCGTAAGCTGAATGTCGATGTGGTCAACCTGGGGTTCTCCGGCAACGGCATGGGCGAGCCGGAGGTGGCTGCACTGCTGGCCGAAATCGACGCAGCCTGCTATGTGCTTGATTTCCACATCAACATCATGACGGTCGATGGCCTGCGGAAGGTCTACCTCGCCTTCTACGAGACGCTGCGGGCGGCGCACCCGACGACGCCGATTCTGATGGTGTCGCAGATTTACACGACCCGGGAGCGGATTGAGCCCGAGTGGGCGCAGAAGCGGGTCGATCAGACGGCCGTGATTCGGGATGCCTTCGCCGAAGCACTGCGGCGGGGCGACCGGAATGTGCATTACCTGGATGGCACCTGGCTGATCGGGCCGGAGGCCGACGGGGCGTTTGTGGACGGGGTCCACCCGAACGACCATGGTTTCTACATGATGGCGGATGGCCTTGAGCCGGTGCTGCGGAATTTGCTGTTGAAGCCTGCGACTCGGTAATCTGCGTCCGCCCCTAATCCGTGAAATCCGTGTAATCCGTGGCTAATTTAATGTCCCGAATACCGGAGCAACACGCCCATGGCCGCCGCACCTTCGGGACCCCGCATGAGCTGGTAAGCCGCCGGTGCCTCGTCCAGGGCGAATTCGTGAGTGATGAGCGGGGCGACCTGCACCCGCCCGATGGCGACCTGGCGCAGGAACTCGGCCAGGTTGCGCCCCTCGGTCCAGCGGACGTAGCCGGCGGGGTAGTCAACCCCGTCCTGCTCGTAGACCTGGTCATAGCGCCCCGGACCGCCGGCCCGGGCGATGAGAATGTCGGCTTCCTTCTGGAAGAGCGCCTCCCGCTCGAAGCGGCCCGGCACGTTGCCAACGATGACCACCCGGCCCTGGGCCCGCACCAGGTCGATGGCCTGGTCCAGGAACGGGGCGGCCTCGCCGCCGGCGCAAACAGCGACGGCATCGGCGCCCCTTCCCTCGGTGACGGCCAGGACCCGGGCCTTGAGGGCCTCGTGGTCGGGGGAGAGTATGTCGATGTCAAGGGCCGCGGCGGCGTGGCGCCGGGCGCCCACCGGGTCGGTGGCGACGACCTGGTAGCCCGCCGCCAGGCCCAGCTGCGCGATGAGGTTACCCAGGACGCCCATGCCCACGACCACCAGGGTCTCGCCAAAGGCGAGGCCGCAGCGGCGCAGGCTGTGCGTTGCGATGGTGCCCAGGCCGCCGGCGGCGGCCTCCCGCAGGGTCATGCCAGCGGGTACCTTCGCAACCAGGTGCTTGGGTACGGACAACACCGACCCGTGGTGCGTGTACGGCCCGCCGTAGCAGGCGACGGCATCGCCGGGGGCAAAGTCGGGCACAGCAGACGCACGGACCACGCCCGCGGCGCTGTAGCCCAGGGCGAAGGGGGCGTTGTTGCCCACCTGCCGGTTGATCAGGCCCAGTTCGGTGCCGGGGCTGACCAGGGAGTAGCGCGTGTCAATCAGGACCCGCCCGGGCTCCAGGGCCGGGGCCGGGTGCTCGGCGACGGCAATTTCGCCGCCGCCCCGCAGTTCGACCCGCTTTTGCATTAGCATGATCTGACCACCTCCGGCTCCTCGCCCCAGCGGGGCGTCATGCAGACGTTGCCGACCCGGAGCGTGACGCCGTCCCACTCGACGGCGGGGGCTGCGGCGGGCAGATCTGCGCCCCCCGCCTCCGGCCGCACCGGGGCCAGGACCGTCACGAACCGGGCCCGTTCCACGGGCTCCGTCTTGAACGCCAGATGATACTCGTGCGGCACCGGCTTGGTCGGGACCTGCCCCTCGGGGAAGCCTTCGGTCACCTGCCAGGTCAGCCCGGCGGGGCCGGCCATGTAGAGCTCCAGTGTGGCACCAGGGCGCTCCACCCGGCCCCGCACCAGCGAGCCATCCTGCCACAGCGAAGGCGCCCCTTGCGTATGCAACAGCCAGTCCAACGTGCTGGGCGCCGGCGTCTCCACCTCGTCGACCAGCACGAAGAGCCCCTGCTCCCGCAGGAAGAAGACATGCCGGTCAAACCGATTCACCCGGCCCTGGTAGACCACCGGGTTGGACGCGTCGGCCCGGATGTAATCGATGCCATCCGAAGACCGGAAGGCCGCAATCCGCCCATGGGCGCCCGCCATCTGCACCGCCTGTCCCTGGCCATCCACCAGGATGGTGTTGTGGGCGGGCGTCTTGATATACCACTCGTTGAAATGCGGGCTCCCGTAGTAGTCATAGCAGCCCGAGTCGATCACCAGCGGCTCGCCGCCGGCGTAGAGGATGAACGTATTCTGGTCAGCGTGGCTGTGGCCGCCGCCCACGCCGTAGAAATGGCCGCTGTGCAGGGCGAAATGAATCCCCCGCTGATGCTCCAGCGTGCTGTGCATAAGCGCCCAACCCGCCTCCTGGAAGCAGGCGGCCAGCGGCAGATCGGTCGGCGCCCGCTCAGGCAGGCTCGGGTCCCACCAGAGGAAGAGGCGCAGCAGGAGCCCGGGCCGCTGGGGATCGCTCTGCTCGTAGGCCCGCATGGCGTACCACTGGGCATACTCGTCGCGGTTGGCGCTGGCCAGGCAGAACATCTGGGCGGCGTCCTCGCCGCCGGGGGGCTTGTTGTGGGTATCGCCGAAGCTGAGCCCCGGCCCCTCGGGCGGAGCCACGTACTGCTTGAAGCGCGCCGTACCCTTCAGCCAGGGGTGCTGGTAGAGGTCAAGCCCGGTCACGCCCCGCACCGCATCGCAGAAGTCGAAGACAAAGCCGAGCCCATAGGTCCAGTAATCGCTGCCTTCGTGCCACTCGCCGTCAATGCCGCCCAGACAGAGGTAGCGGCCCACGTAGATGCGCACGGCAAACTCGGCCCAGGCCCGGGCCTCCGGCACCTCGTCCCAAATGGCCAGGGCGCCGATGCCCAGAGCCGTGGTCTGGAACCAGGGGTGGTTGTTGTTGGGGTCGTTCTCGAAGGGATTCAGATAGACGTAGAGCGCACGGCAGCGGGCGGCAATCGCGTCGCGCACCGCCGCCCGCTCCTCCGCCGACAGATCGGCGTAAAGGGCGTCGTAGGCGTAGGCCATGCCCACCAGGGTATCGTGGGCGGCGTGATCAACGCTTTCAATCCCCGTAGACCCGGTGGGGTCCCACTTGGCCGCATGCAGCAGCCACGTGCGGGCCAGTTCACGGTACGAAACATCACCCGTCAGCGTGTAGGCGAACGAGCTGAGGGAGCACCAGTCCAGCACTGCAGCCCCCGCCGCGACGATTTCACGCCACCGCTCGATGGTCCAGTACAGGTCCTCAAAGCCGGGGGGCTCGGCAGGAAGGCCGCTGACCGGCCCCTCCGCACGGCGCATGTTTTCCATGGCTACTGGGCTGCCGGCCTGCGAAGCGGAGAGCCGCTGGGCGATCTTCTCCCAAAGCGCCTTCTTGGGTCCAGCGGCCTCGGCCCGCATACGGGCCGCATCAAAGGCTGCGGCCGGCAGGCGGGGGTGACCAGAACGCCAGGCCTCTCGAAACGCCACATCAAACGTAAACTCACCGGAGACCTCGGCAAAGGCCGGCTCCGACCACGCCCCCGGCCCACCGGGCAGCACCGGCGCCACCTTCCAGACCCAGGTGCCCGGCTCCAGCGGCGAATCGGGCATGAACTCGTTGCCGGGAACCTCCACTTCATACGCATCAGCGCCACGGTACCAGCAAACCCGATACCCCACCGCCCCGGGCACGGGCGTCCAGTTAAACCAGGGCGGATTTGCCCGCGAAGCAAAGCTCGGCGCCAGCACCACCCGGGTCGAAGGCGCGCCCGCCCGGGGCGCAGCCGAGTAGACCTCCAGTTCAGCAATGCCCAGCACTGTGGGGCGGGCAGCCGGGCCGCCCCCGGCAGGCATGAAGACCCGCACCTGCTCCGCCTCCACCGGCGCGGCAAAGGTAAGCACCGACCGGTGCTCCTCCTCCACCACCTCGGCCGGCGCCACCGTCATCCAATAGCGGCCGGTGAACACTTCAAACGACCAGGAAAGCGGCTTCAGAAAGCCACCGTTCTCCTGCGCCCAGTAAATCTCCACCCGCTCAAACGCCTGCGTCCCGGGAAAGAGCAGCTGCAGCCAATGGTCCTCAGATGTGGAAGCGGAGAGCCAGCGGACCTTGCCCCACCGGCCCTCCTCGGATATTTCGTTCCGCTTCCCGTCGTGGACGGGCCACGTGCGGTACCAGCCCAAAAAGCTGTCCGCCGCGGCCCGCGTCCCGAACGATGCGAGTGCGATATTCTGCATAGTCATCCCCTACACAAGATGGCAGGCGACCCAGTGGCCGTTGCCGACGTCACGCAACACCGGGCGCTCGGCCTTGCACGCATCGCGCGCAATTGGGCACCGCGGATGGAAACTGCACCCGCTCGGCGGGTTGAGCGGCGACGGAATCTCGCCGGTCAGATGAATCCGCTCCCGCTTCTGGTCCACATCGACGCGGGGCACCGCCGACATCAGCGCCTGCGAGTACGGATGCAGCGTGTGATGGAACAGCTCCTCCGTCTCCGCCAGCTCCATGATCTGGCCCAGGTACATCACGGCGACCCGGTGGCTGATATGCTCCACCACGCCGAGGTTGTGGGCGATGAACAGGTAGGTCAGGCCCAGCTCTTCCTGCAGCGACTGCAAGAGGTTCAGAATCTGCGCCTGAATCGACACGTCCAGCGCCGAGACCGGCTCGTCGCAGACTAGGAACTTCGGCTTCAGCGCCAGCGCCCGGGCAATGCCGATGCGCTGCTGCTGCCCGCCCGAGAACTCGTGCGGAAAGGTGCCAATCGCCTTGGTGTTCAGGCCGACCAGCTCCATCAGCCGGAGCACCTCTTCTTCCCGCTCTTTCTGCGTGCCGATCTTATGGACCCGCAGGGGCTCGATGATGTTCGCCCCCGCCGACCAGTGCGGCACCAGCGACGAGAACGGGTCCTGGAAAACGATCTGCATCTGGCGGCGCATCTCCCGGAGCTGCGGCCCGTCCATCTTCAGAAAATCCTGGCCGTCGAACGTCACCTTGCCGGCGGTCGGCTCATGGAGCCGCAGAATGGCCCGGGCGGCGGTCGACTTGCCGCTGCCGCTCTCGCCCACCAGACCGAGGCATTCGCCCCGGCGGATATCAAACGTAATCCCATCAACCGCCTTCAGGGTCTGGCGGCCTTTGGTAAAATGCTTCTTCAGACCTTCGACACGCACCAGAGGGGTCGCACCAACCAGTTGTTCCAGCGCACTAACCATGGGCCCCCACCTCCTCGGCTCCAACCTTGAAGCATGCGGCCTGGCGGCCTGGGGCCACGCCCACCAGCTCCGGCCGGCTCTGCTCGCAGCTGGCGTCGGCCCGGCTGCAGCGGGGCGCAAACGGGCACCCGGCGCCCAAGCTCATCAGGTTGGGCGGCGAGCCGGGAATCGGCTCCAGCTTCTCCCGGCCCCGGCCCACTTCGGGCGTGGAGCGGAGCAACCCCTGCGAATACGGGTGGACGGGCACCTTCAGGAAGTCGCGCATGGGGCTGGTCTCCACAATCCGGCCGGCGTACATAACCGCCACCTTCTTGGAGAACTCCGCCGCCACGCCGAAGTCATGGGTGATCAGGATAATCGCCATGTTCAGTTCCTTCTGCATCGCCCGGAGCAGGTCGAGAATCTGCGCCTGCACGGTCACGTCCAGGGCCGTGGTCGGCTCGTCGGCGATCAGGAGCTTGGGCTTGCAGGCCAGCGCCATGGCGATCATCACGCGCTGGCGCATGCCGCCGGAGAACTGGAACGGATACTCGTTCAGCCGCTGCTCAGGGGCCGGAATGCCCACCATCTCCAGCAGTTCGATGGCCCGCCGGCGGGCGCCCGCCCGGTCGGCGATGCCGTGCCACAGCATGGGCTCCATGATCTGCCGGCCCACGGTCAGGGTCGGGTTGAGCGAACTCATGGGATCCTGGAAGACCATGCTGATCTCCCGGCCCCGGATTTTCTGCATTTGCGATGGACCCTGGGTGAGCAGATCCTTGCCCATAAACAGGGCCTGTCCGCCCGCCACCCGGCCCGGGGGCCGAATCAGCCGCATCAGCGTTTTGACGCCCACGCTCTTGCCGCTGCCCGACTCGCCGACAATCGCCATCGTCTCACCGGGAGCGATGGTGTACGAAATGCCGTCGACGGCCTTCACGACGCCTTCCGGGCGATGGAAATAGGTTTTGAGGTCTTTGACCTCGAGCAGATTCTCCACGGACGGCCACCTCGCTTACTGATCTCGGGGGTCGAAGGCGTCCCGCAGGCCGTCGCCCAGCCAGGTAAAGGCCAGCAGCGTGAATGCGAAGACCAGGGCGGGC
>Ga0196970_1001719_pt1 | contig 13414 bp, 16 predicted proteins | sample S1v_513CmetaG_FD_148672 | JGI IMG/M metagenome (GOLD analysis project Ga0196970, IMG submission 148672) | Soil microbial communities from Anza Borrego desert, Southern California, United States - S1+v_5-13C | ecosystem: Environmental > Terrestrial > Soil > Desert | place: USA: California... | reverse complement strand
ATCGCTTCCTGCCTTGAACTGCTCATGATGTCGCGCCATCCAGACGGCCAGAGCATGAAGAGCCTCATGCCCCAGCCGTGGTGTCAACAGAACCGTCGTTTCAGAGGTTCCCTGCCGGTGTGTTTTCCACCGGGTTCAGCTCGGGTGATTTCGGCGGCAAGGGCACGAGGGTGAGATTGGCGGGAACGGCCAGGCTCTTGCTGGCGTGCCAACCGGCGCCGTCGAGGACCATGACGGCGTGGTCGTCCGGGGCCAGGGTGGCGGCGAAGTCGGCGAGGAAGCGGTTCATGGCGGCGGTGGACACCGTCGGCAGGACCAGGGCGAAGCCGTCCCCCGTCTTGGGTTCGACGGCGGCATAGAGGTAAGTCCAGTCGAACCTCTGGTCGCATAGGCCGGGGGGACGCTGGCCCTTCAGCCACCAGCGATGACACAGCCGCCCCTTCTGCCCGAACCGCGCCTCATCCTGGAAAAACACGCGCAGGCGCTTGCCCGGGTGCGCCTCGGCGGCCGCCGTCAGGGCGCTGCGAAGCCCCCTTTTTTGAAGCGCTCCTGCGCTTTGCTCTCGGTTTTCGGGTGAACGGGCCGGGCCTTCTGGCGCGAGAGGCCCAGACGCCCAAGAGTCCGGCCGACGCTGTGCGGATGGAAGGTTTTGCCGAACTTGGCGGCGATCCACACCGCCAGGGCCTCGCAGGTCCACGTGCACACCCCATCCACGGCGGGGTCCGGTCCTTTGAAGACCGCGGCCGCCAAGGCCGCCTGTTCCGCGTCGCTCAGCCACTCCGCCCGGTGTCCCTTCGGCCGGTCGAACAGCCCCGCGACCCCTTCCGTGTTGTAGCGCCGCACCGCGTCCCGCAACGCCTGCCGTTCCATGCCCGCCAAGCGCGCCGCTTCCGCACGGTCCAGCCCATCCAAAGCGTTGGCGATGGCATACGCCCGCGCCGCCGCCCGACCGTTGCCGCACCGCCGTGCCCAGTGCCGCAGTTCCGCCACCGTCATCCCGTCCGCGATCTTCAGGCTTGCCGACATGGTCACCCCCACTCCCGGTGGAGTTTCAGTGAATCATGCTCGCCAGAATTTGGGAATCCCCTGCGGCCCGAGAGTCAGTTCAGGCGCGAGCCGGTATGACATGCTGATCCGGCCATTCGCATTGAGGAGCCCTGCCAAAGATCTCATGGCTGTTCGCCGTTCTTGAATGTCTAAGTGCATCCAAACAGCCGTCAGAAGGATCAGGTCGAAGCGTTCCTTTCGACAATGAAGTTGCTGAAAATCGGGAAGATGGTCATCGATCCATTCGATTGGCTTTTCACCATGAAGGCGCAACCCCTCCTGTCGAAGCGCATCGGTCGGCTCCACAGCAACGACCCTATGGCCGAGCAGGGCAAGCGCTGCGGCGTCGCGACCTGACCCCGCCCCGATGTCGAGGACCCGTGCGGGTGGGGACGGAAAGAGATGCATCACCTCATGGTGAACATCACCAAACGTGATGCTTTCGTATTGTTCGGCCAGTGCCGCCGCGTGGGTGCCGTACCCTTGCGTTCCTTCGATCATCGTTTCTTCGGTGTTGTCAACTTGACCAACCAAGGGCGCAATAAGGACGAGCAGCCCCGCTGCTGGGTCTTTGGTCAGCTAACCTGGGCGAGGCCGGTCACCTCGCGCCAGCCGGCGAGCGCGCGAGCGCGGGCGGCGCGGTACTCGGAAGCAGAGATCAGGTGGCGGCGCAGTTGGAAGTGATTGTGGATCCGGCTGTGGATGGAGAGAAATTGCTGGGCCTGCCGGGAGGATTTGAACCGCTTCATGTGCCGCTCGCGCCGTCGGGTCGGCTGATGCGAGACTTCGCAGCGGTTATTCAGGTATCGGCTTTGCCGATGTTTGCTGCCGAGCTTCATCTCCCTATTCGCTGCCGGGTAGGATTTCAGCTTGCCCGTAACCACGACCCGTGGCGCATAGCGCAGTCCTTTTAGCAATTTGCGGAAGAAACGCTTGGCCGCCTTCGTGTTGCGCCGGCTCTGGACCAGGATGTCCAGCACCACACCGTTCTGGTCAACGGCGCGCCAGAGATAGTGCTGTTTGCCGCGGATGCGGATGAAGACCTCATCCAGGAACCACTTGTCGCCCGGCTTGGGGCGGCGGCGCTTGAGAGCATGTTTGTAGACGTCATGCGTCGACAACCTGAGGCGTGAGCCGCCTCAAGCGCCTGGAGAGGATGGAGATGAAGGCGATCTAGACGAATGCGACTAGGTGCTCCTCCGTCCGCTCGACGATGGTGTTCAATCGGCGGTAGCGGCTGGTCCAGCTGAAGGAGCGCTCCACGACCCAGGCGATTTCGGTGGGAATGAACGCCCCGTCGCGGCCGCGGGCGATCGGCTGAATGGTGATGCCAAGCGCCTCCCCGGCGTTAGCGAGGCGCGCGCCGCGATAGCCGAGATCGCCGATAGCCGGTCCTTGGAACCCGCGTCCGGCGAGTTGGCGCAGCACCGGCACGATTCCCTTGGTGTCGTGCACGTTGGCGGGCGTGGCGTCGATCGCTAACGGGACGCCGTACTTTTCCACGCTGAGATGGATTTTGATGCCGCGGATCTTCTTGCCGCCGTCTACGCCGCGCGCAAAATAGCTCGAAGCGGAGAGGCAGGTCCGGCCGTCGATTACCACCGCGCTCGGTTCCGCCGTATCGCCGCAGGCCAGCCGACACGTGCGGCGCAGCCGGTCGAGCAAGCGGCGCCATAGCCCGAGCCGGGTCCAGCGGGCGAACAGGGTGTACAGCGTGCCAAAGGGCACGCCGGAGAGCTGGCCGATGGCGCGCCATTGCATGCCGCAGAAGCACACGCACCAGATCGCCATGATCGCCTTGCGCAACGCTGCTCCGGTGAGCGCCAGCTTCGGCCCAGAATGGGTCGGGCGACTGCCGTCGGCCGCCATCGCCGCCAACTCGGTCAGAACCTCGTCCACGAAGGCATCAACGTCCGAGAACGCATCCCAGATCGCCGGTGTGGTGCTTGCGGGATGAACGGCCGTGCCCATAAAATGGAGCTCTGATGACTGTTGATGACGCCCACAGCCCTACCAGACCGGCCACCCGGCGCACCACCCCTCTTCAGCTTAAAGTAGCATCCCGCCCAGCACCGGCTAGGACGCGCCCGCTGCAGACAAGTTCTCAATTTCCGCCAATCGGCCGGCAATGCGGGCGGCCTCGCGGCCAAGCACCGTCAAGTTCGGGCTGGCAATGGCGCCTGGGGATGGTATAGGGCCGGGATGACGACGCCCCCCGGCTCGATGTACGCCGGCTACCGTTTCCCTGCCGAGGTGATCAGCTACGCGGTGTACCTGTACTTCCGCTTTCCGCTGAGCCTTCGGATGGTGGAGGAGATGCTGGGGCTGCGTGGTACCACGGTCAGCCATGAAACCGTGCGCCAATGGGGCCTGAAGTTCGGCTGAGAGATCGCCACCCGCATCCGGCAACGGCGCCTTGCGCGCGGCGACAAGTGGTATTTGGATGAAGTCGTGATCAGCATTGCCGGCAAGAAGCACTACCTGTGGCGCGCGGTCGACCGAGACGGCTTTGTTCTCGACGTGCTCGTGCAAAGTCGGCGCGACACGAAGGCGGCCAAGTGTCTGCTGCGCAAGCTGTTGAAGAAGCAGGGTCGGGCGCCGCGGGTGCTGATCACGGATAAGCTGAAGTCCTACGCAGCCGCCAAGAAGGCCCTGAAGCTGCGCTGCGAGCACCGCCAGCACAAGGGCATCAACAACCGGTCCGAGAACAGTCATCATCCGACGCGCCGACGCAAGCGGCAGATGAAGCGCTTCAAGTCACCCCGGCAGGTGCAGCGATTCCTCTCCGTTCACGACCCGATCAACAACCTCGTCCACCTCCGCCGCGACCGTCGCCCCGCTGCCGAGTACCGCACCTTCCGAGCCCAGGCCTTCGCCGTCTGGGCCGAGGTGGCAGGCGTGCCCCTGGCCGCGTAATCACTTCTGTCAACCGGGCATTCCTGGTCATACCGCGCCCGCCACCATCACCGACCCCGACAAATTGACGGGGCCCGCCTATGTCATCCCCGGCGGCCTGACGCGGGAGCTGCGGCCATGACCGGATGGGGCCGTCCCTGCCCCGTCGCCTTACGTCTCCGCGGTGTTTTGGGATACGCCCTGCGTCAATGCGGCCTTCCGACGGCGCCGGGTGTCGGCCAGATCCTTGGCATCGACGCGGACGAAGTTGCCCGGCGCCTGTTCGGCCGCGGTCACACGGGCGATCTCCCGCCGGTTCCAGGCGGACACCCGATGCGCCTCGGCGATCTGGTGGAGGAACAGGTCGGAGGGACGCAGACGGAAGATAATGTCGTCATGCCGCTTGCCGACCTTGACAACCTCGCGCTCGACCTCCGCCAGCGCGCCGACCTTCTTGAGCACGTCGACGATGTCGGAAATCCAGCGGAGCATGTTCGACCAGCGCGCCCATTCCGTCATGCCGCTGTCGCGCATGATCTCCCGGGCGGTGATCTCGATGCTGGAGCGATCCTGGTGATGGCGCTGCAGGAGTGTGAAGGCGACGCGCTTGAACAGCCAGCGCGAGAACGGATTCTCGATGCGCATCAGCCACTCGTAGGAGATGCGCTGCTGCTCGACGCTGCGGATGGTGTTCTCCACCATCCAGTTGAACTGCACGGCGGTCTCGACGTCGGCCCGGCCGTTCTCGTCCGGCGAGCCGCCGGCATTAACGTCATGGTTGCGCATCCACAATTGCGGGAAGACGCTGGAATCGAGGAGCGCGTTCTTCCCGCCCTTCTCCGCGATGACGATGGTCGAGCGGCGCAGGACGAGAAGCGCTTCCTTGAGTTCCGGCAGGCTCAGCGTGTGCTTCACCCGCCGAAGCTCCTGCAGCACCTCGTAGAGGGTGAACTTGAAGACGATAGAATCCTTCTCGCCGGTGGAAAGCCGGGCCTTCTCGGCCGCAAGCCGGCGGATGACCTCCTCGACGACCTGTTCCTTCTCGCCGGGAAAGGTATCGATTTCCTCAATGACCTCGGTGCCGCCGTCCTTCACCCGCCGCTCGATGCGCGCCGGCAGGATCTTGAGCGAATAGGTCTTGTCGTTGAAGACGAACTCGCGCTTCACCTGACGCAGGAAGCGCGGCTTGCCCGCATCGGAGTCGGCAACCTCGCCGGCGCCGACGGAGCGCTTGCGGCCGTTGGAGCGGGCAACGTCGGAGGCGAAGAAGACCCATTTGGGAGCGACATCGTACAAGCCGACGAAATGCGTCGTGCGCTTGGCGTCGTCGGGTTCATCGATCTCGAACAGCGCGAACTGGAGCGGCAGCGCCATCTGCTTCAGGTCGCCCTTTCCGCCCGGATTGTTGCTCGACATCTTGGGGTCTCCAGCCGCGTCTCCAACGACACACGCTATTGGCTCGGACATCCGATGCGCAACGGCGGAATCGGCATGCCGTTCCCGACGCCGGTAGGTGCTGGGTGCAGATCGGTAGGTTTCGGGTGCAGAAGCCTTAGGTCCCGGGTGCCGATGGGTGGGTGCTGGGTGCAGGAAACACCGGACGGGTCCCTCCTGCAATCCGTTCGGCACCCGGCACCTACCGTTTTCCCGCCCGAATCGGGCCGGGATGGCCGCGCAGAATCCGACGCCGGCACCCTGAAGCGCCGGCTCCCCGGCTTCCGAGTTGATCTGCACCCGATGCCTATCCATCGGCACCGGCGCTCGTGCCGACGGCCCCCTCCCGTCCGGCCCGGCGGCCTGGGGGTCGGACAGTCGGTAGGTACCGGGTGCTGATGGAGTCTCCAGCCGTGTTCTTCCCGAAATACCGGTAGGTCGTGGGTGCAGGAACCGGGATCGCGTCAAGCACGACCCGCCCTGGACTCCCAATGCAGCCCCCGTACCGCTATCCGGTAGGCGCTGGGTGCAGGAGGTCCGCTCCGATTCGCAACCGTTCTGCACCCGGCGCCTACCCATTGGCACCCGCGCCCTACCGACCTGCATCCGACGCCTATGCATCTGCACCCGCCACCTACCTGTGGGCGCCGGGTGCAATTTGGCCGATGGCCGTGCCACAGGGAATCCTGCCCACAGATTTGTTGGCCCATGCCGATTGCCCGACCTCGCAGGAGCACCCGATGACCACCCCCCCGACCGACACACCCAGCCACGGGGCCAGCCGCTGGGGCAAGATCCCCGCCTGGTGGCTCGACCACCCCGACCTCGACGCGGACGGGTTCGCGGTCCTGGCCGCGCTCGCCACCTTCGCCGACGAGCAGGGCGTCTGCTGGCCGTCGCAGTCGACGCTCGCCGCCAAACTCAAGCGGTCGCGCCCGACGATCAACCGAATCCTACAGCGACTGGACGACATCGGTCTGGTTGGCATCGAGCACCGCCGCGGCCGCGACGGCTCCCGGCTGTCCTGCCTGTACCGGTTGCGAGTCGAGCGGCACGGGGACATGGCCGCGGCGGACGCGATCCGCCCTGTACCGGCCGAGGACAGGGATGACTCGGTGGTGAACGCCCCCTGTCCGCCTGCGAGTCAGGAACAGCTCCAGTCCGAACAAAATCCGGACTCGCTCGCCACGGGCGGGCGCGGGCCGGCACATGACGTGCCTGTGGATTGGATGCCCAGCGCCGACGATCTGGCCTGGGCCCGCAGCCGCTTCGGCACGGTCGATCTCGGCCGGCATGTCGAGGGCTTCGTCCTGCGCTGCCAGGCCCACGGCTACCGCTACCGTGACATCTCCGCGGCATGGCGCGCATGGCTGGTCCAGGACGCCGCCACCGGCAAGGCACCCGCGGCGAAAACCCGGGCGACCGCGGTCCCGACGGCCGGCCGGACGCGGGACACCGCGGCGGAACAGCGCATCAACGCCTGGATGACCGTCGCGGCCCGGCTCAGGGACGCGAAGCCCGAGCCCCGGTCCCCGTTCTGAGGAGGTTCGCCATGTCCGCTGCCATGTCCGCTGCCGTGATGCCGTTGCCGGAGCGCTCGCCGCTGCCCTTCGACCCCGGCATGCCGCCGGCCGACCGCCACCGGCTGCTCGTCGCGGCCTTGCCGGCCCCACTGCGCGAGATCCTGGCCGCCGGTCGTCTCGAGCACCGCCCGCGCTTCGGCGACGACGGCTTCGAAGGGCTTACGGAGATCTGGTCACCGCCGGCGACCGTCACGGTCCGGCAGGCCGCCATGGCGCAGCGGGCGCTGGACGATCTCGAAGGCTCGGTCCTGGCTCCGGCGGAGCCGGACCGGCTGCTCGGCCGTGTCCTGGCGCTGCTGTCGCATTATCCGGCAAAGGGGCTGACGCCGGAGGTGGAGCAGCTGGTCGCCATGGACTGGGTCGAGGATCTCGGCGAATTCTCGGGCTGGGCGATCGATCAGGCCGCGCGCACATGGCGCCGGACGAAGAAGTGGCGGCCGAGCATCGCCGAGATGCGGGCGCTGTGCGAGGAGGCCTGTGAGAAGGAACGCCGGCTGGCCGAGTGTCTCCGCCGGCTGGCGGCGAAGGGCCCGCGCGTGCCGTCGGTTCCGGGGGTCGGTCGCATGGCCGAACTGCAGGGATTCCGCCGCTTTCCCTGATCTTGCGTCCGGCCGGGTGTGGCCGAAATGACGAAAGTCCGGGCGAGACGCTATCGGGGGCATGGTCAGCCCTCCCGATCCACGTTGACAGGGTGAGTGTCTCACTCTATCCGTGGATCGCTGAACTCAATTGGTTGGGGAGGGGGGTATGCTCGGCGATCAGTTGAAGGCCTACCGCGAGGCTCGCGGGCAGTCGCGGGAGGACTTCGCGGCCTTCCTGAACGAGGGGCTGGACCGCTCCTATGACCGGCAGCGGATCTCTCGCTGGGAGAATGGGGGCGAGCGTATCCCGCAGGCCGTCGTCGCCTTCGTCCGCAAGCACCCGGTGCTTCCCGTCGAGAAGCCGGGTCCGGCGCTCGTCGTGTCGCTGGCGAACCAGAAGGGCGGCGTAGGCAAGACCACCGGCTGCGTCAATGTCGGGCGCATGCTGGCCGACCGCGGCTATTCCGTCGTGCTGGTGGACTCCGACCCCCAGGCCAACGCCGGCATCCATCTCAGCGTGGACGTCGTCGCCTGCGAGGAAGCCGAGAAGACGCTCTATTACGTCCTCAAGGGGGCCGTGAAGGCCGAGGAGTGTCTGGTGGAGACGCGCAACCCGCGCCTGCGGGTATTGCCATCCTCGCTCAAGCTGGCCGAGAGCGAGACCGAACTCGCCGCCCAGCAGTTTTCGCACAACACGTTGCGCAGCCGTCTCGCCGAGCTGCGGCGCAGCGTCGATTTCATTCTGATAGACTGCCCGCCCACGCTAGGGCATCTGGTGACTAACGCTCTGGTGGCCAGCGACACGGTCCTGATCCCCTGCCAGACGCAGCCCCTTGCCTTCATGGGCATGGGCACGCTGCGCAAGCAGATCGACTTCGTGCGCGAACGCGGCAACCCCACCCTTTCGCTGCTCGGCATCGTGCCGACCTTCTATTCCGGCCGCACGACCCAGGACCAGGCCACCCTGAAGGACATGCACGAGACCTATGGGCAGGAGGTTCACATCTTCCCGCCGATCCCCAACACCACACTCTACCCGCAATCCTCTGCCGGCGGCGACGCGCTGGTCGCGTTCAATGCCAAGGCTCCCGGCATCGGCACCTTCGATATGGTGGTGCAGACCTTGATCGGGGAGCGCGACCGTCGCGTGGTTTCGGCCGGCCATGGAGTGACGGCGCATGGCTAAGGGCATTCCGCGCTCCAACATGGGTCTCATCGCCAAAAGCAGCGACCAGACCAGCGCCAACCCGGTGCGGCTCGACAGCAATGCGCTGACCGGCAAGGCGGTGCCCTTCGAGAGGCCCTTCGCCTGCGACATCGGGCTGGTCGTCACCAATCCCGATCAGCCGCGCAAGATCTTCCGGGAAGAGGATCTAGCCTCTCTGGCAGCCTCGCTCGCCAAGCATGGCCTCAAGCAGCCGATCGGCGTGCAGCAGCAGGCCAACGGCGAATATCTCCTGGTGTGGGGTGAGCGGCGCTGGAGAGCCGCCAGGGCGCTCGGCTGGCCGACGATCACCGCGGTGCTGACCGCCGGCGACCCGCTGGAGGTGGCGCTGGTCGAGAATGTCCAGCGCGTCGACCTGTCTCCATTCGAGCAGTCCGATGCCCTGCAGGGACTGAAGGAGCGTCACGGGTACACGGACGAGGCGCTTGCCGGCATCGTTGGCAAGGACCGCAGCATGATCTCCAAACTGCTCCGTCTGCAGTCCCTGCCGGAGGTGATCCGCAAGGAATATGCGGAGCATGAGCCGACGCTCCGCTTTCTCCTCACCCTCACCCGGGCCGCGTCGAAAGCCTCCGCCCTCGCCATGTGGGATCAGTGGAAGAGCGGCGCCGCCGTCGGAAACCCCGACGCGGGCGGGGAGCCGTCGCCGCCGAAGGCTGCAGGCGAGGAAGGCGAGCGCCCCTCGCACAAGCCGGACGAAAAATCCCCGGAGATGGCGCTGAGCGCCCTGCCGCAGCGGGTGTACCGCGTGCTCAGCCGGGCCCAGGAGACCATCGGCGCGATGGTGGAGAGGCCGCGGCCGCTGACTGACGAGGATTGGGAGCGGCTGAAGCGAATGCGGTCGCTGATCGACACCCTGCTGGAACAGCGAAAGTAAGGGAGGGGACTCCGTCCAATGGGAACCGTTCCCATTGGACGGCCCATCCGGTGCGTCACCCCGCTTGGGGAACGGTTCCCATTGCACCGCCCCGCATGTCCAGGAGGTCCCCTTCCCTGGCGGCCGGCGCCTGCATGATCGCGGCGGCGTGCGGCGTTTCGCCCCAACCCGGTCTGTGACTGTCTCACCAACCGATCGGGGCCAAAGGGTACCAGGCGTCCCCTGGAGGAATGGCCGAGGGGAATTCGTTCATGCATCGGTGGCGCTTAGGTCTTGTTCTGATGCTTGCCGCCGGTGCCCCCGCCGCCGGAGGGTGGGCGGCCTTGCTCCGCCCGGTCGCCGTCGCGGTCGCGGCGGTCGAGCATGACGTCGCCATTGAGGCACGCGTGCGCTCGGCGGTCGGGCTGGAGCTCGCCAGCACGGTGACGGAGCTGTTCGCCGACCACGAAGACCGCGTGCCGCAGGGCGCCGTCCTCGCCCGGCTCGACACCCGCCAGCAGGACGACCGCGTCGCCGAAGCGGAGGCCGCACTGGGACAGGCCCGCGCGGCGCGTACCAAGGCGGAGGCCGCGATCCTCAAGGCGACCTCGCTGCTCGACAAGCGTCGGCAGGCCGCCGGGCGGCGGCAAGAGCTGTTGTCCAGGGGCAGCGTGTCGGTCGAGGTGGCGCAGGACAGTGCCACCGACCTGCGCGTCGCCGAAGCGGAGCTGGCGCTGGCGCGATCCGACCTCGCGCTGGCCGACGCCACGGTGGCCGACGCCGAAGCGCGGCTGCGCTACGAATCCGCGCGGCTCGACCGCTACACCCTGGCCGCGCCGTTCGAGGCGCTGGTGATCGCCCGCCACAAGGAGCTGGGGGCCGCCGTCAATCCCGGCGAACCGTTGTTTACCCTGGTCGCGCCGGACAGCGTCTGGGCGCTGGTCCACATCGACGAGGCCTCGGCCGGCGGCCTGACGGAGGGGCAGGCGGCGGCGGTGCGGTTGCGCTCGCTGCCCGGCCGGAGCTTCGCGGCGCGCGTGGTCCGCATCGACCTGGAAAGCGACCGCGTCACCGAAGAGCGGAAGGTCTACCTGAAATGCGGGGACTACCCGTCCCGCCACCACCTTGCCGAACAACTGGAGGCGACCATCGCCGTCGCTTCCCTGCCGCGCGCCGTGCTGGTGCCGCAAGCAGCGGTCGAGCGGTTCGACGGGCGCAGCGGCATGGTATGGACCGTCGAGGACGGCCGGCTCGCCCGGCGGAAACTGAGCTTTGGCCGACGCATGCTGGACGGGCAGCTGGAGGTGACCGGCGGCCTGCCGAACGGCGCGCGGCCGGTCGTCGCCCCGGCGTCCGGCCTGCGCGAGGGCCGGAGCGCCGAACCGCTGGAGACGACGCCATGAACCTCGCACTGCGCGATGTCCGCCACAGTCTCGGCCGGTTCCGCTGACCTGCCTGGGACTCAGCCTTCTGCTGGGGGTCGTACTGTCGATGATCGGCATCTACCGCGGACTGGTGGACGAGGCGCTGACGCTGGCGCGCTCGCCCGGGGGCGATCTGTGGATCGTCGAATCCGGCACCCGGGGACCCTTCGCGGATGCGTCGCGCATCCCTGGCGATCACCGTAACGCGGTGGCCCGACTGGCCGGGGTGGCTGCGGTCGGCTCGCTGACCTTCCAGTCGGTGGCAACGGTTCACCGCGGGCAGACCCTGCGCCTTTACGTCGTCGGCTACGAATTGGGTCGGCTCGGCGAGCCGGGACGCCTTGCCGCCGGCCGGCCGATCACCCGCAGCCATTACGAGATGCTGGCCGACCGCCGCGCCAGGCTGGAGATCGGCGAGCGCTTGCGGCTGGGGCGGGACGTCTACGAGGTGGTCGGTTTGACCGACGGCATCGTCACGTCCGGCGGCGATCCGGTCGTCCACCTGACCCTGCGGGGGTTCCGGCAGCTTTCGCGCCAGCTTGATCGAAACGGCGGGATGAACGTAGAGGGTCACCTCTCTGCACGAAGTGACCGATGCACTGCCCGCACTGCTCGTCGACCGCAACCGCCGAACGTCCGGACCGGACCGCGCACGGCTATCGGCGGTTCCGCTGCCGGGAGTGCGGGCGCCAGTTCAATGAGCGCACAGGCTCGGTGCTGAATCGGCTGCAGGTGCCCACCGACGTGGCCTTCCTCATCGTGCTCTGGCGGCCGCGCCTCAAGCTCAGCTTGCGCGATCTTGCCGAGATCCTGCTGTTGCGCGGCATGGTCTTCTCCCATGAGGCAGTGCGGCAGTGGGAGGCGAAGCTCGCCCCGCTGCTCACCAATGCCTTGCGGCACCGCCGGCGTGGTACTGCGGGGCGCAGTTGGTACGTTGACGAGACCTACCTGAAGGTCGGTGGGCGGTGGTGCTATCTGTACCGGGCGATCGACAGCGATGGCGCCCTGGTCGACGTCTACCTCAGCGAACATCGCGACCAAGTCGCCGCCGTGCGCTTCTTCCGCTCCGCCGTCGAGGTCACCGGCCGCACACCCGACACGATCACGACGGACAAGCACGCTGGCTACGCCCTGCTGTGGGGGCTGAACCCCGGCCATCCCACCGTGCTGCCGACGGCCCTCGACCGCAGCGGCTTTTCCGCCGGCAGCACGGTGGTGGCGAAGCCGCTGCTCGGCCGCGAGGGCAGCAACGTCAGCATCGCCACGCTCGATGCCGCCGGCTTCCCGGTCGGCCAGCCGATCGCCCAGACCGAGGGACTCTATGTCGACGAGGGCTGGGTGTACCAGGCCTTCACGCCGCTGGCGGAGGCCGACGGCAACCACGCGGTCTTCGGCGTCTGGATGGCCGGCGACAAGGCCTGCGGCCTGGGGATTCGCGAGGACCGCGCGCCCACCACCGGCAACACCAGCCGTTTCGTCCCGCATGTGATCGCATCGGCCTGACGACGCGTTTTCAGAAATCGGATCTGCTTGATAGCCTTCTGGCGGCCGATGTCATCAGAACTCCGGAAGCCTTCGCGGGTGCGGTCCGTGCTGGTGCGTGTTCACCGCATGCTGTTGCGCATGGTCCGCTCCGGTCCGGAGACCGCGCGCGCTCCTCATCGCCGCTTGCATCTTCATCCTCGCCGCGAAGGCCGACGAATTATGAAAACCTGACATTATAGGCGGCTGAGCAGTACTGCCATTTGCTCGATGGCAAACGGCTTCACAAGATATCCCAGCGATCCGGCCGCTTGGGCACGGTGTTTTGTACCTGCGTCGGAATGGGCCGTCATAAAGATGGAGGAGATGCCTAGCGTGCGCTGGATCTCCAGGGCAGCGGCGACACCATCGGTGCCCTTGGCCAAGGTAATGTCCATCAGCACCAGATCGGGGCGTTGCGCCGTGGCGGCGGCGACAGCGGCGGGGCCATTGGACACTGTGCCGATGACGTCATGGCCCAGTTCCAAGACCATATCCTCGATATGCATAGCAGTGATGCCCTCGCCCTCAACGATGAGGATGCGCAGGGTGCGTGGGGCAGTGCCCTCTGAACGTTCTGAGCCGGGGCCATCCTCAACCACAGGTGTGTCCGGGGTTGAGTCCCGGCGGTCTGAGCTAGGACCTACGGTCAGTAGACCTTTCATTTGAGTGATGCCATTGATTGAGGTCAAATAATTAGAACGAATGCCACAGCTTCGTTCCCGCGTCACGAGGCAATCTGGTGATGCAAAGTACCGAGGGAAACACCGACCATGAAGAATGTCGACCAGGGTGGAGAGCAGCAGTTCCGGCTTCTCGCTGACAATGCGCCGGTCATGATTTGGCGA
>Ga0196970_1001718_pt1 | contig 13416 bp, 15 predicted proteins | sample S1v_513CmetaG_FD_148672 | JGI IMG/M metagenome (GOLD analysis project Ga0196970, IMG submission 148672) | Soil microbial communities from Anza Borrego desert, Southern California, United States - S1+v_5-13C | ecosystem: Environmental > Terrestrial > Soil > Desert | place: USA: California... | reverse complement strand
GACTCGAAGTATTATGAAAAAAACCATATTAGTTCCTACGCTTTATATCAATGGAGTAGAGACTTCTGTGAGTTCTTTTGAGATGATCTCAGAGCAGATAGAAAACCTTATCTCAAATCAGGGCCATCATGAGACGTTATAGTTTATATCTTGCTTGGGTGATTGCGTTAGCGGGGTTTATCTTGAGCCTATATTATGGGGAATTGTTAGGAATTGAGCCTTGTCGTCTTTGTTGGTATCAACGAATGGCTCTTTTCCCTCTTGCTTTGATTTTAGGAATTGCTGTGTATCGAGATGATCACAATATTTTTGTTTATGCTCTTCCTTTAGCTGGATTTGGTCTCATTGTGGCCCTTTATCAAGCCCTTTCGATTCGTTTTCCTATATTTCAAGCAGCTTTTGAATGTGGAAAAGAATGTGCTAAGCCCATTTTTATGCTTTTTGGATCAGTCACTTTCCCAGATCTAAGTGTTCTAGGGTTTGCACTCATTTTAAGTTTGGTTTTTTCTACGCGAAAGAAAATTATTTTTTAAATTTTCCTTTCTCTTTAAATAGCATGCAAAACAATTGGTAAATAAAAGAACAGCAGTCTACATTTTTCTCTCCACAGGTGAAAGTCAGAAGAGATGGTTTTTTTTTAGTTAGTGTCTTGGAATGTTTAGGAACAAGACTTTCTATGTCACGTATTTCTTGTGCAGTAGGGCATGAAGTGTGAAAGGAATTTGTTGAAGAAGACAAAATTTCTTGTGCTGTTTGAGTGATCTTTTCTATTTTTTCTTCTTTTGGTCGGATATTGATCCCTAGTTTTTGATTGTTAGGATGGCACCATTCCGTATCGAAAGAAAATTTTTCAAGGCTGACAGAATAGTCTGAAGGGAGCGGTCCCGTTGAAGGTGTCATGGTTTTCTCCAAAAAGATAAGCTGAAAGGATCTATCAACAAACTATTTTAACGCAACTGGTTTATGCTAGAAGTTTTCAGAGAGTTTATTTAATTGAAGAAACTCGCTTTTCCAGTGGTATAAATCCAGTAGTCCTTCTGTATTTCTGCCTAGTAAAAGGTAAGCTATGTAGAGAGCTTCAATAGAGGCTAGTCCAGTATCAGGATCTGCACAATCGCTTTGACGTCTAGGATAGGCTGTTCGGTAGTGAGAGGGCAAACTTCTTACTTCAGGCTGTGGTCTTAATTGTTGTGTCATGATTTTGGTGAGTCTCCATGTGCCATCAATCAGTAATAAGGGGCGATTTGCGTCTGCTAGAGTTAATACAGGCGCTCCTACTTGGAGAAGTAAATGTTGAGAGATGTCTGGAAGCGGATCTTGCGGATAAGAGAAAAAACAAAGATCGGATCTTTTTTCTAATCCTCTCAAAGAGCATTTTTTCAAATTTTCTCGTCTGTGGCGTAAGATGAAAGTACGGAGGTCCATGGATTAATTTGTTTTATAAGAGGTGGCTTTTAAAAGATGTTTAGGAATTTCAAACAAAAAGCGAGAAGGATTTGTGGGGTGAGCCTTACCCATCCGCATACGAGAGCGGGCCATGCTGAGAATCAACCATTTTCGAGCTCGTGTGATCCCCACATAAAAAAGACGCCTTTCTTCTTCGATTCCTGTCTCTTGCATGCTTTTTTCATGAGGCAAGATGTGATCCTCTAGCCCTACAATGAAACAGACGGGAAATTCAAGGCCCTTGGCGCTATGAAGGGTCATGAGCTGCACTTTGTCTTCTTTTGATTTTGTTCGAGATGTAAAAGAAGTTTGCCCTAAGGTGGTATTAGAGATAAAGTCTTGAAGAGAAGCCTCTTCTTTAGCTTCTTGTTCATATTGGGCTAAGGCGTTGACGCATTCTTGCACGTTTTCCCATTTGAACATTCTCATCTTATCGCTTTTTACTTCTTCTTCAATGGCTTTTTTATAATGGATTTCTTCTAGTAGCCAAGTCAGAGACTCTGCAAGAGGGCCGTTTTCAAATCGGTTCTTGGCTTTTTGTAGGAGGTTTATAAATTGAGTCAGACCATTGACTCCTCTAGGGTGTTTGGAAAAAATTTTCTTGCCGGAGGATATTTCTTCGATTTGCTGCCAAAGTGGAATTTTTTCTAAGCGATTTTGTTGGGTGATTTCATCTAGAAAAGAATCTGAAATCCCACGACGAGGTACATTCAGAATGCGCAGTAGCGCTTCTTCATCAAGAGGATTGGCGATGACTCGAAGGTAAGAGAGGAGGTCTTTAATTTCGCTTCTTTCAGAAAATTCTAATCCGCCAAATATTTCATAAGGAATTCCTCGGACCCAGTGGTCATCTTTTTTCCATGAGGCTTGCATAAGGGTTAGTTCAAATTGTCTAGAGAGGGCATTGGATCGATAAAGAATGGCAAAATCAGACCAACGTAGATGGTTTTCTTCCTTAAGTTTTATGATTCTTTGGACTACTGCTAAAGCTTCTTCCGTATCTGTAGGAGCATTGAATATTTCGATGAGATCTTGGGTTTTGTTCTCGCTCCATAGATTTTTTCTGTATCTTTCTTTGTTGTGCGCAATCACTCCATTTGCAGCATCTAAAATAATTTGTGTTGAGCGATAATTTTGTTCTAACTTTACTGTTTTATCGTTCCGAAAATGAAGAATATGATCTACTTTAGCTCCACGCCATCCATAGATAGATTGATCATCATCTCCCACGACGCATAGATTTTGGTATTTAGAAGAAAGTAGTTCAGCTAAGCGAAACTGAGCCGGATTTGTATCTTGGTACTCGTCGATCATGAGATAGCGGCATTTTTCTTGGTAGCGATCTAAAATATCCGGGTGGTTTTCAAAAAGGGAGACAGAAAGGTTGATGAGATTGTCGAAATTCACAGCGTTATAGGCCCTTAGAGTAGATTGGAGCCGTTGGTAAAGATCTTTAGAAAATTGATCATGCCAGGTGTGCCCTTCTTCAGTACCGCCTTGATTGAAGGCTTGAGCTAATGCTGCTTTGGTGGGGGCTAGGGAGGGAAGATCTTTTTCATGGCCTAACATGTCTCTGATTAATTGCCCTAAGATCCTGTCCATGTCTCTTTCGTCATAAAGACTGAAATCTTTGGTATAGCCAAGCTTGCCAATCTCGCGACGAAGCATTTGCATGCAGAAACTATGAAAGGTAGAGAGGGTAATTCGTTTAGCTAGGTTGGCGCCAATCAAAGCTTGCACTCTTTCTCTCATTTCAATAGCTGCTTTATTAGTAAAGGTCAGACCTAAAATAGATTCGGGAGGAACGCCTTTTTCTTGGATCAAATAAGCAATACGATGGACAATGACTCTTGTTTTTCCGCTCCCCGCGCCTGCCAAGACGAGCAGTCTTCCTTCCGTTGTCTTGATAGCATCTTCTTGGGCGGGGTTCATATAAATCTTTTATACCAAAAATGATTCAAAAATAAGCCAAAATAATCGCTAAAAAGCGAAGAACCTTAGGTTATGCGAGAGGTCTATTGAGTGGAAGAAGTCTATTAAGTTCTTCTTGAATATCTATTAACACAGCTTGTTTTGCTAATTTACGAGGAGCTACATTGATTTCTAATTTTTGAGGCAAAATAGATGGGTTGAGTCGGAAAGCTTCACGAACGAGCCTTTTAAATCGATTTCTCTCCGGTGAAGATCCGTAATGGGTAGAAGCTGTAATCCCTAAACGAGAAACAGGTGCATATCTAAAATCTATACAAAGATATTTGCCCACGATCCGCTTTCCCTCTCGAGAAACCCTCTTAAAATCATGCCTTTTAAGGAGGCGGTTTTCTTTGAGAAATTTAAATTTTAGTTTTAACATGGGGAGGTGGTTTATACACGATGAGAACACAAACCGGAACATAAGTGTCCAGGTTTGTATCTATTAGTCTTTAAAGTCAAAAAATTGAGTCTATATGCTTTAAGCAGACAAAACTTTTCGGCCGGCTCGACGACGGCGGTTGATGATTTTTCTTCCATTTGCTGTGGCCATACGAGCACGGAAGCCAAGTTTTCGTTTACGGTAGATTTTGCTGCCTTGGTAGGTTCTTTTCATGGTTTGTCCAATGTAAAATTTAGGTTTTGTATGTAATAATATACTGAACCTGTGGATAATTCTCAACTACCTCTTGAATCAAATGTGATTCTGAGGTATAAATTGATCCTTTTAGAGGTAATTTCATGAAAGTTGGAGCATCTATTAAAGCTGACCCTTTGAAGGGTGATATAATCGTCCGACGTCGAGGTCGAATCTACGTGGTTAATAAGAAGGATCCTAATCGCAAACAGCGCCAAAAAGGACCTGCAAGAAGGAAATAGAGGAAGTTAAAAAATGGCAAAAAAATCTTCAATTGCTAAGCAAAAAAAGCGTGAAAGACTCGTTAACAATGCTTGGGACAAGAGAAAAGCTCTTAAGGCGACGATTCTGGATATGAGTAAACCTGTTGAGGAGCGATTTGCAGCGGTGGACGCTCTCAATAAAATGCCCAAGAATTCTTCTCCTATCCGCCTCCGCAATCGCTGCCAATTCACTGGCCGTTCCCGAGGTTTCTTAAGAAAATTCAAACTTTCTCGTATTTGTTTCAGAGAGATGGCAAATCAAGGATTGATTCCTGGTATTGTCAAAGCTAGCTGGTAAAATCTACTGCCGATTTTGAAGAAATTCTTCGAAATCGGCATTGATACCATCAAAAGATTTTCTAGTTGAAGCTGGTCTTTCTCTATTAGCAGTTCTGTTCTTGTTTGTTTTTTACTATAAAATTTTCTAAGGGCTTCCAATCTGGGAGTTCCTCATTCCATACGTAAGTGGAAGAAGAAATTTTTCCTTGATGCCACTCGGTAGTCAAAGCATGAAGACTCATTGGACCTTTTCTATCATGATTTATGTCTAAGTAATACCAAAGTTTATCTTTAGGTCCGTGGAGAATGGGGGGGAGCGTTATTGGATTTTTCTTCGCTGTTTTCGAGGGACGGTCTAGAAAAAATAAAGCTATGATTCCGCATAGCCCTAAAATGAAGCCAATAAAAAACCAAAGGTAAATATTTTTTTGATTTTTTCTGGCTAGATAGGCGGAGAGGAGTCCTACAGAAATGGAGGAAATGAAGGTAAAAAAATCAAGTGGATACATTTTTATTTCTCTATTGCTTTCCGTACAAATATAGAGGAAAATGAAAAAAGTTTCCATTGGGTTGGAATTTTAGAGTATAATTGCTGCAGGAAAGAGGAATTTATTATGTACGACTCACTAAAAAACATGGATGCTAAAGAAATTGAGCTCCCCGATACAGTATTTATTCGAGATATTGAAACGAGGGTTTTTCAAGGAATTGTATTGCAGAGTCTGGCAAAAATCGAGGGGATTGGCCTTTTAGAAGGAAATCTTTTTGATTCTCTTTTAGGACGTGAGATTGAAAGCGTCAAAGGGATTTATGTAGAACAAGATCAAAAAAAACATTCTGTCAGCATTCGAGTGGAGATCAATATCGTCTATGGAATTTCTATTCCAGAAAAGTCTGAAGAAATTCAAATGTGTTTGGTAGAGCAAATCAGCAAGTGGACCGGACTTCATGTGGCCTCTGTACACATCATTTTTAAAGACTTGATTCACCCACAAACTGAAACGGAAACAGCTTCTTCTGAGCACCCCTCTCCTTCAGAACCTGGGGAATTTGAAGAGGTCTTTTAAATGAGTTTTCGACGCGCTTTAGGTTCGGCTTTGCAAGCTTTTATCATTTTTGCCTTTTTTAGTATGGGCTTTTTTTTCTTTGCTTTGCCTTTTTTACCTGAAGTGCGTTTTCAGTTATCTCATATTCTCCTCAATCAAGTAGATATTTGTACTTCTGTGGGGGGTGCTCTCTTATCTTTCGCCCTTTTACTTCTCATTGGGTTTGGGGGATTGAATAAGGGGCACTTTTTGTATATTGAAATGGGTACACACACTGTTTCTGTGGAAGAAGCTTTGATTCGTCATAGTTTAGAGGAGTGTTTTAGGCTCCATTTTCCTCAGAAAATTCAGTTGACTGATATGGGAATTCTTTCAGGAAAGAAATTAGAAATCGAAGTTTCTCTTTCTGCTTCAGGAAGAAAAGAGCAAAAAGAGATTTTGATGGCTGTAGAAAAACATTTACAGCTTCTTTTACGACAGAGATTTGGCTATATTAAGCCTTTTTGTTTGATTCTGAAATCCAGTTAGAAAGAATTTCAATATCTTTTTTATTGAGTCCTTTGATTTGTTCTAAATCTTTTCTTTCAGAAGCTAAAAGAGCCTTCACGCTGCCAAAATGTTGAAGAATTTTTTTCTTTTTTATAGGACCAATGCCAGAGATCTGATCTAAAGCACTGGAAATGGTTCTTTCGGATCGCTTTTTTCTATGATATTGAATCGCTTGTCGATGGGCCTCATCTCGAATTCTTTGTAAAAGAAAAAGAAGAGGGGATCGTGGGTCAATCAAAATAGGATCTTTTTGATGGGGTAGATAAATTTTTTCTTGGGTAAGTCCTTTATCATGTCGAGCATTGTCTTTAGTAAGAGCTATTACATCAATGGAAGCAATTCCTAGTTGTTCAAAAACTTCTAAAGCTAAATTGAGCTGTCCTTTTCCTCCATCGACGATTAAAAGATCACAAAAATCTTGGGTTTCTTTTTGTTTCGTAAAATGGCGGAGCAGCACTTGTTTCATAGCTGTGTAATCATCTGCTTTTTCTATTCCTTTGATTTTAAAAAGTCGTGTGTGCGATTTGTCTTTTTCTCCTTCAACAAAGCAAACAAGACTGGCAACCGGGTTACTTCCACTGATATTAGACGTGTCAAAACATTCAATTCTTTTAGGAAATCGAGAAAGTTGCAGTGTCTCGGTTAAATCCAGTAGCATCTTTTCATTTAAAGATTTTGCATTTTGCTCTCTAACAAAAAGCGCTTTTGCATTGCGTAGTCCCATTTCAATGAGATCCCGTTTCTTTCCTTTTTGTGGACAGACAAGTGTTACTTTCTTATCAGCGATCTCATTTAAAATTTCTTCGAGAATTTTTTGTCCGGGCAGCGGAGAAGAGATCAAAATTTCTGTAGGAATGAGAGAGGCATGTTTGTAGTGTTGTAAGATGAATGACTCTAAAATTTCTTCATTTTCTGATGCGATTAAATGGAAACTAAAATGCTCAGAGCCAATAATTTTTCCTTCTCTAAAAAGAAGTTGTGAGATCAAAACAGCATCTGCTTGGCGATAGATGGCTAAAACATCGGAATCTTTAGCTGCCGGGTTGTCTATGTGCTGTACTTGAGTTACATGATCAATTTGGCGAATCATTTTGAGAAGATCATTTGCTTTTTCAAAGGCCAGCTCTTCCGAGTACTTTTGCATTTGTTCTTTGAGTTCTCGGACAATTTCTTTGTCTTGTCCTTTCAAAAGTCGTGTGGCTTCTTTTACATGAAACTGATATTCCGAGTCAGTGCATTTGCCTACACAGGGAGCTAAACATCTTTTGATATCATAAAGCAGACAAGGTCTTTTTCTATTGGCTAATTCTCCATCAGAGCATTGTCTTAAAGGAAATAGCTTAGCGATGAGATCAAAAGTTTGGCGCGCTGCGAGTGCATTTGTATAAGGACCGAAAACCATGGCCGCTTCTTTAGGGGGAGGGCCTTTAAAACGGATGAGTCGGATCATGGGCCATTTGTGTTTTGTGATGATAAGGCTGATATATGTTTTATCATCTTTCAAAAGAACATTGTATTTAGGTAGATACTTTTTAATCAGATTGTTTTCTAAAATAAGAGCATCTTTTTCTGTAAGAGCGACGATCGAATCGATTTGTTCTACTTGAGCGATGAGATAGGGGATCATTTCTCGACCATCACCGCTTACTGTAAAATATTGTTTCAATCTGGCCCGTAAATTTTTGGCCTTGCCCACATAAAGGACCTCTCCAGAAGCATTCTTCATCAGATAGACCCCGGGTTCAGTGGGGTAAAGCGAGAGAGTTTGTGGGGCAAAAGGCATTAGACCTCTTTTGAAATTAAGGGCTCATCCATTTTGCGGCCCTTTTGATCCGCAAAATGGATGAGCCCTTAATCATTTTCTTAAGGAGAGTTGCCATTGGCTGAGTTTTTGTAGGGCCTCTAGAGGCGTGAGCTTATTGAGATCGAGATCGCGAAGTTCAGCGAGTAAGGGATGTTCGGGCGCTGTAACAGGAGCAAATAAAGAGAGTTGCTCGTCGCGAGGAGCTTTTTTGGCTTTTGATTTAGATTCTAATTGAAGGAGCATTTCCTCTGCACGTCGAATGGCTTTAGGAGGAAGTCCTGCTAATTTAGCTACATGGATTCCATAGCTTTTATCTGTGCCTCCTTGAATGATTTTGCGTAAAAAGACAATCCCTGATGGGATCTCTTGAACGGCTGTCTGAAAATTCATTGCGTGAGGATATTCTACCTCAAGTCGAGTGAGCTCCCAATAGTGGGTAGCGAATAGAGTTTTAGCTTGTTTTCTATGAGTAGAGAGAAGAAATTCTGCTACAGCCCATGCGATTGAAATACCATCATAAGTACTAGTTCCCCGACCAATTTCATCGAGTAAAACTAAAGAGCGAAAAGTAGCATTGTTTAAGATGTTTGCTGTTTCACTCATTTCTACCATGAAGGTAGATTGTCCTCTTGCAAGATCATCACTAGCTCCAATACGGGAAAATACCTTATCGATCAAACCAACATGGGCAGAGTCTGCAGGAACGTAAGAGCCCATTTGAGCTAAAATGGATATCAAAGCGACTTGTCTTATGTACGTCGATTTACCGGCCATATTAGGGCCTGTAATGATCATCATTTGCTTTTCAGAGGAAAGTTGCGTGTCGTTAGCTATGAAGGAAGAGCTGCCAATAGATTTCTCAACGATGGGGTGCCTTCCTCCTAAAATTTCCAATCGATTGGAATCATCGATCTTCGGACGGACGAAACGATACTGCACGGCAACAGTTGCTAAAGATAAAAGACAGTCCAGACGAGCTAAAGCTTTGGCTGTTTTATGGATTTCTTTGGATTTTTGGGCTGTTTCTTGCCTTAAGAGTTCAAAAAGCTCAGTTTCAATCGCTTTACTTCTTTCTTCTGCTGTAAGAACTTGGTGCTCGAATTGTTTAAGCTCTTCTGTAACAAAACGATCTCCATTGGTGAGCGTCTGTCTTCTTTGAAAAGAAGTCGGGAGTTTGTCTGTTTTATCTATTTGAGCTTTGCTCACTTCAATGTAATAACCAAAAGCTCTAGTGTAGCCTACTTTGAGCGTTTTAATTCCCGTTTCTTCACGTAGAATATTTTGATAGTTGGCCATCCAACTCATCGATTCTTTCGATAATTTCCGCAGTTGATCGAGTTCCGGATGATAACCGGTTTTAAAAGTTTCTCCTTCTCCTATGCGTAAGGGGGGATTCTCATTCATACATTGAAGAATTTTAAGGAAGATAGGAGAAGCATCAAAAATATCGACAAGATTGGCTTGAATTTCTGCAGACGTTAAAGATCTGCAAATTTCTTTGATCTCAGGGAGATGAGAGAGGGAGAGGCCTAACGCATAAAGATCTCGAGGATTGGCTATATGGGAGGCAATTTTTATAGTGAGTCGATCGATATCTCTTACTTGTTCTAAAAGAGATTTTACTTTTCCCCCTATTTCCGGAGCCTCTATGAAATGACTAATGGCTTCTTGGCGCTTTTCAATTTCTGAACAAGAAATCAGAGGATGAGTGATCCAGTGATGTAATAGGCGTCCTCCCATGGGAGTACAAGTATGGTCCAGAAGATCGAGGAGAGTATTTTTTGAGCCGCTTTCTGTCATCGATTCAGTCAGTTCAAGATGGCGCAGCGTCGCTCGATCGATCCCCATATATTGAGAAAGGGGCTCTGTTTGAAGGGAAGTGATGTGTTCGAGATCTAAGTTGAGATCTTCTTTGAGGTAAAGTAGTAAAGCTCCTCCTGCATTGATGGCTGCAGTTTGGCCTCTTAGGCCAAATCCATCGAGGTTATGAACATCAAAGTGAGCGGCCAGTGTCTGTTGAGAGATGCGAGGATCCACATTGTCTTGGATATTGAGAGTGAAGACCATCGCATGAGAGAGTTCTTTGAAGAAATGGGGATGAGCTTCACTAAACCTTTTATTGGCTAAGAATTCTGCGGGTCTTAGGCGGAAAATCTCATCGAGCAGTTCTTGCTCTGATTCGAGCTCAAGTGCTCTGAATTCTCCGGTGCTTAAATCAATAAAACTCAATCCAAAAATAGATCCTACTTGTGCAATGGATGCAAAAAAATTATTTTTTTTATCTGCTAAAAGTTGAGAGGTGACAATCGTTCCCGGCGTGACAATTTTGCTGATCTCTCTTTTGAGCAATCCTTTGGTATTGTTGGGATCTTCTACTTGCTCTGCAATGGCAATTTTGTAACCTTTAGCAATCAATTTATCGATGTAAGCTTCAGCTGTATGGAAAGGGATTCCACACATAGGGATGTTTTGTCTTGCGGTGAGAGTCAGATTGATTTCTTTAGATAGGAGTTTAGCATCCTCATGAAAAGCTTCATAAAAATCACCCAAACGAAATAAGAGAAGAGCATCTTTTGCTTGAACTTTACAGGCCTCCCATTGGGCCATCATAGGTGTAGTGGTTGCAGTAGTCATGCTCCCATGGTATCATTTTGAGACATGTTTTGGCAATGGGGACACATGGGTCTATTGAGTTTTTGGCAACGTTCTTCTCCTCCGGTGACTTTTGCTACTTGTTGTTGGGAAAAGGATTGGCGGCCTATTTTGCTCGATTCTGAATATCTTCGGGTCAAGCAGATTGAAAATCACCAATTTCCTTTTCATGAAAGAATTTTAATCATCAATAATGTTTTAGATTTAGATGCTGTGAAAAGAGCGGCTCAGAAAAAAGTAGAAGAAGGTGTTCTAACCCATGTTTATGTAGCAGAAGAATCCGCTAGGGAAGTTTTGAGATTTTTTCAATTAGAAAAAAAAGATTTTGTTCCTGAAGGGGATGTTTCTTCTGACTGGCTCTATTATAATGCTTTAGGCCCTCTGACCGCTCTTTATTTTGCGTCCTCTGAATATTTTCTTTATTTAACAGGTGATGTGAGATTAGCAAGACCGGTTTCTTGGATTGATAAGGCGATCCGACGCATGGAAAAGATAGCAAAATATAAGGTGGCCAATCTTGTTTGGAATCAAAATTACCGAGAAGCTAAAAAAGAATCTTATAAAAAAGAGTGGGATTTTTTTGTTGCAAAACAAGGATTTTCCGATCAATTATTCTTAGTGAGAACCCAAGAGTTTCGCCAGCCGATTTATGGAGAAATTAGATCCGATAGTCATCACTATCCAAGAGGAGCTGTCTGGGAAAAGCGTGTTTTTAGTTATTTAAAAAATCGAAGCTTCGAAAGAATTATATATAGGCATGGGTCTTATACCCATGAAAATTTTTGATGGGAACATTTTCTAAACATAGTCTAGAGCAACTGAGGTCCAGAGTTGATCTCATTGAAGTTCTGACTCCTTATTTGAAGTTGCAAAGATCAGGTGCAGCTTACAAAGCTCTTTGTCCTTTTCATGAAGAGAACACGCCTTCATTGATTATTCAAAGAGGGGATAGTCATTACCATTGTTTTGGGTGTGGAGCTCATGGCGATGCCATCCAATTTTTGATGACTCATTTGAAAATGAGTTTTATCGAAGCTGTAGAGAGCTTAGCTGAAAAATTTCATGTTCAGTTGGAAGAGGTTCAAGGAGAGGATCGTCCTAAAGGGACTTCAAAAACCGTTTTAAAAGATGTGATGGAGAAAGCTTCTCAGTTTTATCAATTTTGTTTGCTGCATACTATGGAAGGACACGCAGCGTTGGATTATCTTTATAGTAGAGGGATAGATCTTTCTTTCATACGTACTTTTGGTATAGGTCTTGCCCCTAAAAATTCTTGTCTTCTTAAAGTGATGTGGGAACAAAAAATCTCTAATGCTCTTTTAGAAGAGGTAGGTCTTTTATCTAAGGGAAGAGAATTTTTCTCCGATAGAATTACTTTTCCCATTTGTGATGCTGTGGGGGCCGTGATTGGTTTTTCAGCTAGGAAATATAAGAATGATACTTTTGGGGGAAAGTACGTCAATAGTCCTGAAACGCCTCTTTTTAAAAAGTCAAAAGTTCTTTTCGGATTGAGCTTTTCTAGAAAAACGATTGCTAAAGAAAGACGAGTTCTTATTGTGGAAGGGCAAATCGATGCTTTACGCTTGATTCATGTAGGATTCAATTGGACTGTGGCAGGACAGGGAACTGCTTTTGGCGAAGAGATGGCAAAAGAGTTAATCCATCTGGGGGTTAGAGAGGTCTATCTAGCCTTGGATGGAGATACTGCAGGGAAAGAAGCTTCAGTGAAGGTGGGCAATTTATTTCAAAAAGAGGGAATTGAGGTTCGGGTTGTAGTGCTGCCTGAAAAATCAGATCCTGATTTGATTCTGCAAGAAAAAGGACCTGAAGAGTGGCAAAAACTGTTAGATAGCAGTGTAGATTATTTGACTTTTCTTGTGAGTCATTTATCCCAATCGATGAACATGCAATCGCCCGCGGGGAAAAATGAATTGGTGCAAAACATTGCTAAGCGTATTCGAGAGTGGGACCATCCTTTGATGATCCATGAGAGTTTAAGAAAGTTAGCTCGCTTAACTCATACTCCGGAGGCAATTATAGGAGCTCCGGAAGACAATGTTCCTCAAATTTTTATCAAACGTTCTGCTAGTGTTACTTTCTCAGAAATAGATCCCGATCGTATCTTAGAGGCCGATCTTCTGCGCTGGCTTTTTTTGATGGGAGAGACTTGCTCTGCTTTAGTGAAGATTGCGCAAGCGAATTTGAATCCCGAACATTTTCGCTCTTCTGTAGGACGCAGCCTTTATGAAAGATACATGGTAGCAGTTCAAGAAGGCAAACCTCGAGATCTTCTTTCTTTAGCTATTGATTTAGAAAAACCCGAACAACAGTTGTTTCTTGCAGAAGTTCTGCAAAAAAAGGTAAATAGAGAAAAAGCGATTCCTCTTTTTATTGAGACGGTGCAGCGCATTTTAGAGCGTTATTGGATGCATAGGAGAGAGGAAATCAAGCTAAAAATTTATAGCGGGCAATGCAATGAGACAGAAGTTCTTGAGTTGGCTCGTAAATTTGATGAATTAAAGCGGCAAAGACCGCAAGTGGTGGGTGTTGATGGGTGAGCATTTAATATTTTTTGATGAGACATGCCCTCTTTGCCATAAAGCAGTAAGACACATCATTGAAATTGATACAGACAAACGATTTGTTTTCTCTCCTCTCCGCGGAGAGATGGTCAAAGATCTTTTGATTGGACCTCAAAAGTCTTTAGCTCATGCAAATAGTTTAGTTCTTGTGGAAAATTACCAATCTACAGAAAGACAATTTTGGATT
>Ga0196970_1001716_pt1 | contig 13430 bp, 14 predicted proteins | sample S1v_513CmetaG_FD_148672 | JGI IMG/M metagenome (GOLD analysis project Ga0196970, IMG submission 148672) | Soil microbial communities from Anza Borrego desert, Southern California, United States - S1+v_5-13C | ecosystem: Environmental > Terrestrial > Soil > Desert | place: USA: California... | reverse complement strand
CACGAATTCAGCGGCTTAACCTCACGCCCGCCGCCCCAGCTTCAGCTCTGGTGAATTATCCAGGCTAGAAGCTCTGGAATCCAGATCTTACATGTCTTCTATTCCGAAGAATGACTTGTAGTAGGTCTTCGCCTCTTCTGAGGAGATCGTGCCGGATGCCCAGCTTGATCCTATCTCATCGAGGAACTGAGAAAGTTTCTGATCGAACCCACTTTCCTTCTTCTCATCAAAAACCTGGAAAAACTTGGCGGCACCCAATGCGATCCTTCCGCGGTCCATCTTCAGGCGGGTTACAGGCAGGTGCCATTCCCGCCGTTTCGCTTCTTCAACTGCACATACCCAGCTAAGCTGATCGAAGAACCACACCATCTGTCTGCGTTCGTACCAATAGAGCATGTATCGCTTGACGAGGTCGACGAGTGCCGCCGTCTGTTGCGTCGGGTAAAGACCAACCAGTCCGCCTCCTACACCATTGTATAGGGCGTCAAGACGCTCCGGGCTGTAGAGCAGGGCAAGCGGCGCCTCTTCAGAGAGTTGATCCGTGAAAAGAACGGGGTCATCAACGAAAACGCCGTCGACGTCAGCAATCAAAAGTGGAAGCCGATACCGCTGCATTACACGGTCGGCAACCATGAAGCGTGAACATGTAAAATAGGTAATTTGGTCCTCTCGCGGGAGTTCCTGGAAGTCCGGTTGGCGGCTGTATCCGATGTGAGTCTTGCGCATCAGCGCTCGCAGTCTGGATACCAGTGCGTCGCACGCCTCGTCGGCATCGACGACGTGGAAGTGGACGATGCGTTTTTCGTGGGAGAAGAGATCGACCGAAAGCGCCATAAGCAACCCGAAGCGCTTGAAATACCCTGCGTCGCAGGCGCTGAGCACAACACATCGGTAATCCGCAGCGTCCGGCAGTTCCTGATCCGGGAAGTCGATACTCGCTTCGAAGCGGCGCACCAACTCATCCGAAACCGACGCAATACGTTCGCTGAATTCGTCGCCGAAGCACGCATGAACCAGGAAGCGAACCTCCTTGGCAGCAAACTTCATACAGTTCAAACTGTTCTTCATGTCTCCAATGCGCATGAAGTAGCCGCCGAAAAGAAATATGAACCAGCACATATTCAGACGGCTGTACTTCTGCGACCGGGCAATCGTAGCGTTGAAGAAAGCGAAGGCGGCATCCCTATCTTGCTGTTCCATGTGGTAATCACAAGCATGTTGAAGCATATAGTAAGGCCATTTCCAAAACAGGCCCTGCTCCTCGCATGCCTTAATGAACAAGACGAGAGCATCCGCAAAGACTTCAGCTTGACGGGATTTTGCTGAAGCCATCAGCCCACGTTGCCAAGATGACAGATGCGACGGATGCCGCTTAGCCACATCAAAAAAATTGTTTGCCGCATTTACAAAATCATTGGTGCTTTCGTACGAAGATCCCAGATTGAAAAGTGCCTCTGAACATCCGGGATGCTGTTCTATATGCTGGGAAAGTGCCGCAATTGCTTGGATATAATTTTGTTTGTCATAGTAATTACGACCGGCGATCAGATAATCGTCAGGGCACTGGCAATAAATGTTTGTCTCGATGGGTGGCATTGGCTAATCCTTAACTGTGCGACGGTGAAGTGCACCGTCTTATTGATCCGCGGCGGCTGCGCTTCGGAAAGGCTTAAGTAAGCCCGATGAACCTCCAGCCGTGTTCCTGCATCTAGCAGCCTATTTACTAACAACTTTATATCAAAAAACGGCTTCGAGAGAATCAGCTTGGCACCTACCGAACACTGTGGCGCGATAGCCAAGCACCCGAGGCTCCACCTTCTGCCTTATTCTTTTTTGGGTATACCCCAGCAAGGCGAGGCGATGAGACACTTTCTGCGTCTCAATAAGGTTCAGTTCGGCTTTCCGATACGCCTCACGGACGTGTTGTAGACCCTACCGAGACAGCTAGGGGGCTTACCTAGGTTCCTGGTTCCGCTGCTACTCGGACCCCGACTATGACAAAACCAAAGGTCCAGAAGAGAGCCTTCATCGCATGGACTCCCGGATGAGCGGCGGTAGGCAAGTGTTCCGGCTGCGATGGAGCGTGCTGCAATTCCGCCGCGCGATGGTTTGATGTCCCTGCCGCCGTCTGGGGGTGAGCCGGGCCGGCCGGCTCACCCGAATGCCGGTTACGGCATGTACTGCCCACCGTTGACGTCGAGGATTTGCCCGGTGATGTAGCCGGAACAGGCGTGCGAAGCGAGGAACAAGAAGGACGGCGCGAGTTCCTCCGCACGGCCGAAGCGGCCCATCGGGATGGTGGCAGAGATGCGAGCTTTAGTCTCCGCATCCTTGTCGGCGTGGAAAGCAGTGTCGAAGGTGCCGGGCGACACGGTGTTGAAGCGGATGCCATCCTTGGTGTGGAAGGTCACCCAGTTCTTCTGGATGTTGTGCACCCACGCCTTGGCAGCGCCGTACAGACCGGCACCCGGACCACCACCGGTGTAGCCGGCGAACGAGCCGACCGAGATCACTGAGGCGGTGGTGCCGCTTTGCTGCGCCGCAGCCTTCAGGTGCGGCAGCGCGTATTTCGTGACCATCAGGGCGGAGCGCGCGTTCAGGTTGGTCACCGCGTCGAAGAAGGCGTCGTCGATCTCCTCCAGCGGCTTGCGCCCGACCAGACCGCCTGCGTTGTTGATCAGCACGTCGATGCCGCCGAAGCGCTCGACAAAAGCCTGGACCAGGCGGGCGCACTCCGCGCTGGACGTCACGTCGGCCGCAAAGAAGGCGACCTCGCCACCGAGGTCGTTCAGCCGGGCAAGCGTCGCCTCCAGGTCCGCTGGGGCTGCCAGGCTGTTCAAGCCAACGCGAGCGCCGGCGCGGGCAAACGCCTCGGCAGTCGCCAGCCCAATGCCTTGGCTAGAGCCGGTGATCAGAACGCGCTTGCCCTTTAGATCGTCAAACATCGCGGATTTCTTTCCTGTGATCGTTGCGATGGATCCACGCGCCGCCTTGGCCTTTATCCATATCCAATGTGCAGCGGCGTGAACTTTGATGAAGCACGCTACACCGTCTTGGTGTAACATATATTGAGATATCAATCCAGAAACTGAGATAATGCTATTCAAGCTTGGAGTTTTGGTCAAGCATGCCGGGCATAAAGGATCCCGCCGGTGGTGTGTCAGGTTGTCTCACCATATGAATTGCTCTTCTTGCATTTGACAGCGATGGCTAGCTGAGCCTAATGTCGCTGGCAGGGTGGTGCTGACCTCCGTGAGGAGCTAAGCCACCCACTCAGGAGCAGCGCCATGTCCGAAGCCGTTGACAGAAATGATGCGGACGCCACGGAGAAGCGGCTGGGAGCCGGCACGCAGACCCTGCTCCGCGGCCTCGCCCTGCTTGAATGTGTCGCGGCGGGTACGACTGAGGTCAAAGCGATTGCCACGCGGCTGAACACGCCGCGCGCCACCGTCCATCGCATGCTGAGCAGTCTTGTGGCGGAAGGTTACCTACACCACGTGCCCTACAAGGGTTATCTGCTCGGACCAAAGCTGATCCAGCTGGGCATGAAGGCGTTGGAGCAGCGCCCACTCATCGCCTTGGCTCGTCCGCACATCGAGGCGCTGGCGCAACACACTGGCGACACCGTCCATCTCGGCGTTATCGACGGGGACGAGGTCTTCTACCTCGACAAGATCTCCAGCACGCGGGGCCTTGAGATGCGCTCGCGCGTTGGGCTGCGCATGCCGCTAGCCTCCACCGGCGTGGGCAAGGCGCTCATGCTTGGGGTGCCGCCCTCCCGTTGGCAGGAGCTCTACACAAAATCCAAGGACGCGGGGCTGGCTGGCCGCGAGGAGCTGCGGCTGATCCCCTGGCCGAAATACGAAAAGCAGATGACCGAGTCTCTCCGGCGTGACTGGGTGCTCGACCTCGAAGAGAACGAGATCGGCGTCCGCTGCGTCGGAGCACCGGTGCGCGACATCAGCAACAAGGTGGTGGCGGCCGTCAGCGTGGCGAGCGCCAGCCAATATATGTCCGATGAGCGTATGGCGGAGCTGGGACCGGTCGTCCGCGCCACCGCCCACGCGATCTCCAAGGAGCTGGGATGGACACGGTAATGACCCGCGCAGAGGATGCTCTGGCCGTTCGGCCAGTGCTCCTAGCGCTCGATTGGGGCACGTCCAGTCTGCGTGCCTTTCTGATGGATGCCGCCGGCACCGTCGTTGCTCAACGTGCAAGCGCGCACGGGATTCAGAACCTGCCGGTCGCCGGCATCGCTGGCTTCGAACGTGCGTTCGCCGAGCTGTGCAGCGATTGGCTTGGTCGCTGGTCGGGCCTACCGGTGGTGGCCAGCGGTATGGTCGGCAGCGCCCAGGGCTGGAAGGAAGCTCCTTACGTCACCTGTCCGGCCGACGCGCAGAGCCTTGCCTCGCAGGCCGCCTCGGTGGACAGCGCCCTGGGCGTCCAGATGCTGATCGCCCCGGGCGTGGTGTTCACCCCGGCCGATGGCGCCCCGGACGTGATCCGCGGCGAAGAGATCCAGATCGCCGGGGCTCTCGCCGAGCATCCGGCCTGGTCCAGCCAAACCTGCATGGCCATGCCGGGCACACATTCCAAATGGGTGCGGATCAAGGACGGCCGAATCGTCGGCTTCGCCACCTACATGACCGGCGAACTCTTCGCCGTCCTGTGCAAGCACTCCATCCTCGGCCGGCTGATGCCGGACAGCGCCCCGGCGGACGCCGCTGCGGCTGATGCGGCCTTCGCGGCTGGCGTCCAGGCGGCGCGCGACAGCCGTCCCGGCGATCTGCCGCACCAGCTGTTTGCCACCCGCACCCTCGGCCTGATGCGCCATCTGCCGCCGGACGTGCTGAAAGACTATCTCTCCGGCCTGCTCATCGGTCACGAACTGGTCTCGGGTTCTATCCGGATGCAGGAAGCGCTCGAAGGCGACACCCCGCTCCTGCTGGTCGGCGAGGGCGCGCTGTGCCGGCGTTACGGGCAAGCACTCGGCATCCTGGGCATCAAACCGGCGGCGCAGATCGGCAACACCGCACCGCGTGGGCTTTTCCAATTCGCTATCGCCGCCGGGCTGATCGCTCCGGCAAAGGAGACCGTTCATGGCTGACACCGATCGCGCATCGCGTCTGGAAAGCGCGTTGGCGGACCTGCCTCTGGTCGCCATTCTGCGGGGACTGAAGCCGGATGAGGCCGAGGGCGTTGCGCGGGTGCTGTACGACGCCGGCTTCCGCCTCATCGAAGTGCCGCTGAACTCGCCCAGCCCCTTTGACAGCATCGCGACGATCCGCCGCCTGCTGCCAGCGGACGCGCTGGTCGGCGCCGGCACCGTGCTGGAGGTCGCTCAGGTTGGCCGGCTCGCCGCGCTGGGCGCCGACCTGGTGGTCATGCCGCATGCAGACACCGAGGTGATCCGCGCCGCCAAGACCGCCAGCATGGCCTGCCTGCCGGGCGTTGCGACGCCGACCGAGGCCTTCGCCGCGTTGAAGGCCGGAGCCGATGCGCTGAAGCTATTCCCGGCAGAGCTGATCTCTCCCGCAATCGTCAAGGCGATGCGGGCGGTTTTGCCGCGCGACACCCGCCTGATGCCGGTCGGCGGGATCACGCCAGACACCATGGGCCCTTACCTCGACGCCGGCGTCACAGGCTTCGGCCTCGGCTCCGCACTGTACGCTCCGGGCATGCGACCGGATCAGGTCGCTGAACGGGCCGTACGCTTCGCCACCGCCTGGAAGGACCGGCATCGAACCTGATGCCCGGCGCTTCCACGGTCCCTCCGCGGGCATGGTGCGGTCTCAAAAAGCCGGCCATGACGCCGCCCCCTACACATCTTGAAGAGCCATCCTTGGGAGCAAACGCCCCCGACAAGAGATGGGATTACGAAGGAAGACCCCAATGAAGTCCTATCTGTCCGTTTCCATAGCGGTCGCTACGACCGTTGTTTCGGTGGGCCTCCTGACGGCTGGCGCTTCCGCCGCTGAATATCCGGCGAAACCGATCGAACTGATCGTTCCGTACGCCCCAGGCGGCGGCACCGATCTGGTGGCCCGCGCCTTCGCCGATGCGGCCAAGAAACACCTGCCGCAGTCGATCGGCGTGGTGAACAAGACCGGCGGCGCCGGCGCCGTTGGCCTCAGCGAGATCATGGCGGCGCGTGCCGATGGCTACAAGATCGGCGTTGGCACGGTGGAGATCACCATGCTGCCGCACATGGGCGTGGCGCGCTTCTCGGTGGACGACTTCACCCCCATCGCACGTCTGAACGCCGAACCCAGCGCCATCACCGTCAACGTCGATGCGCCTTGGAAGACCATGGAAGAATTCCTGGACTATGCCAAGGCCAACCCGGGCAAGGTCCGCATCGGCAACTCCGGCACCGGCGCCATCTGGCACCTGGCCGCCGCAGCGCTGGAAGACAAGGCGGGTGTCCAGTTCAATCACGTCCCCTATGACGGTGCCAATCCGGCGGTAACGGCGCTGCTCGGCAAGCACATCGAGGCGGTCACTGTGAGCCCGGCCGAAGTGGTCAACCACGTTTCTGCCGGCAAGCTGCGCATTCTGGCCGTGATGGCCGACTCGCGCGCCGCCAACTTCCCGGACGTGCCCACGCTCAAGGAAAAGAACATCGATCTTTCAGTCTACACCTGGCGCGGCATTGTCGTGCCGAAGAAGACGCCGCAGAACGTCGTCGACACCCTTCGCCTGGCAGCGAAGAACACCGCCGACGAGCAGGCTTTCCGTGACTCGCTGGCGAAGATGAACCTGACCCACGCCTACGCCGACGGTCCTGCGTTCCGCGACGTCATGGAAAAGGACAACGCCTTCTTCAAGGCGCTGATGACCAAGGTTGGTATTGCCAAGTAGCACGGCTGCATAGGCCGGGTGCCGTTTCTCGCGGCGGGAAACCGCCGTGGGAACGGCCCACGAGGAGACACCATGATGAGTCACGCTCCGACCCAAGGCAGCGGCACCTCCGGAATGAGCCGCACGGACCGTCTTGCCAACCTGATCATCGCCGTCATTGTGATCGCCGTTGCGATTGCAGCGATCGTTGCAACGAGCGACTTTCCCTCCACCTCGCTGGCGACCGACGTCGGCCCGGCGCGCTTTCCGATCATCTACGCCGTCGCCCTGATCGCGCTGTGCGGAGCTCTGATCGTGAACACCCTGCGCAAGGGAACCACCGCAGCCGAGCCCGGCTCCGTTGGTGACCGCGCCGGGCGTATGGCCAGCCGTGTGAACGTTGCGCTGGGCATCGGAATGACGACCGCCTGCCTGATCGGCATGGTTTACGTCGGCTACGCCATCGCCACCACGCTCTACCTGTCCAGCGTGATGTGGCTGATGGGGCAGCGCAACAGGCTGCTCAACCCGCTCATCGCGGTGGCCGTGACCGCTCTCATCTACGTCACCTTCTCGACCGGCCTTCAGGTGCCACTGCCCGTGGGCAGCCTCTTCGAATAGCCGCGCTCCTTCTCCTTCCGGAGAGACGACATGTACGAACTCGACATGCTCCTGCAGGGCTTCCAGACGCTTCTGTCACAGCCCTTCGCGTTGCTCCTCTCGGTGGTGGGCGTGGCGCTCGGCATCGTGATCGGTGCCCTGCCCGGCCTCACGGCGACCATGGGCGTGGCCATTCTGCTGCCCTTCACCTTCGGCATGGACCCGCTGTCGGGTCTGCTGATGATCTGCGGTGTCTTCTTCGGCGGCATCTACGGCGGCTCGGTCACCGCCATCCTGCTGAAGATCCCCGGCACACCCGCCGCGGCCGCCACGGCCATGGACGGCTTTGAGCTGACCAAAAAGGGCCAAGCCGGCATCGCGTTGGGCACCGCCACTATCTCCTCGTTCCTGGGCGGCACCCTCAGCGTCTTCGTGCTGATCTTCCTGGCACCGGTGCTGGCCAGCTTCGCCTTGGAGTTCAGCGCGTCGGAGAGCTTCGCGCTGGCCATCTTTGGTCTCAGCATCATCGCCAGCATCTCCGGCAAGTCGGTGGTCAAGGGACTGATTGCTGGCTTCCTCGGCCTGCTGATCGCCACCATCGGCCTCGATCCGATGGGGGGCTTCCCGCGTTTCACCGGCGGCCACACCGAGCTGTTCAGCGTGCCCTTCATCCCGGTGATGATCGGCCTGTTCGCCGCTGCCGAAGCCTTCAAGGCGATGGAGGACCCGGCGTTCCGCAGCGGTGCCGCCGCGTTGCTCAGCCGCATCATCCCGCCCTGGGCCACCTACCGCCGCATGCTGGGTACGGTCGGTCGCTCGTCGATCCTCGGCATCGTCATCGGCATGATCCCCGGTGCCGGCGCCGATATCGCCGCCTTCGTCGCCTACAATGAAGCCAAGCGCTTCAGCAAGACGCCGGAGAACTACGGCAAGGGCGAGTTGGCCGCTGTCGCGGCCTGCGAGTCCGGTGCCAACGGCTGCACCGGCGGCGCGCTGCTCACCATGCTGACGCTGGGCATCCCCGGCGACGCGGTCACCGCGGTGATGCTGGGCGCCCTGACGCTGCAGGGGCTGCAGCCCGGGCCGCTGCTGTTCCGCGAGCACGCTGACCTGGTGTTCACGCTGTTCGCCGGCATGCTGGTCTGCTACGTGCTCATGCTGGTGATCGGGCTCAGCTCGCTGCGAGTGATGGGCCGCATCCTGCAAATGCCGAAGTCGGTGCTGACCCCGGTCATTCTGGCGCTGTGCATCGTCGGCACCTACGCCATCAACAACAGCATGTTTGACATCGGCATCATGCTGGCCGCCGGCGTCGTCGGCTACTTTATGCAGAAGTGGGACTTCCCCGCCTCGCCGGTGGTGCTGGCGTTGATCATGGGCCCGATGGCGGAGGCCAACTTCCGCCGTGCGCTGTCTCTGTCCAACGGCAGCTACGACTTCCTCTACAACCGGCCGATCACGGCGGTCCTGCTCCTCATAGCCGCATGCACGCTGCTGCTGCCGCTGCTGAGGCAATTCAAGAAAGGCTCTGCCAAGTCTGAACCCGTCAGGGGCTCTACAGGCCAGAGCACTTTGGCCGGCGAGCCGGCTGGAGGTGCAGAGTGACGAGCACGACGACGATCGGTTTGGACGCCATCATCGATCTGGGCGTCCGCAATGGGACCGGCGAGAACCCGGTTTGGGATCCCAACACCCGCTGCTGGACCTGGATCGACATTCCGGCGCGCAGCATCCACCGGCTGGACCCATCGAGCGGCAAGTACCGTCGCTGGACCCTGGCGGAGATGATCGGGAGTCTGGTCCTGCGGCCGGACGGTGGCGCCGTCTGCGCCTGCGAGACCGGCGTCTTCGATGTGGACCTGCCGGAGGGGAGCGAGAAGGCGGTGGTCACCCGCCTTGCTTCCTACCGCTTCCCCAAGGAAGGCATGCGCTTCAATGACGGACGCTGCGACCGGCAGGGGCGGTTCTGGATGTCGAGCATGGTTATGGACATCAGCCAAGGCGACACGTCCGGTGCATGGTTCCGCTTCACCCGCGCCGAGGGCCTCATCGAAACCGGGCTGAACGGGTACGTGATCCCCAACGGCTCAGCCTTCAGCCCGGACGGGCGGACCTTCTACGCGTCAGACAGCCACCGCGACGTACGGATGGTCTGGGCCTTCGACTATGATCCCGACGCCGGCACCGCGCAAAACCGCCGCCCCTTCATCGACATGCGTGCGATGGTTGGTCGGCCGGACGGCGCCGCGGTGGACGTGGACGGCTGCTATTGGATTTGCTGTCTGGACGAGGGCTGCATCAAGCGCTTCACGCCAAAGGGGGATCTTGACCGCTCGATCGAGGTGCCGATGCGCAAGCCAACCATGTGCGCCTTCGGCGGTCCGGATTTGCGGACGATGATCGTCACCTCGCTCAGCCGCGGACCGGCGGATCTGGCGGAGGACCCGCATGGCGGCCGCGTTGTGATGTTTGAACCCGGCGTCCAGGGCATTCTCGAACCGCGTCTGATGGCATGATGTGCCAAAAGGGCAGCTTGGGAATGATCGTGCCGCTATGTGGACCGGTCCTCTGACAGTGCCTTTCAGGGGTGTTCCCCAATTAGCCGGGAAAATTCATGAGGGTTGGCGGGTGTAGCGGCATCCGTTGAGCGGCCGTAGGATTTGGGTTCTGACGCCAACTCCTGCCGTTCCCGGAGCGCCCACCCGCCATGGTTGATCTTACCCTGCCGCTGCCCGGCCTGTCACCCGTTGCTGGAAAGCCGGTAATCGGGCGCTTTGATGGAGGGCGCCGGTCTTCCGATGGCGGACTGCTGATGCTGCGGGAGGTGGCGAAGCGGCTGCAGATTGCCGATCGGCTGGCCGCCTGCGTTGAGGACCCGCGCGATCCTTCCCGCACCGTGCATTCGCTGGCCGACATCATCGGCTTCCGCCTGCTGGCGATCGCGACGGGCTACGAGGACGCCAACGACGCCGACAGCCTGCGCCACGACCCGCTGTTCAAGATGGCCCTGGAGCGCCTGCCGTCCGAGCGCGACCTGTGCTCGCAAGCCACCATCTCGCGGCTGGAAAACCTGCCGGATACCCGGGCTCTGCTGCGCATGGGCCGAGCCATGGTCGATCTCTACTGCGCGTCCCCCTCTGTGCCAACGTCGAGTGAGACAGCCGCCTGCTGAAATGATCGGTAGAGGGCGCTGTTGAGGACCTGATGAGCACACCGACACTCCCCCCTGCTTCCACCACCGTATCCACTCCCGACCCGGAGGTGAGCGAGCGCCCGCAGCGCCGTACCTTCAGCGTCGCCGACAAACTGCGCGTGCTGGAGGAGATCGACCGCGCCCACCCCAAGGAGATTGGCGCCATCCTGCGCCGTGAAGGGCTGTATTCCTCGAATGTCACCCGTTGGCGCCGCCAACGCGATGGTGGACAGTTGCGCGGCCTCGCCCCGGCCAAGCCGGGGCCGAAGACCCCGCCGGCCAATCCTCTGAAAAGCGACGTGGAGCGCCTGGAGCGGGAGAATGCACGCCTGCGTGAGCGCCTCACCCGCGCCGAGGCGGTCATTGATCTCCAAAAAAAACTTTCCGACGTGCTGGGACTTCCGTTGCCCTCGATGGACCACGGCGAGAGCAAATGATGACCGCCATTGAGCAGGCGGCTTCGGCGGTGGACGTCTCCACCGCCTGCCGGGCGCTTGGTGTGCCGCGCGCCAGCTTCTATCGTCATCGCGACCGGCAGCGCCGGGTTGGTCCACCACCGCCATCCCGCCGTCGGCCCCCTCCACCACGCGCGCTGAGCGGCGGTGAGCGCGATCACGTGCTTGACCTGCTGCATGGGGACCGCTTCGTCGATGCCGCCCCGGCCCAGGTCTACGCCACCCTGCTCGATGAAGGGCAGTACCTGTGCTCGGTGCGCACCATGTATCGCCTGCTCGCCGCCAACGATGAGGTGCGCGAGCGCCGCCAGCAGTGCCGGCACCCGACCTACAGCAAGCCGGAGCTGCTCGCCACCGGCCCCAACCAGGTGTGGAGCTGGGACATCACCAAGCTGAAGGGCCCGGTCAAGGGCACTTGGCTGTGCCTCTACGTCATCCTCGACATCTACAGCCGCGCCGTGGTGGGCTGGACGGTGGCCTACCGGGAAAGCGCGGCACTGGCCGAGCGGCTGATCCGTCAGACGGTGCGCAAGCAGGGCATCACCCGCGACCGGCTGACGCTGCATGCCGACCGCGGGGCGGCGATGAAGGCCAAGGCGGTGATCGAGCTGCTGGCTGATCTCGGCGTGACACGCAGCCACAGCCGACCGCAGCAGTCCAACGACAACCCGTTCTCCGAGGCGCAGTTCAAGACGCTCAAGTACCATCACACCTTTCCAGACCGCTTCGGCTCGATCCAGGATGCCCGGACGTTCTGCCGCGCCTTCTTCGGCTGGTACAACACCGAACATCGACATTCCGGGCTGGCGCTGATGACCCCGCACCAGGTGCACTACGGCGACACCGCTGCGATCTGCGCCGCGCGTCAGGCAGTGCTCAATGAGGGGCATCGCCGCCATCCCGAGCGCTTCGTCCGCAAGCCGCCTGAAGCGCCGGCACCGCCAGCTGCCGTATGGATTAACCCGCCGGCCGAGCCGAAGGCGAGCTGATGCTCAGTCCTGTCATCCCGGTGTTCGGCTGGAGATCGGCCATCCCGCCGTCCCGGCCTGCCATCCAACACGTCGGCGCGCGAGGGGGCGGGCAAGGCTCTTCTCGAGGGACCCGCCCCACAGGGCGGGACGGAAGGGCCTTGTGCGACCTGAGCCCGCCGGCATCCTGCAAGCGGACGGACGCGGCAACCAGTTTGCTGGCGCCTCCGATCACGCAAGTTTCCCGAGCTTGAACTCAAATCTCGGCTGTCTCATTCGCGTTGACACGTTCCGTCCTTTCGCCAGGTGCCCAAGCGCATCGTGCTCGACGTGGACGACACCTTCGACGCGGTGCATGGCGGTCAGCAGTTGCGCCTGTTCAACGCCCATTATGACGAGTACGGCTTTCAGCCCATTGTCGTCTTCGACGGCGACAGCCGCTTCGTCACCGCGGTTCTGCGCCCGGCCAAGCGGCCCAAGGGGACGGAGATCCGGGCCTTCCTGCGTCGCCTGCTCCGCGCCATTCGGGCGAACTGGCCCAAGACCGAGATCGAGGACAGCGCGATATGTGTTCGCTGAACAACGCCAAGGATGCACTGAGCCGGAACGGTGGCTTGCCTCCTGCCTTCCAGTCGAGCTGTCCGCAAAGCCGACCTATAGCGGCCGCCTCGGCAATTGTCCGGAAACATCCTCTTTCAACGGGTTTCCGGACATCTTGAATGCCTGACAGGACGATGGTCAAGACGGCCCGTGCCGGTGTTCTCATCCTGTTCCGTCTTGCCGTTGTTCAGCGAACACCTATCGCGCTCTCCTCTAGCCCAGCATGTCGCCCATGGCCGTCCCCCAACCGGCCGTTCTGTGGACGCTCATCGGGAATCGCATTTGAGGCGGTTTTCCCGTCCAGAAAATCCGTCCACAAATTCTGAGCGTCCTAAAATGTCACCTGCCGTTTCAGAGACGGCTGATGTTCTTGGTGCGTTCTGACTTGGCGTTGTTCGGCGAGTAAATGTCGCGATGCCCTCTAACTGCTTCGGCCAAGGCACCTTCCCCTTTAACAGTTGCTGTAGTGTTGGTCATGCCACGGGTTCTCATCTTTAATGGTTTTGAGGCCTGTCCTCGTTTGTGATGATTGACCGTAACCAAACACCGTCAGCACCACAGCGGGAGGTCCGAATTGCTGATCGGCTCGGAAGCGGACTCCCAATCGAGAGCAATGCAGCCTTTTGTGAATAAATGAAGTTCTTCTTTCTGAGGTGGGTCCTAATCAGCCCTGAGCGGGCCCCACTTCACTGGAGCTTTCCTCAGTCGATTCCAAGAAGCGAAATGCACCGGCTTGGGCTCCTGCTTCGGTGCTGCTTGGGTGCTGCTTCGCCC
>Ga0196970_1001715_pt1 | contig 13450 bp, 11 predicted proteins | sample S1v_513CmetaG_FD_148672 | JGI IMG/M metagenome (GOLD analysis project Ga0196970, IMG submission 148672) | Soil microbial communities from Anza Borrego desert, Southern California, United States - S1+v_5-13C | ecosystem: Environmental > Terrestrial > Soil > Desert | place: USA: California... | reverse complement strand
CACCGAGGTCGAGCAGCGCATGGCCGAGGGCGAGGTCGCGGTGGTCGCCGGCTTCCAGGGCGTCGCCGCCAACGGGCGCGTCACGACGCTGGGCCGCGGCGGCTCCGACACCTCGGCGGTGGCGCTGGCGGCGGCGCTGAAGGCCGACCGCTGCGACATCTACACCGACGTGGACGGCGTCTACACCACCGACCCGCGCATCGTGTCGAAGGCCCGCAAGCTCTCCAAGATCACCTACGAGGAGATGCTGGAGATGGCCTCGCAGGGCGCCAAGGTCCTGCAGACCCGCTCGGTCGAGATGGCGATGAACCATCGTGTGCGCGTGCAGGTGCTCTCGAGCTTCGAGGAAGCGCCCGGCAGCGCGTTGCCCGGAACCCTGGTTGTGGACGAGGACGAGATCGTGGAAAAGGAAGTTGTGAGCGGCATCGCCTACAGCCGCGACGAGGCGAAGATCACGCTGGTCGGCGTGGCCGACCGGCCGGGCGTGGCGGCCGCGATCTTCGGTCCGCTGACCGACGCCGCGGTCAACGTGGACATGATCGTCCAGAACGTGTCGGAAGACGGCAAGTCCACCGACCTGACCTTCACGGTGGGCAAGGCGGACATCGCCCGCGCCGTCAAGGTGCTGGAGGACGCCAAGGACACGCTGAACTACCAGCGCCTGGTGTCGGACGCCAACGTGGTGAAGGTGTCGGTGATCGGTGTCGGCATGCGCAGCCACGCCGGCGTGGCGCAGCGCATGTTCAGCGCCCTTGCCGACAAGGGCATCAACATCCAGGTCATCTCCACCTCGGAGATCAAGATCTCGGTGCTGATCGCCGAGGAGTACGCGGAGCTGGCGCTGCGCGCCCTGCACACCGTCTACGGCCTGGACGCGGCCTGAGCAGCCTGAGGAGAGCCGGGTCATGACCGCAGCACCGGCACGGACCCGGCTCGACCAGCTCTGGCGGCGCGGCTGCGCCTTCCTGGGGTCGCAGACCGCCATCATGGGCGGCGCCATGACCTGGGTGTCGGAGCGCCACCTCGTCTCCGCCATCTCCAACGCCGGGGGCTTCGGCGTGCTGGCCTGCGGCTCCATGGGGCCGGACCGGCTGGCGGAGGAGATCGCGGCGACGCGCGCGCTGACGGCCAAGCCGTTCGGCGTCAACCTCATCAACATGCACCCCGAGCTGGAGCGGCTGGTCGACGCCTGCCGCGAGCAGGGGGTTGGCCACGTGGTGATCGCCGGCGGCCTGCCGTCCGGCCCGGTCATCAAGCGCATCAAGGCCGGCGGCGCCAAGGCCATGGCCTTCGCCCCCGCCCTGGTCGCGGCCAAGCGGCTGATCCGCCACGGCATCGACGCGCTGATCATCGAGGGCTCGGAGGCCGGCGGCCACATCGGCCCGGTCGCCACCTCGGTGCTGGCGCAGGAGATCCTGCCGGAGGTCCGCGAGGTGCCGGTGTTCCTGGCCGGCGGCATCGGCCGCGGCGAGGCCATCGTCTCCGCCCTGGAGGCCGGGGCGGCGGGCGTGCAGCTCGGCACCCGCTTCGTCTGCGCGGCGGAGTCCATCGCGCACCCGAACTTCAAGCAGGCGTTCATCCGCGCCTCGGCGCGCGACGCCCAGCCCTCGGTGCAGATCGACCCGCGCTTCCCGGTGATCCCGGTGCGCGCGCTCGCCAACGAAGGCACCAAGCGCTTCATGGACACCCAGCGCGACCTCATCGCCAAGGTCGACCGCGGCGAGGTGACCCGCGAGGCGGCGCAGCTGGAGATCGAGCATTTCTGGGCCGGCGCCCTGCGCCGCGCGGTGATCGACGGCGACGTCGAGAACGGCTCGCTGATGGCCGGCCAGAGCGTCGGCATGGTCACCCGCGAGCAGCCCACGGCCGAGATCTTCGCCGAGCTGCTGGCCCAGGCCGAGACGGCCCTAAGCTGGCGCTTCCCGGCCGATACGGCGCGGGCGGTCCCGGCGGCGGTCTGAGCCGGCACCGGCTGGCACCTTGCCCGTTCCGGTGGTAGGATGGCGCCGGACGATGGAGCGCCGATGACCCCGGAACGCGAAGCCGAACTGTTCGCCAAGCTGGACCTGATGCTGGAACTGCATCGGCGGACGGAAAACGACATCCAAGGTCTGCGCGAGGAAATCCGCGACGTGCGCGCCGAGATGCGCGACATGCGGGGCGAAATGCGAAACCTTCAGAACGGCCAGAAGGAAATCGGCGACCGCATATCGCGCGCCGACGGGCGGCTCGAAGAGCAGTCCAGATTCCTCCAACTGGCGCTCGCCGGACGATTGCCGCGCAAGCCGGCAGCCTGAGCCCCAGCCCGTAACGCTTGCATTCCACGCGCCATCCATAGGACTCTTGCATTCGGGAGCCCCGCGTGGGATTGAGCGCGCCATGGACACGACCGAGCGGGAGACGATCGCAGCGTACGAGGGACCGGATTCCCGGCGCCTTCTGGCGCGCCTGCGCGACGTCATGGCGGGCGGCGGCTCGGGGCAGGACCGGCTGAACGAGATCGTCGGGCTGATCGCCGTCGAGATGGGGGCGGACGTCTGCTCCTGCTACGTCATGCGCGCCGGCGAGGTGCTGGAGCTGTTCGCCACCCAGGGCCTCAACCAGTCGGCCGTGCACAAGACGCGCCTGCGCGTCGGTGAGGGCATCGTCGGCGAGATCGCCGCGCACGCCCGCGCCATGGCGCTGGAGGACGCCCCCGCGCACCCCAGCTTCGCCTATCGCCCGGAAACCGGCGAGGACCCGTTCCAGTCGCTGGCCGGCGTGCCGATCCTGCGCGGCGGCAAGGTGCGCGGCGTGCTGGTGCTGCAGCACAAGGAGCGCCGCCACTACGCCGAGGAACTGGTCGAGACGCTGCAGACCATCGCCATGGTGGTGGCCGAGCTGGTCGCCGCCGGCGAGCTGGTCAACGCGCAGGAGATCTCCAACCAGGGCGACCCGGTCCTGCTGCCGGCCCGCTTGTCCGGCGTGGCGCTGAACCCCGGCCTCGCCATGGGCTTCGCGGTGGTGCACCGGCCGCAGGTGACCATCCGCCAGATGATCGCCGAGGACGAGGGCAAGGAGCAGGAGCGCCTGTCCGAGGCGCTGACCGCCATGCACAGCGCCATCGACGACCTGCTGGCCGCCGCGGCGCTGGCCGGCCTGGGGGAGCCGCGCGACATCCTGGAAACCTACCGGATGTTCGCCGAGGACCGCGGCTGGCTGTCGCGCATCCGCGAGGCGATCCGCATGGGCCTGACCGCGGAAGCCGCCGTGCAGCAGGTGCAGAACGACACCCGCGTCCGCATGAGCCACCTGACGGACCCGTACATCCGCGAGCGGCTCCTCGACCTCGACGACCTGACCAACCGCCTGCTGCTGCACCTCGCCGGCAAGAAGTCGGAGGCCGACGGCGCCACCCTGCCGGACGACCTCGTGCTGGTGGCGCGCTCGCTGGGTCCCGCCGAGCTGCTGGACTACGACCAGCGCCGGCTGCGCGGCGTCATCGTCGAGGAGGGCTCGCCCTCCAGCCACGTCTGCATCGTGGCCCGCGCGCTGGACATCCCGGTCGTCCAGGTGTCGGACGCGCTGAACCGCATCGAGGCGGGCGACCCGCTGATCGTTGACGGCGACCACGCCACCATCTTCGTGCGCCCGGCCGAGGACATCCAGGACGCCTTCACCCAGAGCATGGACCTGCGCGCCCGGCGCGAGGAGATGTACGCGCAGACGCGCTCGCTGCCCTCGGTGACGCGCGACGGGGTGCCGATCTCCATTCAGCTCAACTGCGGCCTGCTGATCGACCTGCCGCACCTGCACGCCAGCGGGGCGGAGGGCATCGGCCTGTACCGCACCGAGATCCCGTTCATGGTCCGCTCCACCTACCCCGAGGTGGACGTGCAGACCGACCTCTACGCCCGCATCATGGACGAGGCCGGCGACAGGCCGGTGATCTTCCGCACCCTCGACGTCGGCGGCGACAAGATGCTGCCGTACATGTCCTCGGGCGAGGAGGAGAACCCCTCGCTGGGCTGGCGCGCCATCCGCATCGGGCTCGACCACCCCTCGCTGCTGCGCCAGCAGCTGCGCGCGCTGCTGTGCGCAGCGGCCGGGCGGCCGCTGTCGGTGATGTTCCCGATGGTCGCCGAGGTGGCCGAGCTGGAGGCCGCTCGCAACATCCTGAACCTGGAGCTGGAGCGCCTGGTCGCCCACGACCGCGAGCCGCCCAGCACGCTGCGCGTCGGCGCCATGATCGAGGTGCCGTCGCTGCTGTTCCAGCTGCCGGCGCTGCTGCCGCGGGTGGACTTCGTGTCGGTGGGGTCGAACGACCTGACACAGTACGTGTTCGCCGCCGACCGCGGCAACCCGCGCACCGCCAACCGCTACGACCCGCTGTCGCCGCCGATGATGTGCCTGCTGCGCCGTCTGGTCGAGGCGTGCAACGAGGCCAACGTCTCGCTGTCGCTGTGCGGCGAGATGGCCGGCCGGCCGCTCGACGCGATGGCGCTGATCGGCATCGGCTTCCGCTCGCTCTCCATGGCGCCGCCCTCGGTCGGCCCGGTGAAGACGATGCTGCGCTCGCTCGACGTTGCGGCGCTGCGCCAGTACATGCAGGGCCTGTTCCAGCGCCCCGACCACAGCCTGCGCCCGAAGCTGAAGGCTTTCGCCAAGGACCACGGGGTGTTGATCTAGGCCATCGGCATTGCCTTCCGCGCCACCCTTTTGTTACTAAGACCTCGGCCGAATGGCGTGTACAACGCCGACCGACGCAGTTTCCGGCTGCTGCACGCACGACACGGCAGATCCTCCCATGGCCGACCGCAAGAACACCGCCTCCTCCGCCACCGCGACCGGGTGGGACGGCGCCGCCGATCCGGCCAGCGTCAGCGCCACCCTGCGCGAGGCGCGCCAGCGCCTGGGCGTCGAGCTGCGCGACGTGGCGTCGATGCTGCGCATCCGCTACCCGTACCTGCAGGCGATCGAGAACGGGCGCTACGACGAGCTGCCCGGCACCGCCTACGCCACCGGCTTCCTGCGCTCCTACGCCGAGTTCCTGGGCCTGGATCCGGAAATGATCCTGCGCCGCTACAAGGACGAGGTCGCCGGCCGCGTCGGCAAGCAGGAGTTCTACTTCCCCACCCCCGTCGCCGAGGGGCGGGTGCCCGGCGGCACCGTCCTGCTGGGCACGCTGGTGGTGGCCGGCATCGTGTACGGCGCGTGGTACTATCTGTCGGCGACCGACCGCTCGGTGGCCGACATGGTGCCGGTGCTGCCGGACCGGCTGGTGTCGCTGCTCGACAACCTGCCCTGGACCTCCAGCGGACATACGCCGCCCGCCGCGACCACCGCCGAGGCGCCGTCCTCCGCACCGGTTTCCGCGCCGGTCGCGCCGCCGGCCCCAGTCGTCACCGTGGCGCCGCCGGCCACCGTGGCCGCGGCCCCGTCCGTCCCGCCGCCCGCGCCGGGCGGTGCCTCCGTCAGCCCGCCGCCTCCCCCGCCGGCCGCTGCCATTCCGGTGACGCCGCCCGCCGCGGCCCCGGTCGCCGCGCCCGCCCAGCCGCGCCCGCCCGCCGCCGCGCCGACACCCGCGCCGGCCCCGCAGGCCGCCCCCCAGACGTCCGTCGTCCCCCCCGCGCCGCACGGCGAGGAGGAGGAGGTCGACATGGCCCGGCAGGACCCGACGCCGCTGTCGCCTGCCGCCGCCCCGCCGGCCGCGCCGCAGCCTCCCGCCGCCCAGGCCGACGCCAACGGCAAGGTCTACGGCGCGCAGAACGGCACCACGCGCGTCCACGTGCGCGCCATCCAGGACAGCTGGGTGCAGATCCGCGACTCGCAGGACATCATCTTCACCCGCGTGCTGAAGCCGGGCGACACCTACCGCGTGCCCGACCGGCCGGGCGTGCGCCTGCGCACCGGCAACGCCGGCGGCCTCGTGATGGTGACCGACGGCGTCGCCGGCCAGCCCATGGGCTCGGTCGGCCAGGTGCTGCGCGACGTGCCGCTGGAGCCCAAGCCGGCGCGCTGATCCCCCGGATCCCCTTGGAATCCGCGGCTGCCGTCCGCACTTCAGTCCTGCCCGCATTTCCCAGCCCGCGAAGGCCAGACCCATGACCGTGCGTTCCTACCGCCAGATCCAGCGCCGCCCGTCGCGGCAGATCCGCGTCGGCAAGGTGCTCGTCGGCGGCGACGCGCCGATCTCCGTGCAGACCATGACCAACACGCCGACCACCGACGTGAAGGCCACGGTCGAGCAGATCAAGGCGGCCGAGCGCGTCGGCGTGGACATCGTCCGCGTCTCCTGCCCCGACCAGGAGTCGGCGCTGGCGCTGAAGGACATCGTGCGGCAGGTGGACGTGCCGGTGGTGGCCGACATCCACTTCCACTACAAGCGCGCCATCGAGGCGGCGCAGAGCGGTGCGGCCTGCCTGCGCATCAACCCCGGCAACATCGGCTCCGCCGACCGCGTGCGCGAGGTGGTGAAGGCGGCGAAGGACTACGGCTGCTCCATGCGCATCGGCGTCAACGCCGGCTCGCTGGAGCACGACCTGCTGGAAAAGTACGGCGAGCCCTGCCCCGAGGCGATGGTCGAGAGCGCGCTGAACCACGCCAGGATCCTGGAAGACCACGACTTCCGGGAGTTCAAGATCTCGGTCAAGGCGTCGGACGTGTTCCTGGCGGTGGCCGCGTACCAGGGCTTGGCGGAGGCCTGCGACTATCCCCTGCACATCGGCATCACCGAGGCGGGCGGCCTGCGCGCCGGGACGGTGAAATCGTCCATCGGGCTGGGCATGCTGCTGTGGTCGGGCATCGGCGACACCATCCGCGTCTCGCTCTCCGCCGACCCGGCCGAGGAGGTGCAGGTCGGCTACGAGATGCTGAAGTCGCTGGGCCTGCGCCGGCGCGGCGTGACGGTGATCTCCTGCCCGAGCTGCGCGCGGCAGAACTTCAACGTCATCAAGACGGTGGAGATCCTGGAGCAGCGCCTGGCGCACATCACCACGCCGCTGACGCTGTCGGTGATCGGCTGCGTGGTCAACGGCCCCGGCGAGGCGCGCGAGACCGACATCGGCCTGACCGGCGGCGGCAACAACACGCATCAAGTGTATCTGTCCGGCGTCACCGACCACCGCCTGAAGGACCAGGACATCGTCGCCCACCTCGTCGACCTCGTCGAGAAGAAGGCCGCCGAGATCGAAGCCGCCAAGGCCGCCGAGACCCAGGCGGCCGAATAACAACCAAGGACACACGGATTTCACGGATTGGGTCACGGATTGCACGGACGGATTTGAAGAATGAGAATCCGTGTCATCCGTGCTTAAATCCGTGAAATCCGTGTGGATGTTGTTGTTCCCCACGCGGCCTGGAGCTGCCCAAGCGTGACCGCTTTCTACCTCGTCATCGGCGCCAGCCACCGGACCTGTTCGGGCTCGTTGCGCGACTGGCTCGCCACCGAGGAGGCCGAGGTGCCGGACATGCTGGCGCACCTCAAGGCGGCCGGTTTCGAACAGGCGCTGTGGCTGTCCACCTGCGACCGCGTCGAGGTGCACGCCGTCCACCCGCGCCCGCTGGAGGCCGCGCTGGACGCCGCGGCGGTGATGGCGGAGCGGCTGGGCATCGCCGCCGAGGATCTTGCCGACCAGCTCTACACCTACGTCGGCGACCGCGCCGTGCGGCACGTCTTCTCGGTGGCCTGCTCGCTGGACAGCCAGATCGTCGGCGAGCCGGCGATCCTCGGCCAGCTCAAGGCGGCGCACCGGCATGCGGCCGGCGCCGGGATGACCGGACCGGAACTGGAAGCCCTTCTCCAGGCCGCCTACGCGGCTGCCAAGCGGGTGCGCAGCGACACCCCCATCGCCGAGGGCGCCACCTCGATCATCGCCGCGGCGGTGCAGGTGGCGCGCGACATCCACGGCGACCTCGGCCGCTGCGCCGCCCTGCTGATGGGGTTGGGCGACATGGGCGTGCTGGTGCTGGAGGGCCTCAGGGAGGCCGGGCTGGGCCGCATCACGGTGGCCGCGCACGTCGACCGCCGGGCCGAGGCGATGGCGCGCCGCCAGGGCGGCCACTTCGCGCCGTGGATGGAGCTGGACTCCGCGCTGGCCGGTGCCGATATCGTGGTGACCGCGACCGGGCTGGGGCGCTATATCCTGTCGCGCGACGCGGTGAAGGCGGCGCTGAAGGCGCGGCGCTACCGGCCGGTGTTCGTGGTGGACGCGGCGATCCCGGCGGACGTCGATCCGGCGGTGGCCAAGCTGGACGGCGCCTTCACCTACGACCTCGCCGACCTGGAGCGGGTGGCACTGGAAGGCCGGGCCGGGCGCGACGCCGCGGTGCGCGCCGCCTGGGCCATTGTCGACGAGGCAGTGGCGGCCTTCGCCCGCGAACGTGCAGAGCGCGCGGCGGTGCCGGCGGTGGCCGCGCTGCGCGCCCATTTCGAGCAGGAACGCCGCCGCCTGCTGGCCGAGCACGCCGGCCTGAACGCGGCGGCGGCGACGCGGCTGCTGGTCAACCGGCTGCTGCATCACCCCTCGGAGGTGCTGCGGGCGATGGCGGCGGGGACGGACGGCGGCGGCTTGCCGGAGCACGCGGCGGCGGAGCGCCTGCTGTTCCGGCTGTTCCGGCTGGACGAGGATGCTAAGAACGAGACGGTACGGACGGAGTCCGTGGAGACTGGGGACAAGCGAACGTGAGCCTGGACGAGAAATTCAACAAGGTGCTGGCCCGCCACGACGAGCTGCGCGACGCGCTGGCGGCGGGTACGGCCGACTCCGGCACGTTCGCCAAGCTGTCCAAGGAGTATTCGGACCTGGAGCCCATCGCCGCGGCGATCTCCGAGCTGAAGAAGGCGAAGGCCGAAGCCGCGGATCTCGCCGCGATGATCGCCGACCCCGACGGCGACGGCGAGATGAAGGCGCTGGCCGAGGAGGAGTTCCACGACCTCTCCAAGCGCATCCCGGAGCTGGAGCGCAAGGTGCAGGTCTCGCTGCTGCCGAAGGACGAGGCGGACGAGAAGAACGCCATCCTGGAGGTGCGCGCCGGCACCGGCGGCGACGAGGCGGCGCTGTTCGCGGCGGAGCTGTTCGAGATGTACCGCCGCTACGCCGCCCTGCGCGGCTGGCGGTTCGAAACCATGGAGGTCAGCGAATCGGCACTCGGCGGCTGCAAGGAGGCGATCGCCAACATCACCGGGCGCGGCGTCTTCGCGCGGCTGAAGTTCGAATCCGGCGTGCACCGCGTGCAGCGTGTTCCGCAGACCGAGACGCAGGGACGCATCCACACCTCCGCCGCCACCGTGGCCGTGCTGCCCGAGGCTGAGGAGGTGGACGTCCACATCGACGACAAGGACCTGCGCATCGACGTCTTCCGCTCCAGCGGCCCCGGCGGACAGAGCGTCAACACGACCGACAGCGCGGTGCGCATCACCCACCTGCCGACCGGGCTGGTGGTGATCCAGCAGGACGAGAAGAGCCAGCACAAGAACAAGGCCAAGGCCATGAAGGTGCTGCGCGCGCGCCTCTACGACCAGGAGCGCGCCGCCAAGGACGCCGTCCGCGCGGCGGACCGCAAGAGCCAGGTGGGCTCCGGCGACCGCTCGGAGCGCATCCGCACCTACAACTTCCCGCAAGGGCGCGTGACCGACCACCGCATCAACCTGACGCTCTACAAGATCGACAAGGTGATGGCCGGCGAAGCGCTGGACGAACTGGTCGAAGCGCTGATCGCCGAGGACGAGGCGGCCCGGCTGGCGGAGTTGCAGTGACCACGCTGCGAGCATTGCGCCGCGCCGCCGAGGCCCGCCTCGCCGCGGCCGGCGTCGACACCCCCGACCTCGACGCCCGCCTGCTCGTCCAGCACGCGCTGAACCTCACCCGCGAGCAGCTTCTCTTCAACGCCGACGCCCCGGTGACCCCGGAGCAGGCCACCGCGCTCCACGCCCTGGTCGAGCGCCGCGCCGCGCGCGAGCCGGTGTCGCGCATCCTCGGCGAGCGGGCGTTCTGGAGCCTGGAGCTGTCGCTGAACGCCGACACCCTCGACCCGCGCCCCGACACCGAAACCATCGTCGAGGCCGCCCTCGACGCCGTCCCCGACCGCACCGCCCCCCTGCGCGTCCTCGACCTCGGCACCGGCACCGGCTGCATCCTGCTGGCGCTGCTGGCCGAGTTGCCGAACGCCAGCGGTCTTGGCATCGACCTCAGCCCGGGTGCGGTCGAGGCGGCCACCGCCAACGCCGCGCGCAACGCCCTCGGCGACCGCGCCCGCTTCCGGACCGGCGACTGGGGCGGCGGGCTGGCGGAGCGCTTCGACCTCGTCGTCTCCAACCCGCCCTACATCCCCAGCCGCGACATCGCGTCGCTGGACCCGGAGGTGCGCGAGCACGACCCGTTGCGGGCACTGGACGGCGGCCCCGACGGGCTGGACGCCTACCGCGCCATAGCCGCCCAGCTCCCCGGCCTTCTCAAGCCCGGCGGCACCACGGCGCTGGAGGTCGGCATCGGGCAGGCGGCGGACGTGGCCGCCCTGCTGGAGGCCAGCGGCCTTGCCGTCACCGGGATCTTTCGCGACCTCGGCGGCGTGGAACGGTGCGTTCGGGGGCGTAACGATCGGTGAGAACCGGGTGATTCCCGAGGCACCCACAAAAAAGCAGTTGGATTGCCGGTGTTTCCCCGCTAGGGTGCGGGACAGCGACGATCCGTGGGTCGGCGGGCTCAGGCCAAGCCGATGCGGCCGAAATGGGTCCCGGACGCCGTATTGACTCCCCGATTCCGATCCGCGGCACGGTGCCGTGGCGGGCCCGGCGGCCGGAAGAACGGCCGTCGCGATGCGGGGAATGCGCATCTCGAACATGGGGCCACAAGACCCGAATGAGACAAGGACCGAACAACCGACGTTCGCGCGGCCGTGGCGGCAGTGGTGGTGGCGGCGGTGGTGGTGGCGGCGGTGGCGGGGGTGGTGGCGGCAACAACGCCGGCCGTCGCCAGAACGTCCCGCTGCGGCACCAGACCTTCGACAGCAACGGCCCGGACGTCCGCATCCGCGGCAACGCCTGGCAGGTCCATGAGAAGTACCTGACGCTGGCCCGCGACGCCGCGTCGTCGGGGGACCGCATCCAGGCGGAAAACTACCTCCAGCATGCGGAGCACTATTTCCGCATCATCACCCAGATCCAGGAGTCGGAGAACCGTCAGCGCGACGGTCGCGGCAACGGCAACGGGCAGGGCCACGGCCAGCCGCACCAGCCGAACCAGGATCAGGAGGAGTACGAGCAGTCCGAGGCCGAGGCCGACTCCGACGGCGGCGAAGAGCGCGCCGCCGCCAACGCCTAAGGACTCCGCCTACCCAAGCTGCACCGCGTCACCGACGGCCGCCCGGCCGCCGGTGACGACGCGCGCGTAGACGCCGCACTGCGTGTGCCCCAGGCCGCGCCGCATCGCCGTCAGCAGGTTCAACGCGCGCGAGCCGCCCTCGGGCGTGCCCGCCGGCGCCACGTCGATGGCGGCGCAGCGGCCGGTCGGCTGCACCACCTCCAGCACCGCGGCCCCCAGGCGCACCGTCGTCCCGGCCGCCCAGTCGCGCTCCACCCAGGGCGCCAGGCCGTCCAGCCACAGGTTGGCGCGGAAGCGGCCGGGATCGACCGGCTCCTTGGTCAGCCGCTCCAGATCGTGCACGCTGGCCAGATTCAACAGGGAGACCATCGGCGCCTCCTTGTCGGTGAAGGCGAAGCCCTGCGCTTCGGCGATCTTCGGCGCGCCGGGCGCGGCGCCGGACATGTAGGCGGCGAAGAACTGCTCGATCAGCGTGCGGCCCATCGGCTGGTCGAGCCGGCCGCGCGCCACCTGCCGGCCGTTGCGGCGGATGGTCAGCGTGGCCGTCTCCGTGTCGAACTCGGTGTCGAGCGCCGCCAGCTTTTCGTTGCGCACCAGGGTGAAGAACTCGGACTTCGGCCGCCAGCCCTCCTGCTCCATGGCGGCGGCGGGGCCGTGCAGGACCGCGTAGGCGCGGTCGAAGGGCAGCGTCTGGCCGGTCGTCAGCTCGACGGCGGGCAGTTCCTCGGCGCTCAGCCCCTTCACGGGGTAGCGGCGGATGGCGGCGAGAGTGGTCATACCGTCGAATCTGTTGCGACTCTTCCGCGTCTGTCAACCGCGGTGCAGCATGAATGTCACCAATGCTCGGCCGGCGGCGCCAGCCCGCGGTACTCGGCGAGGCGGCGGCGGGTGGACGGCGTGGTGTCCTCCGGCAGCCGGTCGAGGGGGAAGAACGCCGCCTCGACGATCTCGAATCCGTCCGCCTTCGGCGTGCCGCTCCAGCGCTCGGCCACGAAGACGGCGACATGGTCGCTGGCCCCACTGCGGAAGCGCGCGTACATGCCGAGCGGCTGCACCGCGGCCTCGACGGTCAACCCGACCTCCTCGCGCACCTCGCGCCTCATGGCCTCGACCAGCGTCTCGCCCTTGTCCACCCCACCGCCCGGCAGATGCCAGCCGGGGACGTAGCTGTGCCGGATCAGCAGCACGGACTCGGCATCCACGATGATGGCCCGCACCCCCATAGTGAGCGGTCGCGCCACCCGGTGCCACGCCCTGCGGGCGTGCCAAGCGATGCGGAGCGGGTTCAGCGGGTGCGGCATGACGGGCGTCGGCAGCGTGAGGTCGGACATTCCGGTGGGGCCGTGCACGGTGCGGGGAAGCCCTTACGGTAGGCGTTTCCCCATCCCGCCGGAAGCGGCGACGGGTGATTACCCCTATCGTTCGCGCGGTCAATAACCCTTCACCTCGGGTGGTCTTGCATAGGCCGAGCCCCTCGCCATATCTACCACAGCATCCTCCTGGATCGCACACATCGCGTGGGTCAAGGCTGACCGGGCTGCCTGGCGGACGGTCGGCGAAGCATGGAGAGTTGGGTCATGGATTTCGAGAAGTACACCGAACGCAGCCGCGGCTTCGTTCAGGCGGCGCAGACGCTTGCCCTGCGCCGGGGACACCAGCGGCTGACGCCCGAGCATCTGCTGAAGACGCTGCTCGACGACAAGGAAGGCCTCGCGGCCAACCTGATCCGCAAGGCCGGCGGCGATCCGGGCGCCGCACTGGCCGGCGTCGATGCCGAGTTGGACAAGCTCCCCAAGGTCGAAGGGTCCGGCGCCGGGCAGGTGTATCTCTCGCCCGAGCTGTCGCGCGTCTTCGAGCAGGCCGAGAAGGTCGCCGAGAAGGCCGGCGACAGCTACGTCACCGCCGAGCGCATCCTGCTGGCCCTGGCCATGGCCGAGGGCACGCCGTCGGCGCGCATCCTGAAGACCGCAGGCGTCAACCCGCAGGCGCTCAACACCGCCATCAACGAGATCCGCAAGGGCCGCACCGCCGACACCGCCTCGGCCGAGCAGGGCTACGACGCGCTGAAGAAGTACGCGCGCGACCTGACCGAGGCGGCGCGCGACGGCAAGCTCGACCCCGTCATCGGCCGCGACGAGGAGATCCGCCGC
>Ga0196970_1001714_pt1 | contig 13453 bp, 12 predicted proteins | sample S1v_513CmetaG_FD_148672 | JGI IMG/M metagenome (GOLD analysis project Ga0196970, IMG submission 148672) | Soil microbial communities from Anza Borrego desert, Southern California, United States - S1+v_5-13C | ecosystem: Environmental > Terrestrial > Soil > Desert | place: USA: California... | reverse complement strand
GAGGTCGTGCAGGTCGCGGGCGATCCGGGCGCGCTCGTCGTGCAGGGCGGCGACGTCCTGGGCGGCCCTCGCCTCGGCGAGCACGAAGGCCAGGGCGGCCTGCGCGGCGAACGTCTGCGACAACGCGAGGTCGCTGGGCGTGAACGGCCGGGCACCCTTGCGGCGCAGCAGGATCAGCACGCCCACGCTGCGTCCTTCGCTGCGCAGGGGCACGTAGAGCGCGGGGCCGAACTGGCGCATGGACATCAGCGGGTGCTCTCTCTGGACGGACGAGGGCTCCGCGTCGCCCAGGCCCGTCCGGTACACCTCCGCGGACCGGGAGCCCGGGGGCGTGACGAGCCCGAGGAGCTCGTCGGCCGCATGCCCGTCGACGATCTCCATCACGAGCTCGCCGCCGACGCCGGGCAGCACGAGGACGGCGGTGTCCGCGCCGTCGATCTCGCGGGCCGTGGTGGCGACGGTGGTGAGCACCTCCTCCTGGTCCGCGCCCTCGAGGAGCATGGTCGTGATGCGCTGGCCCGCCGTGAGCCAGCTCTCACGGCGACGCTCGATCGCGTAGAGCTCGGCGTTCTGGATGGCCACGGCGGCGGCTGCTGCGAGCGCGCTGACCACGGCCTCGTCGTCGTCGTCGAACCCGGCCCTCTTCTCGGACAGGTAGAGGTAGCCGTAGGTCTCCCCGCTCACCCGGACGGCGGACCCGAGGAACGAGCCCATGCGCGGGTGTGCCGCGGGCAGGCCCTGGTAGGCCGGGTGCTGGGTGAGGTCCTCGAGCCGGAGCACGCCGCGGTCGGGGATCTGGCCGAGCACGCCGACGGCGTGCGGCGAGTGGGGCAGGCGCGCGACGACCGGCGCCGGGACGCCGCTCTGCACGAAGGTCACGGAGGCACCGTGCTCGTCGAGGATGTTGATCGCGCCGTAGCGCGCGCCGGTCAGCTGGGTGCTGGCCTGCACGAAGCGTTCGAGGAGGCTGGGCAGGTCGAGGTCGGCGGCGAGCGCCAGGACGGCGCGGAGCAGGTCGGTGGTGGACTCCGCGGCGGCCCGCCCGACACTCGACACGACGCCCTCCCGATGCTCGGTGCCGCGGGCTTCCCGGCGGCCCTCCCTTGATTTAACACGGTCTGCGCCCGCACTACGCACCCGCCGTTCGGGTCCTGTCCGCGCGGGCGTCTGTCGTGCCACGATGGCGCCGTCCCGACGACGATGGCGGTGAGCAGTGACGACCCAGACCGGTCCCGGTCCTGCGGCGCAGGCCGCGCCCCCCTCCCCCGGCGACGACGTCCTGGTCGCGACGGACCTGGTCCGCCGGTTCGGCGACCTCACGGCCGTCGACGGCGTCTCCTTCCGGATCGCGCCGGGCGAGACCTACGGGCTCCTCGGCCCCAATGGCGCGGGCAAGACAACGACGATCTCCATGGTCGCGGGCCTCATCCCGGCCGACGAGGGCACCGTGACCGTCGTCGGCGAGCCGATGGGTCCGCACCAGGTGCACGTGAAGCGCCACGTCGGCCTCGTCCCGCAGGACCTCGCGATCTACCCCGAGCTCACGGCCCGGGAGAACCTCGTGTTCTTCGGGCGGCTGCAGGGCATGGGCGGCAAGGAGCTCGGGCGGCGTGTCGACGAGGTGCTGGCCCTCATCGGCCTCACCGACCGGGCGAAGGACGCCACCAAGGAGTACTCGGGGGGCATGAAGCGGCGCCTGAACATCGGCGTCGGGCTGCTCCACCGGCCCACGCTGCTGATCCTCGACGAGCCGACCGTGGGCGTCGACCCGCAGTCCCGCAACGCCATCCTCGAGTCGGTCGAGGCGCTCTCGACCGAGGGCATGGCCGTCCTCTACACGACCCACTACATGGAAGAGGCCGAGCGCCTCTGCGACCGCATCGCGATCATCGACTCCGGCAGGTTCCAGGCCGAGGGCACGCGGGCGGAGCTGATCCGGCTCACCGGTGACCTGGACCGGATCACCCTCACGGGCACGGGGGACGTCGCCGGGGCGGCGGCCGCCGTGCGCGCCGTACCCGCCGTCGAGGGCGCGGACGCCGACCGGCACTCGATGCTCCTGACGGTGCGGGATGCGCCGACGTCGGTCGCCGCCATCGTCACCGCCGTCACGGGGGCGGGCATGACGCTCACCGACGTGGAGATCGCCCGGCCCGACCTCGAGTCGGTGTTCCTCAAGCTCACCGGGAAGGCGCTGCGAGACTGACATGCGCCACATCTGGATCATGACCGCGTCGGACCTGCGGCAACGCGTCCGCGACAAGTCGGTGATCATCTTCGCCCTGGTGGTCCCGCTCGCGTTGATGTTCGTCTTCGACCTGACCTTCGGCGGCGCGGGCGACATCGAGCTGGACCCCGTCGACGTCGCTGTGAGCGCGCCGGCCGACGACCAGCTGGCCGCGGGGCTGCTCGACGGCACCTTCGCCGTCGACGCCGTGGAGGTGACGCGGGTGGACGCCGCCGACGCCGACGAGGTGCGCTCCCTGGTCGACTCCGGTGAGGTCGCACTCGGCGTGATCGTCCCGGACGGCTTCGGCGAGACGCTGACGTCCGGCGCGGGCCCCGTGGTCCAGGTGGTGGAGGGCGAGGCGTCCAACCTCTCCAGCTCGGTGGTGATCACCGTGCTCGAGGCCGTGCTCGACCGGCTCACGTCGGCCACGGTGGCGGCCACCGCCGGCGCCGTCGCCGGCGTCCCGCACGAGGAGCTGGCCGCCGTCGCCGAGGCGGCCGCGACCGCCGGGCCACGGCTCGCGGTCACCGAGGGCGAGGCGTCGACCGAGCAGCTCAGCTTCTCCGGCAGCCTCGTCGCGGGTCAGGCGGGGCTCTTCCTGCTCTTCACCGTCGGCTTCGGAGTGCTCGGGCTGCTCGCCGAGCGCGAGCAGGGCACCTTGGCCCGCCTGCAGTCCATGCCGATGCGACCGGGGCTCATCGTCGCCGCGAAGGGGCTCGTGGCGTACATCCTCGGCGTCGTCGCGACAGCCGTGCTCCTCACCGTGGGTGGCATGTTCTTCGACGTGGGTTTCGGGGCGCTCCTGCCCATCGCCGTCCTGGTTTTGTGCGTGGTCGCGTCCGCCGTCTCCCTCGTGTTCGTCATCGCACGGCTGGCGCGGACCGCCGAGCAGGCGCAGATCTCGCAGTCGATCCTCGGCATGGTGCTCGGCATGTCCGCCGGGGCCTTCTTCCCGATCACGGCAGGTGGGTTCCTGGGCACGCTCATCGACCTGAACCCGATCGCGGCCTTCATGCACGGCCTCGGCATCACGACCGGCGGAGGCGGGGTCGGTGACATCGGGCAGCCCGTCGCGATCATGCTCGGGTTCGCGGTCCTCGCGGCCGCGGCGTCGAGGCTCGTGCCGGACCGGGGGGCGGCGTCGTGAGGGCGGCGGTCGCGATCACCCGGGTGGAGCTGCTGCGCTTCCTCAAGGACCGCTCGAACATCTTCTTCGTCTTCATCTTCCCGCTCCTGCTGGTCCTCTTCATCGGCGCGCAGTTCGGGGGTGGCTCCAGCGGGAGCGTCGCCGTCAGCGGGCCGTCAGGGGCTCTGCGCGACGACCTCGTCGCCCAGCTGGAGGACGCGGACGTCGACGTCGAGGTCGCCGACGCGGACGGGATGCGGGAGCTGGTGGCCCGCGGCAGGGCCGACGTCGGGGTGCTGCTCACCGCGGAGGCCTCCGCCGCCTACGACGACGGCGACGACCTCGCCGTCCAGGTGGTGGTCGGCAACCAGGCGCAGTCGCAGGTCTCCGCGCAGCAGGTGCAGACCGCCGTCGACGGTCTCGCCGCCGCACAAGGGCGCCTGGCGGCACTCGTCCACGCCGGGGCCGACCCGGCGGCCGCAGAGCAGGCCCTCACCGTGGCGGCCGAGATGGTCCGCCCGGCGGAGATCGAGGTGACGAACGTCTCGGAGATCGCGCAGGAGTTCTCGGGGCTCGGGCAGTTCGACTACGGCGCGGCGTCCCAGCTGCTGCTGTTCGTCTTCCTCACGTCGCTGGCGGGGTCGACCACCCTGATCCAGTCGCGGCGGCTGGGCGTCACGCGGCGCACGCTCGCGTCGCCCGTCTCGGCCATGCAGGCCGTCGGCGGGCAGGTCGTGGCGCGCCTCGCCATCGGCGCGTTCCAGGGCGTCTACATCATGGCTGCGACGTCGTTGCTCTTCGACGTCCAGTGGGGCAACCTGCCCCTCGCGGTGCTGGTGATGGTGGTGTTCGCGCTCGTCGCGGCCGGGGCGGCCATGGTGCTCGGCTCCGTGCTGGACAACGACGCCGCTGCCGGAGGCGTCGGGGTCGGCCTGAGCCTGGTGCTCGGAGCGCTGGGTGGCGCGATGTACCCCATCGAGCTCTTCCCCGACACGCTTCGCACTGTCGCGCACGTCACGCCGCACGCATGGGCCGCCGAGGCGCTCGCCGAGGTGCAGCGGCACGACGGCGGCCTGGTGGACATCCTGCCGCAGCTCGGGGTGCTGCTCGGCTACGCCGCGGTGCTCGTGCTGGTGGGTGCCTGGCTGCTCCGCCGCAGCCTCGAACGCGCGCTGTAGGTGCCAGCGGCAACCCAGCGGAAACCCGTGGGTCATGCGCTGCACACCGCGCACTGGGCATGATGATCGCGCCGGGTGACGCGCGTGGCCCGGCTCGCGACCGAGGGAGCCCCCGATGTCCCCAGCCCACTCCGTCCCGGGTCCCGACCTCGTGGCCCTGACGCCCCGCACGACGCCGCGGCACATCGCCCTGGTCGCCCACGACAACAAGAAGGTCGAGCTCCTCCGGTGGGCGGAGTACAACCGCGACACGCTCGCCCAGCACGTGCTGTACGCCACCGGGACGACCGGCACGATGCTCGAGTACGAGCTCGGCCTCAAGGTGCACCGGTTCCTGTCGGGACCGGTCGGCGGTGACCAGCAGATCGGCGCGAAGATCGCCGAGGGCGAGATCACCATGCTGGTCTTCTTCTGGGACCCGCTCGAGCCCCAGCCGCACGATCCCGACGTGAAGGCGCTCCTGCGCATCGGCACGGTGTGGAACGTGCCGATGGCCTGCAACGTGGCCTCGGCGGATCTCATGATCTCCAGCCCGTTGCTGGGCAGCGACTACGAGCACCTGCGGCCGGACCTGGGCCCGCGCGGCTGGTCCGGCGGCGTCACGGACGGTCCGGTGACCGACGTCGTGGACGACGGGCTGGAGCCCGACGTCGACGACCGCGTCTGACCTGCTTGCCGTCGGCGCTCACCGCGGTCGGGGCACCTAGAGTGGCCGGATGCGGTTCGGACGCCAGAGCACTCCCCTGGGCCCGGCGTTCGCGACCGTCGTCACCGCGAACCTGTGCTCGAGCCTGGGTGACGGCATCGCACGGGTGGCAGCGCCTCTGCTGGCCGCGCGCCTCACCGACGACCCGCTGCTGGTCTCCGGCATCGCGGCAATGGCGCTGCTCCCGTGGCTCCTCTTCGCGATTCCGGCGGGCATCCTCGTCGACCACGTGGACCGCCGACACGCTCTGGCGCTGGCGAACGGGGTCCGGACTGCGGTGGCCGGCACCCTTCTGGTGCTCGTGGCCACGGATCACCTCACCATCTGGTGGTTGTACGGCGTGATCTTCGTCTACGGCATGTTCGAGACCGTGTACGACGGCGCGATCCGCGCGGTCGTGCCGAGCCTGGTCCGGCGGGTGGACCTGCACCGCGCGAACTCCCGCATCGAGGCGGGTGAGCAGGTGGTGCAGAACTTCGCCGCGATGCCGCTGACCTCCGCCCTGTTCGCGGTCTCGGCCACCATCCCGCTGGGGGTGAACACCGCGGTGTTCGCGGTGGCAGGTGGTCTTGCGCTCGCCCTCCCGGCCGCCGCCGCGGGCGCGCACCGCACGACACCGCGCACGACGCAGGGGCCATGGCGTCGCCAGCTCGTCGAGGGCTACCGGTTCATCGTGGCCAGTCGGATGCTACGGACCCTCTGGCTCCTGACGACGTTCGTCGGCATCTGCATCTCCGCGGCCCTCGCGACCTGGGTCCTGTTCGTCCTCGACCGACTCGCGGTACCCGAGGCCTGGTTCGGAGCCTTCATGCTGAGCGGCGCTGTGGGTGGTGTGCTGGGCGCAGTCGTGGTGGGACCTGCGCGCAACCGGCTGGGCGCAGGACCGGTCATGGCGATCGCGAACCTCACCGCGGCCGCCGCCGTCGTCGCGGTGGGCGCCTTCCCGACGATCGTCGTCGCGGCACTCGGGACAGCGGTGAGCTCTGGCGCTGTGACGGTGTGGAACGTGCTGGTGATGTCGCTGCGCCAGGCGGCGATCCCCGACGAGCTGCTCGGCCGCGTGCACGGCACGTGGCGGACTCTGCTGTGGGGGTCGATGCCACTCGGTTCCGTGATCGGGGGCGCGCTCGCCCGGATCGATCTCACCGCGCCGCTCCTGATCGGTGGCGCGCTCGCGACCGCCGCCGCCGTGGTGTGGTTCCGGTTCATCGCCGCGCTGCCCAACCCCGAGGACCTGCCCGACGCCGGCGGCGCGCCGGACCTCCCGGCGCAGCCGGGCGTTCTGGCGCAGCCGGATGTCCCGGCGCAGCCGTCGAGGAGCGCTGAGCGCCCTTAGGTACGCAGTGTTCCGGGTGTGCGCCAGTGTTGGTCGGGGTCGAGCCATCGGGGGGCGAGGATCTGGGGTAGGCCGGCGTGGGTGCGGATGTGCCAGCCGGAGGTGTCGAGGGTGCGGTGGTGGTGCCAGCACAGCAGGACGCCGTTGTCGGTGTGGGTGCCGGTGGGGTCTTGGGCGTGGGGGGTGACGTGGTGGACCTCGCACCAGGCGGCGGGGACGTGGCAGCCGGGGATGATGCAGCCGCGGTCGCGGAGTGTGATGGCGCGGCGTTGCTGGCCGGTGAAGCACCGGTCCCGTGAGCCCAGGCCCACGATGCGGCCGGTGGATCCGACGATCACGGTCTCGACGGCGCCGGCGCAGCCGGTGTGGGTGGCGGTGGCGAGGCTGACGGGCCGGTCGCCGGCCCAGGCGATGCCGCGGCCGGTGGTGAGGTCGTCGTGGCGGACGGTGACGACCAGGGTGGGGGCGTTGCCGGCCACGGAGGGGGCGTCGGCGGCGCGGGCGGCGACGGTGACGATGGTGGCCAGCACGTCGTGCAGCAGCTGGGCGCCGGTGCGCCGGTCGGCCCTGGCCGCCAGGTCCTGGTCATCGGCACCGGGCCCAGCGCCCGTGGCGGTCGCCTCCACGCGGCCCGCGGCCGGGTCGGCGGCGTCGATCAGACGGTCGGCCGTGCTGGGGTCCGCTGCGTCGGTGCCGGGGGCGTTCGGGGCGGGCGTGCCGTTGCCGGTGGTGGGGTCGGGGAGGGGGGTGGTGCGGGGGTTGGTCCAGGCGTGGGCGTAGCGTTCCAGGGCGGCGGCGACCTCGGGGAGCAGGAGTCCGCGGATGCGGACCAGGCCGTGGTCGGTGGTGCCCAGGGTCAGGCCGCGGCGGTGGGTGTCGGTGTGGGTGGGGGCGGTGCCGTCGGGGTCGAGCAGGGCCCGCCACACGGTGGCCTGGACCCGCACGCAGTCGGCGTCCAGGGCCGGGGGCGCGTGGGGGTCGGGGGCGGCGGCACCGGTGATGATCGCGGCCTCGGCGGCCTGCACCGCGACCGTGCCGGCCACTGCGATCGCGGGGGTCAGGGTGTCGACCACGGCGGCCGCGGCGTCGGCGCCGAGGACGCCCTGGTCCAGCGCCCAGGCCACCGCGGGGAACCGGGCCGGGACGACCTGCCCGCTCAGCCCGGTCTGTGCCCGGGTCGCCGCGCCCAGGCGGACCCGGGCGGTCACCGCCCGGGTCGAGGCCCCGGTCAGGCGTTGCACCAGCTCCACCCCGGTGCGGCAGCCCCGCCGGGCGGACAGCCGGTCGGCGCCCAGCTCACGACGGGACCGGTGGGCGACCTCGGCCGCCAACGCGACCCGGGCCGCGTCCACCCGCCGCCCCGCGGCCTCCACCCGCGCCACCGCCGCCAGCAACGCCTCGTCGTCCAGGCCCGCCACCAGCCCCGCACCCACCACCACCACATCGCCGTCCCCGGGCACGTCCCCGGGCGCCCCGGACCCCTCGGACCCGGCGAGCGGGCGTGCGCCACACCCGCACGACGACCCACCCCCAGATCCGGACATACCAGGAGCATCCCACCCACCACCGACACGGCTCCGGGCGGGCGCGGTCAGTCGAGCCGGCCCGGCCCCTCCTCCTCCGACCACGGATGGAGCTCGGAGAAGCGACCACCGTCACGCCCGCGAGGCGGCATGCCCTCGGGGGGAGCCGGGAAGTCGCCGTCGAACCTGCGGGGGCCGTCACCGAAGCCGGGGAGGTGTGTCACGTCGGCGACGTCGGATGCGTCGTCACCTGCGGCGTGCCCGGCGGCGAAGCCGCTGCCGAACCCGAGACCGCCGACGACGAGTGCCCCCGCGGCACCGACGACGACCGGATGGGCGCGCAACCGCGCGCGCAGAGCGGGCCGCTGGCGGGCAGGTGGCGCGAGCACCGGCGCCGGGACCCAGGCTCCGGCCGGAGGTGGCGGCACGTCGGAGTGCGCCGCCGAGCTGTCGGGACCGGCATGCTGGGCGGCCGCATCCTGCGCCGCGACGTCCGGCGCCACGGCATCCTGCGCCGCGACGTCCGGCGCCGCGGCATCCTGCGCCGCGACATCCGGCGCCACGGCATGGGGGGGCGCAGCCCTACCTGCCGCGGGGTCGACCGACCGTCCCTCAGGCGCGCCGCCGCCGGGCGTGCCGTCGGCGTCGGGTTGGGGTGTCTCGTTGGTTGGCGTCGTCACGGGGCCTCCTCGGTGCTCGACGTCGCGATCCGACGTCCGAGGTGCCACGATCGCCCGCTCCCCTGCGAGGCTCCTGGGGAGCGACTGGGTGGCCCCTGTGCGCGGGCACGAGGAGCCGAGCCCGCCCGCAGGGCGACGGCGGCACGCGTGCGGCTGGCGGCCGTCCGGTGGAGAAGCGGTTCTCGACGAGCGGATCAGGCGAACCGGACCGATGATCGATCAAGGGGACGGAGAACCCCGTCCCGGGAAGGAGATCGCCGTGATCGCCCTGGGCGTCGTCCTGCTGATCCTTGGCTACCTGCTCGACATCAGCATCCTGTGGACCATCGGGATCCTCCTCGTGGTCGTCGGGATCATCTTCTGGATCCTGGGTGCCGCCGGCCGTGCGGTCGGCGGGCGGAGGTACTGGTACTAGTCACCGGCACCAGCTCCTCGCGAACCACCCGCGGGCGGCGCCGTTCGCCTCCCGCCCCAGGGCCGTCGTCCTCGCGGACGGCGGCCCTTCGCGCGGCCGGGGTCGCCGGAGCCGCACAGGGCAGCCCACTCGCCGGACGTCGCCACGTACCCTTCACACGTTCTATACACACGCGGTATACACCTCGCGTATAGTGCTCCTCGTGAACACCTCGCTGACCCTGCTCGGCCTCCTGTCCCGGGAACCGACGTACGGGTACGACCTCAAGCACTCGCACGACCGCTACTTCGGCGCGGGGAAGCCGCTGGCCTTCGGGCAGGTGTACGCAACCCTCGCCCGGCTCATCCGCGACGGCCTCATCACGCTCGTCGGCGAGGAGGCCGGCGGCGGGCCCGACCGGAAGCGCTACGCGATCACCGCCCAGGGCCGCGCCGAGCTGGCCAGCTGGATGTTCACCCCGGCCGTGCCGTCGCAGGCGCTCCAGTCCGAGCTCTTCGCCAAGACCGTCGTCGCCCTGCTCGTCGACGAGGACGCCGACCAGCTCCTCGACGTCCAGCGCACCGCCCACCTGGACCGCATGCGGGAGCTCACCCGCCTCAAGCAGGCCGCGGACGTCCTCCACGTCCTGCTCTACGACCACGCCCTCTTCCACATCGAGGCCGACCTCCGCTGGATGGACACCACGTCCGCGCGCCTCGCCCAGCTGCGTCAGGAGCTCCGCCAGCCATGACCTCGACTACCGCCCCCCGCACCACCTCGCTGATCCCGGCGCCGGGCGCAGCGCCCGACGGCGTCGTCCTCCGCGCCCGTGACGTCCACAAGTCCTTCGGCCAGACGCACGCCCTCCGAGGCGCAGGCCTCGACATCACCGCGGGCGAGGCCGTCGCCATCATGGGGCCCTCCGGCTCCGGCAAGTCGACGCTGCTGCACTGCCTCGCGGGCGTCCTCGTGCCCGACGCCGGCACGGTCACGTTCAAGGGCCGCGAGGTCCACGCGATGGACGAGCAGGAGCGGTCGGCCCTGCGCCTGGCGAACTTCGGGTTCGTGTTCCAGTTCGGCCAGCTCCTCCCGGAGCTGACGGCCCTCGACAACGTGACCGTCCCGCTCCTGCTCGGCGGCACCCGCCGGGCTGCTGCGCTGCGACAGGCCGAGGCGTGGCTGGACCGCCTGGGCCTGCACGGCCTCGGCGACAAGCTGCCCGGCGAGCTCTCCGGCGGCGAGGCGCAGCGCGTCGCCGTCGCCCGCGCGCTGGCGACCGAGCCCGACGTGCTCTTCGCGGACGAGCCGACGGGCTCGCTCGACTCCCTCGCGGCGGAGCAGGTCATGACCGTGCTCCTCGAGACGGTCCGCGCGAGCGGCACCACGCTCGTCGTCATCACGCACGACGCGCGCACCGCGGCCTACACCGACCGCACGGTCATCGTGCGCGACGGCCGCATCTCCGGCGCGCCGGGCAGCGTGGTCGCATGAGCTGGGGACTGGTGCGACTGAGCCTCGTCGGGTCACGCGGCTCGTGGGGCCGTCTCGGCGGGATCGTGGGCGGCATCGCGCTCGGCACAGCTGTGTTCCTGCTCCTCGCCGGCGCCTTCACCGCGCTCCAGACCCGCGACGACCGGTCGACCTGGACGCACCCCGTTCCGGGCGCCCCCACGGTCGCCGACGACGGGACGCCCGTCGCGCTCACGGACGACCTCGTCGCGGCCGCGACGGTTCGCGACCACCACGGCGACCGGGACATCACGCGGCTGGACGTGGCCGCCACGCCCGGCTCCCGGGTCGCGGTGCCCGGCGTCGGCGTCGTGCCGCAGCCGGGCGAGTACATCGCGTCGCCGGCGCTCGCAGCGCTGGCCGACGCCCTTCCGCCGGACCAGCTTGCGGACCGCTACGGCACCCGCATCGCCACGCTTCCCGACGACGTCCTGGTGGGTCCCGACTCGCTCGTCGCCGTCGTGGGGCAGGACCTGGAGACCCTCCGGACCCGACCCGGCGCCACGCTGGTCGGGGACTTCACCGGCACGCCCACGGGCGTCTCGAGCGGGTACCAGATGATCGTCGGGATCGGCGCCATCGGGGTGTTCTTCCCCGTGCTGCTCTTCGTCTCGATCGTGACGCAGCTCGGAGCCGCCCGTCGGTCGGAGCGGTTCGCGACGCTGCGCCTGATCGGCGCCTCTCCTGCGACGGTCCGGCGCATCGTGGCGGTGGAGACGGTCGGGACCGCGCTCATCGGCGCGCTCGCGGGCGTCGGACTGGCGTGGCTGCTGCGCCCCGTCGCCGGGCACGTCGCCCTCAACGGCGCCGAGTTCTTCCCCTCCGACCTCACCCCGTCGGCACCGGTGACGCTGGGCGCTGTGGTGGCCGTCGTCGTCGGCACCACCTGGGCCGCGACCCGGCGACTCCGCCGCACGGGCATCGGACCGCTCGGCGCGAGCGCGGCACTCCACGAGCGCCGGCCCTCGGCCTGGCGGCTCGTGCCCCTGGTCGCGGGACTCGCCATGCTCGGGGGCCTCTACCTCGCGGTGCGCGCCGGGGCGTCCGGCGAGCTCATCGGCTTCGGCCTGCTGCTCGGCGGCTTCTTCGTGACCACCCTCGGCGTCGTCGTCGCCGGACCCTGGCTGACCTATCGCGTCAGCGCCCTGGCCGCGCGCCGCGCGACGTCCGCGGCAGCCGTGATCGCGGGGAGCCGCGTCCGCCGGCACCCCGTCGCCGTCTTCCGGTCGGTGTCCGGGCTCGTCGTCGCCGTCTTCATGGTCACCGTCTTCGCAGCCAGCGCGGCGTCCGCCTCGCCGTACCTCGGCCTCGCCGTGGGGACGGGCCTGATGCCGCCCGACGCTCTCGTCGCGGCACTCCCGCCGACGCCGGCCGACGACGCCGAGGCAGCCGAAGCCGCCGAGGCAGCGCTGGTGCGGGTACGCGCCCTCGACGGCGTCACCGGCGCGGCGCTCCTCCGTGGCGCCGCGACGACCGACCTCTCGGGCGCGGACCAGGTCGTGGTGCCCGCTGCGGACGCCGCGACCCTGGACCTCGACCCTGTCGCCGGAGCCGACCTCCTCGCCTTCGACCCCCGCAGCTACCTCGCGCTCGAGCTGGACGGGCGCGCCACGCCGGTGGCCGCCGACGCCGACCCGGCGACGCTCGTGCCGCTTGGCCTGGTGGTCCGTACCGACGGCACCCCCGAGGCGATGGAACGCGCCCGGACCGCCGTCGGCGCCTTCTCCTCCGGGGCGCCGCAGACGCGGGCCGAGCTCAACTACGTCGGCAACCGGCGCGTGCTGGACGAGCTGTCGCTGCTCGCCTACGTCGGCGCGCTGTTCTCGATCGCCATCGCCGGGTGCTCGCTCGCAGTGGCGACGGCCGCCGCGATGCTGGACCGGCGACGCGTCCTGGGCCTCCTGCGCCTGGTCGGGATGCCGGTCGGCCAGGTCCGGCGGATCGTGGCGCTCGAGGCCGCGGCACCCCTGCTCGCCGTGCTCGGGCTCTCCGTCGCACTCGGCATCGGCGTGGCGTGGTGCATCGTCGAGAGCATCGCGGGCGACCTGACCATCGGCATGCCGGAGCCCGCGTACTTCGTGACGCTCGCCGTGGGCGTCGCCGTGGCGCTCGGCATGGTGACGGCGGCCTCCGGCAGCATCCGGAAGGACACCGCGGTGAGCGCGACGCGCTTCGAGTGACGCCGCTGTCGGTCACCGTTGGCACGATGAGCCCATGACGTACGAGTTCGACGCGGAGCTCTGGCTGTGGTCCGCCCGGGCCGACTCGTGGACCTTCGTCAGCCTGCCCACCGACATCGCGGACGAGGTGCTCGAGCGCGGCGAGCCCGTCGCGCGGGGGTTCGGGTCGCTGCGGGTCGAGGTGGCGGTCGGCGGGACGCGGTGGCGCACCTCGATCTTCCCGAGCAGCTCCGGCGGCACGTACGTGCTGCCCGTCAAGAAGGCGGTGCGCAACGCCGAGGAGCTCGCGGTCGGCGACACGGTCCACGTGCGACTGACGCTGGTGGACGTGTGACTCCGCGCAGCGCCGGCTCGGTCCGCGCCGCCGCGACGACGGTCAGAGGCTCCGCGTGCACTCCCCCTCGCCGAGCTCCGCGAGGCCCGCACGGTCGCCCTCCTGGTAGGTGACGACGCCGCTCGTCCAGGGGTACATGAGCTGGCTCGGGTCGTCGACGTGGTCCAGCCCGACCACGTGCCCGAACTCGTGGCGGAGCACCGAGACGTATGCGGGCACGCCCTGCTCGCGCGGCATGCCGAGCACCTCGCGGTCCA
>Ga0196970_1001713_pt1 | contig 13461 bp, 17 predicted proteins | sample S1v_513CmetaG_FD_148672 | JGI IMG/M metagenome (GOLD analysis project Ga0196970, IMG submission 148672) | Soil microbial communities from Anza Borrego desert, Southern California, United States - S1+v_5-13C | ecosystem: Environmental > Terrestrial > Soil > Desert | place: USA: California... | reverse complement strand
CCTGCGGTGGGTGGTGCCCTGGTACACGCGCAAGAAGCTGAGCATGCGCGTGCGCAACGTCACCTCGGACAAGCTGAAAGTGAACGACAAGCGGGGCAACCCGATCGAGATCGCCGCCAACGTCGTCTGGCGCGTGCAGGACTCGGCGCAGGCCCTGTTCGACGTGGAGGACTACGCCACCTTCGTGAACATCCAGATCGACAGCGGCCTGCGGGCCATCGCCTCCCATTACGCCTACGACCACGGGGAGGAGCATGAGCCGACCCTGCGCGCCGACGCCGACCTGGTCGCTGGACGGCTGCGCGAGGAGCTGCAGGAACGGGTGATGACCGCCGGCCTGGTGATCGACGAGGTCCGCCTGGCGCACCTGGCCTACGCCCCCGAGATCGCGGGGGCGATGCTGAAGCGGCAGCAGGCCGAGGCCGTGCTGGCGGCTCGCCGCCTGATCGTGCAAGGCGCCGTCGGCATGGTCGAGAACGCGCTGCACGATCTGGGAGAGCGCGGCGTGGTCGCCCTGGACGAGGAGCGCAAGGCCAGCATGGTGTCCAACCTGCTGGTCGTCCTGTGCGCCGATCGGGAGGCCCAGCCGGTGGTGAACACGGGCACGCTCTACGGCTAGGCCGATGGCGTCGCCCTCCAAGAAGGCCTTCCTCATGCGGGTGACGCCCGCGGTGCTGGCCGCGGTCGAGCGGCTGGCGGCCGCCGAGCTGCGCAGCGTCAACGCCCAGGTGGAGGTTCTGCTGCGCGAGGCCCTGCAGCGGCGGGGCGTCCAGACGCCCGGCGCGGCCGTGGAGGAGGAGCACGGGCGTCCCGCCGAGGCCGACTGACGGCCCTTCACAAAGCCGCATTTCGACCCCAGCTTCACTATTTGTGCCACCCATCGCGCCGTTGTGCGTTATGGCGGCGCAACTGGAGGCGACGGCATGGTCTACGAGGTTCGGGAAAGCGACTTCAGGTTCATTCCCGGACTCGACGCGGAGATCCAGGAAACCCTGCGGAGCGTTCGACGCGCCGCCGGCGACCCGAGGCCGCGCCTCGTGGACACCACCATGCTCTACGCGCCCCGCAGCGGCGGCGTTAAGCGCTACCTGATGGCCAAGCGAGGGTGGCTGCAGCAGAACCGCGCCTCGGTTCGCCATGCGCTGGTGGTTCCCGGGCCGAAGTACGCCGACAACGGACAGGGCATCATCAGCCTCCAGGCCGCGAGGCTGCCGTTCGGCGACGGCTATCGCTGGCCCAGCATGCCCAAGCGCTGGGCCTCGTGGCTGACCTCGCTGAAGCCCTCGATCATCGAAGCCGGCGATCCTTACGTCCCGGGCCAGGCGGCGCTGATCGCCGGGCAGCGGGCGGGCTGCCCGGTGGTGGGCTTCTGCCATTCCGATCCGGCGAGCCTGGCGGCCCTTCACTTCGGGGAGTGGGCCAAGAAGCCGGTGGAAAAGCGCTGGGCCAGGCTGTTCAGCGAGTTCGACAAGGTGGTGGCGCCAAGCCGGTTCATCGCCCGGCGGCTGGAGGAGGCCGGGGTTGGCGAGGTCTTCGTGCGCCCGCTCGGCGTCGAGGTTGAAACCTTCCACCCGGACCGCCGTGACCGCGACTGGCTGGTGAAGAAGCTGGGGGTCTCGGCCGACAGGCGCATTCTTGTGTTCGCCGGACGTCCGGCCCGGGAAAAGAACATCGGCGTGCTCATCGAGGCGGTGCAGCGGCTGGGCGCCCCGTACGTCCTGGTGCTGGTCGGGGCCGGAGCGGGCCTGCCCGAGGAGGATCAGGTGATCTGCCTCGACTATGAACGCGATCCGCGGATGGTGGCGAAGATCGTGGCCAGCGCGGACGCGTTCGTCCACGCCAACGACAAGGAACCGTTCGGCCTGATCGTGCTGGAAGCCATGGCCTGCGGCCGTCCGGTCGTGGGCGTGAGCGCCGGCGGCGTCGCCGAGACGGTGGACGACACCGTGGGCCAACTCGCCGCCACCGCCGATCCGGCCGATTACGCCGACGCCATCGAGGCCCTGTTCGCGCGCGACGTCGAGGCGCTCGGGCAGGCGGCGCGCAAGCGCGCGGTGGACCGCTTCGCCTGGGATCGGGTGTTCGAGGATCTTTGTCTTCTGTACGGCCAGTTGACCGGCGAGGCCGCCTTTGCCCCCGCCGGGGAAGACCACGCCCTCCACTAGGCTTCGATCCCCGCGGCCCCACGCCCGCTTGATCGCCGCATCGCCAGGCCGCATATGCGCGGCAAGGCCGCCTGGAGCCGGCCGACACCTCCCCGGGGATCATCGATGTCCACCCTGAACGCGAAGCGCTCTCTGGGCGCCGGCCTTGCGCGCGGCCTGAAGCGCAGCTGCCCCAACTGCGGCGAGGGCCGTCTGTTCCGCGGCTACCTGAAGGTCGAGGATACCTGCCCGAACTGCGGACACGAGAACGGCGCCTATCGCTCGGACGACGGCCCGGCCTACGTCACCATGCTGCTCGTCGGCCACATCGTCATCGCCCCGCTGCTGACCTTCTCCGTCATCTGGGAGGCCGCCTGGCAGATCGTCGTGCCGCTGATGCTCGGCGGGGTAGGGGCCATCACCTTGGCCGCGCTCCCGTTTATCAAGGGCGGCTTCATCGGGGCCCAGTGGGCCGCGGGGCGCGCGCCGACCCAGTAGGCGACGAGCGGCGCGAACCGGCCGCCCCGTCCGTCAGTTCCCCCGGGGAATGTCGACGGAAGGGACGCGGCCATGCTCGACACCGAATACGCCCGCTCACGCATGGTGGAGCGGCAGGTCGCCCGGCGCGGCGTCACCGACCCGCACGTGCTGGACGCCATGCGCGCGGTCCCCCGCGAACGCTTCGTGCCCGAGGGCATGCAGGAATTCGCCTACGAGGACTCGCCGCTGCCCATCGAGGCGGGACAGACGATCTCGCAGCCCTACATCGTCGCCCACATGATCGAGGCGGCCGGGATCGCCCCGGGCGACCGCGTGCTCGAGATCGGCGCCGGATCAGGCTACGCGGCGGCGGTGATGAGCCGGATCGCCGACCGGGTGTTCACCATCGAGCGGCATGCCGAACTGTCGGACCTCGCCGCCCGCCGCCTGCGGGAGATCGGCTACGACAACGTCGAGGTCCGTACCGGCGACGGCACCCTGGGATGGCCGGAGGAGGCGCCGTTCGACGCCATCCTGGCGGCGGCCGGGGGGCACGAGATTCCGAACGTGCTTCTCGACCAACTGGCCATCGGCGGCCGGCTGGTCATGCCCGTGGGCGCCGATCCGCGCCGGCAGTCCCTCATGCAGGTGATCCGTACGGGGGCGGCGGCGTTCGAGCGTGCGGACCTCGGCGAGGTGGTGTTCGTGCCCCTGATCGGGGAGCACGGGTGGAGCGAGGACGAGAGCGGTCCCCAGCGGCGGGCCGCCGAGCCGCGCAGCTTCCGCGCGCCGGATCGGTCCGTCCCCGAGATGATCCGGGACGCCGCCATTCCGCTGCGGCCGATCGACGATCCGCTGTTCGCCATCGCGTTCGACAGGTTCGCCGACGCCCGGGTGGTGCTGCTGGGCGAGGCCAGCCACGGCACCTCGGAATTCTACCGCGCCCGGGCGGCGATCACGCGTCGGCTGATCGAGGAGCACGGCTTCAGTATCGTCGCGATCGAAGCGGACTGGCCGGACGCCGCGCTGGTGGACCGGTTCGTCCGCCACCAGCCGATCCCCCGGGACGCCGAACCGGCCTTCACGCGCTTTCCCACCTGGATGTGGCGCAACGTCGAGATGCAGGGCTTCCTGCAGTGGATGCGCGACCACAACCGGCCGCTGCCCCACGGACGGAGGGCCGGTCTCCACGGACTGGACCTGTACAACCTGCAGGGCTCGATCCGGGCGGTGATCGACTACCTGGACCGGATCGATCCCGACGCCGCGGCCGTGGCGCGGGAACGGTACGGGTGCCTCACCCCCTGGAGCAACGAGCCGCAGACCTACGGGCGCATGGCGCTGTCGTCGGGCTATGCCGCCTGCGAGGCGCCGGTGGCCGAGATGCTGTCCGATCTGCTGAAAAAACACGTTGAGTACGCCGAAAAGGACGGTGATTCGTTCCTCGACGCCGCCCAGAGCGCGCGCCTGATCCAGAGCGCCGAGGCCTACTACCGGGCGATGTACTACGGCTCCGCCGAGAGCTGGAACCTGCGCGACACCCACATGTTCGAGACCCTGGACCACGTGCTCGCGGCCAGGGGAGTGGGCGCGAAAGCCGTTGTATGGGCTCACAATTCCCACATCGGAGACGCCCGCTTCACCGAGATGGGCGTGTCCCGCGACGAGTTGAATCTGGGGCAGCTGTGCAAGCAGCGCTGGGGCGACGAGGCTTGCCTCATCGGCTTCGGCACCCACGCCGGCACAGTGGCCGCAGCCACCGACTGGGACGCCCCCATGGAAGTAAAGCGCGTCCTCCCGTCGAGAGAAGATTCCTACGAGCGCCTCGCCCACGACTCGGGCCGGCCCTGCTTCCTCTTGGACCTGCGCGAGGCGGCCCAGGGCGACGTCGAACTGCGGCACGCCCTGCTGGCCCCTCGCCTCGAGCGCTTTATCGGCGTCATCTACCGGCCCGATACCGAGCGCTGGAGTCATTATGCCGACTGTTCGCTGCCCCGGCAGTTCGACGGCTACGTCTGGTTCGACGAGACCAAGGCCGTCACGCCGCTGCCCGGCCGGACGCACCAAGGTCCCGATGAGACCTGGCCGTTCGGTCTGTAGTGACGCCCGCGACCGCGGGCGTCACTACAGGTCCGCCGTTCAGGGTTCGATCGGCCCCCCGCCGCAGCTGAGGTTCGCGCATGCCTCGGTGCACGCGTGGCGCTGTTCGAACTGCTGCGGGCTCGGGTATTGCGCGAGGCACATCTGCTGGCACGCGCGCCAGCAGAGCGGATCGTAGGCGGACGCCGTACCGACGCCGGATCCGAAGGCGAGGGTCGTCGCGATGGCGGCGACGGCCCAGAACCGGCTGTGTTTCGCTTGCTGTCTCATGATGCTCCCTCTCCGCGTGAGTAGCCATGGGGCTACACGGGGGACGGTACTCTCGAGCGAGGAAGCTCCACCATCACGAAAGTGAGAGCTACAGCTCTTGCAAGGATTGCGGCCTGATGCCGAGGCGGGCGCTGGCGGCGCGCGCAAGGATCGTCAGCAATGCCATGAGAAGAAAATGGCGCGAGTGACGGGGCTCGAACCCGCGACCTCCGGCGTGACAGGCCGGGAAAATCACCAACGACATCAGACGGAGTTCCAACTCCGACGGGTCAAATCGCACCTTGTGGCATAAGGATTCGTAGGAGCTTGTTGGAATTCGTAGCCCAGCTTTGCGGCGCACTAGAGTTGCCCGCCAACTGCGCACAACCAAAGGTCGGTACGAGTGGTGAGCGGACGTTACGTCCGTCGAAGATTGCGGTAGCCTTGCCGTATGTCCGAGCCGCCTCTTCAACTGCTGAAAGATCTCGCCTCGGAGGAGGCGCAAGTGCGCTGGATCGTGGACGCTACTCCAGACGAGTATCTCCTACCCGAGGAGTTGCTTAGCGACGCGGTGCGCTTCTGCGAATTGATGAAGGCTGCGCCACCTCCGATCACGTCTCGGCAGATGGAGGCGGTACGTGCGCTGGCTGCCACGCTCGACGGAGCAGGCGACTTCCTGGACCGGTATGACCGCTCGAGTATCAGCGAGTTGGTTGAGCGAGACCCGACATGGGGCGCGATACGGACGCGAGCGGCTGAAGTCGTGAAGGTCTTCACGCCGAAGCCATGAGACCAGTAGTCCGCTCGCTGGCGAGCAACCGCAACTGCTCGGGAGCGGAATGTCCACATAGGGTGGATTGCGGACGTTGCTCTGACGTAGAGTACGGGCATGAAGTACAAGCCGTACGACCTTGGCGTCTGGTTGGAGGACTTAGACGTGAACGGACTGTCTGATGACGATGCTTCTGCGTTGGCAGCGTTCGATCCTGCGTCGGATCAAGGTCTCGACAGGATCATACATGAGTGGGTGAGACCTCGCTTCGAGAAGTGGGACAGCTACAACCAAAGTCAGATGCTGGAGGTCCTCGCCAGTTCCCGAAAGTGGTCCAGTGACGAACTAGAACCGCTCTACGCGGAGTTCCAATTTCCTGGTTTCGACGTCGACTTTGGTCGTGTCGTGGAGGCTTTGAGGAAGCACTTCCTGGGGTGATATCGCAATGCCCGCCATGGGTCGCGAGCCGAAGGTCGCCGATGGTGGTGAGCGGACATTGTCCCTCATATTATACAGCGATGAACCTGCATCCTGACGTCCAGGCCCTGTCGACTGCGCTCCATGAATTGGAGGCGTACCTTCGCATCCACGATGGCCCGCATTGGGCCAGTCAAGTCGCGCGTTGTGCGACTTGGGTCGATGCATCCGATCACTACGGAGTTCAGCGCTTTTTGGGATTGTTTGGAGGGATGGGTTCTCTGAACGATCTCGTCCTGCATCGTGATGGCGCGTGGCTCGTCGCGGAGAACGATCACCTCCAAACACTGATCAGGCGCGCGTACAGTCTAGCCGATGGCCTCCGTCACGCTGGCCCGTGATGTCCGCTAAGGGTCGAGAGCGGACATAAGCCGCCTTATGGGAACCGGGTCAGCTCCGGCATCTCGCGGCCAAGGCGTTTCGCCCACGCTGAAAGCCGCTCCTCCAACACATCCAGGGCCCTGAAGACCGCCGGCGCCTCTCCGGGGTGTCTGGGCGCCTCAAGCATGATCTCGCCGGTCCCGTAGGTGCTCGACCCGTATGGACCCTGGCCATAGCTCCTGAAGTCTAGGGCGACCGTTCTGACCTGCTTGTGGCTCGTCGGGCTGAGCCACAGATGCTTCGTGCCGTTCGATATCTCGCGCACCACTTGGTGGAAGGGATCGAGCGTGACAGCCGAACCATCATTTCCCTCCTGCACGTACCAATCCCGCATGCTTGCGATCAGCAGAAATGCGCTGAGGGTAGTCAGCAGATCGGACGGGGCAGCGACAACTCTCTGGAGGGCTGAGGTGCACAAGTCGAACAGCTCCCCCGTGTCCGCCACCAGTGCGCGGAGCGGCGTGCGCTGATGCTCGTCCTCATCGTTCTCCACACAAGCGTTGTCGCTCGGGAAATTCCGGGTGTCAAAGCGGAGGAGCGCCGGCTTGTCAGCCCGCCACACAACGTTGTTCTTATAGCGATTTCCCTAGCGTAAGTTGGAACTCTGAACTCCAAAAGTTGGAATTCTCGGAACTTAAAGTCGCTAAGCCATTGAAAGAATGGCGCGAGTGACGGGGCTCGAACCCGCGACCTCCGGCGTGACAGGCCGGCGCTCTAACCAACTGAGCTACACCCGCGCGGCGGGCCGCCGAAGCAGCCCGTCGAAGGAGGCGGTGGAATAGTTCGGGGTCCGACTCGCGTCAAGCGGCCTTCCGGCAGATTTTCGACAGAACATGGTTCCTCGAGGAGAAACTGAAGGAAAAGCGTGGCCGCACGCCGAGAGGACGGGGGAGAAAACCACTTCCTGCCGGTCGGGGTCGATCGCCGGTTCTGCGAACGATTCTCAAGTGATCGCCGGTCGCCGCTTGTGTTTGAACGGCGCGCTGGAAGGGTCTAATAAGCCCGCGATTCCGCCGGCTCCCCCGGCGGAGAAGGCATCCCTATGAACGCGTTCCTGCTCGAATATCTGCCGATCCTCATATTCTTCGGCATCGCGACGGCGCTCGGCCTCGGCTTCATGATCGCCGCCTGGGTGATGGCGCCCAGCAACCCGGACACGGAGAAGAACTCCGCCTACGAGTGCGGCTTCAACGCCTTCGAGGATGCGCGGATGAAGTTCGACGTACGGTTCTATCTCGTGTCGATCCTGTTCATCATCTTCGACCTGGAAGTGGCTTTCCTCTTCCCCTGGGCCGTGTCCCTGTTCGACCTGGCCAAGCCGGAAATGATCTTCGCCTTCTGGTCTATGATGCTCTTCCTGGGCGTGCTGACCGTCGGCTTCATCTACGAGTGGAAAAAAGGCGCGCTCGAATGGGAGTAGAAACCCCCAAGGGCCTTGTCCCGTCGCCCGGCTTCGATCCCAAGGCGCTGCACTACGGCGCGGCCGGCCGCTCGACCGTCGAGGGCTACGATCCCAAGCTGCATGACCGGTTCTTCGAGCAGGTCGATGCCGAACTGGGCGAGAAGGGCTTCCTGGTCGCCGCCGCGGACGACGTCATCACCTGGGCTCGTACCGGCTCGCTGATGTGGATGACCTTCGGACTGGCCTGCTGCGCCGTCGAGATGATGCAGGCGTCGATGCCCCGCTACGACCTCGAGCGCTTCGGCTTCGCGCCGCGCGCCAGCCCGCGGCAGTCGGACGTGATGATCGTCGCCGGCACCCTGACCAACAAGATGGCCCCGGCCCTGCGCAAGGTCTACGACCAGATGCCCGAGCCGCGCTACGTCATCTCCATGGGCAGCTGCGCCAACGGCGGCGGCTACTACCACTACAGCTACAGCGTGGTGCGCGGCTGCGACCGGATCGTTCCGGTCGACATCTACGTGCCGGGCTGCCCGCCGACCGCGGAGGCGCTCGTCTACGGCGTGCTGCAGCTGCAGAAGAAGATCCGCCGCACCGGCGACATCCTGCGCTAGGGAAGGGCAGACCGACATGTCCAGAGACCTCGCCGCGCTCGGTGAAGCCATCCTCGCCGCCTCGGGCGGTTCGATCACCGCTTATGAAGTCGCCTATGGCGAACTGAACCTGCTGGCCGACCGCGAGCGCATCGTCGAGGCGCTGACGATGCTGCGGGATACGCCCGCGTACCGCTTCCACCAGCTGATCGACCTGTGCGGCGTCGACTATCCGGAGCGCCCGCTGCGCTTCGACGTGGTCTACCACCTGCTGTCGATGACGCAGAACATGCGCGTGCGGGTGAAGGTCATGACCGACGAGCAGACGCCGGTGCCGACAACCATTCCAGTGCACCCGTGCGCCGACTGGTTCGAGCGCGAGGCCTTTGACATGTACGGGATCCTGTTCAAGGACCACCCGGACCTCCGCCGGCTGCTGACCGACTACGGCTTCACCGGCTATCCCCTGCGCAAGGACTTCCCGATGTCGGGCTATGTCGAGGTGCGCTGGGACGACGAGCAGAAGCGGGTGGTCTACGAGCCCGTGAAGCTGAACCAGGAGTTCCGCCAGTTCGACTTCCTGTCGCCCTGGGAAGGAGCCGAGTACCCGGTGCAGCCGCTGCCCGGCGACGAGAAGGCGGGAGTCTGAGCATGGCCGGCGCCGGCGAAACCACCCTGGCCGTGACCGACCACCCGGGTCACGAGGAAGACCGCAAGTTCACCATCAACTTCGGCCCGCAGCACCCGGCGGCCCACGGCGTGCTGCGCCTGGTTCTCGAGTTGGACGGCGAGATTGTCGAGCGGGTCGATCCGCATATCGGCCTGCTGCACCGCGGCACCGAGAAGCTGATGGAGGCGCGCACCTACCTCCAGAACATTCCGTACTTCGACCGCCTCGACTACGTGGCGCCGATGAACCAGGAGCACGCGTTCTGCCTGGCCATCGAGAAGGCCATGGGCATCGAGGTTCCGATCCGCGGCCAACTGATCCGGGTGCTGTACTCCGAAATCGGCCGCATCCTGAACCACCTGCTCAACGTCACCACCCAGGCGATGGACGTCGGCGCCCTGACGCCGCCGCTGTGGGGCTTCGAAGAGCGCGAGAAGCTGATGGTGTTCTACGAGCGCGCCTCCGGGTCGCGCCTGCACGCCAACTACTTCCGACCGGGCGGCGTGCACCAGGATCTGCCGCCGGACCTGATCGAAGACATTGGCCTGTGGTGCGAGAACTTCCCGCGCACGGTGAAGGACCTCGAGGGACTCGTCACCGAGAACCGCATCTTCAAGCAGCGCAACGTCGACATCGGCGTCGTCAGCCGCCAGCAGGCGATCGACTGGGGCTTCACGGGCGTGATGCTCCGCGGTTCCGGGGTGGCCTGGGACCTGCGCAAGTCGCAGCCCTACGAGTGCTACGCCGACCTCGAGTTCGACGTCCCGATCGGCACGCATGGCGACTGCTGGGACCGCTACCTCCTGCGCATGGAGGAGATGAACCAGTCCCTGCGGATCATGCAGCAGTGCGTCGAGCGCCTGAAGAAGACGCCCGGGCCGGTCATGGTCGAGAACAACAAGGTGGTGCCGCCGAGGCGGGCCGAGATGAAGCGCTCGATGGAAGCGCTCATTCATCACTTCAAGCTCTACACCGAGGGTTTTCACGTCCCCGCCGGCGAGGTCTACGCCTGCGTCGAGGCCCCGAAGGGCGAGTTCGGCGTCTACCTGGTGGCCGACGGCACCAACAAGCCGCACCGGGTGAAGATCCGCGCGCCGGGCTTCCCGCACCTCCAGGCCATGGACTGGATGAACCGCGGCCACATGCTGGCCGACGTGTCCGCCATCCTGGGCTCGCTCGACATCGTGTTCGGAGAGATCGACCGGTGACGACCTGGTGGATCGAGCCCGTGGCGCCCGTCGATCGCTGGTGGTGGTTCGCCGGCGTGTTGGTCGGCACGACCCTGCTGACGGTGCTGCTCTCGCCGCACCGGCGCCGGGCCATGGGCGCGATCAAGCTGGCCGCCGCGCACGGATCCACCGTCGCCGTGCCGCTGGCCGGTGTGTTCGTAGTGCGCTCGGGCTTTCGCCACGCCTATATCCTGGACGGCCGCGGCTGGTGGGAGGCCATGTGGTTGTCCCTGCTGTGGATGCTGGGCTTCATCGCCGTGGGACAGGCCCTGGTCACGCGCCTGCCGCCGACGTCTGGGTTGATCCGCGACCTGCGTCAGACCTCGCGTGACATGTGGACCGCCCGCCTGCGGCGCTGGTTCGGGGGCGCGCGCTGATGGAAGCTGTTTGCGACGTCAATGCGCTGATCGACGCCCACATCGCCGCCTATAACCGTCACGACGTGGCGGCCTTCATGGCGACCCTCGATCCTGAGGCCGAGATCTACGAGCACCCCGGCAAGCTTCAACTCCGGGGGCACGACCAGGTCCGCAGCCACTACACCGGCCTGTTTACCAAGCTTCCGGAACTCACCGTCGAGGTGAAGCGCCGGACCAGGCTGGAAACCCACATCGTCGATGAGGAAAGCCTCGTTCTCTCCGGCAAGGAGATCGCCCGCGACGTGGCGGTCTATCGCGTCGAGAACTGCCTCATCTCCCGCGTCGACACGATTGATTGAGCCGCACCATGTCCGTCCGTCGCCTCGCCAAGGAACAGCCCGCCTCGTTCAAGTTCTCCCGCAAGACGCAGGAGAGCGTGGACTGGTGGATCGCCAAGTATCCCGAGAATCGCCGCCAGTCGGCAGTGATCCCGATCCTGTGGCTGGTGCAGAAGCAGGAAGGCTGGGTGTCCGAACCGGCCTTGCGCGCCATCGCCGACCTGCTGGGCATGGCCTACATCCGCGTGCTCGAGGTCGCGACCTTCTACACCATGTTCCAGTTGGAGCCGGTGGGTAAGGTCCTGGTCCAGGTGTGCGGCACCACGCCCTGCATGCTGCGGGGCGCGAACGATCTGATGAAGGTCTGCAAGGACAAGATCGGCGGCAAGGATCACATGTCCGACGACGGCATGTTCACCTGGCAGGAGGTCGAGTGCCTCGGCGCCTGCTGCAACGCCCCGATGGCCCAGATCAACGACTACTACTACGAGGACCTGACCCCGGAGAGCCTGGGCAAGATCATCGACGACTTCCGCGCCGGCAAGAAGCCGCTGCCGGGCTCCTACGCCGGCCGCCACTCGTCGGAGCCCCAGGGCGGAGCGCTGACATTGACCGATCCGACGCTGTACGACGGCTCGGCCGCGCGCCCGCTCGCGCGCCTGCCTAATCTGCCCGAGCCGGAGCCGGCGGCATGAGCGAGAAGAACGACTTCTTCGCCATTCCCGGCATCGTCCCGGCGCTGGTCGTCGACGCCGTGGGCGTCCTCCTGGGTCTTGCACTGATCTTTCAGGACCGGACCCTCTTCGGGGTGATGGCCATCGCCTTGGGGGCGACGCCCCTTGTGCTGGTCCTCGTGCGCCATTCGGCGTCGAGGCGGGGAGGGAGCCAGTGAGCGACCAACCCGTTCTGCCGCCCCCGGATCTCAGCACGCCCGAGGGCAAGGCGGCCTACCGCCGGGAGCTGAAGGCGGTGGCTCGCGTCCCGCGGCTCACCGGCTTCCTGCTGATCCTCGTCGGCGCCCTGCTGATGATCGTGCGCAAGGCGGGCTACCTCGGCGGCAATCCCGCCGAGCCGGACTGGATTTCGCTGCTCGCCCTGGCGGCTGGCTGGGCGGCCCTCGTCCTCGCATTCCTGCAACGCAACAAGTACCACCGCCGTCGGATGTCGGAGATTTAAGCCATGGTCGGCATCCTCGAAGACAAGGACCGGATCTTCACCAACCTCTACGGCCTCCAGGACTGGAAGCTGGAGGGGGCGAGGCAGCGTGGCTGCTGGAACGCGACCGCCGACATGCTGGCCGCCGGCCGCGGGTGGGTGATCGACCAGGTCAAGAACTCGGGCCTGCGCGGCCGCGGCGGCGCCGGCTTCGGCACCGGCCTGAAGTGGTCGTTCATGCCCAAGGAAGTGGGCGAGCGCCCGCACTACCTGGTCGTCAATGCCGATGAATCCGAGCCCGGGACCTGCAAGGACCGGGAGATCATGCGCCACGATCCGCACCTGCTGATCGAGGGCTGCCTGATCGCCTCCTTCGCCATGCAGGCGCACGCCTGCTACATCTACATCCGCGGGGAATACGTGCGTGAGCGCGAGATCCTCGAGATGGCGATCAAGGAGGCCTACGAGGCGCGCCTGATCGGCAAGAACAACATCCACGGCTGGGACTTCGACCTCTACGTCCACCACGGCGCCGGCGCCTACATCTGCGGCGAAGAGACGGCCCTGCTGGAGAGCCTGGAAGGCAAGAAGGGCCAGCCGCGCCTGAAGCCGCCGTTCCCGGCCGGCGCCGGCCTCTACGGCTGCCCGACGACGGTGAACAACGTCGAGTCCATCGCGGTGGTGGGCACCATCCTGCGCCGCGGCGCCGACTGGTTCGCGGGCTTCGGCCGCCCGAACAACACCGGCACCAAGCTGATGTGCATCAGCGGCCACGTGAACAAGCCGTGCAACGTGGAAGAGGCCATGTCGATCCCGCTCAAGCAGCTGCTGGAAGAGCACTGCGGCGGCGTGACTGGCGGCTGGGGCAACCTGAAGGCGGTGATCCCCGGCGGCTCGTCCGTGCCCCTGATCACCGCCGAGCAGTCCGAGACGGCCCTGATGGATTTCGACAGCCTGCGCGAGCTGCGCTCGGGCCTGGGCACCGCCGCCGTCATCGTCATGGACAAGTCCACCGACCTGGTGAAGGCGATCGCCCGCATCAGCTACTTCTACAAGCACGAGAGCTGCGGCCAGTGCACGCCGTGCCGCGAGGGCACCGGCTGGATGTGGCG